>Ga0079995_1066808_pt1 | contig 40517 bp, 50 predicted proteins | sample FaiFalFF_MnMetaG_2_FD_69198 | JGI IMG/M metagenome (GOLD analysis project Ga0079995, IMG submission 69198) | Freshwater microbial communities from Yellowstone National Park, Wyoming, USA - Fairy Falls C (FF_Mn_C) (SPADES assembly) (version 4) | ecosystem: Environmental > Aquatic > Freshwater >...
TCGAGGAGTGCGAGGGCCGGGGGTCGGCCCGGGGGGTCGGGGTCGAGGGCGGCCCGGAGGGCGGGGGGCGTGCCCGGCGGGATGGCGTCGTCGAGGGGTCGGCCCTCGAGGGCCCGGGCGACGGCCTCGCGTTCGGCGGAGGCCGGGTCGGGGCCGAGGGGGTGGCGGCCGGAGAGGAGTTAGAGGGCGGTCAGGGCGAGGGAGAAGACGTCCATGGCGGGGTCGGCCCGGAGGGGCCGGCCGGCCGAGGCGGCCCGGAGGATTTCGGGTGCGGCGTAGCGGGGGGTGCAGAGGATGGCGGGGCCGAGGGTTTCGCCGGCCCGGCGGGCGGAGCCGGTGTCGGCGAGGAGGCGTCGGGGCCCGTCGGGGGTGGGGACGATGAGGATGTTGTCGGGTTTGACGTCGAGGTGGACCCATCCGGCTTCGTGGAGGTCGGCGAGGGCGGCGGCGACGGGCGGGAGGCAGGCTTTCGGGTCGGGGTCGTCCCGGGCGGTGCCGATGGCTCGGGGCTGGAGGAGGAGGAGGGCGCCGTCGTCGCCCTCGGCGGCGGCGAGGACGGGCATGAGGAGGGGGGAGCGGGCGGCGGTGTCGGCGTAGCGGGAGGCGGCGGCCGCGGCGCGGGGCACGATTTTGAGGGCGAAGGGGCCTGCGGCGACGATGACGGAGTGGCCGCCCCGGGCGAGGGCCTCGGGGGGACCCGAGGAGGCGAAGTCGGTCCAGGGGGGTCGGGCCGGGATGCGGAGGGTGCCGCCTCCGGCTTCGGGGGGGAGGGGGACCTCGAGGGTGTCGGCGTCGGTGATGGAGGGGATGCGGGCCCGGGCGAGGGCGGTTCGGGCGGCGGCGGTCCAGGGCCGGTCGGCGGGGAGGACGGCGCAGACTTCGGGCTCGGGCCGACGGAGGAGGCGGACGAGGGCGTCGGGGTCGGGGATGTAGGCGTAGCGGGTCATTTCGATTCGGCTCCTTCGGGGGATAGGCGGAGGGCGGCTTCGACGTCGCGTCGGAGGATGCGGTCCCGGTTTTGGCTTTGGGCCCAGCGGGCGGCGAGGCGCGCCGTTGTGGCGACCTGGCGGAGGTTGCCGGGCCAGGGGAGGGTTTCGATGAAGGCGGCGGCGGACGGGTCGAGGGGGAGGCGGGCGTGGGCGGCGAAGGCCGGGACGATGTCCTCGGGTCGTTCCCGGAGGGGCGGGATGCGGATGGTGGCGGCGCATCGGTATTGGAGTTCGGGTCGGAGGCGTTCGGGTCGGGTCGTGGCGAGGATCCAGCGGGCGTCGGTTTCCCGGGGGGAGGGGGAGCCGAGGGGGTAGTAGGTGCCGGACTCGAGGACGCGGAGGAGGACGGCCTGGGCGGCGTCGTCGAGCTCGCCGGTTTCGTCGAGGAAGAGGGTGCCGCCGCGGGCGAGTTCGACGAGGCCGTCCTGGGCCTCGGCGGGGGCGCCGGTGTAGGCGCCGGGTCGGGTGCCGAAGAGGGCGGCGTGGAGGAGGGTGCCGGGCCGCTCGGCGGCGGATGTGGCGACGAATCGGCCGGGTCGTCGGGAGAGGTCGTGGACGATGCGGGCCAGCATGGTTTTGCCGACGCCCGAGGGGCCGACGATCAGGATGGGGTCGGGGGTCGGCGCGAGGAGGCGGACGATTTCGAGGACCTCCCGCATGGCGGGCGACCGCCAGGTGAAGGGCCCGTCGGGGGTGGGGATGTATCGGGCGTCGTCGGGGAGGCGGACGGCGGCCTCGGCGGCGGCGCGGAGGCCGTCGTGGCCGTTTCGGGCGTCGAGGAGGGCCGCAACGGCCGTTTCGAGGAGGTCGAGGAGCCGCGGGTCGGGGGGCTCGGCGGAGGGGGGCCACCAGGCGTAGAGGAGGGTGTCATCCCGAAGGCGGCGGGCGATGACGGTGCCGGCGCCCTGGGCGAGGGCGGTCCGGTCGCGGGGGGAGACGGTGTGGTCGAAGGCGGGCTCCCGGCGGGCGAGGGCCCGGGCGGCCAGGCGCGGGCTGAAGGCGCCGGGGGGGCCGGCGTGGTGGATTTCGGTGATGGTGCCGTCGGGTGCGGCGCGGAGGAGGGCGCAGTAGCCGGCGTCGGTGGTTTCGAGGAAGAGGCCGAGGATTTCGGGCAGGTCCCGGGGCATGGCGTCATTCTCCCTTGGGTCTCCCGGACTTCGTCGGGAGCCCGGTCGAGGGGGCCCGGAGGAGGCGGGAGAGGGTCGTTCGGGGGACGTGGATGCCGTAGGCGCGGAGGGTTTCGGCCAGGCGCGCCGTGGACAGGCCGGGCTCCCGGCGGGCGATTTCCCGGATGTCGTCGAGGGGGTAGTGGACGATGCGGTCGCCGGGTCGGTCGTAGCCGAGGAGCCGGTAGAGGGGGAAGGGGGGTCCGCCGCGCACGGAGACCCATGCGTGGAGGGCGCGTCGGGCGTTCGAGGGATTCGGGAGGATGCGGCGGACGTCCCGGGGGGGTACGGGGCGTCGCCACCGGCGCTCGCCGCGGAGCCAGGGGCCGTTGTGGTCCAGGCCCAGGCGGGCGAGGGCGCCGAGGATGCGGGAGCGGAGCATGGGGATGCGGAGGAGGGAGCGACGGATGGTTTCCCGGACGTTGGGTGCGAGGACGGCGATGGTGGCGGTCTCGTGGGCCGTTTCGGGGGGTCGGACAACGATGCGGGGGGACAGGACGGAGACGGCGGGCTCCCGGGGGTCGGGGTCGATGAGGATGTCGGGCCAGGCGGGGGCGCCGGGCGGTGCCTTGTCGGGGACCCGGGGCTCGAGAGGTCGCAGGCCGAGCCGCAGGGTCAGGCGGCGGAGGAGCCTTCGGGCCCGGCGGGGGTCGAGGCCGAGGCTTCGGCAGGCGGAGGCCCAATCGGCCGGGGAGGGGTCCGGCCGGGTTGCGGCGGCCCGGGCGACGGCCGCGGCGAGGGCCGCGACCCTTTGGCGGAGGCGTGGGGAGGCCGACGGGGGCAGGCGGTCGAGCCAGAGGTCCGCGAGGCCTTGGTAGCCGATGCCGAAGCGCTCCCGGAGGAGGCGTCGGGCGGCCCGGACGGCTCCGGCGGGCAGGCCGAGGGCGTGGGCGAGGGCCTCGTCGTCGGGGCGGAGGAAGCCGGCCTCGTCGACGAAGGGGAGGAGCTCGAGGGCGGTCGTCGCCCAGGGGTCCGGGTCGCCTTCGAGGGCGGAGGCCACCTCCGCGAGGGGGTCCGGGGGCGGGCCCGGGGGCTCGAGGCCGGGCGGGAGTTCGGGGGCGCGGACCTCGAGATCGACGTAGAAGGCGAGGCTCCGGAGGTTGCTCAGGAGGTCGTCGAGGGGGGTCAGGGCCCAGGCCTCGATACGCCGTTCGGCGTGGGGTGCGAGGACCTGGCGGAGTTCGGTCCGCAGGGTCACGGCGCCGCCTCCTCACCGGGTCCCCGCCGAAGTCCGAAGGACTTCGGCGGGAGCCCCTTCGAAGAACCGTGTCTACCGTACGCCGGAAGGGCGGAAAAGTCAATCGGGCCGCGGCATGACGACGGAGCCGGCCCGCTCCCCCGCCTCCCGGGGTTGGGCGGAGGCGACGCCCGCCGTCCCGCGGGCCGTGGCGAACGGAGCGGCGGCGACCCGGCCGAGGCCACCGCCCAGGGCGCCTCCGGCGGCGGCGCCGATGGCGATGCCGGCGGGTCCGCCGAGGGCTCCCCCGAGGACGGCGCCGCCCAGGGCGCCGGCTCCGGCGCCGATGCCGGTCGTCACGGCGGCCCCGGCTCCGGCGACGCCCTGGACGAGGCGGGTTGCGCCGGCCTGGGCCGTGGCGACGGGGATGCCGGCGGCGGCGAGGACCTTTTGCTTGAGCATGAGGTCGATGTTGTCCCAGAAGGCGGACGGGAGCAGGGCCCGGGCGGCGACGGGGGAGGACAGGAAGAGGAGTCCGGAGACGAGCATGGATACGACGGCCTTCCAGAGGGCGCCGACGGCGGCGCCGGCGGGGATGGAGGCGAAGGCGGCGGCGGCCGCATCGATGGCGGCCTCGATGTCGGAGCCGTCCCTTCCGGCGAGGCTCCGGTAGGGGGCGTCGGAGGCGAGGGCCACAACGACCGCGCATCCCCGGATGTGCCGGTGGATGATGCTTTGGGCGGCCTCGCGGAGGTCCTTTCGGCCGGGCCAGGAGCGGGCCCGGGCGAGGTCGAGGGTGACGGAGCGGCCGCAGTCGGGCCAGGGGGCGCCGGGGCAGATCTGCGTTCGGACGGCGTCCCGGGCGGCCCGGAAGGTGCGTCGGGTTGCCCCCGAGGCGGTGTCACAGAAGTTCTGAAGGGTCTGGTCCGTCCAGACGGCGGTCATTTGGGCGATGGGCCCCGTGGCGCCGGCGATGGCGAGGGCCATGAGGCTCGCCTGGAGGGTCCACCGGAGGGGCCGCAGGGCGAGGTCCTGGGTCGTCTGGAGCATGAGGAACGGGCCGAGGAGGGGGGAGGCGGCGATGGCGAAGGCGACGAAGGCGGCGATGCCGATGTAGAAGAAGTACAGGCCGGCGGTCATGGTGAGGCGGGCGATGGGCACGATGACGTGACGGAATACGAGGGCGGGCATGGAGGCGACGAGGCCGGCCCAGGCGGCGGCCGCCCCGGCGGCGGGATTGACCGCGGGCAGGACGTAGGTGAGGACGCCGTCGGTCAGGCGGCCGGCGACCACGGCGGCCTGCTCGCACAGTCGATTCAGGGACTTCGAGGGGCTCTTGCAGACCTCGGCCATCTTCAGGGAGACGATCTCGGCGATCTCGTCGCGGAGGTCGCCCCCCACGTCGGCCGTTTCGGCGAGCAGGCCGACGGCGTCGCCCCAGGCGGTGATGTTGCCGGCGATGCCGGAGTCGGGCGCGTAGACGGTATTCCACACGGGGGTCCAGATGCCCCGCAGGAGGAACGGGTAGGCGGCGGAGGCGCCGAAGGCCAGGACGAACTGGAGGGCCATGGCGGGGGTGATGCGGGTTCCGCCTATGGCGCCGGCGGCGATCTTGAGGCCGAAGAGGGTGGCGAGGATGCCGAGCAGGGCGACGTGCATGGGGACGCCGCCCACGGCGGCGTTGGCGACGGCGTCGTAGACGGACCGGGCCGTTTCGGCGAGGGGCGCGCCGGGTCCGGGCACGTCGGGGATGACGCTCGGGTCGGGAAGTCCGAGAAGGAACATCGACACGGTCATGGTTGCTCCCTCGGCTTGAAGTCCTCGGCGAGACTTCCGCTCAGGACGGCGGAGGCCTCCGAGAGGGCCGACGACGGGGCCGGGGGCGGCGTGGAGGCCTCGACGGTGCGTTCGGCCACGATGCGGGTCATTTCGGCCGTCTGGGCGGAGGCCCGGGCGGCCATGATGACGGCCTGGAGCGTGTAGTTCATGTATTCCTCGAGCGTCAGGTCGCCCTTGGACATGCGCTTTTCGACGTTGGTTTCAAACTCGGCGACGGTGCGGATGGTCTGGTGGACGTCGGTGCGGGCGCGCTGGAGGCTCAGGGCGTCGAAGAGGTCGCGGACGGCGCGGCGGAACTTTTCGGGGTCGGCCTTGGCGTCGTCGAGGGGCAGGAGATGCCGGGCGGCGACGTCGAGCAGGGTCTTTTCGAGGAAGCCCTCCTCGTCGACGAGGGCGCCGGCGGGGTCGGTGAGGCTTCGGAGGAGGCGTTCGGCGGCCTCCCGGGCGTCCTCGGGGACGGCCCGGAGGAGGTCCTCGGTGAGGGTCCGGAGGAGGGCGCCGGGGGCGGCGAAGTCGACGGCCAGGCTCTTTTTGTAGGTGTCGGGGGATTCCTCGGTCCAGCCTTTGAGGAGCTGGCGGTGGACCTCCCGGAAGGCGCCGGGCATGTCGCCCTCCCAGGCCTTCCACTGTTGCATGAGCCACTCCTGGATCTTGTCGGGGTTTTGGAAGGCCGCCGACAGCTCCGCCATGGCTTTGGGCATGTGGGGGAGGAGTTCGTTGACCAGGCGGTGGACGGCGTCGAGGTTGAGGAAGCCGTGGAGGCGGTATCGGCCGCGGCTTCGGAGGAGGCGGAGGATGTTGTCGATGAGGTTGGCGACGGCCTCGATGGCCTTGGCGACGGCCTCGATGACCTTGAGGACGGCCTGGAGCTTGGCCTCCAGGATCTGGAGGGAAGCGTTAATGGCAAAGCACATGTCGTGGGCCCATTGGGGGTCATCGGGGCAGTCGGCCCCGGCGGCCCGGGCGGGGGGCGGGTAGGCGATGAGGGCGAGGACGAGGAGGGCGACGACGGGGGTCCTAAGCGGCGTTCGCATGGGCTTCCTCCGTGAGGACGTTGTCGGTCTGGTAGACGGCGTAGACGTCGGCCGGCACGGCCAGGCGCACGATGCGCATCCGGTCGCCCTCGATGAGCAGGGCCTCGGAGTAGCGGCCGGGCGAGGAGCGGATGCCCATCGCCTGCCAGGCCTCGGCGGGGGGCAGGCCGACGGCCTCGAAGCACCAGCCGAGGGGCTCGGTGTAGACCTGGTTGAGGATGAGCTTGTAGAAGGCGTTGGTGACGAAGGCCCGGCCGAAGGCGGGGTCGTCGGGGACGACGAAGTCGCCCATCGACTGGGAGGCGACCCAGAGGCCGGCGGCGTATTTGCGGAAGGCCCGGCCGGCGTAGTCGAAGTAGCCGCGTCCGGCGGGCGTGCGGAGCAGGGTCCAGATCTCGTCGGCGACGAGGATCTTGTAGTCGACCGAGGGGTCCCAGAGGCGGGCGAAGAAGACGGCGAAGATGGAGCGCACGACGACGGAGCGGACGACCTCGGACCAGGGGTCGTCCCTGGCGCCGGCCGAGACGAGGGAGGGGGGCAGTTCGATGAAGGCGACGTTCGTCTGCGGGATGAGGGCGGTCTCGTTGAAGATGAAGTTGCGGAGGAGTTCCCGGGCGGTCGAGGCGCGGTCCGTGAGGCCGAGGCGGCGGAGGACCTCCTCGGTGCGGAGGCGGGATGGGGGGATGCGGGCGAAAAGGTCCGTGAGGCCGTCGAAGATTTCGCCCTCGGGCGGGGAGCCGGCGGGGCCGAGCTCGAGGATCTGGCGGAGCATACGGGCGTAGAGCATGACCGACTGGCGATCTTCCGGGTCGACGCCGACGACGGGGTCGAGGGCGGGGCTGTCGGGTCGGCCGATGCGGACGACGGTGCCGCCGTAGCGGGCGACGAAGCGTCGGTAGGAGCCGCCGGCCTCGGTGATGAGGACGAAGAGCCGGCGTCCGTAGCGCTCGATGAGGGAGGACAGGAGGTACTGGAGGAGGAAGGACTTGCCGGAGCCGGAGGCGCCGGTGACGATGAGGTTTCGGTTTCCGGGTCGGCCCCGGAAGAAGTCGAGGGTCGTCGCCAGGCCGTGGCGGGTTACCAGGAAGACCTCGCCCTCGGGGTCGAAGGGGGCCTCGCCGGAGAGCACGGGGAGGAGCACGGAGACGCACTCGGTCATGAGGCGGCGGGTGCGCTGGGGGTCGACGGCGGCGCCGGGGAGGGAGGCGGCGAAGGCCGTGGGCTGGCGGAGGCGCTCGACGTGGGGGACGAGGCCCCGGCGGCGGAGGACGGCGACGAGGATGGAGGTCCGCCGGCGGAGTTCGGCCTCGGCGGCCTCCCGCCCGTCCTCGGAGGGGACGGGGACGGAGATGGAAAACCGGAGGCCGACGTTCCAGAAGCGGGCGCCCTCGGTAATAATTTTTAGGAAAGACTTCTTCGTATTGCCGGCCTGGACCTCCCGCTCGAGCTGGCCGGCGACCCAGCCGAAGCCGGAGAGGGCCTGGAAGACGTTCATGCGGAGCTTCATGAGGGTGATCTCCAGGCCCGGCCGGACGGGCAGGATGTCCATGCGGACCAGAAGCGGCCAGGGGAAGCGGACCAGCACGTCGTAGAAGAAGTCCGAGGCGACGGCGTAGCCGAAGTCGACGACCGAGACGGTCCGCCACAGGCGGACGGCGCCGTCGGCGTCGGTCGTCTCGACGACGCCGGTCCAGCGGACGCGGGCGTCCCCGCAGGGGAGGACGTCGGACAGGTAGGGTCCGCCGGAGGGGAAGGCCGAGGAGTAGAGGACGTGGCGGATGGGCAGGTCGAGGGGGGCGCCGCAGAGGGCGTGGGCGAAGAAGCGGGCCCAGTCGTCGACGGGCATGGGCTCGGGGGCGAGCACGTCGAGGGCCGCGACGGTCTGCTCGATGCGGTCGAGGGCCTCCTCGGCCCGGCGGGCGGCCTCGGCCTCGGGACTGCCGAGGGGGAGGACCTCCGTGAGCAGGGTTCGGGCCCTGCGGGTCGTGCCCGCGGGGGCGACCGACACGTCGAGGAGGAGGTCGACCCGGCGGGCGATGTCCCGGCAGTGGTCGAAGACGGCCCGGGCGAGGGGCCGGTCCTCGGGGAAGGGGTTGTCGGCCTCGGTCCGGACGAGGGCCGTGAGGCTCAGGCCGACGCCGTCGGGCAGGGCGTTCAGGGCTCCGTCCAGGGTCACCCAGGGGGGCGGGCCGAAGTAGGGGTCGAACCGGCGGGGGAGGCGGAAGAAGGCGTGGAATCTGCCTTCGGCGTCGAAGGCGAGGTCGAAGCCCCGTCCCGTCTGGGCGGCGTCGAGAACGTCGATGATGCCGATGGCGTCGAGCCAGCGCATCGGTCCCGCTCCCTATCCCTCGCGGTCGCAGAGCGTGTAGAGGACCTCGCAGACCAGGCGGAGGCCCGCCGCCAGGGCGGCGGCCCCCACCGCCGTCCCGACGAGGCCGGCGCCCCGGACGGCGGCGACGACGGCCCCGGCCAGGATGAGGAGGAGGCCGACGGCGTGGATGACGGCGACAAGTGTCGTTCCGACGAGTTTTCGGAAGGTCAGGTATTCCCAAAGGGCCTGCATGGGCGTTCCTCCTTTGGGCTCCCGCGGGAGCCCGGCGGGGTTATGAGGACCGGGTGATGCGGGACCCGGTCCGGAGACGGCGGACGGCCGAATCGACGAGGGCGTCCTCCCAGGTCGTCGAGGCCAGAAGCAGGGCGAAGGTGAGCCCCCCGTAGAGGAGGGCCCGGGCCGTGGAGTAGAGGATGAGGGAGACCAGGGTGACGACGTAGACGATCATCCATTCGGCCGCGGAAAGGCGCGCAATCCGGATTTCGTCGGCCATCCCGCGGGCGACGTCAACGACGCGGATCATGGGCCTCCTCCTTCCGGGTCCCCGACGAAGTCCGAAGGACTTCGGCGGGGTCCCGGGGGATCAGGCGGCCGGGGCCGGGGATGTCGTCGAAGGCGACTTCCGGGGGCCCCCCGTTTTTTTGGAGGGCCCGCCGGGCGGCGTTGACGGCCGCGTGGGTCGCGAAGTAGACGGGCGACGCGGCGTACATGGCGACGGCCGTGTAGGCGAACCATACGGCGAGCGACCGGGCGACGTCCTCGGGGATGAGGCGGGCGGCCTTCCCGACGATGCGCTCCACGTCGGACCGGCAGGCGTCGAGGGCGAAGGCGAGGATGAGGCCGAGCAGGGCCGAGACCAAGTTATTGTAAGAAGAGCAGAAGGCGTCGGCGCAGTCGGGGCATCGGAGGGTGTGGGAGGCGAGCTCCCGGACGATGCCGAGCTCGACATCATGGAGGGTGGGGTCGCGCTCGGCGAGGGCGAAGACCTTGCGGGAGAGCTCGTCGAGGTCGGGCCCCAGGACCCGGGCCGTGCGGTCGTAGTGGGCCTGGAGCATGTCCCGAACCTCGCCCAGGCGCCGCTCCGTCTCCTGCCAGTAGGCGATGTACTCGTCCTCGATCTCGGCCATGCGGCCGTCCGGGAGGGGGATGCGGTACGTCACGATGCGCCCTCCTTCTTGCCCCGGGGGTCGTAGTCGGACGACACGGTCGTAAAGTCGATGTCCGTTACGACCAGCCCGTGGGGGTTGAGATAGGTGCGTTTGGCGGTCGGGTGCAGGGTGGCCCGGGCAAGGAACGTTTCCTCGGGGAGGTCCTCCCCGCCGGGGCCCCGGCAGTGGCGTCGGAGGACGATGCGGACGGTCCAGACGCCGTCCCGGCTTTCCTCGGCGGTGAACCGGTCCCGCAGGGCCTCGACCTCGCAGACAAGACCCGCCTTCTTCTGGATCTCGAAGGCCGTCATCTCGACCTCCCCGCCCTCGGGGGTCTTGACCTTTCTCCGCTCGGCCCATCGGGCCTCGAAGTCACGGACGATGTTTCGCGCGAGGAGGCCGCGCTTGCGCAGGAAGTCGAACTGCTTGTCGAAGGCGTCGCTGGTGGCGTCGAGGAGGAGCTGGGCGACGGTGCCGGCGACGGCGACGGCCTCCTTCTCCCGGGGCCGCTGGTACTCCCACCAGTCGATGGGGTTGGAGACGTAGGCCTCGCCCGCCTCGTTGACCCGGATGACGAAGTACTCCCGGTGCTCCCGCAGGTAGGCCCGGAACGTGGCCGTCACGTAGAAGAACAGGACCGTCAGGATGACCGAGTACAGTTGCGCAAAGCGCGTCCTCCGCAGGGCCGTCGTGTAGTTCGGAAGCGCGGACCGCATCGTCGAACCTCCGCCCCTATGTATTGACGGAAATGGTCGGCGACCATTTCCGTCAATAGGGGGGGAGAGGGACTCATGCGGGCAAAGACCTTTGCGTACATGAGCGAGCGCGGGCCGGTCCTCGTGGCGGGCCGGCAGGGGGAGCATCTGTTCCTTCAGGTCGGGCCCTACGCCCTTCCGGCCGTGCCGGCGCCGCGGTTTTGCCCGCACGTTCCCCGGCCGCTTCTTCCGCCCGCGCCCGGCGAGGTCGGGTACGCGTGTCTCCCGTGCGGGGAGCGGCCGGAGTTCCGGCAGGAGGTTCGCGCATGAGGGCCGTGGGATTCTCGGACATGGGGGCCGGGGCGTACTGGCGCTTTCATCTGTGGAATACGGCCCTTCGGACGGTGGCCGACTGGATCGACCGGGCCGGTTCCGTCGTCGTCCGGGCGCTGGCCCTTCCGGGGGATGTGCTGACCGGGGCCCTGATGGCGGGGGCCGGCGTTCGTCCGGAGGCGGAGCGGAGGGACGGCCCCCTGGGCGTGGGCGCCGCCGCCGACATCCTCATCGCCTACGGCCTGGACCGTATGTACGCCTCCCGGGACGGGGAGGCTCCCGACCGGGCGGTGCGTTGGGCGGCCGCCGAGGCCCTGGGGGAGATGGGCAAGGCGGCGGCGACGCCCGAGGTCGTCGGGGCGCTCCTGGGGCGGCTCCGGGACGGTGACGAGGACCCGTTCGTTCGGTCGGCCGCCGCCCGGGCCCTGGGCCGGATGGGTCCCCGGGCCGCCACCCCGGAGGTCCTTCGGGCCCTCGTGGAATGCCTCGGGCCGGAGGAGGTGAAGCCATGAGCGTCTCCGGAAAGTTGGGGCCCCGCGGGTCCCCGCCGAAGTCCGAAGGAGGGCTCCCGACGAAGCGGGAACCCGAGGACCCGGTGCGGGTCCTGGTCCTGTACGGTCCGCCGGGCGCCGGCAAGACGCGCACGGCCGTCGCCGCCCTGGCGGCCCTCCACCGGATGGGCCTGGAGGCGGGGCGGTCCGTCGTGCCCGTCGTCGTCGACTTTGAGGGCGGGCTCGAGGGCGTCTCGGCCGCCCTCCGGCGGATGGGCGCCGTCGTTCTCTCCTACGACCGCTACGCGGGGGAGGCCGGCGCCGGGTCGTCGCCCGCCTTCGGGTTCGTGCGCCACGTGCGGGATCGCCTGTGGGAGCTTCGGGAGAAGCACCGCGGGGCCGACCTCGCCGTCGTCGTCGACTCGCTCAGCATGATGACGACCCGCCTGCAGGCGGAGATCGCCGGGGCGATGGAGCGGGCCTTCGGCCGGCGGCGGACCGGGCGGGACGGGCTGGAGGCCTTCCTTCAGGCCCATGCGCTGGTCGACCGGGACTCCTATCGGCATACCAAAACCGCGGTCGTCGGGCTGTTCAACGCCATCGCCGCCGTGAATCCGCGCCTGACCGTCTACATCGCCCATCCCCGGGACGAGGCCGTGACGGACCCCGAGACGGGTCCGGTCGTCCTGCGGCGGCCCGACCTGCCGCCGGCGGTCTGGAGCTTCGTCGAGCGGCAGGCGGGCGTGGTGGCCCGGGTGCGACCGGGGCCGGTCGTATCGATTGCGCCGGATTTACCCAAAGCCGCGGAGGCCTCGGGCGAAGCCGTCCCGGTGCGGTCGGCCGTGAAGGACCGAAGCCGCCTGTTCGGCGACGGACGGGAGCTTCCGGCGGCCGAGTTCGTCCGCCGGCTGGTCTCCCGCCTGTCACCCGTTCCCGACCCTGCGGAGGAGGGCCGTGAAGAAGTCCGCGGCGGATGAGCTCCGGGAACTGCTTGGGGCGGCCGTGGAGGACGGGCTCGCCCGCCTCTGCGGGGGGCCGCCGGCGAAGCCGCCGGGGGTCCTGTCGCCGTCGGGGCTGTACGACCCCTGCGAACGGCGGGTCGTGTACACGGCCCTCGGCGTCGAGGGGGAGGGGCCGTCCCCCCATCTCCGGCACATCACGGCCGCCCATGCGGCCGTCCTTCGGGCCCTCGTCGCCGCCCTGGGTCCGGCCGTCGTCTGGAGCGACGACCGGGAGCCGCGCCGGAGCCTGCCCCCGGTGCGTCTTCCGGGCGTTCCGGTCCCGGTCGCGGCGACGCCCGATCTGGTCGTCCGGCTGGCGTCGGGGGGGCTTGGGGTCGTCGAGGTCAAGACGACGGAGGTCGAGGCGCGGCTTCTCGAGCCCGACGCGGGGTATTGGGAGCAGGCGGTCGTCTACGGCCTTGCGCTGAACGCCCTGGCCGCCGGCCGGGCGGGTCGCCCGGCGGGGGACCTCGGGGACCTCATGGGCGGCGGGCCCTGCCGGGCGGCCGCCCTGGTCGTGGCGGACCGGGACGACGTGCACCGGACGGCCTGCCACGTGCTCGACCTCGGCGGGGCCGAAGCCCGGGAGACGGCCGAGCGGGCGCTGGAGCACCTGGCCCGGCTCGGCTCGGCCGTCGTCCGGGCCCTTGAGACGGGGCGCCTTCCACCGGCCCTGCCGCCGGGGGCGCTGGAGTGCTACGACTGCGCCTTTCGGTCCGTCTGCCGTCCCGCCGTGGCGGCCGTCCTGCGGGAGGCCGCGGCCGAGGGCCCGCCCGAGGCCGTCGTGCGGGCCTATGCGGGCCTGCAGGGTCTGCGGGCGAGGCGCCGGGAGATCGAGGCCGAGGAGGCCCGCCTGCGGGCGGAGATCTTCGCCTACATGCAGGAGGCCGGGGCGGCCCGCATCCGCTTCCCCGACGGCGGCACGGCGCGCCTGGTCCGGCGCACGGAGTGGCGTCTGGCCGAGGGGGCCGACGCCGGGACGCTCGCGCGTCTTTTCGGGGCGGGCGTCCTGGAGGGCCGCCTGAGCCTGGCCCGGGCCCCGGCGGAGGTCCGGGCGATGGTGGAGGACCTGGCGGCCCGGGGCCTCGTCCGGGAGGAGACCCGGGAGATGCTGGAGGTGCGCTGATGCGGACGTGGACGCCGGTCCGTTCGGTTCCGCCTCCCCCGCCGCCCCCGCCGGAGCCCGAGCCGGGCGCCGTCCTCTGGCGGGGCCGGGTCGTCCGGGTCCGGCGGGGGGTCGACGGCTCCGTGTGGGCCCTGTGCGAGTACGCCCCGGGGCGGCGCATCTACGTCCGGGTCCCGGCCTCGGCGGAGGTCCGGGAGGACGCGACCGTCCGGTTCGGGGGGCGCCTGGAGGCGTCGCCGGACGGACGCTTCTACCACATCGTCGCCGTCCTATGGGAGGAGACCGATGCGACGGAGGAGCGGGATGCGCACATACGTGACGCACAAGCAATTCCTTCAGGCCCTCGAGGAGGGCCTGCGGCTCGCCGGCGCGGACTTCCGGCTCGCCGCCATCGCCCTCGAGCGGGTCGGACGCTCGATACTCCGCATGAGCGTCCTGGCCCGTGACGTCGCCCCGCCGGTCGGCCGGGCCGTCCTCCGGCTGGGCAATGACGGCCGCTACGTCGGCATCCTTGAGGGCCCCGGCTACCGCATCCCCGTCCGGATGGACGGGGGCTCCCTTGCGGAGGTGGTGCAATGATGAGCTACGGCAAGGCCGTTCTTTCCGGGACCGTCGCCGGCGCCGAGCCGTCCGTGATGGAATTCGCCGGGTGGCTCCTCCGGCATAAGGACGGCCTGTGGGGCCTGTTTATTAATCCGGACGACCCGATCCGCCCCGACCGGTGGGTCGGCCCCGCGGAGGCCTTCCTGCGGGAGAGGGGCCCCGAGGCCTTCCGCGCGTTTCCATCCTGGGCGTGCCGGCTGGAGTCGGAACTTCAGAACCTCGCCCACGCCGGGGTCCGTCAGACCTTCGGGGCGGACTGGGTTGCCCGGCACCTCGTGAGGATTGCGCCCGAGACCCGGTCCGTCGTGGCGCCCCTCCTCGGGGATGGGGTCCCGGACCCCTTCCCGCGGGAACCGGGCGTGGGCGGACTCGCCATTCCGGAGAAGTGAGGACGCCTCATGAACGAAGCCGTCCGTGAGGCCTGGTGGGTTGCGACCAAGCGGACGCTTCGGCGGGCCGGCCTCGTCGCCGTCGGGGTGGTCCTCCTCGGGACGGCGGCGTGGCTTTTGCTGGACCCCCGGGCCCCGGCGCGCCTGGCCCGGGCCGCCTGCGGGTTGACCCCGCGGCCTTCGGCCTGCCGGGCGCCCGTCGAGGCGGCGTGCGCGGGCCTCCTCCGGGACGAGGCCCCCGAGATCCCGCCCGAGGTCCGTCGGGCCTGCGCCGACGCCGCCTCGGACGCCCTGGGCCGGGCCGCCGCCTTCTGGGGCGGGACGGCCGCCGCCGGATGGGCCGCATGGCAACTTCTCCGCCGGGCCGGCCGATGGCGGGCCCGGCGGCTTCTGGCCGCGGACCTGCGGCCGGCCCCGCCCATGCGGTCCCGGGATCCGGCGGGGGCCCACGGGCGGCTCCTCCGGCGGTACGGCATCCCGCTTCCGGCCGAGTGGTGGTCGGAGGCGGCGGCCGCCGTGCTCGAGTACCTCGAGGCGAACCGGGAGGCCCGCGGGTCCAAGGCCCGCCACGACGCCCAACCCGGGGGGCTCATGACGCACACGCTGTCGGCGCTGATCGCCGCGTGGTCCGCCGTGGGGGAACTGCCCGAGCACCTCCGCCGCCCGGCGGTGGTCATGCTCCTGGCCCACGACGCCGGCCGCGTCGTCGCCCGCCGGGACGAGGAGCACGACAGGCTTTCGGCCATCCTCGCCTGGCGGGCCATGGTCGCCGACCCGGACCCGGACCTCCGGCGGGCCGCCCCGGCGGTCGTCGCCACGCTCCTCTATCGGCGCTACGGCGTGCCCTACGCCCGGGAGCTCGAGCCCGTCGTCACCCTGCTCCTGCGGGTCCTCCGCCGGGAGGGGGACGCCGTCGAGGTCGCCCGGTCCGTCGAGGCGGCCATGTCGGGCGGGCCGGCCGGGAGTTCCGGCCCGGTCCTCCGCCCGCCGGAGGGCTTCCGCATCGTGGAAGCCGCCGGGACCGTGCCGGAGACCCCGGGGCCGGTAGCCCCCCCGCGGGGACTGCGCATCGTATCGGAGACCCGCCCGGAGCCCGAAGACGCGGGGGCTCCCGCGGGGACCCCGGGGGACCCGGGAGGGGACGCCGTCGCGGCCGTCATGGCCGCGTCCGCCCGGGAGCGGCTCAAATGCATCGCCGTCGCCCTGGGCCGGCGGCTGTTTCTCTGCGTCCCGGATAAGATCTATCGGCCCCTCGTGGAGGCGGGCCGCCTGGACGTGGAGGCCCTCGCCCGGGAGGGCCGGCTGGCCACGGCCGAGGACATCCGTCGGGCGGCCGCCGAAGCGGGCGTCCCCTGCGAGGTCCTCGATGTTCCCGCCGAGGGTCCCCGGCTTTCGGTCTACATCGAGGGCTCCGTGCGGGGGGCCCGGCCGATCAAGACGTTCTTCGCCCGCGCCCTTGTATTCCCCGACCCCCGGCATCCGACCGTCCGGCAGGACGCCATCCTCGTCCTCCCACGGCGCCTGGAGGTCATCCCGGAGTCGTCGGCCGAGCCGGCCCGGAAGCGGCGGGACGAACTCGTCGAACGGATGCGGGCCGAGAAGAGGACCGTGAAGGAGGCGACCGGTCATGCAGGCGTATGACAAGGTCATCAAGCGCATCATAGCCCCCGGGGCCGAAACCTTTGCGGACGTCGTCGTCGCCCTGGGGAGCCGTCCGCGGGGCCGGTACCTTGTGGTGACGCCCGAGGGCCACTTCCTCGTTCGGGCCCTGACGGGCGCCCTCGAGCGGGCGGGCGTCCTGGATGTCGTCTCGGCCTGCGGGCGCCTCGCCCCCGACCGGAGCGTCCTCGTCCTGGCCGACCCCCGCGGCGTGTGGGCCGGGGCGGTCGTCACGGGCCGGGGCGGCGGGACCGTCTCCCGGGGGCCGACCCCGGCGGTGACGGATGCGGCGCAAACGTTTCGGGTCCTCCTCGAGGTCCGCCCCGCGGAGGTGAAGTCCTGATGCTTGCCGCCCGGCGCATCGTCGTCTACGGCGCCGTCCTCCGGGGCGTGGAATGCCGCCCCGTGGCGTGCGTGTACTCCGCGCGCGCCGGGTCCGCCCGGGTCGCGGTCGCGGAGGCCCTGCGGCGGGCCCTGCTTTGGTCGGGCGACGGCCTGCCGGTCCGGGCGGGCTCGGCGGACCCGGCCCTGGACCTGCCCGTCGCCCTGTGCGCCCTGGCCGCCTCGGGCCGCATCCCGCCCGAGGCCCTGGAAGGCACGGCCGCCGTGGGCGGACTCGCACCCGACGGCTCCGTGCTTCCCGTCCGGGGCGCCTTCTCGGCGGCCCTGGACCTGGGGGCGCTGGGCTTCCGACGCCTGCTGGTGCCGGAGGCGAACGCTCCGGAGGCGGCCGCGGCCGGGACCCTGGAGGTCTTCCCCGTTCGGCACGTCCTCGAGGCCGTATCCCTCCTGCGGGGCGACGCCCCCCCGTCGCCCTTCCGCGGGGATGCCCGGAGGCCGTCCGGACCGGATATGGCCGACGTGCGGGGGCACGCTTACGTCAAGCGGGCCCTGGAGGTCGCCGCCGCCGGCGGGCACGACATCCTGCTCGTCGGCCCCTCGGGCGTCGGCAAAACGTGGCTCGCCCGGGCGATGGCCTCCATCCTGCAGCCCCCGTCCCCGGCGGAGGCCGTCGAGGCGAACCGCCTGTGGAGCGCCGAGGGCCTGGGCCTTCCGCCCGGCCGTCCCTTCCGGGTCCTCGGACCCGGAGCCACGCCCCGGCAGGCGGCCGCCGAGGCCCGCCGGGCCCGGCACGGGGTCCTGCTGGTCGACGACCTTCCCGCCGTCCCCCGACGGGCCCTGGAGGTTCTTTTCGCGGAGGATGCCCGGGAGAACGTCCGGATCGTTGCCACCGCCCGGTCCTGTCCCTGCGGCGCCTACGGCGCGGTGGCCCGGTCCTGCTCCTGCCCGGCGGCCCGCATCCGGCGATACCGTCAGGCCTGGGCGCCGGCGGCCGAGCGCTTCGCCATCCGGGTCGGGGTCCCGGACGGCGCGGACGCGTCCGACCCGGCGTCGGAGCCGTCGGCCCTCATCCGGGAGCGGGTCGCCCGGGCCCTGGATGTTCAGCGGCGACGCGGCGTCCCCTGCAACGCCCGCATGACGCCGGACCTCATCAACCGATTCTGCCCCCTCGGGCCGGACGCCCGACGGCTGATGGAGGCGGCCGTCCGGCAGTGGGGTCTCTCCCTCCGCGCCGTCCACGACCGCCTCCGGGTGGCCCGGACGATTGCCGATCTCGACGGCTCCGAGACGATCGAGACCCCCCATCTGGTCGAGGCCCTCGGCTACGGCCGAGCCGACCCGTGAGAAGGAGATGCGGCCATGCGGTCGCCCCCGGAGCTCTCCGAGGCATTGCGGGCCGAACTGCTCCGGCGCCTTCGAAGCGGCGACCCGGCGTCCCGCTTTGCGGCCGCCATGACCCTGACCTGGGTGGGCCCCCCCGCGGCGACGCCGGAGGTCCTCCGGGCGCTTGCGGAGTGCCTTCGGGACGGGGACGGGGACGTCCGCCGGGCGGCCGCCATGGCCCTGGGCGCGATGGGTCCCGCGGCGGCAACTCCGGAAGTCATCCGGGCGCTGGCCGAGCGGGCGGGGGACGGGGACGTTTGGGTGCGGCACGGCGCCATCTTCGCCCTGGCCGCGATGGGTCCTTCGGCGGCCCGGCCCGAAGTCCTCCGGGTCCTGGCGGAATCCGTCGGAGAGGGGGGATGGGGCGTCTGCTTCGTCGCCGCCGACGCCCTGAGGCGGATGGGCAAGGCGGCGGCCGCGCCCGAGGTCGTCGGGGCCCTCGCGGAGCGCCTGCGGGACGATGACCCGGACGTCCGGGAGGCGGCCGCCATGGCCCTGGGGGGGTTGACCGGAGCGCCCCTCGGATGAGGACGCGGCCGGGGTCCGCGGCGGGTCGTTTTCGGGACCTTGGTGGGAGGCCGGCCATGCAAATTCCCGAACTGCTGGAACGTCTGCACGGCGGGAAGCCGATGACGCGCCATGCGGCGGCCGAGGCCCTGGGCCGGATGGGTCCCCGGGCGGCCACGCCCGAGGTCCTTCGGGCCCTCACGGAGCGCCTCGGGGATGTAGAGGACGTCCGTTGGGCGGCCGCATGGGCCCTGGCCCGAATGAGCGGGGCGACCCGACCGGAGGTCATCGAGGTCCTTACGGACGCCCTTCTCCGGGGCGTTTGAGGGGGGTCGGCCGTGGGACGGGCCATCCGTCCGGAGCGGCCGTTCCGGAATCCGTGGAATTTTCCGCTTCATCGACCCAGAACCCAGGCGACAATCTCCGGGGCCAGGGGGTCGTCATCGCCGGTCCGCAGGACCCCGCCCACGACCTCCCGGGGGGCGGCCTCCCGAATGCGGCCCAGGGCCTCGGCCGCCGCCCGGCGCACATCCGGCTCCTCATCCCGGAGACGTTCCGCGAGGGTCCGGACGACCTCCGGCCGCGCCGCCCTTTCTCCCATCCGACCCAGGGCTTCGGCGGCGGCCCGACGGACGAGCGGGTCGCTACTTTGGAGGTCTTTGAGCGGTTCAACCCTCCGCGCCGCGCGCCGGGCCATGTCCGGACTCCGCTTTACGGTCCGTACAGGGCCAATTGGAAGGCCCGGACCAGGAACACGGCCATCTGGGCCCGATTCACGGGGTCCGACGGGCAGTAGGTCGTCGCCGTGCATCCGCCCGTGATGTTCCGATGCAGAAGCGTCTCCACGTGCCGATAGAAGAAGTCCGTCACCGCCACGTCCGCAAAACTCGGGCCCATATGGAGCGTCCACGTCTTCGTGAACGTTCCGTTGAGCGTCTCGTCCCAGGTTACGTCCCTGTGGCCCCACACCCCCGCCGTGCGGCTTCCCGTGATGCCGTAGCAGTTGCCCGTGGCGGCCTGACAGTCGGCCGTTCCCCCCGCCGGAATCACCCCATAGTCGGCCGTCGTGTCCGTCAGGTACGCCGTCACGTCCGGCGGATTCACCACATTCGAGGCCGTCCCCGTCACCGCTACGGGCGTCGTCCCCGGGTTTGTCCATGCCGGCACGACCGTGATCGTCTCCCCGCCTTCCCACACTCCGTTGCCGTTCGGGTCCCGAATCGAAAGGCCCGCCGGGGGTAGGAAGCCGGTACAGACCGCTATGGGCGACGCCGTCGAGTCCATTATGATCGCCGAGGACGAGGCCACCGACGCAGAAGTCGTCAACACGATGGCCGAAGGGTTGCCGGGACTTACGGAAGTCGAACCCACCGAGGCCGTGGAATCCCGAACGAGGCCGGACGGACAGCCCCGGACGGTACCGTCGGCATCCAGCTTCAAAACCCAGACATCCTCGTAGCCGGCCCCGAAGGACCGAGTTGCTCCCGCCACGACGTAGCCTCCGTCGGACGTCGGGGCAACGGCACGGGCCTCATCCCGTTCCGGTCCCCCGTAGGTTTTCTGCCACACCACATCCCCCGAACCGTTCAGTTTCAAGACCCAGACATCCCCGTAGCCGGCCCCGAAGGACCAAGTTGTTCCCGCCACGACGTAGCCCCCGTCCGACGTCGGGGCAACGGCAACACTGACCCGGTCATCGACTACTCCCCCGTAGGTTTTCTGCCATTGCACGTTTCCCGAACCGTCCAACTTCAAGACCCAGACACCCCATATCCAGGAGGGAGAAGCTCTTCCCGCCACCAGGTAGCCTCCGTCCGGCGTCGGAACTATGGCAGAGGCTACATCCCGGTTCGTTCCCCCGTAGGTACGGCTCCAGGAAGCCGCCTGTGCCCCTGCCGACGCCGCACCCAGAAGCCAGAGGCACAAATGAAAGGTGACGAAGTGACGGGATAACCGAGTGACGAGACGAAGATAGGAAAGGGTCATGGCTTACCTCCTGCAGGATAGGAGAAGTTCCGTAAGGGTCCGGATCGCCTCCGGTCCGGTCGGGCCGCCGCCCCGCCCATCACCTGCAGGGCATCGGCGGCGGCCCGGCGCACCCGACCGTCCGGGTCCCGGAGGCGCTCCGTGAGGGTCCGAAGGACTTCCGGGGATGCCGCCGACCGACCCAGCCGACCCAGGGACCAGGCCGCCGCCCGACGCATCTCCGGGTCTTCATCCTCCAGGCGCCCGGCCAGCGCCCGAACGACCTCCGGCGCGGCCTTGCCCGCCTCTCCCAGGGCATAGGCGGCCGTCCGGCGCACGCCCGGGTCCCCGTCCCGAAGGCGCTCCGGGAGGGCCTGCAGGATTTCGGGATGGCCCGCCGAACGGTCCATGGCCCTCACGGCGGAGACGGCCGCCCGGCGCGTGTCGGGGTCCGCGTCCCGGAGAAGCTCCGTAAGACGCCGACGGACCGCGGGAAAGGCGGCCGCCCCACCGTGTCCCCAAGCCAGGGCTCCGACGCTCTCCCGGCGGTGTTCCGGATTCCGGAGTCCCTCGAGCACTCTCAGGACCCGTACCTCGACGTCGAGGAGCATGGCTCAAGCCTCCCCGTCCAGTCGTCGGAAGGGGACGGCCCGGTAGGCGGCGGCCGCCCGGTCCAGTCGGCGGGCCAGGGCCGCCGCCCGGGCGGGAGACACGAAGGCGTGCAGGATCGTGCAGTCGGGATGCCGCTCGATGAAGGCCGCCTCATAAAGAAACCGGGCGAGCCTCCGGAGGCCCGGCGGCAGGACGGCCCGGAAGTAAACGCCCTCCGACCGGTCGGGCGGGCCGTCCCCGTCGATCAGGCCGTTCGCCCGGAGGGCCCACCGGAGACGGCCCCGGACCCCTCCGGGCCGGACCTCCAGGACCGGCACGGCCTCGAGCACCTTGAGGCGGCCGACCCTGGCGATGAACCGCGGACCCGCCGAGTCGCCGAGGAGAATGCACAGATAGACGGGCTTCTCCTCCTCCAGGCGGAGGACGACGCCGTCGCCGACGAGCCCCCGGGCCGTCGCCTCATCGGTCCGAACGAAGGCCATCAGGGCCGGCTCGCCGATCTCCACGGAGAGGCGCTTCACCTTTTGCATAGGACGTACCCTCCGATCTCGGTGTGGGCCTTGCAGTCGGAGACCCGCGTCCCCGGCGGACACAGGCGGACGGAGCCGCCGAGGTCGATGCAGGCGTTCCCGTCCGGCCGCCTTCCTGCGGTCTGCAGAAAGTCATACAGCCGCCGGACGGCGTCCGCCTCCCGGGGCGGGCCGAGCCGAACGACCTGCGTCGCCTCCTCGGGCGATGCGGCGCACACCGCGTCGAAGGTGTACACGTCGTCGCCGGCGTAAACGACGATGTTCGTCACCGGCCCCGTCCCGGCCGGGCAGGCCCGGACGGTCGCGATGACGACCCGTCCGTCCTGGCTCCGGTCCAGGGCGACCTCGGCGCTTCCCCGGGCGCCGAGCGCGATGCCGCCGGGGGCGTGGAAGGCCGTGGCGATTTTGGGATGCAGGCGGACGACCCGGATCTCGCCGGGCCGGTCCGCCTCGACGACCCGGGCGTCCGGGGTCCCCGCCGCCGGGAGCGGGATCGCAAGAAGGCACACGAGCGCAAGCAGGCGTTCGCACGTCACGGCCGTATCCTCCGGGCCTCCCATATCGGCTTGGTTCCCAGACTTACGGGCACGAAAAATCGCCCCCGCCATCCCCCTCCGTCCACGGGTTCCGGACCCGTCTCCGGGCTCCCGTCTCCGGGCTCCCGACGAAGCGGGGCCCCGTGGGGCCCCGTCCTGCGGGCTTCGGTCCGCCGGGGCTCCCCCGCCGGGGCTCCGTCCCGCTTGGGCTCCGCGTCGTCGCCGATGATGATGACTTCCTCGGATTCGTCGCCGTCCTCAAGTCCGACAAGGGTGAGGTCCTCCACCGTCAGGTCGGGGACGGCCTCCACCGCCGGGCTCCCGACGAAGTCCTGCGGACTTCGTCGGGGACCCACCGCCCCGGGCTCCGGCGGCCTCGGGCTCAGGCCCGCCCGGGCCAGAAGCGTTTCGGGCCGACCCCACTCCAGCATGATCGTTCCGTATTCATCCGTCCTCATGGGATGCGCTCCAGCTCGAAGACCGTGCCCCGGTCGGCAATGCACACCCGCCGCTCCTCGTTCGGCCGCTCCCGGAGGTCCCGGACGGCGTCGGCCGCCTCCGCGGCGACCGATGCCAGGGCGCCGGCCGCCGCCCCGCCGGCGGTCCCCAGGCCCGCCTCCGAGACGGCCGCCCCGAGGGCCCCTCCGGCCGCCCCGGAGGCGACGTTCACGGCCATTTGAATATAGTCGATGTTTCGTATCGTCTTACACTTCGCCGGCAGGCCCGGCCGCCCGTCGACGGCCGCCATGTAGCGGGCCCCGTCGACGGCGAATTCTACGGCCAGTCGGCCCGGCAGGGGCGCCGTCTGCGCCCGCCCCCCGAGGGTCCGCCCCCCGTCGCAGTCGGCGACGGCCGGCAGGCCCGTCACTGCGTCCAGCCGCAGGCGGCACCGCCGGGGCGCGGGGAGGGCCTGTCCCGCCGTCGTCCCGTCGAAGGCGACGGGACGAAACGCCGGGGCCGCCTCCGGAGCCTCCGGACTTCGTCGGGGTTCCAACCCGGGGTCCGCCTCCCTCCCCCGAGGGGGAGCCGCCGGAGCCCGGCTCCGGACGACCGTGCGGGGCGGGCCTTTCGGCTCCTTCGTTTCCGGTCCGGGCGGAGGGGGAGGCGCGCCGGAAGTCCCGGCCGAAGTCGGAGGGTCCCGGCGGACGGTCAGGCGCTCCCTCAGCCGGTAGATCGGCTCGTCGTCCTCCACCGTCCGGGCCTCGACGACCCGCTCGGGGATGCCGGTTCTCGGCGCCGCCCCCGACTCGGCCCAGCCGGTGACGACGTGGTACAACCACCCAAAGACGATGAGGGCCAGGACGCCGGCCGCAACGATGTCCCGGTACTCCGAAAGGCCGCCGGCGCCCCAGGTCAGGCGCAGGTCCTTCCCCTTTCCCTTCCTCAGCATCGGACCGCCTCCGGGCGGGTCCCCGTCACGGTCTCGTACAGGCCCAGGCACGCCTCCGGGGGCGGTTGAAGCCGCCGGGGCCAGCGCCGGGAAATGTAAAATTCGGCCGCCTCCATCGCCTCCCGGGGGAGGCGCACGACCGGCCAGCGGAAGATGAACACCTCCGGCCGGCCGTTCGGCCGGTCGATTCGGGCGACGGCCCGGCCGACCCGGGTCTCGTCCATGACGATCTCGGGCCGGACGATGTAATCCTCCTGGGCCTGGACGGACACGCTCGGCTCCAGCGTGTCGTAGCGGGACACGGAGGCGCCGTGCACGTCCACCCACCGGCGCTTCCCGAAGGTTTCGGCCAGCTTCTTGGCCTCGTCGGGATTGAGCATTTTACAGGCCACCTTCACGCCCGTGTTCTGCAGGATGATCTGCAGGCAGTCGCCCCACTTGGGGTCCGTCCTGAACTGCTCCAGGGACTGACCGGCAATGCACATGGCGATGCCGGCCGCCCGGGCCTGCTCGACGAGGTTCGTCAGCCCGCCCCCGGAGTAGTTCCCCGCCTCGTCGCACACCACCAGGAACGGGACGGGGCTCCGGAAGCTCCGGGCGAGCAGGCGCCCGACCGTCGACTTGAGGTCGGCGATCAGGGCCAGGGCCCACTGGATGGCCGTCTCCCGCTCCCGCATGGACGGCAGTCCCACGTACAGCAGGCCCCCCTCCTCGATGAGGTCCTCCAGCACGATGTCGCCCCGCCAGACCCGGGTCACCGGCTCGAACTCGGCGGCCACGTAGCGGGCCAGCGCCCGCCCGATGCCGGACACCTGGTGGAGGCCTCCCGCCTCCTCGACCGACTTCCGGAGCAGGGCCGGAAGCCCCCGGCCGACCCCGCGCCGCTCCAAAAGCGCGTACAGAATCCCCAGGGCGCCCGGGTCCGAGGCCGCCGCCACGAAGTCGCCGATGTGAAAGGCCAGGTCGAGCTCCCGCATGGCCTGGGCCAGGGCCAGGATGAAGGCGTGCTGGGTTACCCGGTAGTACTCCGACTCCTTGGAGTAGTACAGGAGCTGGATCCGGGCGGCGATCTCCGAGGCCGTCCCCCGCTCGACGAGGTTGTAGCTGTCGCTGAACGGCTCGCCCGGAACGAGAAGGTGCACGTCCTCGATGCGGCCCGCCGCGTAGGCCATCGCCACGAACCGGAGGACCGCCTCCCGCGTGGGCTTGGCGTCCACAAAGAGGACGCCCCCGCCCCGGGCCATCTGCTGGGCGATGAGCCACTCAAAGAGGGTCGTCTTCCCGGACCCCGTCGCCCCGATGATCAGCATATGGCGCACGAGGTCCTCGTCGTCGAGCCGGATCGCCCCCGGCCGGGGCCTCGGCCGGCTCCCGGGCCGGGGCACGACGGCGTCCCGCTCGCCGATCCAGAGGCCGTTTTTGCCCATGGGAGCTATCCGAAGAGGCTGAGGAGGTCCTGGGCGAAGCGGATGGCGCCGACCAGGAAGATCAGGCCGGCGAGAAGCCACATCGACCGCCGCAGGCCCATCTGGGCCGAAACGATGATGAACAGGCCGGCGCAGGCCAGGCCGATGACGGCCGCCGGGAGGCGGTTCTCGGCGATCCAGGCCTGGATGTCCTGGAGGAGCTGGCCCAGGGTGTCCAGGATCGGGGCCGAACCGACGAGGAGAAGCGCCGTGGCCGTTCCGAGCGTCATTTCCGACCTCCTTCCGGGTCCCCCGGGGGACCCGCGGTTTTTCGCCCCTATGTATTGACGGAAATGGTCGCCGACCATTTCCGTCAATGCGGACGGGAGGGACCCCGACACGGGGCCCCGTCGAAGTCCTTCAGACTTCGACGGGAGCCCGGAGAAGGAGGCGAACATGCAGGGCTACCGCATCGGCAAATTCACGCTCAACCAGGTGACGCTCATCGGGTGGGTCGCCGCCGAGCCCAAGGTGCGCGACCTCCCGTCCGGCGCCAAGGTCGCCACCCTGCGCGTGGCGACGGACCGCTACTACAAAAAGAACGGCGAACTCCAGAAGGCGGCGGACTTCCACAGCGTCGTCAGCTTCCTCCAGCACGACATCGAGCGCATCCGGAACCTTCATCCCGGCGACTTCGTCTACGTCCTCGGCAGTCTCCGGACCCGGACCTGGCAGGACGACCGGGGCGCGACCCGATTCGCCGCCGAGGTCGTCGCCGACAAGGTCCGCGTCCTGGGGACCAAGGCGGAGCCCTCCGGGAAGGCGGCCGCCACGCCGGAGGTCGCCCCCGAAGAGGTCACACCCGCCGAGGTGAACGACCTCGACTTTCTCCTGTAACCCGGTACTTTGACGCCGGAGCGCCGCCGTGAACCGCCCGGATCGGCTGACGGAGGAGATCCGTCGTCTCTACGAGGGCGCGCCCGGAGCCGGCGCCGCCCACGGCAACCGCCCGGAGTACGGCGCCTTCGGGGGCCGCCCCAAGGGCCTCGAGCAGTACTGGAGTCCGCCGGAGGTCGTCGCCCTCGTCTCCGCCGTCGTCCGGAGCTACTTCCCGGAGGACCCCCCGACGGCCGTCGATCTTACGGCCGGCGCCGGCTACCTCCTGGCCCCCTTTCCCCATGCGGTCGGCCTCGAGTTCGACCCCGAGGCCGTGGCCCTGGCTTCGGCCACGGCCGAGGTCCACGCCCGCCTCCATGCGGACGTGCCGGACCGCTTCTTCCGGGTCGTCCGGGGCGACGTCCGGACGGCCGCCCGGGACCTGGCCCGGGCCTTTCCGGGCGCCCTGCACCTGTTCGTCCTGAATCCCCCCTTCGGCCTCGTGTGGGACTTCCGGCGGGACGGCCGCATCGAACGGATGAACTCGGCCGAGTTCGTCGTGCGGGCCGCCTACTCGGCGGCGGCCGACGGGGGCCTCGTCGTCGCCGTCCTCCCCCGGAGCATCTTCGACGGGGCCCCCCACTTCCGGCGCTTCCGGGAGTGGCTCGAGCCGCGCCTCTGCCTCCACGTCCGCCTGCCCTCCCCCTGGAGCCGGGACTCGGACATCGCCGTCGTCGCCCTCGCCAGGGGCCTGGCCCCCCCGGAGCCCGTCCGCCTGGAAGGCCGCCCGGAGGACCTCGAAGACCTCATCGGGGAAATCCGCTACCGCCTTCCCGGCTACCCCGAATTCCTGCCCCCGCCCCCGGCCGACGCCCGACGGGCGCTGGCCGAGGCCGTCGCCCGCCGCCTGGAGGCCGTCCCGGAGCCGGGCGCCCGGACGCCCATGCTCGTCCTCCGGGAAAGCCGCGGCCGAACGACCGTCCTCCTTCGCGACGCGCCCCCCTGGTTCGACCCCCGGATCCGGATTCAGGCCGGCCGAACCCTGGAGGAGGCCGTGGGAACGCCGGGGTTTCTCGAGGCCGTGACGGCCGCCGCCGCCTCGGGCGCCCTGCGGGTCGACCCCCGATTCCCCGAGGCCGCCCGCCGGGCCCTGGCGCGCCTTCACGAGGCCCTCCTGCCCGTCATGCCCCTTCACCCCCGGTACGACTTCTTCTTCGCCCGGGACGGCGCGCCGCTCCGCAACCTCTTCGCCTCCCCGGTGACCGTCGAGGACTCCCGGGGCCGCACCCACACGTTCTACCCCGACCGGCGGTACTTCATCACCTATCGGACCCTCTTCGATAAGGACGAGGAGACGCGGTACGACGACGACGCCCGCATCCGCCGGACGACCGTGCGGCCGACGACCTACATCGTCATCGCCGACCGGCCCGACCCGGCCGCATGGGACGACTCGGGCGCCCTCTTCCGGGCCGACCGGGTCCCGGAGCTGGAGCGCCTCTTCCGGCCCGAGGCCGTCCCCAACGTGCGGAGCCTGCCCGAGTTCGCCCGCGCCCTGGAGTTCGTCCGCCGGGACCCGGTCGTCGCCCGCATCCCCCTCATGGACTGGCAGGCCGAGGACGTCGCCGCCGCCGTCGCCCTCCCCCGGCGGGGCGACCGGGCGATGTTCATCGCCGACACGGGCCTCGGCAAGAGCCACATGACCGTCGCCGCCGCCGTCGCCCGCATGCGCATGACCGGACGACGGGGCATCGTCCTCTTCGTCACCAAGGCGGACCTCATCCCGCCCCTCCGGGAGCGGGTCGATTCGTGGGGCTTCCCGACGGCGGTCCTCTCGACCGTCGGGGACGTCCTGGAGGCCCGGCGGAACGCCCGGAACCCCGGGCCGCCCCTCGTCGCCTTCGTCTCCTACGACGCCCTCAAGCGCCGAAGCCACACCCGGCGGCTTCCGCCCCTCCGCGCTTCGTCCGTCCTCATCCACGTTCCGCCCGGGGCCGAGAAGGCGGCCCGCCGGGCCGCCGCCTCGGTCTTCGGCCGTCCGCCCGTCCGATGGGACGGGAGTCCGGCCTCCCTCGCCGTCCGCACGTCCGGCGGTCCACCCTACCGGCCCGCCGACTTCGACGCCGTGCTCTTCTTCGACCGGGCCCCCGCCCCCGGGGACATCGCCGCCGCCCTCGCCCACGCCCTCGTCCGGCCGTCGGGGTCTCCCCCCAAGGCCGTCCGGCACGGCAAGACCTGGCGCATCGAATGGCCGAACGGCGCCCGGGCCGTCCTCCGGCCCGGCAGGGGCGACGACCTCGTCCGCCTCGACCTCCGCCACACCCTCCGGCCCACGGCCGCCCGGACGGCCTGCTGTCTTCGGCCCTTCGGGACCGTCGGCCGTCCCCGGCCGTGCAAGCACCACACGCCCGAGGACGTCGCCCTCGCCGCGGCCCGGCGCCTCGCCCGGCCCGACGACGAGGCCCTCCTCGCCCGACGCCTGGCCGACCTCTCGGGGCGGGACGGCGTCTCCTATTTCAACGCTCCCGGCCTGCTCCGGAAGCGCCATCCCGAGGAAGCCGCCCGGCTCGATGCGGCCTTCGGCCCCGGATGGGAGGGAAGGGCCTACCGACTCCATCCCCCCGAGCGCCTCGACCCCGCCCTCCTCCGGAAACTGCGGCCCCGCCTGCTGGATGCGGACCCGCGACTGCCGGAGCCCTGGATCGACTCCCTCGCCGGATGGATCCGCCGCCTGCGGCTTCCCGTCGCCGCCCTCATCCTCGACGAGGTCGACCTTGCCGCCGACTCGACGTCGGCCCTCGCCTCCCACCTCGCCCGCATCGCCCACAACGTCCCCATCCGGTACGGCGCCACCGCGACGCTCATCCCCAACTGGCCCTATCAGGCCTACTTCCCCCTGAAGCTCGTCTACGACCGCTTCCTGCCCTATCCGAACGCCCGCGCCTTCAACGACGCCGTCCAGGCCTACGTCGTCGTCGAAAAGACCTTCCTCGACACCCACTCCACCCGAAGCCACCGCCGCATCCTGCCCGACCACGTCAACTACGCCGAATGGCTCCGCCGCATCGCCCCCCTGTGCATCCGGCGGACCTACGAGAACGCCCCCATCGACCGGGAGATCCGCAAGACGTTCGTCTACGTCCCGACCCCCCTCACGCCCGAGCAGGCGGAGCTCTACCGGTACTGGATCGACCGGTTCGTCGAATGGTTCCGAACCCACGTCCGGGACGACCTCCGCACGGCCGACGTCCGCCTCCGCCAGGCCGTCCTCGGCCAGATCACCAAGCTCCGCCAGGCCGGCTCGGCGACCCCGGGGGCCTTCCCCTTCCCGGACGCGCCGGTCCCGCCCCCCGATCACATGACGTGGCGCATGGCCTACGTCGCCGCCGTCGCCCGCCTGGGCCTGGAGGCGGGCCGCCGCTTCATCGTCTTCTGCCCCTTCGTCGAGGAGGCCCGCCGCGTGGCCGCCGTCCTGGAGGACCTGGGCCACCGCATCCTGCTCGCCGACGGATCCCTCGACCCCGACGAGCGGGGCCGCATCATACTGGCCGCCAACCGGGATAAGGCCGTCGACGGCCTGGTGACGACCCTGAACGCCGTGGGCCGGGGCCACGATCTGCAGGGCTTCGGCCTCGGCATCGTCACCGGCGGCGAGTGGCGGCCGGGGCAGTACATCCAGATCGCCGGCCGCATGGCCCGCATCGGCCAGGAGCATGGGGTCGTCCCCCTCGTCGTCCTCGACACGCCGGGCACGCTGGGCGACTACATCGCGTCGCTCCTGAACGCCAAGCACCGGGACATCGACCGGCTCGTGGACGCCCGATTCGACGAGCCGCGGTCGCTCATCGACTCCTACCTCGGCGAGGTCCCCTCCGTCCTTCGGGCCCTCCATGTGCTTCTGCGCTACGACGTCGTGCGCCGGATGGCCGACCGGCTTCCCGTGGTGCCGGCCCCGGCCCCGGACCTCCTCGGGGCCTTCGCCCGGAACGTCCGGCCGCCCGTCCGGCGCATCGGGGCCCTGCCGGAGCACTGGGGCTTCGACCCGGAGATCTTCCATCGGGTCCTCCCCCTGGAGGACCTCATCCCACCTTAGTGGAGGTCGGCCATGGAACTTGCCACCGTTGCGGAACCCGCCGAGGCCGCCCGGAAGGACGCCGGGAGCCTCAACGTGAACGCCCTCTACGTAACCGCCCGGGTCGCCGGGAAGACCGACGGGACGCTCCTCCTGGAGTGGCGATGCGACCACACCGGTCGGGTCGTCTGCCGTCCGAGGGGCGCCGCCCGGAAAATCGCCGAGGAGTCCATCCTCCCCGGCGACACGATCTACATCTACGGCCGCTGGGCCTTTGACGCCGAGGGAGGGTCCTACCTGTGGGCCGACTTCATCCGTCGGGTGCCCGGAGGCCGTCGCAACGGAGGAGGCCGGACATGAGAATGTACCGAATCCTCGAGTGGGCATACCGCTCCGGCGTGCCGGTCCTCTTCTGGGGTGAGCCCGGTGTCGGCAAAACGGCCGCCATCCACGCCTTCGCCCGGAGGATGGGCGCCCCGATTGCGACGATCCTGCCGTCCATCCGGGAGCGGACCGACTATGCCGGTCTTCCGACCTTTACCGAGACCCGGGACGCCGTCCGCTTCGTGCCCCCCGAGTGGCCGAAGCGCCTCGTCGAGGCCGTCGAGCGGACCCGCCGTCGGGCCATCGTCTTCCTCGACGAGATCAACACGACGCCGCCGTCCGACCAGCCGCCCCTGATGGCCCTGGCCCTGGAGCGGCGGGTCGGCGACTTTCGGCTTCCGCCCGATACGGCCGTGTTCGCCGCCGCCAACCCGCCGGAGCTGGCCGCCGCCGGATGGGACCTGTCGCCGCCCCTGGCGAACCGCTTCATCCACATCCGATGGTCCACGAACGCCGAGGCGTGGTACGAGGAGTTCCCCTCCTACTGGGGCTCGCCGCCCCGCCTGCCGGAGGTCCCCGAGGACGTGTGGTCCCGCGTCCGGGCCCTCGTCGCCGGGTTCATCCGGGTCCGGCCGGACCTCCTCCTTCAGGTACCGCAGGACCCGAGCGCCCGGGGCGGGGCCTGGCCCTCGCCCCGCTCCTGGGACCACGCCAGCCGCGCCCTGGCGGCCGTCGTGGCCTCGGGCGGCTCCGTGGCGGACGGCGCGCCGTTCGTTACCGGCGCCGTAGGGGACGGCGCCGGAACGGAGTTCCTCAAATGGGTTAAGGAACTCGACCTGCCCGACCCCGATGCGGTCCTCGCCGACCCGGACGGGTTCCGGGTCCCCCGGCGGGGCGACCATGCCTACGCCGTGCTGGCCGCCGTCGCCGCCCGGGCGTGCGGCGACGACGAGAAGCGCTGGCGGACCGCCTGGCGGGTGATGGCCCGGGCCCACGATCAGGGCGTGCCCGACATCGCCGCCGCCGCGGCCCGGCGCCTCGCCCGGGCCCGAAAGCCCAACTGGCAGGTCCCGCCGGAGGCGGCCAAACTCCTGGACGTCCTCCGGGATGCTCACGGAGGTCTGGAATGAAGACTTACGAACCCCCCTGCATCCGCAGGGACGCCCTTTCCAGGCCCTTCCCCTTTTCGGGGGCCCGGGTCGCCCGCATGAGGGCCGGCCCCGGGATAACCGCCATGGGCATCGTCCTACTGCCGTGCGAGATACCGAATCCGCCCCATGCTCCAACTCGGGGATCGCTTGGTCTTGGCGGGAGAAAGACTTACGAGTTCGTGGGGCCACTCCCTTGCATGGTTATCGGTCGCCAAGGCACTCAAGACGTTCGGCCTTACCGAGGAGTACCGCTACCGGGGCCGGGGGTTTACGGCCCCCACCTGGGCGGAGGCCATGAGGCGGGCCTGGGATTGGGCCATAGGGGAGGTCCTGAAGCCGGAGGAGGCCCCGGAAGAGGCCGAGTGCAAGGCCTGCACGCCGTGCGAGGACCCCTACGTGGAGCGCCCCGAGGAGGAGGCCGTGCGGCGCCTGGAAAATATGAACGGACCGTAGGAGGAGGCGGATGTACGCCCTGCCGACCCGTCTGGCCGCCGCGCGTCTGGCGCTCATCACGGAACGACCCTACCTGGCCGCGGCCCTGATGGCCCTTCAGCCCGTCCCACGGCCCGGCCTCGGGACGATGAGCGTCGACCGATGGTGGCGCCTCTACTACGACCCCGCCTTCGTGGAGGCGATCCCGGTGCGGAACCTCGCCGTAGCGCTGTATCACGAGGTCTGCCACCTCCTGCGGGAGCACCCGGACCGGATGGACGTCTTCCCGGAGGAGGTGGCCCAACTCGCCGCCGATGCGGAGATCAACGACGACATCCGCCGGGAGTTCCCCAAAGGGCTTCCGCCGGACCCCGTCTTCCCCGAGACCTTCGGCCTTCCGGAGGGCCGGCTCGCCGAATTCTATGCGGCCGCCCTCCTCGAGCGGGCCCGGCGGGAGGCCGCCTCCGGGTCTTCCGGAACCCCCGCGGGGGCGGGCGGGAGTCCGGACCGTCCCGAGGCCGGCGGGAATCCGGCAGGGGGGAAGGACCCGAGCCGGGGCGCAGACGCCGGGACCTCCGGCTCCGCCGCAACGGACCGAAATGCCGGCGCCTCCGCCGGAGCCGGCGCGACCCGTCCCGAGGCCGGGGGAGGACGGGACCGGGGTTCCGGCACCGGAACGGACCGAGGGGCGGGCACATCCCGTCCCAAAGCCGGATCCCCGCGCTCCCACGAGGCCCCCCGGGGACCCGGTGAAGCCCCCGGGGACCCGAACGCCGGCGCCTCCGCCCGGGGACCGGTCGGCCGCCTTCCCGGGGCGGCCGGCGGACGATGCGGCTCCTGCGCCACCGGACGGCCCGAGCCGTGGGAGGCGCCGCCGCCCTCCGAGCCGAACGCCCCGCCCGGCATAAACTCCGCCGAGGCCGAGATCATCCGCCGTCAGGTGGCGCAGGAAATCATCCGCATCGCGTCCGCGTCCCGGGACCGCGGCACGCTTCCCGGCCAATGGCTCCGATGGGCCGAGGCGTGCCTCCGTCCGAAGGTCGACTGGCGGCGCGCCCTGGCCTCCGCCGTCCGCCGGGCCGTCGAGATCGCCTCCGGCGCGGCGGACTACTCCTTCCTCCGCCCCTCGCGGCGGCAGACGGCCTACGATCCCTTCTTCTTCCCCGGCCGGATCGACCCCGTGCCGAGGGTCGCCGTCGTCGTCGACACGTCCGCCTCCGTGTCCGACAAGCAGTTGGACCGGGCCGTCGCCGAGGTCGGCGGGGTCCTTCGGGCCCTCGGCCTGCGCCAAAGCGTTACGGTCCTCGCCGTCGACGCCGCCGTGCAGGCCGTAAGCCGGGTCTTCCGGCCCGAGCAGGTGCGTCTTGCGGGGGGCGGCGGAACCGACATGAGGGTCGGCATCGAGGCGGCCCTCCGCCTCCGGCCCCGCCCCCAGGCGGTCATCGTCCTCACCGACGGCTACACGCCGTGGCCCGACCCGCCGCCCCGGGACGCCGGCGTCGTCGTGGGCCTCATCGGGGACGGGAACGCTCCCGAATGGGCCACGACGGTCCGCATCCCCGAAGAAGACGACGACCGGGAGATGCGACGATGAAGACTTACGAACTCCCCTGCATCTGCAGGGACGCCCTTTCCAAGCCCTTCCCCCTTTCGGGGGCGCGGGTCGCCCGCGTGAGGGTCGGCCAGGACGACGTCTCCCGGGGAGACGGCGTCATTGCCCGCGGAGTTGTGCTTGTTCCGGCGGGAGACGATGGGTATTGCGGTGCGTGCGGCCAAAGCGGGTCCTCCATTGCGCCGGGGCTCCGCTTTGGGGAGCGACTGAGAATGGCCGGAGAGTCTCTCGGTGCATACTGGGGCGAACACCTCGGAAAACGGCACGGCGGGTTTACGGCTCGGGCCCTCTGCGACCGATTCGGTCTCACCGGGGGTACCGCTACCGCGAGGCCGACTTTGCGGCCCCGACGTGGGCGGAGGCGATGCGGCAGGCCTGGGATTGGGCCATAGGGGAGGTCCGGAAGTTGGAAGAGGCCCTGAGGGTCCGGCAGGAGGCCCTGGGGGCGGCCGAGTGTAAGGCCTGCACGCCGTGCGAGGACCCCTACGTGGAGCGCCCCGAGGAGGAGGCCGTGCGACGGTTGGAAGACATGAACGGACCGTAGGAGGAGGTCCATGCGCGGCGCGGCGCCCGTCCGTCTCCCGTCCCATGTCCGCCTCCTGGAGTACCCGTCCACGCCCCCGTGGCGCCCGATTCCGGTCCGGCCGGTCGACTCCGGACCGGACGGCGCCCGATACCGGCTCCGGCCCGGCTGTTACGTCCTGTCCCGATACGAGCCGGACGGGGCCGAGGTGCGGGAAATCCTCCGGGTCGCCGGGGACGGCCGGGCCGCCGTGGACGAATCGGTGCGGGCCCGGAGGCATGGGGTCGGGTGGACCCTCACCTGGTTCGGCCGGAACATGAACCTGATGGAGGCCGCCCGGTTCCTCGCCGTGCGGAGGGGGCCGCGCGTGGGCCGCTCCGACGTCGTCGACGAATTCCTCGCCTACGCCGTCCGGGTCCTCTCCGACCCGGCCGAGGAGGCCCTCGCCCGGCTGGAGATGCTCGGCGAATGAGGAGGCGCGCCATGCTGGGCCTTTGGCTGACCCCATACGGGATGCGGGTCTTTGAGGGACGGGCCGTCCCCCACGCCTGCGCGTGCGGGAGCGCCTGGGCCGCCGTGACGGACCTCGGCTATGGGATTCCCGTCCCGCGGGCCCGCATCGTGCGGGAGCTGTGGGAGCTCGTCGTCGTCGAGGCCGGCGCCTCGCGCACGGGCCTCCACTTCGCCGAATTGCGCCTGCCCCAAGCGTCGTGGAAGGGACGCATCGGCGCGGAGGTCGCCGCCGCCCTGCTCGCCGACACCCGGCCCCGACTCCCCTGGCCCCTGCCGGCCCGGCCCCACACCCTGAAGGGCCTCGACGACTCGACCGGGAACGTCTCGCGGGGGGTATGGGTCCTGAAGGGACGGTTCCGCCTCCTGCCCGAGACGGCCGTCTCCGTTGCCGATGTCGACGGCGAGGTCCTGGCCGCGGCGACGCAGGACGAGCCCTTCAAGCACGTCGCCGTCGTCGTCGGCACGACCGCCGCTCCCGAGGAGGCCCGTCCGACCCGCTGTCCGGACTGCTGGGTGGGGGCAATCCGCGAGCACGCCCGCGGCGAACAGGGACGGCTCGTCGCCGCCCTCATGAACACGGCCCGGCTCTGCTCCCCCTATGCGCCGGGCGTGCGGGCCGGCGCGGCCGTTCGGCTATTCGGACATGCCATCGAGGTCTCCGGCGGGGAGGCGTGGGTCCGCCCGCCCTGGGCGACCGTATACCTGGGTGCCGACACGGTCGTCCGCATCACCCACCCGGATTTCCCGGAGATGACCCTGGCCCGGGAATCGGGAGGCCCGGACTACCTGAACCTTTACCATCCCCCCTGGGGCGTTCGGTGGGACGAAGAATGCTGTAGGGAGACGGGGCGATGAGAGTCTACGAACTCCCCTGCATCTGCCGGGATGCCCTTTCCAAGCCCTTTCCCCTTTCGGGGGCCCGGGTCGCCCGCATGAGGGTCGAACACGAGGCCCGCAGGGGAGCCGTCGCCGAAGGCGTCGTCCTCCTGCCCAACGAAAGCAACGGATACATCCTCGGCACGCTTCGATTCGGGAATCGCCTGGAAGCGGCGGGAGAAAGCCTCCGCCCGGAATGGGGTATCACGGGGGGAAGGATCACGAACGGATTTGACCTCCTCGACCCGTACCGTTGGCGATTCCATGACTTTGCGGCCCCCACCTGGGCGGAGGCCATGAAGCGGGCCTGGGATTGGGCCATGGGGGAGGTCCTGAAGCCGGAGGAGGCCCTGCGAAAGGCCGAATGCGAAGCCTGCACGCCCCACGAGGACCCCTACGTGGAGCGGCCCGAGGAGGAAGCCCTGCGGCGCCTGGAAAGCCTCGGGGGGCCGGAGGACCGGACATGATGGCCCGGCACGGCTACGTCGCCCGGATTCCGCTCCCGGACCCCCGGCGGTTCACCGTGGGACCCCGGGGCGTCGTCGTCGTTCCGGTGGCGTATAAACGCACCCTGAGCATTGCCTACGATTGGGCGCCCGTCGTCCTCCTTCCGGACCCCCGGTCCGCCGCCGTCTGCCCGTTCTGCTCCGAGGGACCCGCCTGCCGCCACGCCCGTCCGGTTGGGGCGGGGCCGTGGTCCGTCTTCGTCGGGGATGCCGCGCCGTCCCCCGGGGAGGAGCGACGCCTCGCCCGCTATGAGCCCCTGGCCTGCGAATACATCCGTTCCGGTCGCATCCGCCTCGGGGCGACGGGCGTCGTCGTCATCCGCGATGGGACCCGCCTGACGTTCGCGTACCTGCCGCGCCTTTCGGAGCATGAGGCCGACGCCTTCATCGACCGCCTCGCCCGCCGGGCCGCATCGGCCCGGCAAACCCTGGCGGCCTACCTGCCCGTGCCCTGCGGCTACGGATTTCACGGCCTGGGATACGACCCCACGGGCCGGCGGTTCTTTCGCCTCGTCCCGACCCGAAGCGGGACGACCCGGCGGCCGCTCCCGGGCCGGCCCGAGACGCTGAGGCGCGCGGCGATGGACCTCCTCGACACGGCCGTCCGGTGCGGCTTCCTGCCGGAGGACGCCGGATACGACCGCCTCCCCGTCGTCCCCCTCGGGACGGTCCTGGCCGAGGAGGCCCTCCTGCGACTCCAAGCCATGGACCCATAGGAGGAGCATCATGCCCGCCTGCGCCGTTTGCGGACGGGAAGCGACGATCCTCAAGGCGACCGAGGGCGGCGCCGTGTGCCTTGCCTGCGGGGAGCCCGCCCTCGCCGTCGTCCTTGCCGGCATTTTCCGCACGCTCGGCGTCGCCCGCCCCGAAATCCTTCCGAGCGGGTGGTACCTCGACGTGTGGGACTGCCGGGGCACGCTCAAGCCCGGCGAGTCCCTCCTCGGATACGGCTCGACGTATGACCTGCCGCCCGGATGGAGATGGGCCGAGACCGGATGGTTCCGCTTTCCCTGCCCGCCGGGCGTCCGGCCCCGCTACGCCGCCGTGCGGCGGGCCCTCGCCGAGGCGCTCGACCGGGCGGGCGGCGCGATCAACACGTCCGGCTGGTACCCCGTGCCGCAGGACCTCATGGAGCGCCTGAGCCGGGCCGTGCCGGGCATCGAGGACCTGCCGGAGCTCATGGAGGAGAAGCCATGAGGGCCTACACGTTTACGTTCTCCCTTTACCGCAACCCGAAGGCGGCCCGGTCCGGGACCGGCCTTCTCCGGCCGCTGGAACGGGGCGGGTTCGAATGGGTCCGGCCCCTGCAACGGGGCCGCACGGATGCCACCTACGAGCTGGAGCCCGGCTACTACGTGCTTGTGACGGATGAGTCGTCCCACAAAAACGACCGAAAGTCGTGGAGCGTCGTGGAGGTCACCGAAGACGGCCGGGCCGTGACCCGGGAGGAGGTCGGCGTCTGGCGGGAGAACCGGATGTGGGGATGCCACTGGTGGGGAATGCAGAAGAGCTATGCGTTCATGGCCCGGCGGGCCGCCGAGCACAGGGGCCGCCGGGCGGCGGATATGGGCGCGATCGAAATCGTCGACGCATTCCTTGAATGCGGCATCACGACGCTCCGGGACCCGGAGCACCGCCACGTCCGGATGGACACCGAGGAGGCCGACGAGCGCCTGCGGTCGGGCCCGAACGCCCCGTAGCGCCGCCCACCCGAAACGGTACCGAAACGGTACCGAGATGGTAGACAATCCCTACCCGAGGGCCTAACCTATGGGGAGGCGGCGCCCCCGGGAAGGGGGCGCCCGAGGAGGCGGCCATGAAAACGAAGGTCGGCGTCACCCTGGACGTGGAGGTCCTCGGGGCCCTCCGGGACCTCACGGGCGAGGAGGTCCCGGCGACGGCCGTCGCCGGGGCCGTCGAGGACTATGTGGAGGCCATGACGGAGGCCCGGAAGCACCTTCAGGGCGTGTGGAACGCCCTGACATGGGAGTTCGCTTCCGCGGCCGGCGTCGAGCCGCAGGGGGCCGTCGTCGTCCCGCCCCTGCGGCTTCGGCCCGTCCACACGTGGACGGGGCCGGAGCCCGTCGCGCTCCTGCCGGAGGTCCTGACCGGCATGGACGAGGTCGCCCGGGCGGCGGGGGCCCTGGACGACGTCATTCCCCCGGCCGTCCCCCGGTACGACTCGAACCTGCTTGCCGCCTGGGGGACGGCCCTCGGACGGGCGCTCGGCCTGGACGCCCTCCACGCCGTCGCCCTGGGGGAGTTCGTCCGGGCCTGGACGGGAGGCGTTTCCTGCCGGTTCGGCAACCTGGACCTCCTCGTGGGGGAGGCGGAGTTCGCCTTCGCCGGAGGGCTGACCGGCCGGGTCGGGAGGGGGGCCGTCATGTGGGCCCCCGAGGCGCGGCGCCTCTTCCCGGCCCGGGAGGAGGAGAAGCCGGCCTACCGCATGGCCTGGCGGGCCGTCCTGGAGGTCCTCCGGGGCCACGCGGAGGGTCGCTTCCGGGAGGACCGGGACGGGATCCGGCTGTTTGCCGCCGACGGGCGGACGGCGGCCGAAGCCGTCCTGGAGGCCCTCGCCAAGGAGGAGGCCCGGTCGTGAGGATGCGGGAGGTGCGGATTTCCCTCGAGGCGGTGCGGAAGATTTTGAAAAAATTGAACGCAAACTGGAGGCGACCATGCGGTACCCCAAATACCTCTACCAAACCCCCGACGGCTGGTCCCAACACGAGCGGTTCTGGCTGAGTTGGAAGGAATTGTTAAAGGCGGTGCGGGACCTGCGGCGGGACGGCATCGACGCGTCCGTGGACGCCGCCCGTGCCTGGCGGCACGTCGGGGGCGGGGTGTATGCAGATTGTGGCGACCCGGCGCGTCGGGAGGACGGCTGGTTCTACGGCCGCCCGTCGGAGCGGCGCGTCCGGCTTCGGTATGACCGGAGCCGACGGGCGTGGCTCCCCGACGAGGTCCTCGGGGAGTACCGGCGGGGGGAGACCGTCCGATGAAGGCCGTCCTGTGGCTCTCCCGGCACGCTCCCCTGCCGGCCCAGACGCGGGAGCTCCGACGTCTCTTCGGGGCCGACGTCCGCATCGACCGGGACCCCCGGCCCTTTGATTCGGCGGAGGACATCCTCCGCCGGGTCCGGGAGGGCGGCTACGACGAGGTCGTCGTCGTGGCCCCCCTGTGGGTCATCGCCCGCCTGTGCGAGGCCGGCCTCCGCCCCCTCTGGGCCGAGATGCGGCCCGTACCCGGCCCGACGCCGGGGGAGGCCGACCGGGAGACCGTGGCCGGCGGCCGATGGTACCGCTTTGAGCGATTCCGCCGGATCGTCGGAGTCCGAATCGAATTCGAGGAGATCGGCCATGAAGGCTCGGACGTTCGTGAACCTGACGCCCGATGAGCGGGCCCGACTCGGACGGGACATCGGGGGCCGGCTCGTCGGCGTCACGGAGAAGGAGTGGGCCCGGTGGATAGCATACGTGGCCCAAAACGGCCTGCCCCGGGCCGTCGCCCTCGCCCGGGCCATGGTAGCATCGCCCTCGGTCCGTCCGGGGGTGAAGCAAACCTACCGGGAGGCGCTCCGGGCCGTGCGGGAGTGGCCCGTTCTGAAGCGCCTCCCTGCGGAGGACCTCGTCGAGGTCCTCCACCACGCCCGGATGGCCCTGGTGGCCCGCCGGGCGGCGGCGTGGGAGGAGGAAGACTGCTGAGGAGGTGGACGCCATGAAGGCCAAATTTTTTGCCACCGTTCCCGTCACGCTGACCCCGGCGGCCGAGGAGGTTTTGGCGGCCAACCAGGGGGAGGCGCCGTCCTCGGAGGTCCGCCGGGCCTGCCTGGAGTGTTCGACCCGGGGATGGGTCCGCGTCCGGGTAACGATGGACGGCATGGAGGTGGAGGCTCCATGCCGCCACCTGGGCGCGCTCTACGGGGGGCGGGCCCGCGGGCAAACGGCCTATGAGGTCTGGGGCGGACGGCCGGGATATTCCGTCCTGCCCCTTGCGGTGGCGGGACGGATGGGGTGGAGGTTTGCCCAGGCCGAGCCCGAGTTCATCCACGTGCTCGGGCGGGTCGGCGAAATTTACCTCGGCATTGCCCTACGGGACGAGGCCGAAGGGCTTGCCCTGAGTAGGCCGAACCATCTCGCCTGCGGCGCCGAGTGGCCGCTCCCGGACGACATGCTCCGGTTTTTCGGCGAACGGCTCCGGGTTGCGGTCCCCGAACGGCCGGGCCTCCCCGCCGTATGGCGGGCGGCGGACGAGATCGGCGGGCGATAACGGCTTTGCCGCCGTGGGAAGTGACCGGCTTTATAGATCGTTTCCATCCCTCCATGTTCACCCGGCACAATGCAGGTGTAGGTCGCCCCACAGGTCCCAGGTACTTGTTTCCATCCCACCCTGTTCCCCGGGAACACATCCCGACCCCCGGCAGGGGGGAGCCGGAAATCGCGGAAAAATTTCCATCCCACCGTGTTCCATCCGACCTTGCACGACCGGGACGCGGGGGCTATTATCGTACCAGTTTCCATCCCACCGTTCGTGTAGCTCCAAGCTGGGCCGCAAGTAGTTTCCATCCCTCCATGTTCCATTCGACCCGAGGTAACGCCGAAGCGTCATCGCAGAGACGCCAAGCGTTTCCATCCCTCCATGTTCCATGTTCCCTTTCAACAAGCCGGCCTACCCGGACAAGCCGAGCCAGAATGTATGGTTTCCATCCCTCCATGTTCCATTCGACCCCGGATTTCCACATGGGCGCGAAGCGGCTTCCGTCGGCGCCGCCGTGGGTCCGGGCCCGTCGGGCCGGTCATGGAATAGCATCCGAGGTCCGGTCGTGTCAAGACCGACCGCCTGGCCCGGAACGGCGGCGACGGAGCGACCGAATGCTAACCGGTCCGGAGGACCTTCATGCGCTCCACAAACGGCCGGACGTCGGCTCCCAGAAGGTGGTAGTAGACCATCGTGACGGTCGGGGACGAATGACCCAGCAGGCG
>Ga0079995_1106227_pt1 | contig 40308 bp, 33 predicted proteins | sample FaiFalFF_MnMetaG_2_FD_69198 | JGI IMG/M metagenome (GOLD analysis project Ga0079995, IMG submission 69198) | Freshwater microbial communities from Yellowstone National Park, Wyoming, USA - Fairy Falls C (FF_Mn_C) (SPADES assembly) (version 4) | ecosystem: Environmental > Aquatic > Freshwater >...
CGTCGGCGTCGAGGTGGACGAGCATTGGGATCCGTTTTGCGGCGTTCTCGCCACGACTTTAGGGAGGCAAAGAAACTTTGGACAACAGCATCCGCACTGTGGGCATGAAGTCTGTTTTCAGGATCACTGGGAAACCAACGCATGAGTGTGGCAGGTTTCAACCACAGCCCTTTCTTGCGGACGACCCGCCAAAAACTGACGAGTGTCTTGGAGTACAGCTTGCCTGCGGCTCTGCTCAAAAGTTGCAGTTGGTCTGAAACTCCCAGCTTGAGCTTGCGGACAAAGTACATGCAAAGTTGTCCTTCTGCTATCTAGAGCATCATACAAAAAGCCGCTCTCAACGGCAGGGCTTGAAACCCAGTTTTCTTGGTCAAATGCGCGTACGAATGCACTGGCGAATGCGGAGATTGGACTGGTCCAGGTTGGCAAACCCACTTAGAAGCGTGCCCCGACCGTCTAAAAGCAGCAGGGCGGCCTGGCGGCGAAAATCGATCCCGGGTAGCACTTCGGCGGCGATCTCCTGCAGCTTCTGGATGGCTGCCCCCTCGAAATCAACCGAGACATGGACAAACGGAGAAGCCAAGCGGGGATCTGTCGGCATGCTCTCGCGGATGGCCTGCAGAACCAGGTCTCGCACCAGCTGCAGCCCTCTGCCATCGATCAACACAACCTGGCGCAGCCGAGGGTTGTGCCCAAACTCCAGAGCCAAACTTGTGGAGAGGGCCTCTGCTTGGGAGCGGGTTTGGCGGTTGGTTAAGATCAGCGCTTGCAGGCCCTGGTAGCTGCCTAGGTCAAGGGGATCCCCGGAAATGCTTTCCAGCCTGAGGTCAAGGGATACGTTGGGGCTGCCGTTGCTGGGGCAGTTGCCAGCCTGAGCTGGAGCCAACGGGCCCAAGAAGAGGAGAGCAAAGGTAGCAACCCCACAAGCGACAAGTCTTTTTGGAAAAGCAAGCAGGCAGCCGCAGCCAAGCAAAACTCGTTTCATAGCAGCAAGTTCTGGGGTGGGCTGGCCAAATCTTAACCAATCTTCATCTTTGGCCCTGGCGCTCCTGGTTGGGCTTCCCACCCCCGTTGGGTTGCCGGCCTGGGCCCATAATGGAAAGCAGTCTCTCGGGGGCGGCAATAAATATGGCTTCTAGCTCCTTGTTGGATGGCCTCAATCCCTCCCAACGCCAAGCGGCGCAGCACTTTTGTGGCCCTTTGCTGGTGGTGGCGGGGGCAGGTTCCGGCAAGACACGCACCCTCACCCACCGCATTGCCTACCTCATCCGCCACTATCGGGTAAATCCAGAGGAGATTTTGGCCGTTACCTTCACCAACAAGGCCGCTCGCGAAATGAAGGAGCGCATCGAGCAGCTTTTTGCCGAGCAGGAGGCGCAGGAACAATTTGGGATCCCTTTGGCGCAACTGGAGCCCGCTCAGGCCACCCGGCTGAAATCCAGTGTTTACCACCGTTGGATTAAGCCCCTTTGGATCGGCACGTTTCACAGTCTATTTGCCCAGATCCTGCGCCTGGAGATTGAAAAATATCGGGATCCCAAGGGACGCAGGTGGACTCGCCACTTCTCAATCTTTGACGAGTCTGACGCCTACTCTTTGATTAAAGAAATTGTGATCAATCGGCTTAACTTGGATGAGCGCCAGTTTGATCCCAAGTTGGTGCGCTATGCCATCAGCAAGGCCAAAAATCAGGGCTGGACCCCTGCGGATCTGGAACGCCACCAGCCCAATTTCCGCGGCCGCGTCCTGGCTCAGGTTTACGAGCTCTACGAAGATCAACTGGCGGCCAATAATGCCCTCGACTTCGACAACTTAATTTGGATCCCGGTGCAGCTTTTCCGCCAAAACGAGCAGGTTTTGGCCTACTGGCACCAGCGCTTTCGGCACATCTTGGTGGACGAATACCAAGATACCAACCGCACCCAGTACGAACTCATCCGGCTGCTAGTTACCAATGGGGAGAGCTGCCGCTCCAAGTGGGACTGGACCAATCGCTCCATCTTTGTGGTGGGCGATGCGGATCAAAGTATCTATCGCTTTCGCGGGGCAGATTTTACCATTTTGCTCGAGTTTCAAGAGACCTTTGGCGATGGCCTCCCAGACGACGAAACCCACACCATGGTGAAGCTGGAGGAAAACTATCGCTCTACAGCTACTATTTTGCAGGCAGCCAACGTCTTGATCGAGAAAAACACGGAGCGCATCGATAAAATTCTCCGGCCAACTCGCCCTCCAGGCCATCCTATCGTTTGCTACCAGGCGGAGGACGAGATGGCAGAGGCTGAGTTTGTGGTCAACACCATCCGCAAGTTACACAGCCAAAATCCCAGCTATTCCTGGGGAGATTTTGCCATCCTCTACCGCACCAACGCCCAATCTCGCCCTTTTGAGGAGGTTTTGCTGCGGTGGGGGATCCCCTACACAGTGGTGGGCGGGCTGCGATTTTACGAGCGCAAGGAAATTAAAGATGTGCTGGCCTACTTGCGGGCTGTGCTCAACCCTGCCGACTCCTTTAGCCTGTTGCGCATTATCAATGTGCCGCGGCGGGGTATTGGCAAATCCACTTTGGACAAACTAACCGAAGCAGCAACTGCCCTCAATGTGCCTCTATGGGCCATCCTCTGCGACGAGGCTGCTGTAACCAAGCTGGTGGGGCGCTCCGCCAAGCCGGTTATCCAGTTTGCCCAGTTCATCGACCATTGGCACAAACAAGTAGCGCAGGTTTCCGCTGCTACCCTTTTGCAAGAATTGCTGCGGGATTCTGGGTATCTAGCAGATCTCAAGGCCCAGGGCACGCCAGAGGCTGAGGAGAGAATTGCCAACGTGATGGAGCTCTACAACGCCGCTTGTCAATTTGAGGAAGAAGAGGAGGATCCCAGCCTCGAGGCTTTCTTGAGCGCTGTCTCTTTGGCTGCGGATTTGGACAATCTGGAGGAAGGGGCCGAGAAAGTTGCTTTGATGACGTTGCACGCTTCCAAAGGACTGGAGTTCCCCGTGGTCTTTTTGGTGGGGTTGGAACAGGGCCTGTTTCCCAATTTCCGCACCCTGGAGGATCCGGCTGCTTTGGAAGAAGAACGGCGCCTTTGCTACGTAGGCATTACCCGCGCCCGCGAGCAATTGTTTCTCTGCTACGCCAGCAAAAGACGCCTCTACGGCAACTGCGAGCCTGCCATCCCCTCTCTATTTTTGAGTGAGCTGCCGCACAACCTGATCCAGTGGCAGAGAGGCGGCCTGCTGCAACCTCGCAGGGTAGCCGAACCCAGAGAGGCAGCTACTGGCTGGGAGGGATCCCAGCGCTGGGCGGTGGGAGATCGTTTGCAACACCCCAAATTTGGCCAGGGGCAAATTACTCACATCTTTGGCAGCGGCGACCAGGTTACCTTAGCTGTGAGATTTCCCGCGGTGGGCCAAAAAATTTTGGATCCCCGTATTGCACCCATCCAAAAGCTCAGCTAGCGCTCTGGTCCAAAACGACTTTGGCAGCTTGACCGGGCAGGGCGTCTTTAGAATCTGACCTGAGGACATTGGCCGGTGCAGGACTTGGGATCTGGCAAATAACTTCATAGACTAGAGCAAAGGGCTCATCGCCATGGTTTTGCTGCAACCAAAGCCGCCCCTGTGATCCCGGTTCGCCTGACCTTACGCAACTTTCTCTGCTACTCTCAGGCGGTTTTGGATCTGCGCGGGATCCACACCGCTTGCATTTGTGGTCCCAACGGGGCGGGCAAATCGGCTTTGCTTGATGCCCTTACCTGGGGCCTCTGGGGCCAGAGCCGGGCCAGCAACGACAGCGATCTCATCCGCAAAGGAGCTAGCGAAACCTGGGTGGAGGTGATCTACCGCTCGCGCGGACAGACCTACCGCGTCCTGCGCAGCCGTCACCTCTCGGGGGAGGGATCCCTGGAGTGGCAAATCCAGATTGGAGAAAGCGAGGGCCAAGCCCGTTGGCGCAGCCTTACCCGCCGGGGCCTGCGCGCCACTCAAGAGGCAATTGAAAGTCAGCTTGGCCTTGACTACGACACCTTTCTCCACTCCGCCTACCTGCGCCAGGGACAGGCCGATGCCTTTACCCTAAAGCGCCCCGGCGAGCGCAAGCAGGTCTTGGCGGACATGCTCAAGCTGGGCCAGTACGACTTGCTGGCCGAGCGCTGCCGCGAACAGGCCCGCAGCGCCAAGCTCAGAGCCGACCTGCTCCAAGAGCGCCTGCGCAAGCTGGAGCAACACCCCACCGACCTCGAGCAAATCCAAGCGCAACTGGAGCAGCTTCAGCAACGGCAAACCCATCTGCAACAGCTCTTGGTGCAGCAGCAGCAGGAGTTGCAGGCTCTAGAGCGCGCCTACGAACATCGCCGCACCCTCCAGGAGCGGTACCAGCAGCTTGCCCACCATGTGCACAAGCTCAGCGCCAACCTGCACCACACCGAGCAGCAGTGGCGAGCGCAGCGGCAGCAGCTTTTGCAGTTGGAAGAGCTGGTTGCCAAAAGCGAAGAGATCCAGGCCGGCTACGAACGCTATCAAGCCCTGATGGCGCAGGATCGCCATCTCCACCATCTCTTCCAGCAGCAACAACAGCTGGTGCAGGAACGCCAAAAGCTGCAGGCCCAACAGGCCGAGCAACAGCAGCAATACCTGCAGAGGATGCAACAGCTGCAACAGGAATTGGCTGCCTGCCAGGTCCAGGCTCAGGCCGATGCCCAACTCCTGGCCGAACGGGAGCGCATTGAAAATGCCCTGTACCACTACCGGCAGGCCTATGAGCGGCTGCAGAGCTTGAACGAGGCTCAGGCTCAAGCGGCCGCCCTCCTAGAGCAACAACGGCACTGGCAGGAGGAGATCCGCCGCGAGCGGGAACGCCTGCAAGCCCGCCTCCAGTTCCTCAAGCAGCATCTGCAAAGCCAGGAGAGCCTGGCCCAACAGCAGCAGCAACTGGCCGAGAAAATTGCCGCCGGAGCAGCGGCCCTGGCCGAGCTGGAACGGCAGCGCCTCTACCAGCAGCAGGTGCTGGAAAAAATCCAAGAGCGCCGCCTCTTTGTGCAGAAGCTGCAGGAGCGGCAGCGGGTTCTCCAGCAGCAGTGGCAACAGGAGGAGGAGCACTGCCGCCTGCTAGAGGATCCCTGGGAAACTTTCCCCCTCCAGAAGGATCCGAATTGCCCAGGCGCTGACCCTCCTGAACCCGGAGAGCCCTACTCTGTCCCTGCTTTGGCGGGGGTGAAGGCCGTGGCAGACAAAGCCACCCCCGAAGCAGCCTTCTCGGAGCAGCCTGCTGCGCCCGCACCGCCCGCTCCAGGGCTGGCCACGCCAGGATCCCAGCTCTGGGTTTGCCCCCTCTGCGCTCGCCCCCTTAGCCCGCCTTTGAGGGCGGTGGTGCTGCAAAAACACCGCCAGCGCCAAGAGGAGATTGCCGGCGAGCTCTTTGTTATTCGCGAGCAACTGGCGGTGGCCGACCGGGAGATCGGGCTGTTGCAAGAAGAAGCTCAGCGTCTTGGCCAGGAATTGGCCACCTGGGACGAGCGACTGCACCTCCAGGGACGCCTGCAACAGCAGTGGGAGGCCGAGCAGGAGCGTCGTCGGCAGCTTGAGGCCTGGCGACTAGAAGCGGCAGAACTGGAGCAGTTCCTCAGCCAAGAAGCCTACGCCCAAGAGGCACGGCAGCAGCTTGCCCAGATCCAGCAGTCCCTGCAGCAGCTGGGCTACGACGAGCGGGAACACGCCCTGCAACGAGCAGAGCTGGAGCGCTGGCGCTGGGCCCTGGGCCGCTCCCAGGAACTGCGCAAAGCCCAAGAGCGCCGCCCTCGCCTGGACGAGCAAATCGCCTCCCTGCAAGCGCAGCTGGAAGCCCTGCGGCAGACAGCCTCCTCTGCTGCTCTGGCGGAACGGCTGGCCCAGATCGAGCAGGCGCTGGACCACCTTGGCTACGACGGATCCCTGCACCAGCAAGTAAAAGCAGAGCTGGCCCAGGCGCAACTGTGGCCGGCCCGCCTGCAAGCCCTCCAGATGGCCTGCCAGGAGCTGCCAGAAGCAAGAGCCCGCAGCCAGGTCTTGGCCCAACGCCTACAGGAAAGCCGCCAGCAGCTTGCCCAGGCCACCCAAGAGCTGGAAGCGCTACAGCGACAGCTGGCGGAGCAGCCCGAGGTCTCACCTGCTCACCTGGAAGGGATCCGCCAAGCCCTGCAGGAGCACCGGCAAGAGCTAGATCAGGTGCTCTCTCAGCTTGGAGCGGCCCAACAGCGGTTGCAGCAAGCCCTTGAGCGACAAGCAGAGCAAGCCGAGCTGGAGCAGCAACTGCAGCAAGCCCGCCGCCAGCAGCAGGTGTACCAAGAGCTGGCCAACGCCTACGGCCGCAACGGCATTCCTGCCCTGATCATCGAAAACGTCCTGCCGGAGCTAGAAGCCCAGGCCAACCAGATCCTGGGCCGCCTCACCCAGCACCGCCTGCAACTCCGCTTTGTAACCCAGCGCTCGGGGCGACGTTCGGACAAGCTAATCGAAACCCTCGACATCCTCATCGCTGATCCCCGCGGCACCCGCCCCTACGAGACTTATTCCGGGGGAGAAGCCTTCCGCATCAACTTCGCCATTCGCCTAGCGTTGTCTCGCCTGCTCACCCAGCGCGCCGGCTCTGACCTGCAAACCTTGATCATCGACGAGGGGTTTGGATCCCAGGACGCCACCGGGCGGGCCCAGCTGCTGGCGGCCATCAACGCCATTGCCTCCGAGTTTGCCTGCATCCTGGTCATTACCCACATCCCGAGCCTGCAAGATGCCTTTCCCTGCCGCATCGAGGTGCAGCCTTCTCCCCAGGGATCCCGCCTCTCCATTCGCAGCTAGTCGGCTGAGGATCCGCCAGCCTGCCTCTGCAGCCAGGGGCAGCTAAGGCTCTCCTGCTTGAGCTTTTGCGCAGGGGTCGGCAGCCCCCCTGTCGCTTTCAATCCTCGTCAGGGGATCCAGAGTAAAGATCCTCCAGGCGGCTGCGGGCTTCCTCTAGGCTGGTTGCGCGAATAACCAACAAAGGCTCTTCCGTCAGGTTGCCATCCGCATCCAAGAGCTCCGGGTGGGGCGCCTGTCGGCGAGCGCGACGCGGTGAGGCCTTGGGCTCTTCTTTGCTTAGAGTTACTACGTTAACCACCAGGTTGCGCAGCGCCACGAAGGCAATGGCCACAAAAGCAATGAGGTAGAGGATCTGCAGCATCACGAGTCAGAGGAGTCAGAAGAGGGGTGAAGTTGGCGAAAGCGGCGGCCCAGCTCGGCGCACTCCATCAGCAGGCGATGCCATTTTGCCATCAGGGCCGGGTCAATGCCAACTTCATTGTCCGATAACCGATAGAGAGCTTCCGCTGCTTGTAACTCCGCTTGGGCAGCCAAGACCCGCTCCAAGAGGGACTGCTGCACTTCTGGGCTGATGAAGTCCAGGGTTTCTTCTTGCAAAAAGCGACGGCAGCGCTCAAACCAGTAGTGGTAGTCTTCTAGCAGCGGCCCCAGAATCTGCCGCAACAGCTTGGCTTTGCTCATGTCTGGGATCTCTTTGGATGAGAAGAATCTTAGCCGAACTTAACGTTCTCCCGCTAGGGATCCCTGGCTGGCCTCTAGCTGGGCTTCCATCTCCAGCATGAGGGCTTCAATCTGAGGCAGCAATTCCTGGGCTTGCTCTTGCCAGTAGCCCCGCTGGTGGGCCTCCAGCAACCGCTCGCTCATATCCCGCAAGGCCCAGGGGTTGTGGCTTCGCAAAAACTGCTGCACCTGGGGATCCAATAGGTAGGCGCGGGCCACCCCGGCGTACATGAAGTCTGGCACGGCGTGGGTGGTGACATCGTAGGCAAAGAGATAGTCCAGCGTGGCGGCCATCTCAAAGGCGCCCTTGTAGCCGTGGCGCATCACGCCGGCAATCCACTTGGGGTTGACGACGCGGGCGCGATAGACGCGGTCGATCTCTTCAGCCAGGGTGCGGATCTTGGGGTTGTGGGGACGGGCGTGATCCCCGAAGTAGATCTGGGGGTTGCGGCCCTGGAGCGTTCGCACCGCTGCCACCATGCCCCCCTGAAACTGGTAGTAGTCGTCCGAGTCGAGGAGATCGTGCTCGCGGTTGTCTTGGTTGTGCAGGACAACTTGCAGACGGGCCAGTTGCCGCCGCAGCGCTTCGGGGGCTGGCTCTCCCTCCCCCTCGGCCCAGTAGGCGTAGCCGCTCCAGTTGAGGTAGGCGCGGGCCAGATCCGCTTCCGTTTCCCAGTTTTGCGCCTCGATCAGCCCCTGCAGACCGGCCCCGTAGGCCCCCGGCTTGGAGCCGAAGATGCGCAGCCGCGCTCGCTTGGCCGCTTCTGAGGGAGGGATCCCTTGCTCCTGCCAGTACTGGGTATCGGCTAGCACCTGAGCCCGCAGGGGGTTGTCGCTTTCCGGCTCCTCCAGGGCAGCCACAGCTTGCACGGCCCGGTCGAAGAGGGCAATCAGGTTGGGAAAGGCATCCCGAAAAAACCCAGAAATGCGCAGAGTTACATCCACGCGGGGACGCCCCAAAACCGCTACAGGCAGGATCTCGATATCCACCACCCGTCCCCCATCCCAGCGGGGCCTGACCCCCAAAAGCGCCAGCGCCTCGGCCCAGTCCTCGCCACCGGTTCTCAGGGTGGAAGTTCCCCACACGGATAGGCCCAGATGGCGGGGATATTCCCCCTGCTCTTGCACGTAGCGCTCCACCAGCCGCTCGGCAGCCAGCGAGCCAACTTGCCAGGCTGTCGGGGTGGGGATGGCGCGGATGTCCACCGAGTAGAAGTTGCGCCCAGTGGGCAACACCTCCACCCGGCCCCGCGTGGGAGCGCCGGAAGGGCCGCTGGGCACATAGCCGCCATTGAGACCGCGTAGGAGATTTTCCAGCTCCTGGGGAGTTTGCTGCAGGCGAGGGAGCAAGTCCCTCTCTATCCACTGCAGCACCTGGCTGGCTGCCGGCCCCGGCGGCGGATCGTAGGGGATCCCCTGCAGCCGTTGGGCAATCCAGCGGCGGGCCTGGGCCTCTAGGGCGGCTACCCCATCTCCGATGCGGCGGAAGTTCTTGCCCATGGAGCTAATTCCTCAAGTAAACGGCTGCCCCTAGGCCAACCAGCATTTCTTCGGGGGTAATTTTGCCATCTTGGTTGGTGTCGAGGGCATCGAAGACGCGATCTGCCCCCATCCACTCCTCGCGGGTGATGAAGCCATCCCCATCCAGATCGTAGAGGCGGAAGACATCCTGGGCGGCGTGGGTAATCGTTTCCTTGGCGCCCTCCAGCTTCTGCAGCCGCTCGGCGAGCAGTTTTTCCAGCACCTCCAGCGCCTTGGAGAAGCCCTGGATCCCTTCCTCCAGCTTTTCCGAGGCCATGCGGTTTTCCCGGTGCATCTGATCGAAGGTGGCTCGGTCCATCACCAGGCGGGGAATGTCCATTTTCTTGGCTTTTTCCGGATCCAGCTTGCGCTCCAGGTGGCCTTCGGTGTTTTGCAGCTCCGCTAGCAGAGGCGGCGAGATGGTGAGCAGGTCGCAGCCGGCCAGCTCGAGGATTTCCCCGATGTTGCGGAAGCTGGCGCCCATCACCTCTGTTGGGTAGTCGTATTTGCGCAGATAGTTGTAGATCTGGGTTACCGACTGCACGCCCGGGTCTTCGGCGGGCGGGTAGCTCTCCCGGCCGGTGTGTTTCTTGTACCAGTCGAGGATGCGGCCCACAAAGGGCGAGATGAGGGTTACCCCCGCCTCGGCACAGGCAATGGCCTGGTGCAGGCCAAACATCAGGGTAAGGTTGCAGTGGATCCCTTCTTTTTCCAGGATCTCGGCAGCCCGGATCCCTTCCCAGGTGGCGGCAATTTTAATCAACACCCGCTCGGGATCCGCCCCTGCTGCCTTGTAGAGCTCGATGAGATGGCGGGCCTTGGCAACCGTAGCTGCCGTGTCGTAGGAGAGGCGGGCATCTACCTCGGTAGAGACGCGGCCAGGAATAATGGACAAAATGCGCACGCCAAAGGCCACCGCCAGTTGGTCGACGGCGTGGGCCACCACGGTTTTGAGGTCGGCTTTGGATCCCAGGTCTTGGCGAGCCTTGAGCAAAGTTTCATCGACAATGCCTTGGTACTGGGGCATTTGGGCGGCCGCTGTGATTAAAGAGGGATTGGTGGTGGCATCCCGCGGCTTAAAGGTCTCGATGGCATTGATATCCCCCGTGTCGGCCACCACGACGGTGATCTCTCGCAACTGCTCCAGCAGGCTCCTGCTCATACTCCCCTCCTTGGTCCTCGCGCTCCGCGGCACTTTGGCAACCTAGTCCCAGTGTCACCTATCTCAGTAGGGGATCCCGCTAGCCGTGAGATTGTCTTAATTCTCTTCCGCTCCCCCTCACGGCTCTTGCCGAGAAGGCTAAAATTCCATTAAGGCTTTTTCCCCTTTCTGCCCCTTTTTTTTGCAGGTGTACGTCTTGCCTTGCTGTAAGGAGGGATCGTCGTGGCTACGGAGACCCTGGTTAAGCCTTCTGTAACCCCAAAGCACATGCCCATGTACCGGGTGTTGCTGCACAACGACGATGTCAACACCATGGAGTACGTGGTGCAGGTGTTGCTGAAGGTGATCCCATCCCTGCTGCCGCAGCAAGCCACCGAAATCATGCTGGAAGCCCACAACAACGGCGTTGCCGTGGTTATCGTGGTGCCGCGGGAACCTGCGGAGTTTTATTGTGAGCAGTTGCGCCAGCACGGCCTCACCAGCTCGATTGAGCCGGAACGCTAGTTAGGAGCAGCGTGGGTGGGCCTGCTGATTGCGAAACTCAAGGTTTTTCCCTTTCCGCTGCGCCTGTTGCTGTTTTTGGGAATCCCCCTCTTGGCCTGGCTGCCGTGGGTCGGGCTAGGGGGGGTTCTCTTTAGGCAAGACTACCTTTGGTTGCCGCTGTATGCCCTGCTGCTCCTTTGGCTGTGGCAGTGGGGATCCGGGTTTGCCGCCTATGGCTTGGACAGTAGTTGGACTTGTCGGGCTGGGATCCTCTGGGGCTTGGGGATCGGTGCCGGGGGGCTTTTCCTGCTGTTTGGCCTGGAGGGGGCCCTGGGCTGGCTGAGCTGGAAGCCAGTGGAAGGGGGATCCCTGCTCGGCTATGGCTTGCTCGGGCTGGGGGTGGGCCTGGCAGTGGCGCTGGTGGAAGAGCTGGTGTTCCGCGGCTGGCTAGTGCAGGAAATGGCGTTGGACTACGGCTGGACAAGGGCGCTATGGGGATCCAGCTTTCTCTTTGCTTTGGCCCATTTCTTGAAGCCGCCAGCGGAGGTTCTTGCCACCTGGCCTCAGTTTCCAGGGCTGTGGCTGATGGGCCTGCTGCTGGCTCAAGCAAAAGTGTGGAACCAAAACAAACTAGGCCTCAGCTTGGGGCTGCACGCCGGCTGGGTGTGGGGCGTTACCTGGGTCAACAACTTGGCCTGGATCGAGTACACCGGGAGGGCGCCAGCGTGGCTCACCGGGATCGGCAACAACCCTCTGGCTGGGCTGATGGGCCTACTCTTTCTAGGCGGCACCTTCCTGGTTCTCAAGGGGTTGGCTGGCGGCAGAAGCTGAGCAACCTTCCTCTGCCCAAGGGCCGTTCTCATAGTAGGCGGCTACCCTCTCCTGGTCAGGCTGAGTCAGCAAGCTCACCCCCACCAGCACCGCCGTGCCGATGACCACCGCCGGGATCACCGGCAGCCAGCCCCCTGTCCAAGCCTTGGGCAACAGGCCCGAAAGCCACCCCAAGGTGAGGCCGCTGGAGACCAAAGCCCCGGCCACGGCTCCAGGGCGAGTCGCCCGCTTCCAGTACAGGCCGGCCATCAGGATGGGAAAGAGCATGGCATAGCCCTGAAAGCTCCAGGTGGCAATCTGGGCAATGAGCCCTGGCGGCCTGACGGCAATGGCAAAGGAAACTAGCCCAATCCCCAACACCACCCCGCGGCCCAACAGCTCCTCCTGGTGAGGGGAAAGCGGGCGCTTGAGAAAAGTAACCACCAGATCCCGCGTAACCAGGGAGCTGGCTGTAAGCAGTTGCGAGTCCGCCGTGGACATCAAAGCTGCTAGCGCTGCTGTGATCACCACCGCCGCCACGCCGCTGGGCAGGGTCTGCAACATCAGCGGCATGACCTGATCCGGCTGCTGCAGATCAGGAAAAGCCAGCCGGCCCCAGACGCCAATGAGGGCTGCCGGGAAAAACACCAGCAGAATAAGGAGCGGCCAGACCACCATCAGGGTTTGGAAGGGACGGGCACTCTTGGCCATGTAGAAGCGCTGGAAAAATTGGGGAAAAAGGGGCGTGGCCATGAAAAACAGCAGTTGGTTGCCAAGCAGCGTCTGCCAGCTCCAGCGCCCCTGCGGGCCGGGCAAGCTCAGCCAGGGATCCAACTGGCTGCCAGCCTCCTGGCCCCACCTCAAAGCCACTGCCACAAGAGCCACCCCCATCCCCAAAACCAAGATGATCCCCTGCACCACGTCCGTCCAGACCACCGCCTGGGATCCGCCGAAGAGGACATAGGCCAAGATCACCAAGGCCACTACCACCGCCAGAGGCCAATAGGGGATCCCCTCCCCCAAGACTGCAGCCAGCGTGCGCGCCCCACCGATAATCTGGATGCTGATGTAGGGAGCGGTAAACGTCAGGGCGCTCAGGCAATAGAGGAGAGCCAGGAGAGGACTATTGAAGCGGTGGCCAAAAAACTCGGAAGGGGTAATAAAGCCGAAGTGGCGCGCTGCCAGCCACACCCGGTAGCCCACCCAGAAAAACAGCCCCGAGATCAGCGCCGTGGTGACCCCTACCCCTAGAAAGATCCCCAGGCCGTGGGTGTAGGCATCCGCTGGCACCCCAAGGAAAGTAAAGGCGCTCAGCAGCGTCGCCAGGGTGGTCAAGGTCAAGGCCAGGGATCCCAGCCCTCGCCCCGCCAGGAAATAGCTGACCGGATCCTGGCCGCTATGGCGGTAGCTCCACACCCCAATGGCCGCCAATAGCAGCAAGTACACGCCAACTACACTCAAACTCAAAACGGTTTCACTCATCTCCGCCTCTCGGCCAGCAAACGCGCACAATGTAGAGATTTAGGGGCACCAACAGCAGGACAGCCAATCCCGCCACCCAATACCAGGCCGGGATCCCCCAAAGCTGCGGCTGGGCAGAGCGGGATCCCACCCAGGTCAACAGCCACAGCAGGGGGTAAGCCCCCCACACCCAAGCCTGGCGCACCTGTCCAAACCGCAGTGGCCTGGCTTCCTGAGGGCCACCCGCGGAATCTAACCCTGACATTTGTCCATCTCCTGATTTTTTGCCGATTATTAAGATACAGCCACTGGTGCAGACAATTGTCCTTTTCCAGTTCTCCTTCACCTTCTGCCCTCAAGAGGGAGCCTTGGCCAAGCCGCGGAGAAAGGGAGCGGCCCTATTGGCTCGCTTGGGCGCGGATTAGAGGGATCGCCCCCCGCCGCCTCAAGCGGCTGGCGGAGTTTTTTGGATCCTTGGAGCGAGCTTGGCAGGCGGACGCCCTGGCCCTACAGCAGGTGGAGGGCATTGGCCCCACCCTGGCAGAGGCGATCCTCTCCGCCCGTCCCGCCCTCGACCCTGGGGAGATCCTGGAGCAAGCTCAAAAGCCGGGGATCCCCTTCCTAACCCCTGCGGATCCTGGCTATCCGCCGCTGCTGTGGGAGCTGCCGGATCCGCCGCCTATTCTCTACGTCCTGGGAGAATGTCCTGACTGGCAGCAGCCGGCCATTGCCGTTGTCGGCACCCGCGCCCCCACCGCCTACGGTCGGCAGTGGACCCAGAAAGTCAGCGCCGCCCTGGCGCAAGCCGGCTGTGTGGTGGTGTCGGGATTGGCCACGGGGATCGACGGCATCGCCCACCAGGCCTGTCTGGAGGCAGGGGGCAAGACGGTGGCTGTGCTGGGAACGGGGGTGGATCAGGTTTACCCCGCCCATCATCGCCCCCTCTACCAACGCATCCTGGAGCAAGGGGTCGTCCTCAGCGAGTATCCCCCCGGCACGCCGCCGGCCAAGGAGCACTTTCCCCAGCGCAACCGCATCATTGCCGGCCTCTGCCGCGCCACCTTGGTGATGGAAGCCCCAGAGCGTTCAGGAGCGCTGATTACTGCTCAGCTTGCCAACCACTACGGTCGGGAAGTGTACGCCCTGCCAGGGAATATCGACACGGCGGCAGCCCGTGGCTGTCTGCAGCTCATCCGCAATGGGGCAGGCATGATCCTGGGGATCGAGGACCTGCTCAAAGAGCTGGGCTTGGTTCCGGGATCCCCGCTCCCAGAACAGCCTGCGTCCCCTGGCCCCCGGGATCCCCAGCAGCAACTCCTCTGGCAGATCCTGGGCAATGAGGTCCTCAGCCTCGACGCCCTAGCCCAAGCCACCCAGATGGACATGGCCACCCTTTCCAGCACCCTGCTCCTCATGGAACTGGAGGGGTGGCTGGTGCAACTGCCGGGGATGCGCTACCGGCGGGCTCGCTGAGGTTGGATCCCTGCACCGCTTCCCCGATGGGAGCACGGCAAGTGGGATCCTCGTGGCGAGGGTTGTTCACATAGGTGCTGACGGGGTAGGCGGCCATGGCCTCTGCCGGGTAGGGGCGGAGTAGGGGCAACAGCCGCTTGGGATCCTGCACCTGGGGATCCAGCCAGAGGTCGTAGTCGCTTTCTAGCAAAATGGCCGGCATCCGCTCGTGGAAAAGCCCCATCAGCCGATTGGCCGGCGTGTTGAGGATGGCGCAGGTTTCTATCTCCACCCCTTGTGGGCTGCGCCAGCGCTCCCAAATGCCGGCAAAGGCAAACACCGGCCGATCCACCAGGTAAAACCAGTAGGGTTGTCGCTTGGCCGTGCCCTGCTCGGCCCACTCGTAGAAGCCATCGGCCGGGATCAGGCAGCGGCGGCGGCGGAAAGCCTCGCGGAAAGAGGGCTTCTCAGCCACCGTCTCAGAACGGGCATTGATCCAGCCAGCCTGGGGAGCTCGGCTCCACCTGGGGATCAGGCCCCAGTTGCCTTCCGTCCCAGCTCCGTTGAGGCCACCACTGCCAGCACCGGCTGAGAAGGGGCGATGTTGTAGCGGGGCTGGAGCGCCGGCCATGACCCCATCTCGATTTGAAAATGCTGCTGCAGCAGTTCGGGGGCCGCCGCCAGGCTGAACCGTCCGCACATCCGGGATCCTCAGACCTTGGTGGAAATGCCTAGCAATTGTAGGATCCCGCGCAGAGGGATTTCCACGTACTCGGGGCGGTGGTTGAGCTCATAGCCCAGCTCGTCAATAGCTTTCTCCAGCAGATAGGCATCCAACAACACTTCCAGCTCCTGCGGGCTGCGGGGCAGAAAAGCCCCTTGGGAAGCCACCTGCAGATATTCGGCCAAGAAAGCAGCACAAACCCAGCGGTACCAAAACTGGGCCCAGCGCCCCATGTCAGGGCACTTGTCTCCGCAGACCAGGCCGCTTTCCAGTTGCTGGCGCAAGGCAATGTGAACAGCGTAGTGGAAAGAGCGCAGCATCGCCACCACATCCCGCAGGGGGCAGCGTTTGAGGCGGCGCTCCCCCAGGGACCGGCGCGGATCGCCCTCAAAGTCAATGATGAAAAAGTCCTTGCCGGTAAACAGCACCTGGCCCAGGTGGTAATCCCCGTGGCAGCGAGTGCGCAAAGCCGTGATCTTCCGCTCCAGGATCAGGCGGAAGCGGCTCATGATCTCCCCTTCTTGGTCGTAAACCGTCCGGGCTAGCTTGGCCTCCAGCTCTGGCAGGTTGGGGATCTGCTTGGCTAAGACGGGAAACACCTGGCCCACCAAGTTGCGTAGGGATTGGTAGATGGAGCGCTGGTAGAGACTGGAGAAAGGCTCCGGCGCAAAGTCTTTGTTCTCGGTGTCAGCGGCCAAGGCAAGGTGGAGTTCGGCGGTGCGCTTGGCTAAGATCCGCACCGACTCCAGGTAGCTGCCAATGGTGGCATAGGCCAGCTCCGGCAGGGGAAGCTGCGCAAGCTCTAGGAAAGAGCCCTGAGGCACCGGCACCGCTTCCACCGTTGCATGGTGGACAAGCACGGTTTCGAAGAACTGTTCCAAAGTGTCTAGGGTGTAGTGCCAGGCATCTCCCTCGTTGGGGATGTACTCCTGCAAAATGGCCAAGGTAATCTCAGAGCCTCGCGTCCCGCGGCGACGACGATACTCCAGGGATCCCAACAGCCGCGGCACCCGCACCTGGGGATGGTGCTCTAGCAGGTAGCGGCCAACCTCCAGCTCCGGGTTTACCCCCTCAGCCACCCGGCGGTAGAGCTTGAGGAGGTACTGGTTGCCGTAGACCACCGAGGTGTGGCTCTGCTCCGCCTTGAGGAGGCGGGGCTCCAAGCTGGGGTCGTACTCAAGCGTGGCAAAGCTAGTGGCCCAAAGCTCTCCCCGACCGTGGCGCAGACGGCTCTGCTGCACAATCATCTGCAGCAGACCCAACAAGAAGGTCTTATCAGCCAGAGCGTCGAAAATCACTTCCGTTGGCTCCCCGGCCACTTGCACAGGGAGGATGACTGCTTGGGGTGCCTCTACGCGCAGGTGTACGGCTGCTTCTTGAGTGGCATAGCCCACGGGTAAAGAGTAGAGCTCCGTATCTCCCTCGAGGAACTCGGCCTGGAGAAGCAAGATCTGGCTTCGCAGCAAGGGATCCCCTTCTCGACGGCAAGGGATGGCCTGCAAAATATGGATCGACTGGAGCTGGCGGTTTTTGGAGCTGAACCACTGACAGCGGTAGAGGTAGTCTCCCAAGACGGCCTCCACCTGCTTCTGGTTTTCCCCTTGAAAGAGGCTCTCCCAACTACCATCTTGAACAACCAGCGTGGCCGGGCGAGCCTGCTCCTCTGGCCTGCTAGGGCTGAGGTGAATTGGCTTCGTCTTGGTCTCGAGGGAGAACCAGTAAAAGGAGTGGGGGCCCAGCGTTAGGAAATAGGGCAGTCGCCCAATGGGGGGAAACTCGGTGCGCCCAAAGATCTCCACCGGGATCAACCCCTCCCAGGGGGACAGATCCAGCCCCACCCACTGGGCGTAGCGCGAGAGATTGGCCACCACCAGGATGCGCTCGTCGCCGTAGGCCCGCACAAAGGCCAGCACCTTGCGGTTTTCCGGGTGCAGCACCTCAAAAGAGCCGCGGCCAAAGGCCTGGAAGCGCTTGCGCACGGCAATCATCCGCTTCATCGTCCACCAGAGGGAATGGGGGTTACTCCGCTGCGCTTCCACATTGACGGCTTCGTAGTGGTACTCGGCGTCGATGATGACGGGCAGGTAGAGCTTCTGGGGGTTGGCCCGCGAAAAGCCAGCGTTGCGGTCAGCGCTCCACTGCATGGGGGTGCGCACGCTGTTGCGATCCCCTAGGTAGATGTTGTCTCCCATGCCAATCTCGTCGCCGTAGTAGATCACCGGCGTCCCCGGCAGGGAAAACAGGAGGCTGCTCATCAGCTCAATGCGGCGACGGCTGTTGCCCAAGAGAGGAGCCAAGCGGCGGCGGATGCCCAGGTTGATCCGCGCCTTGGGATCCTTGGCGTAGACCTGGTACATGTAGTCCCGCTCCTCGTCAGTGACCATCTCCAGGGTGAGCTCGTCGTGGTTGCGCAGGAAAATGGCCCACTGGCAGGTTTCGGGAATGGGAGGGGTTTGTTGCAGGATGTCAACGATGGGGAAGCGATCCTCCATCTGGAGGGCCATAAAGAGCCGTGGCATGAGGGGGAAGTGGAACTCCATGTGGCACTCGTCCCCATCGCCGAAGTAGGCTACGGCATCTTCCGGCCACTGGTTGGCCTCAGCCAGCAGCATGCGGTCGGGGTACCTCTGGTCGATGTGTCGGCGCAGAGCCTTGAGAAAGGCATGGGTTTCTGGCAGACTCTCGCAGGAGGTGCCTTCCCGCTCGTAGAGGTAGGGCACGGCGTCCAGCCGCATGCCATCTACCCCCATGCTCAGCCAGAAGTCCACCACCTCGAACATGGCTTTTTGCACGGCGGGGTTGTCGTAGTTGAGATCTGGCTGGTGGGAGTAGAAGCGGTGCCAGTAGTAGGCTTTGGCCACCGGATCCCAGGTCCAGTTGGAGGTTTCAAAGTCCTGAAAGATGATGCGGGCCTCTTTGTACTTTTCGGGGGTATCGCTCCAAACGTAGAAGTCGCGCTCGGGAGTGCCGGGAGCAGCTCGTCGGGCCCGCTGAAACCAGGGGTGCTGATCCGAGGTGTGGTTGAGGATAAGCTCAATGATGACGCGAATCCCGCGTTGATGGGCAGCATCCAGAAAGATCTTGAAGTCTTCTAGAGTGCCCAACTCGGGGTTAACGTTGGTAAAGTCGGAAACGTCGTAGCCGTCATCCTTTAGAGGAGAAGGAAAAAACGGCAGCAGCCAGACGGCTGTAATCCCCAGTTCTTGCAAATAGTCCAGCTTTTCGGTCAAGCCCTGGAAGTCGCCCACGCCATCGCCGTCACTGTCAAAAAAGGCGCGCACCGGTAGCTCGTAGATGATCGCGTCTTTGTACCAGAGGGGGTTGGAGGTTAAGGGAGAGACGATGCTGCGCAGAAGAGCTTGGCTCATCATATCGGCAACAGAGACAGGATTTAGACACCGCTCTGAAAGGATCTACGAAACGCTAGCAAACATTCCCGTTTGCAGCAGGGCAGTTTTGCCGTGTTTCTGCTTTCTTCCTGCTCCCACGACCCGTAGCTAGTAGTAGGTAAGGACTCCGTCCCGCATACGCGAACAACACCTACCACCCCGCCAGAGGGATCTCCCCAGGCGTGACTTCCCGTCGAGCTGACGGTAGTTGCTTCTTGCTCTTGCTCGAGCACACAGGCTAGGGACGGAGCCAACTTTAGCCTAGGCAGAGTGCTTACCAGAAAAGATGCACTTGCAGGTCTACTAGCGCAGCTAATCCTCGCTATGCTACAGGGTGGCGGCTTGTCCCGTGAATAGAGAGCCCCTGCTCCGCTTCCTCCAAGGGAAACTCCCCGTAGACCTCGCTGCTGTTGTTGGGGCTCTCCTGCAGGCGGACGCGGTGCAGGCGCACCCCTAGCTCCCGCAGGGGCAGAGTCAGCAGCCGCTGGATGTAGAGGGCGATGTTTTCCGCAGTGGGCACCACCTGGGCAAAGTAGGGGATGTCTTTGTTTAAGAAGGTGTGATCCAGGGGTTTGACCACTTGCTCCTCGATCACCCGCTGCAGAGCCGCCAAGTCTACGATCATCCCCGTGCGCGGGTCGATGGATCCCTTGACGGTGATCTCCAGGCCATAGTTGTGGCCGTGGCCATGGGGGCGGGCGCAGAGGCCGTAGAGGGCAGTGTTCTCCTCCAAACTTAGGTGATCCAAGGCCAAGCGATGGGCGGCGCTAAAGTGGGTGGCAACGGTCAGGTAGGCTTCCATGGCTTCTCCTCGGTATTCGGCCCAAAGGTGGGGATCCTCGTAGAGGCGCACGCTGGCTAGCGGCAGAGCATCGGCCAGGCGCTGCCAGATGGCGTAGGCAATGAACTCGGTGGTGGGCAGGGTCTGGGCAAACTCTGGCCAAGCTTCGTTGAGGTAGGCCAAGTTCAGCTCCCGAATTACCCGCTCCTGAATCACCCGCTTCACCTGCGAGAGGTTGAGCACCATGCCGTACTCGTCTACCTCCCCCGTTAGGCCCACCTCCAGCACGTAGTTGTGGCCGTGGCCGGGAAAGCGGGCATGGGGGCCGAAGCGGGCCAGGTTCTCGGCTTCCGAAAGCTCCGGCAGCCAGTAGCGGTGGCTGGCAGCAAATTGGGCGCGGCGGTAGATGGTACAGGTTCTGGACATGAAGGCTATGAACTGTAGAGGATCCCCCCTTCAGCATAAACCCCAAACCGGCACTGTCCCCGCGGCGAGGGATCCCTGGGCTGTCTCGACGCGCCTTCCTGAAGCGCCTTGGGATAGATGGCCAAAATCTCGTCCTGATGGGACTAGGAGTGTGTCAACCTGGTAAAGGTAGGGAAGTCTTCGGGTCTCAGGGAGCGGCAGACGAGGAAGCGGCTGTGGTCTATCGGGTTGGGCTATTGGGGCTAGGTACTGTCGGCACAGGCGTGGTCGAGATCTTACAGCGCCCTCCTCATCCTCTGTTGCAGGCAGTCGAAATTGCGGCGGTGGGGGTGCGTTCCCTGGACAAGCCGCGGCCGGTGTAGATTCCGCCTGAGCGCCTGACCACTGACCTCGAGCGGATTGTCTCGGATCCAGAGATTTACGTGGTCATTGAGCTCATGGGCGGCCTGGAGCCGGCTCGCAGCCTTATCCTGAAAGCCATTGACCACGGCAAGCCGGTGATCACGGCCAACAAGGCAGTGATTGCCCGCTATGGGATGGAGATCTTTCAGGCTGCCGCCCAGGCCAGGGTGGCCGTGCTCCTGGAGGCAGCGGTGGGGGGTGGGATCCCCGTCATCCAGGCTTTACAGCAGTCGCTGCGGGCCAGCCGCATTCAGGCGGTCTGGGGCATCATCAACGGCACCACCAATTTCATCCTTAGCCAGATGGCCCAGGAGGGCAGCTCCTTTGCCGAAGCGCTGGCCCAGGCCCAGGCTCGCGGCTATGCGGAGGCCGATCCCAGCGCCGATGTGGAAGGATGGGACGCGGCGGATAAGATTGCCATTTTGGCCAGCCTGGCTTTTGGGGTCGCGGTGCCGCGGCAGGCCATCCCCTGCGAAGGGATCAGCAGCATCAGCCCCACCGACCTCCGCTATGCCCGCGAGTGGGGCTATACCTTTAAGCTTTTGGCCATCGCCCAGAGGACTGAGGGGCAGGGAGCGGAAACAACCTTGGACATTCGCGTTCACCCCGCGCTGCTGCCCGTTACCCACCCGCTGGCCAACATCCAGGGGGCGGACAACGCCGTCTGGGTGCAAGGGGATCCCTTGGGGCAGGTGGTGCTGGCTGGGCCAGGGGCGGGCCGGGGGCCAACGGCCAGCGCTGTGGTCGGGGATCTGCTCACCCTGCTTGCCCACCTGCAGACAGGGGCCCATCTCCCCAATCCTCTGTGGGGATTGCCTGCCTCTCCCCCTATTGCCTCGCTGCTGCCGCTGGCGGAGGTGCAGTCGGAGTTCTATGTGCGGGTGTTGGCCCAGGATCGGCCAGGGGTGATGGGGGCCATTGGCACCTGCTTTGGCCACCATGGGGTGAGCCTGGAGAGCATCACCCAAAAGGAATGCCACCAGGAGCTGGCGGAGATTGTAATCCTCACCCACACCGTGCGCGAGGCCGACTGCCGCCAGGCGCTGGCCGAGATCCAACAGCTCCCCCAGGTGGCTGGGATCCCCAGCCTGTTTCGCGTGTTGCGCTAGCAAGTGGAGGAGGACAGACACCGTGGAGGCGGCAGTGGATCTTGCAACCCCCGAACTCCTCAGAGCCGAGGTGGTCGTCCTTGGGGCGGGCATCAGCGGTCTCACCCTGGCCTGGCGCCTGCGGCAGAGCTCCGCCCAAGTGCTCTTGGCCGAGGCCAGCTCCCGCGTCGGCGGCTGCATTTCCACCCAGTCCAAAGACGGCTACCGCTGGGAGGAAGGCCCCAACAGCTTTACCCCCACCCCTGCCCTGCTCAACCTCATTGCTGAGGTGGGCCTGACCGACCAACTGGTGCTGGCCGATGCCAAGCTGCCCCGCTACATCTACTGGGAAAGGGAGCTGCTGCCGGTGCCGCTTAGCCCCGCGGCAGCCCTGGGCTCACGGCTGCTCAGTGTGGGCGGCAAGCTGCGGGCTCTGCAGGGCCTGTTGGGGTTTGTCCCGCCGCCGCCAGGGCACGAGGAAACGGTGCGGCAGTTTTTCCAGCGACAACTGGGATCCGAAGTGGCCGAGCGCCTAGTGGAGCCCTTCACCTCAGGAGTCTATGCCGGCGACCCAGATCAACTCAGCGCTGTGGCGGCTTTCCCGCGGGTAGCTGGCCTAGAGGAGCGCTACGGCAGCCTCTTTGCTGGCGCCCTGCAGGCTCTGCGCCAACGACCCCAGCCTTCTCCCGTAGCCATCCAACCCCCGCCCAAACGCGGCCAACTGGGCAATCTGAGGCAGGGGCTGCAGCAGTTGCCAGAGGCCCTAGCCCAAAAGCTGGGCGACAGCCTGCGGCTGGGTTGGCGAGCGGTGCAGCTTAAGCGGGAGGGAGAGCTCTATTGGGGGGGCTTTGCGACGCCAGAGGGATCCCGCTGGGTGGCTGCCCGCCAGGTGGTGCTGGCTCTCCCCGCCTATGAGGCTGCTGCGCTGCTGCAGGGGCTCAACCCCCCAGCCAGCCAACTCTTGGCGGAGATCCCCTATCCGCCGGTGGCAGTAGTGGCTCTGGCCTATCCCCAAGAGGCCCTGCCCCAGCCGCTGCGGGGCTTTGGCCACCTCATCCCTCGCTCCCAGGGCCTGCGCACCCTGGGCACCATCTGGGCTTCCTGCCTTTTTCCCGAGCGCGCTCCCCAGGGCTACCACAGCTTCCTCAGCTTCCTCGGCGGCGCCACCGATGCTGCCTTGGCCCGCCGGCAAGGGATCCCACCCATCCCTACGCTGTCCCCTGAGGAGCGAGCGCAAATTGCCCACGCCGAGCTTAGCCAGGTTCTGCTCACCCGCCGCGTCGAGCCCATCTACCTCGGGGAACGCCTATGGCCCCGCGCCATCCCCCAGTACACCCTCGGCCACCGGCAGCGGATAGCCCAGGTGCAGGCCTACCTGGCCTCTCTGACGCCGGGGATCTGGGTGTGTGCCAACTACCTGGATGGCGTAGCTCTGGGCGACTGCGTGCGGCGAGCTGAGGCCCTGGCGCAGCAGCTTTTGTCCCAGGCCTAGTCCTCCGCTAGTGGCCGATGGATCGCCCCTACACGGCGCTGCTTTTGGTTCCCACGGGCATCGGCGCCCGCGTGGGTGGCTTTGCCGGCGATGCCCTGCCGGTGGCCCGCGCTTTGGCAGCTACTGTCGACTGCCTCGTCACCCATCCCAATGTGCTCAACGGCGCCACCCTGTTTTGGCCCCTGAAGAACGTCCTCTACGTGGAAGGGTACGGCCTGGATCGCTTCTGCGCTGGGGAGTGGCACCTCAGGCCAGTGCGGCAAAACCGCGTCGGCGTCATCCTGGATGCCGGGATCCCGGAGGATCTCCGCCAACGCCACCTGCAGGTTTTGCAGGCCGCCCAGGCCACCCTGGGGCTGGACATTGGCCCCTGGCGCTTGACCCCTCGACCCTTAGGCGTTTCCGTCAGCTTTTCCCCTGCCGGGGCCAGCCAGGGATCCCTGGCCCAGCCGGATGCGCTTTTGGAAACTGCCCAAGAGCTCGTCCGCTTGGGAGCTGAGGCCCTTGCCGTGGTGGCCCGCTTCCCGGACGACCTTGACTTTAGCCAGTACGAGCAGGGGCAGGGGGTAGATCCCCTGGCCGGAGCCGAGGCCATCCTCAGCCACCTGGTGGTGCGGGAGCTGGGGATCCCTTGCGCCCACGCTCCTGCCTTCTACCCTGATCCTGACCCTAAGCCGGTTCACCCCCGGGCTGCCGCTGAAGAGGTGGGGTTTACCTTCCTGCCCTCGGTTTTGGCGGGGCTGAGCTACGCCCCCCAGTTTGTTAAAAGGGGGGATCCCCCCCAGCCGGGCGACCTGACGGCCGAGCAGGTGGATAGCGTCATTGCCCCGGCCACTGCCTTTGGCGGCCCCGGCCTGCTTTACCTAGCTAGGCGCCCCCGCCCGCCATTGTTTATCGCTGTCGAAGAAAACGCCACGGTGATGCAGGTCCACCCTCGCCAGTTGGGGATCCCCCATGTGGCAGTTAGCTCCTACCTAGAGGCCATTGGCGTGGTGGTGGCCCACCGGGCTGGGGTGGCACTATCTTCCCTAAGACTGCAGGTCTAGGCCAGGTTTTGGCCCAGAAACGGCAAGAGGCTGATGAGCAGCAGGCCCAGCGTGGCCAGCGACCCGACCAAGAAGGAGAGGGAGCGCCCGATGGGAATGTCGCCAATGTAGAAGAAGTTGTAGAGCAGCCGCGCCAGCAGAAACACGCCGCAGAGCACGGCCACCCCTTCATCGCCGCTGAGGCCAAACAGCCAGGGATCCGGGTGGGGGCCGGTGATGTAGGCTACTAGAGCTGAGGGCGCAAAGGTGCCCAGGGCCTCGAAGCCATTGGCGTGGGCCCAGGTAGCCCGCTGGCCGTAGGGAGGCAGCCGGTCGAACATTGCCCGGGGCGCATGGGGATCGTAGCCGACGCGGGCGCGGGCATAGCCCACCACGCCCATAGGCAGGTACACCAACAGGATGGCCGCTGCGATGGAGAACAGAGGAATGGCTTGCAGGGGGAGGTTGAACACCATAGGCAAAAGCAGCAAGGTGAGGGGGAAAAGCCGCACTGGCACCTTTTCCAGGCTAGCGGCTCTGCCAGGCGCTAGGTGGAGGTTTCTGGCAACATCGGGCTAGAGGAAGCCAGCAGGTAAGCCCCGATGGCCTCTAAGCTGGGTGGGTGCAGAAAAGGGACGGTGACAATGGCCTGCTGGGGAAAGCGCTGGGGCAACTGGGCCAGGATGGCCTGGTGGCGGCGCCGAAGAGCTGCACCAAAGGGGGTGGAATCCTCCGGCCACACGCGGTTGAGAACGGCATAGGGATGAGGGATCCCCAGGGCATCCAGTTCTGCCAGAAGGCGCTCAGTTTCCGCCAGAACTGCCTGTTCGGGGTTGAAGACGGGGATAAAGCTAGCAAACTGGGGATCCCGCAGCCGCTTTTGGAGCTGCCGCACCTGGGCCAAGAGATCCCGCAGCCGCTGCGCCCATTCCGGCCGGCCCACCAGGTCGCGGTACTTCAGCCACAGCTTGAGGGCCAGGCTTACCCAGCCTTCCAGGGCCTGCGGCATCTGCAAAAAGCGCAGGAGATGGCCGGTGGGGGCTGTATCCACCACCACCAGGTCGAACTGGCCGCTTGACTCCTGTTGCAGCACCGTCAGCAGGGCCATCACCTCGTCCAGGCCCGGTGGAGCCATGTGCAAAAGCTGCCGCCAAGCCTGTGGGTCGTACTGGATTTCTACGCCTGCCATCCCCTCTCCTGCCAAGATGGCCGCCACCTCTTCCAGGTACGCCTGCCGGAAGCGCTCCAGCACCGCCGCCGCCTCAATCTCCTGGCCCAGCAGGTTGGGCAAGAGAGGGAGCGGCTCCTGTCCCAAGGTCACTTGGAACAGATCTCCCAAGGAGTGGGCCGGGTCGATAGAGACCAGCAAGAGCTGCTTGTCGGGATGGCGTTTGGCCAAGTTCCAGGCCAGGGCCCCAGCCACCGTGGTCTTGCCCACCCCGCCCTTGCCCCCTACCAAGAGCAGGCGGATCCCTTGGGCCAAAAAATCCGGAAGGCCCAAAGCCTGGCTCTGCCCAGAAGCCATCCCAAGGACTCTGTCCTGCTGGGGCGAAGGGGAGAGTTCTCCCGGGGCAGGGATCCCTTCCAACCGCGGCAGCACCTCCTGCAAGGGACGAAGCTGCTGCACCAGCTTGTCCAGCGCCGCCGGCCCAATCGGCTCTTCCAGTTGGTAGGGACAGACCCAGATGGGGTAGCCAGGCAACTCCTCTTGGAGCGTTTTTAGCCAGAGCCGCTGCTCCTGCTGGCGGGCCAGGTCGATCCCTTCCAGGAGAACCTGGTTGACCAACAGGCCGCCAAGGGGCACTCGGCGGTTCAGCAACTGGCAACAGAAGCGGCGGGTCTCCGCCACGCTCAACAGCTCCGGGATCAGCACCAGCCAGGCGACGGTACTCTCCGGGTCGGTCAGTCTGGCTTTGCCCCCCTCCAGCTCGCTTTGCAAACGGGCCAGGAAGGCATCGGCCTCATCCGGTCGATAGGTGCCTGTTAGGGATCGGACGACCTCGCGGTGCTTGGCCTGGAAGGTGGCAAACACCGCCAGCAACTGGTCGAGAAAGTCGGGCAGTTCCAAGAGCCGCAGGGTGTGGCCAGTGGGGGCCGTGTCCAGGATCACCGTATCCACCTCTTGGCCTGCCAGCAGGCGATTGACCTCCAGGATGGCCATCAGCTCGTCCACCCCCGGCCAGCTTAGATCCCACAGGGGCAGGAGATCTTCCCTGCCCAGCCAACTACCCCGCTCGGCAATTAGCTCCAGAGCCGGGCCGTAGGTCCGCTTAAAATCCTGCAGCAACACCTCAGCGTGCAAGGCCCGCACCTGCAAGTTGGGCCAATCCGGCAGGGGTTGGGGAACGTCCGCCACCGGGATCCCCAGCACATCCCCCAGGGAGTGGGCCGGGTCGGTGGACAGCAACAGCAGACGTCGCTCTGGTTGTGTCTGGGCCAGGTGACGGGCCAGGGCACAGGTGAGGGTGGTTTTGCCCACCCCTCCCTTGCCGCTAAACAGCAGCAAGCGACAGGAAGCAGGGAGGCGAGCAAAAGGGGAGTTGGCAAGTTGAGGAGGCGGCAAAGGGATCCCTAAATCGACTAGCGGAAAAGCATCTCGGCCACCGCGTCAAAGCCAGCGTCCAACAGGCGCTCCAACACCGACTGGGCTTGGCTGCGGCTGTCGTAGAGGCCGGCCTGCAGCACGGTTCTGCCGTTGAACACTGTTTCCACCGCCTCGGGAACAAGCTGCCGCAGGCGATTGAGGTCGTCGCTGCCCTTAGGGGTCACCAAGACGCGAAAGCGGGTGGGCGAAGCTGGGGCCGAGTTTGAAGGTGCGGCTGGGGTAGTGGGATTTTCTCTGGCTTGGCGGCGGGCCGGTGGCGGCAGCAGGGTGGTGATGTCGGTGAGGGGAGCTGCAGAGGCCCGGCGGGCAGGAGCGACAGCAGCAGGCTCAACCGGCTGGGCGGGGGTGGTGGAGCCATCGGGGGTGAAGGGAACGGCAACAAACTCCTGGGCCTGGGGTTGAGCCCCTGCCGGCTGGCTGGGGGCACTGGGCAGAATCCGCCCTCCCGATACCGTTGGAGGAGGGGGAAGGGGGGCAGTCGATTGGGGCACCGTCACCACCGGAAGGGTGGGAGAGGCCGCCGCCGGCTGGGGATCCCTGCTGGAAGCTGGAGGACCGGCCTTGGGAGCGCTGGGCAGCGTCAAGCTATTTGCAGCAATGGGTGGAGGAGCGTTGCTCGGCAAGGCAGCCACGGTGGTTTGGCCAGCCAGGTCCAGTTCCCCTTTTGTTTTGCCTGCCAGTTGGTTGCCGTTGGCGTTGAGGCGCAGACCGCGGGTGGCGTTGAGGATGTCGTACTGGCCGTTGCCCTCAAAAATGTTGTTGCCCGGATCCGAGGCCGTGCCCAAGTCTGGCTGGGCGTTGGTGATGGCCGTGAGACCGGTTTCTAAGTTGCGGGCGATGAGATTGTTGCGCAGGATGGGACGGGCGCTGCCGCCGACAACAACGCCTGTGCGGTTTTGCAGGATGCGGTTGTGGCGGACAATAGGGGCCGAGCGCTGGTCGATGGTGAGGCCAAAGCCAGTTTCTTGGAAGAGGTTGTTGACAATGGTGGGCTGGGAGGTGCCCAAGACGGAGATGCCGTTGGCCCCATTTTTGTAGAAGCGGTTGCCCTCTATCCAGGGGTTGGAGGCGCCGGCAATGAAAATGCCGTCGTGGATGCTGCCCACAAAGCTGTTGTTGAGAATGCGGGGAGAGGCCGATTCTACCCAGAGGGCATAGCCGCGGCGCCCCTGGTTGCGCAGGGTAACCCCCCGAACTTCTGAGCCGGTCTCTGCCAGCAGGGCAACATTTTGCCGAGCCAAGGTTGGGCTTATGTAGGTGCCGCCGCCATCGATAAGGTAGCCCTCTCCCAGGGTGGACTCATCTCCGCGCAGGATGAGGCCGGCCTTGAGGCGGATGGGGAAGACTTCGCCGCTTTCTGCGCTGTAGACCCCCGGCAGAAGCTGGATAATGCTGCCGGCTGGGGCCCGGCTGATGGCATAGGTGATGGTCTTAAAGGGGTTGCTGCGGGATCCATCCCCTTGGGTATCGCTGCCATTGGCAGCATCCACAAAGATGACCGGGCGATCGTCCGGCAGCGGCGGCGCTTGGGGCAGGGCTTGCTTCTCCAGAAGGCTGGCGTCTAGAGAAGTTTGCGCCCAACTGGGATCCAACTTCGCGGCCAACAGTAAGCTGGTGCTGAGGAGAAAAGAGACCGCTAGCCGCCTCAGGCTTGGAGCACCCTGCTGCCGCCGCAAGGCAGGTAAAGCTGCTGTAGATTGGTGTTCGCTGGATTTCCGAGGGTGGATAGACGATAGGCAAGGGATCATAGTGCTCATCCCCACACCAGGCTGCGCTAGAGAAGGAAGGTCGAGGTTATCCTACCAAACCTAACCGGCAAGATCCTGCCTTAGCCCCCACCTCTAGGTACGGATTAACGCCGACTTGGAATACCTGACACTACCCCTAGAGTGTCCCCCTGCCATGACCGACGAAGGCTTGCCCAAAGAGTTGCCCTTGGCAGAAGCCGAAACCCCGCCCTTCCCGGCCTCGCCGTGGCCGCCTCTGCTCAAGCTGCTGCTGTTGGGGATCCCGGCCCTCCTATTGCCCTTGGGCCACTGGACAAAGCAGCCAGCCTTGGGCTGGGGGGCGGTGCTGGCCTGGCTGGGCCTGGCGAGTTGGTGGGGGCGTCCGCTCTGGGTGCAGATTGGGCGCGACCTCTGGCAGTGGCTGACTACTTGGCCCACTCTGGGATGGGCGGCAGCAGCTCTCGGCTTGGCGGTGATGGGAGGATTGGTCTGGAGTGGAGCCTTCTCGGCCCTGGGATCCCTGAGCTGGGAGGCCATTGGGGCCTTGGGCGAGGTGTTCGGGGCTACAGGCCAGATCCTGATCGCCCTTCTAGCTGCCTACATCGCCTGGCGGCAGTATGTTATCTCCCGGGATCTTACCATCCAGCAGAACATCATCACCCAGCAGCAGACCATCGACGCCTACTTTGAGGGCATCTCCAACCTAGTTCTCTCCCCTGACGGGCAGTTGGACGACTGGCCCCTGGAGCGGGCCATTGCGGCTGGGCGCACAGCAGCCATCTTGAACGGGGTGGATCGCTTTGGCAAAGCCAAGATCCTGCGCTTCCTCTCCACCGCCAACTTGCTCAGCCCCCTGCGCCGCGACGAACACCTGGGCCGGCCCATTTTGGACGGCAAAGGCGGCTACCAGCGGGATCGCGTGAATGGCATCCGCGTGGTTAACCTGGGCACGATGCTGGAAGGAGCCGATCTCCATGGCACCTCGTTGCGGGGGGTAGACTTCAGCGATGCCAGCCTAGAAGGAGCTGACCTGCGGGATTGCGATCTTAGCCACACCAACCTCTGCGGGGCCAACCTGCGCAATGCTGACCTCCGTGGGGCCGATCTTTACCGCGCTTTGCTGTTTGTGGGATCCCTCCAGACAGCTTCCCCTGTCCAGCCGGGGCAAAAGCCCGATTTCAAAACGGGAGCTTACGCCGGCGCCATCGTGGCGGGGGCAGACTTTCGCCGGGTGCGTCGCCTTTCCCCTGAACAAAGAGCTTACCTAGCCGCCTGGGGAGCTAAGCTCGATCCCGAGCCTCCGCAGGGAAAAGAGGCGAGGGGTGAGGGCCTGCCGGGGAACCGTTCAAGCTAGCTAGAGATGGCCCGCTTGTTCACCAAGTTTTGGCTGCTGGAGCGCTACCTCTTTGGCCAGATGCTCGCCCCCCTTTTGGCTGGCCTGGCGGGGGGAACCCTGCTGCTCTTGGCGGGCCGGCTCTTTACTCTGGCCGAGCGGCTGGTCGAGGGATCCGTGCCGCCCCTAGGGGTGCTGCGCCTTCTCATTTTGGACTTGCCGGAGATGGTGGTCCTGGGCATGCCCATCGCCGCTTTTTTTGCCACCCTACTGACCTTGGGCAAGCTGAGCGGCAACAGTGAAATAACCGCCATGCGGGCGGCGGGGATTCCGTTTACGCGCATTTTTCGACCCCTGCTTCTAGTGGGGCTGCTTTTGAGCCTAGCCGCTTTTGTGATGAGCAACGTGCTCTTGCCAGCTAGCAAGCGGGAAATCCGCCGTATCGACCAGCAGGCGCTTCTGACCCAGGCCACCAGTCTGGTGCAATACGACGTCTTTTTCAAAACCGAAGACAACCTCTGGTTTTTTATCCGCCAGGTGGATCCCCGCCTCAACACCATGCAGGATGTCACCATCTTGCGGGTGGATCCCTTGCCGGGGGGCAAGTACCAGTTGGTGGAGGTGACCCTGGCAGCTCAGGCAGTGTGGAATGGCCTGGGCTGGACTCTCAGGGAAGGCGTAACCCACCGCTACGGCCCCGACGGCCTCAGCCTGGCCGAGGAACCCTTCGACTACAAGCCGCTAGAAGTCTCCCGAGATCTGGCCACCCTGATGCAGCCGCCAGTTCCCCCCAACGAGCTGAGCCTGCCGGAGCTGGCGGAGCGCATTGCCCACCTTGCCCGCTCCAACCTCAATACTCAACCTCTGCGCACCGAGTTCCACATGCGCTTTTCCCTGCCCTTGGCCAGCTTTTTTGCCGTGCTCATTTCCCTCCCCCTAGGATCCACCACCGCGCGAAGCGTAGGCCGCTACGGGGGCGTCGTCTTGGGGATCCTCTTGGTGTTTGCCTACTACGTAGTGCTGAGCGTGTCTCGCAGCCTTGGGGAAGCAGGAGCTCTTCCCCCCTGGGCAGCAGCCTGGAGCTTCAACCTCCTCTTCGGCGGCCTCGGCCTGCTGCTGTTGTCCCGTTTCTTACGCTAGGGAGGTCGACTTCGAGGAGTTTTCAGGAGGCTTTTGCCAGGGAAAAGCTAGGGTTAACCTAGGGCTAGAAGGCACCTATAGGTACAGGGATCCCCCTCCTCCCCCAGGGGGTTTCTCCAGATCCGCCTTACTTATGATGGGTATAGGTAGGAGTATATCGGAGGAACTGGAGAGAGGGTAAGAATGTAGCTTTGTTTACAAATCAACTTTTGTATGCAAAACATGTAGCTCTGCAAGGTTGAGCAGAGATCCTTATTCCCAAAGGCAAGCCTTCCGTCGGGAAAGTCAAACTAACGGTTAGGAGAGAGAAAACTGTCCTATGGCTTCTATGTATCTCAAGTCTGCAGCTCGTCTAGGCAACTGGCTACAGACCCCTCTGGAGCTTATTCGAGCAGCCATCGATGCTGTAGAAGTGCGGGATCCCCGCCTTGCCCACTTTCTGTGCCGGCGGATTCCCGCCCGCTGCCCCTTTGAGCGAGACATCATCTTGTTTGGCTATAGGGTAATGCACATCCCAGCACTATGCAAGCTCAACCCCTTTTATGAGCAGTTGGTAAGGCTGCGCTTGCGAGCTCTGTCCTTCCTAGCGGAGCGGGGGGACGACATCAGCCACTACCTGTGAGGCGAGAAGAGGGGGCAGGAGTTTGGCGCTTGCAGGTAGAGATCTGGGGCAATTTTCTGCCATAATTTAGTAACGACGGGATGTAGCGCAGCTTGGTAGCGCATCTGCTTTGGGAGCAGAGGGCCGCAGGTTCAAATCCTGTCATCCCGATAAGGCGGCAAAAGTAGGCGCTTGGTCAGACTAGCTGCAGGATTCTCAGCAGGCCAGATCCCAGCCCAGGCAAGCCTGCATCACCTGGCCCAGCAGGTATAGGGATCCACAGACCACCCCGGGTGGCTCGTCGGGATCAGGAGGCTGCTGCAGTTGGGCCCGCAGAGCGTCAAGATCTGGCAGGGCCTGGGCAAGGCAGAGATGGGGCTGGAGGCTTCGAGCTAGGTGGGCCAATTCTTGCGGATCCGTTCCCGCATGGCCGAGGATGGGCAGGGCCAAGAAGCGATCCCCCGGTCGCAGTAGGGTAGCCAGAATACCCTTGACATCCTTGGTAGTGAGGATGCCCATGTACCAGGTGAGGGGTCCGGGCTGGTGCTGGTCAAGGTAGCGGCGCAGAGCTTGGGCAGCCGGCAAGTTATGGGCTCCATCCAGCAGCAGCTGGCGGGATCCCATCTGCACTCTCTGTAGGCGGCCCGGCCAACGGGTGAGAGCAAATCCTTTGGCAACAGCAACATCTGGGATGCGCCAACCTTGTTCCTGAAGAGTTTCCACAACGGCCAGAGCTACCGCCCCATTGACCAGTTGCACCTCACCGGCAAGGGGCAGGGTAAGCACCTGATCCCGCCAGCAAACGGTTTGGGGACCCGACCAGTGCAGAGGCTCCACTACCCGCAGGGGACTGCCCACCTGCTCTGCCTTGGCTTGGATCACGGCCATCACCTCAGGGGGTTGGGGCGCGCACACCGCGGGGATCCCTGGCTTAAGGATGCCGGCCTTTTCGGCGGCAATTTGCTCCAGGCTATTGCCTAGGCGTTGCCAGTGATCCCAGCCGATGGAGGTGATGGCGGTCACCACCGGCTCGATTCCGGCATTGGTGGCATCTAGCCGACCCCCTAAGCCCACTTCCATTACAGCCACCTCCACCTTTTGCTGGCGGAAGTATAGCCAGGCAGTAGCAGTGAGGGCCTCAAACTGCGTCGGAGAGGCCTCGCCAGGAGGGTAGGTTTGTAGACAGTCCCGCACTTGGGCCAACGCTTGGCTCCAGTCGGCGGCGGAAATATACTCCCCATTGAGCCAGATCCGCTCGCGCCAATCCACCAAATGGGGGGAGGTATAGCGGCCCACCCGGTAGCCCGCCGCCCACAGCACGTGGCTAACCCAGGCGCAGACGGATCCCTTGCCGTTGGTGCCAGCGACGTGGATGGCTGGGATCCCCGCCTGCGGCTGGCCCAGGCGCTGCAGCAGAACCTGCATGCGATCCAGGCTGAGATCGACGCCAAAGTGGCCCAGCGACTCCAGAAACCCAGGCCAATCCCAGGTTGAGATCCCACCCATTGGCGACAGGGTATTCGGGCTCCAGCTTCACCTCAACTCAGCACTTCCTCACTGGCGCCAAAAGCTGTCAAAGGTTCACCACAAAAGCGTCGCGAATGCCCGGCTGCTTGAGCACCTCTTCTAGGATTCCATCTGGCAGGGGATCATCCAGGCTGAGCACCATCACCGCATCGCCGCGGATGATCTTGCGCCCCACCTGCATGCTGGCGATGTTGACGTTGTAGGCCCCCAGCAGGGTGCCAATCCGCCCGATGATCCCTGGCATATCCCGGTGCAAGGTCATCAGCATGTTGGCCGAAGGCGGCACATTGACCGGGAACTCGTCGATCTGGGTAATGCGCACCTCCCGCTCCCCAATCAGCGCCCCCGAGACGGAACGCACCCCATTGGGGCCGTGGGCAATCAAGGTCAGGGAGCCGGAATAGTCCTTCACCGAGGGATCCCGCGTTTCCACTACGCGGATGCCCCGCTCCTTGGCCTCAATGGAAGCGTTGACGTAGTTGACCCGCTCCCGCAAGGCCAGCGTCAAAAGCCCCTTGAGGGCGGCGATGACAATTGGCCGGCTGTCTTTCTCTGCCAGGGATCCCTGCAGGCGGATCTCCAACTGGCTAACCCGATCCCCCGCCAACTGACCCACCAGGTTGCCCAGCGTTTCGGCCAACTCGAGGTAGGGCTTGAGGCTTTGCAGCACCTCTGCCTGCAGGCCGGGAATGTTCACAGCCGAGCGAGCGGGCAGCCCCAGCAACACATCGCGGATCTGCTCGGCTACATCGATGGCTACATTGACCTGCGCCTCCTCGGTAGAAGCCCCCAGGTGCGGTGTCAGCAGGAGCTCCTTGCCCAAGGAAAGAAGAGGTGAATCTTTGCTGAGGGGCTCTTCGGCAAAGACGTCCAGGGCTGCCCCGGCAATCTGGCCGGATTTGAGGGCTTCGTAAAGGGCCTGCTCGTCCACCAGGCCGCCACGGGCACAGTTAATCAGGCGGGCGGTCGGCTTCATTAGGCGAAAGGTTTCAGCGTTAAACAAGTTAGTGGTCTCGGGGGTCTTGGGAACATGCAGGGTGATGTAGTCCGATTCCTGCACCAGGGTTGTGAAATCCACCAGGCGCACCCCCAGTTGCTCCGCCCGCTCTACGGAAATGTAGGGATCGTAGGCCAAAAGCCGCATCCCCATCGCTTTGGCAATCTGGGCTACATGGGAGCCAATCCGGCCCAGGCCAACGATACCCAGGGTCTTTTTGTAAACCTCTACCCCCACAAACTCCTCTCGCTTCCACTGGCCTGCTTTCAGGGAGGCATTGGCATCGGCAATGTGGCGCGAGAGGGCCATCATCAGTGCAATAGCGTGCTCGGCGGCAGCAATGGTATTGCCCTCAGGGGAGTTGACCACCAGGATCCCTGCTTTGGTGGCAGCAGCCACGTCGATGTTGTCCACACCTACCCCTGCCCGGCCAATGATTTTCAAGTTCTTCCCGGCCTCAATGACCTCACGGGTAACCCGCGTGCCGGAGCGCACCATAATGGCATCGTAGTTGGGGATAACTGCGATCAGCTCCTCGAGGGTGAGGTTGGTGCGCACATCCACCTGGGCTACCTGGGAGAGGATGTCAATTCCCGCCTGGTCTATGGGATCGGTGACGATAACTCTGGGCATACGCAACGCTAGCCTAAATTGCCAATGCCGCAAGCCAGCCTGACTCCCGCCGCGGCGCTGAATGTTGACCCGACTCCAGCAAGCACCTTTAATCTACCGCGAAAGTCTGCCGGCCCTCTCAAGGCCTGTAGCTTCATCTCAGCGGGATCCCACGGGGGCAAGATATTTGCCGTCGATCAAAAAGAGGCCATTGGCAAACTGCACACAATAAGTGCCCAACATCCGCCGCTGCCGAATCACCCCTTGCTCGTGCAGCCGAATCAGATGGGCCGGGCGCAACATTGGGATTGGATCGGCCGTCTTTAGATAAGGAGGCATCTCCACTACCTCAACCCTTGCCCCCACCGGCAGCAAATCTTGAGGTTCAGCCATAGCAAGAATCCCCCAAGGGGTGACGAGAACACCTGCTTTCAGCTCAGCGGAGCTTGCGCTAGCTCCCTGCCGCCAGAAGCGCGGCGCTAAAAACAGCAGCTCCCAGTCAGCTTAAGGAAAGTGCTTCGGCTTCCTAAGCCGCTGTCGATCGCCAGCAGACTTGCTATTATACTCTGACCTCAGGGCCTTGATTTCCCGTGCTCTGGGTGGCAACCACTCGACCTCATTCCCCTTGCTCACCCTTGGCCTGCTTGCTGCCTCTTTGCGCAAACCCTGTAGGAGTGTTAAGAATAGTTACGTCAGCCGGCTACTTTCTCAGTTTTTTCAGCGGTTCTTTTCAGGATTGGAAACGACCATGGTAGATCCCATTCCTCCTCCGGCTTTGGAAGAATACCTCTTGCAAGCGGGCATCATCGACCGCTCGCAACTGAGCTTGGCCAAGAAACTGCAGCGCCGCCAGCAAGGACCGCTGCTGATGATCCTTTTGGAGCTGAGTTTCATTGACCTCGAGCAGCTCAGGCGTCTTCTAGATCTGGGCCGCACCTACGACCATGCTGCAAACGCTGGACAGCCTACAGCCTAACTGGCAAGAGGAGCTGGCCCACTGGTCGGCGGCGGGGCAGGGATCCCTGCTACTGAAAAATTGCGGGAGCAAGGAACTGGCAGAGCTGGATCGTTGTTTACGGCAGGTCTGTGCCCCTGCTCAATCTTTGACGCTGCTGACAGCAGACCTGCAAGTGGTGGCTGGCCCCCTGACGCTGCAAAGCTGGGAGCCTGAAAAAACGGGTGCTTTTGCCCATCTCTACCTGGAGCGCGCCGAGTCTGCCCAGCACCTCAGCCGCCTTGCAGCAATCGTGGCCCAGCTACGTTCCCCCAGGGGTTGTCCTTGGGATCGCGCCCAAACGCCCGAATCCCTCACTCCCTACATCCTTGAAGAAGCCTACGAGACAGTGGCGGCCATTCGATCCGGGGATCCGGCGGCTATTGCCGAAGAGCTGGGGGACTTGTTGTTGCAGGTGGTGTTGCAATCCCAGATTTTTGCTGAGCGCAACCACTTCAACCTGGAAACCGTGGCAGCGCGGATTGCCGACAAGCTCATCCGTCGCCACCCCCATGTGTTTGGGGATAGCCCCCAGCCAGAGAGTTCTGACCTGTCCGAGTTGCACCGCTTTTGGGAAGACATCAAGCAGCAAGAGCAGCCGCAGCAAACTCTGGGTCAAAAACTGCTGCACTACGCTGAAACTTTGCCCCCCCTGCTGGCCGCCTTGAAAATCTCCCAAAAGGTGGTGAGCTCCGGGTTGGAGTGGCCAACAGGAGAAAGGATCTGGGCCAAGATCCGCGAGGAGGAGGCCGAACTGCGCCAAGAGCTGGAACGAGATCCCCCCGACCGGGCGCGACAGGAAGCTGAGCTGGGGGATCTGCTGTTTGCCCTGGTCGCCTTGGGCTGCTGGTATGGGCTGGATGCTGTCCAGGCTCTGACCCAGACTAACCTGCGCCTTGCTCGCCGCTTTTTGCGCCTGGAAGAGCTGGCGCGGCAACAGGCAGAACAAGACTTCCCTCTCAAAGGCCGCAGCCCTCAAGAGCTAGAGGCGCTTTGGCAGCAAGCAAAGCAAGAACACCTCCATCCTTTAGGGATGGCGCAGCAGATTGAGGACAGGAAGAACTAGATCTCGCTTAGGCAAAGCCAGGGGCTGGGGAGTCTCGCCCCTCCAAGAGGCAGGTGGCAGAGGGGAAGAAGAAGTTGGCACCTTGCCCACAGGGCGTAGTTGCCAGCGGATGATCTGCTCACCGCGGTAAAAGGTCACCACCAACTGATCCCCTTGGGGTTGGATTTGCCAGGTGCCATCGCCGCTGGTAACCGAAATCTGTTCGCCAGAAAAGGGCGCATCCAAAGCTGGCCCCGACTGGCTCCAAATCCGCCCGCCTCCTGTTTCCAGAACCAGTTGCACCGTTGCTCCCTGTCCTTGGCCGCTCAGGATCTGGCCAGTGCCAATCCAGACTTGGGTCTCTTGAGCCCCAGCAGACTGCCCCAGTTGCAGAGCCAGGAGCAACAGTCCTGTCCAGCTCCCCCAGCTTTGTAGCGCTCTCCCCCAACGCCGAGGGAAAGAGGAACAGCAAGCTAAGAAGGCCATTGCTCCCACGTTGTACTCCACGCTGCGCTAAAGCTAGAACAAGAGCCCGCAGCAGCAGCTTTCTCTCACCGAATCCTTTCCCAGTCTATAACCCTGCCCCTGCCTCGAGCCCCAGCCGCCTTGATCCCAATCTAGGCAACCCCTGCCTCCCCCCACTAGGCTGCAACTTGAGTCTCTGGCTACGGGGATCCCTAACAACCGTTTCGCCAATGCGCAGAGCCAAGCCCTCCACCCTCTTCGGGGGGAGAGATCCTTTCTTCAGGCGTGAGAACTCCTCGCGAAACCTAGGGGGCTGAAGCGCAGCGCTGCCCAGACAGGAGGCAAAACCGAAGGTAGTCGGCTGGACACGGGGTGATCTGCAGGTCAACCTCCTGCTGCAACCCTGCGCCAGGGCCGGCCATGCTGCAGAAACTGCCTTGAGACCCCTTCCTCCGGGGGCTTCCACTGGGGCACCCCTACTTACGGAGAAGCTTAGGTGTTCCTCTCCTGTTCCAGCTTGGCCATGGCAATCTGGCTTTCTAGGTGGGAAATGCCCTCGCGAAGGGCAACTGCCTGGGCTTCCACCTCCTCTAGGGAGCGGCGAACGATCTCTGCCGCCCTGAGATGTTGGTCTCGCTGCACCAAAGCCTGGCGTGCCAGCTCGTCCTGGTTATGCTGGATAGCCGCTCTGAAAGACTTGTACAACCCCGGGTGAAAGCAGACTTTCACTCGGCGTTGAGCCTTTCTTCCTGCTTCCACGACCCGTAGCTATTGGCAGAGTCCACCCCTACCACCCCGCCAGAGGGATCTCCACAGGCGTGACTTCCCCGCGATCGCGATAGCGGGCCGTAGGCCTTGCTGCAGGTAGGTGCTCCTTGCCCCCATAAGGCACACCGGCTAAAGACGGAGCCAACTTTAGCCTAGGCAAAGTGCCTACCAGAAAAGATGTACTCGCAAGCCTACTCGCTCAGCCCATCTCCGTCAAGGCAGGAGGTTGGTTATGCCACAAAGTGGCTGATTGTCCAGTGAATCAAGGACCAGAGGAGAGCCATAGAATGAGGAAAACCTGAGGACAAGAAAGCATGGGACGGCAACAACGGGTGGCCATCTTGGGGGCCACAGGAGCAGTAGGAGCGGAGCTGCTGAAACTGCTGGAAGAGCGCCACTTTCCGGTGGCAGAGTTGAAGCTGTTGGCCTCGCCCCGCTCAGCGGGCACCTATTTGACCTTCAAGGGGGAGCGGATCCCGGTGGAACCAGTTTCAGAAGCGGCCTTCCGGGGCCTAGACCTGGTGTTAGCTTCTGCCGGTGCCAGTGTCTCCAAAACCTGGGCCAAAACCATCGTCGAGGCAGGAGCGGTGCTGATCGACAACTCCAGCGCCTTTCGCCTGGATCCCGATGTCCCGCTGGTGGTGCCCGAGGTCAACCCCCAGGAAGCCTTCCGTCACCAAGGGATCATTGCCAATCCCAACTGCACCACCATCCTAATGTGCGTGGCCATCTACCCCCTGCATCGCCACATCCCCCTGCGCCGCGTGGTGGCCGCCACCTATCAATCGGCCAGTGGGGCTGGGGCCCGCGCCATGGTGGAGCTAGAGGAGCAAACCCGCGCCTACCTGCAAGGCCAGCCCTTTCAGCCCCAGGTGTTCCCCTACCCCATCGCCTTCAACCTCTTCCTCCACAACAGCCCCCTGCAGGAGAACGGCTACTGCCAGGAAGAGATGAAAATGGTCAACGAATCCCGCAAGATTATGGGATCCCCCAACCTGCGGCTGACAGCTACCTGTGTGCGGGTGCCGGTGCTACGTACCCACGCCGAGGCCCTCAACCTGGAGTTTGAACAGCCCTTCCCTGTGGAAAAAGCCCGGCAAATCCTGGCCCAGGCCCCTGGGGTGGTGCTCATTGAAGATTGGCAGCAGAACCGCTTTCCCATGCCCATTGATGTAGCCGGCAGGGATGAAGTGGCGGTGGGCCGCATCCGCCAGGACATCTCTGAGCCCAAGGCCCTGGAGCTGTGGCTATGCGGGGATCAAATCCGCAAAGGTGCGGCCCTCAACGCCCTTCAAATTGCCGAGCTGCTTTTGAAGGACTAATTCACCACAACCGTCCAAGTTACCGGTCCTGCTGTGGCAGGGGCGGCCTGAGCGTTGGTCAATGTTACTGGGGAGTTGGGGTAGGTGTAGGTGCCGGGTGAGGTCAGAGGTCCCGTTTGGACAGGGATGGTCACTGTGCAGGTTGCGCCGACAGCCACTTGTCCTCCGGTGAATTGAATGGTGTTCCCACCCACCGAGGCTGTGAGGGTAGCTCCAGCACCACAGGAAGCAGGTAAGGGAGGAGGTGCACCAGGCCCTACGGTTAAAGGCGGCGCTCCCGGCAAGGTGTGGTTAAAGGCCAAGCCCGTCAATGGAATGGCAGCGTTGTTGGTGATGGTAAACGTCAAAGTTCCGGTGCCGATAACGGGAGCTGGGCCAATTGGGCCAAGCGGGTTGGGAGAAAAGGCCATGGTAAAGGTGGGAGCTGGCACCGTTACCGTTAGGTTGATAGCCGCAGCGGTAGCATTGGGCGCTTGGCTGCTGCTGAGGGTGACGGCTGGGCTGGTCAGGGATCCGGCTGCGGTGGCCGTAACTTGAAGATCCAGGCTGATGGTGCAGCTAGCGTTGGATCCCAGTGAGCCGTTGACCAACGAGATGGAAGTGGCCCCTGGTGGAGCTATCACCGTCCCCCCACAGCCATTGTTCAGGTTATTGGGGGTGGCAACGATCAAGCCGGCAGGCAGGGGATCGGAAAAGGCTAGACCCGTCAGCGGCAGAGCGGCTGTGTTGGTGATCGTGTAGGTCAGAGTTGTTTTGGCAGTAGGGCCGGCAGCTACCGAGGTGGGGCTAAATGCCTTGGTAAAAGTGGGGGCCCCGGGTGTGGGGGTGGGTGTGGGGGTTGGGGGGGGGGTGGGCGTCGGGGTTGGGGTGGGGGTTGGAGTTGGGGTCGGTGTAGGTGTCGGTGTAGGCACTATCGTCCCACCGCTTCCGCCGCCACCGCAGCCGGCTAGCCCTAAGCAAACTCCGCCCAGACTTAGAGTTACAAGGGTTGCAATTGCTTTTTTCTTCATTGCTTTTTCCTCACTATCGCCACCTAAACGCACTAACAGGTTGTTTTCCGCAGGAGGAGTGGCCGCTCAACTAGAGAAAGCTTAGCCTCGAAACCAGCTTGTTGGGAGTGATGAGAAGCACTGACACCTAGGTTTATACTGCTTGGCAGCTTCAGGATCCCTAGGCTAAGCAGCCAGAGAGTCATTTTCAGCCGTCGAGGAAAGAGAGGTGGTGGAGGGTTTCCCAGGCAGGCAAAAAAAGGGAAAAATTGAAAAGCATTTGGCTTGGTAAGGAGGATCTTGTGCATCCAATCGCGATGGGATTCCTGGCCAGCTTGATCGCCGGCTTGGCGACGGGGCTGGGGGCTTTGCCGGCGCTGTTTCTTCCCTCGCTCTCGGAGAGGGTGCAAGGGATCCTG
>Ga0079995_1101996_pt1 | contig 40084 bp, 40 predicted proteins | sample FaiFalFF_MnMetaG_2_FD_69198 | JGI IMG/M metagenome (GOLD analysis project Ga0079995, IMG submission 69198) | Freshwater microbial communities from Yellowstone National Park, Wyoming, USA - Fairy Falls C (FF_Mn_C) (SPADES assembly) (version 4) | ecosystem: Environmental > Aquatic > Freshwater >...
CCAGTAGCCTGCCTCGACATCGACTATTTCTTTGCACAGGCCGAGGAGCTTCGGGACCCCTCGCTAAAGTCAAGGCCTGTGGTTGTTTGCGTGTTCTCTGGTCGGACGCCAGACTCGGGCGTCGTGTCCACCTGCAACTACGTCGCGAGGAAGTTAGGTGTGAGGTCTGGCATGCCCATAAACCGCGCAAAAAGGCTTCTGCAGAATGTGGACGCGGCATTTCTACCCGTTGACATGGAGTATTATCGCGGCCTCTCTGAGAGAGTATTCGCGGTTGCGGAGAGATTCTCAGACGTGGTTGAGATCGCTAGCATCGACGAAGCCTTTCTGGACCTTAAGGCAGCGTGTGGGGGTGACTACGGAGAAGCGCTCCAACTTATGAGGAGTATGAAGGACAGCATAGCGGGGGAGATAGGGCTGACCTGTAGCGTAGGTGTCGCTAAGAACAAGCTCTTGGCTAAGATGGCCTCGGACGACTCGAAGCCAAACGGGCTGAAAGTTATCTGGCCAGGTACTGAGAAGGACTACTTGGCTCCAAAGCCTGTTGACGAAATTCCATACGTTGGCAAGAAGACCGCGGAGAGGCTCCGCTCGATAGGTGTGAGCACGGTCGGAGAATTGGCGCGAGTTGAGCCCAGCACACTAGTAGGCCTCTTCGGATACAGGGTCGGCCATTTCCTCCACCTAGCCAGCCGCGGAGAGCTAGATGAGCCCGTGATTAGGAGGGGCGAAGCAAAACAGATGAGCAGGATAATTACACTCAAGTCTGCGACACGGGATATAGATGAGATCCTGCAGCAGCTCCGGCGGGTAGTGAACGATCTCCACGCCCGCATTATCAGTAAGGGAGTGTTCTTCGAGGGAGTCTCAGTCATCGGGATTACGAAAGACATGCAAACCGTGAGTAGGAGTGTTTTGATGCCTCGCGCATCCCAGAGCGTCGAAGATCTGTCAGAGGCTGCCTCACAGTGTCTGAGAGAGCTCTTGGACCAGCTTAACGTGGAGCTTAGGAGAGTTGGTGTCAAGGTTTACAAGTTGAGCGGCGCGAAAGGCCAGAGCAGGCTTACCCAGTTCTGACGGTCTAAAGGATTGTCTCAACAATCATTATGAGGGGTGCAGCGAGCAGGCCCGCCCCCACCATCTGCAGCGCCGTTCTTAGGGCGCTTATCCCGGCAATCCTGCCGACAGCCGTGCCGGATAGAAATAGTAGGGCGAGACAGACGAGTAGCGACGAGTAGAGCCCCTGCTCCAGCGGTGCCATCGAGGCGGAGGCCGCCAGATAAGGAGCGCTAACGACGAGGATGGCCATTACTGCACTCAAGCTATTCACCAACGCGACAATAATCGTGGCGTGTACGCCGGCGGCGGCGACGAGGGTCTTACTCATCTCCCTGAGGGTCGCTTGCTCCAGACTCTTTATCCTGCGAAGCTGCTCGGCCCTCTCCGATATGAAGGCTCCCGTGTATCCCGAGATAGCTACTCCTATCAGGATTGAGACGACCGCTCGTAGGGCTGAATCATAGCCGTGTAGGCCTGAGATATATAACCCGAAGACGAGCCCGATACCAACCATCGCGCCGTCGAACACTTGTAGTGAGAAATAGCGTCTAACCACCCCAGATGTCTCCGTAAGTGCGAATACGAGCCTCAGGCGCCCAAGTAGCCTGTTCAGCACCAACACCTACCTGCTACCTCCTGTGCTCAGCCCTCTCTATAACGACCGCGTCTATACTGTGTATAGCCCCGCCAAGCTTCTTGATAACCTCGTCAATCCTCTCAACACTCAGGTCAGAGCCGTCAATAACCAGCTTAATTGTCTCGGTCTCAACATCAACCTCCAATACCGAGGAGTCGACTCTTTTAACCCCCTTTACCGATGCTATTACGCGGCTAAAGTCCACTATGTTGGGTTGATGCGGCTTCAAGACATCGAGGACGAGCCTAGTGATGCTTACACCCTCCCTATGTTCCGACATGCTGCCTATATGTCCCCATGAGTGGGCGCCCCCAACCTCCGATATTAGCCTTTTCGCGTCGCTGCAACAGGACGCCCTACAAGCTTCTCTTACTGACGACCTGATACCACTTAAAAGGATACCGCCCGGAAGAGAATGAGGGAGTAATACAAATGCAGCTCAGCGCTCAAGATCTCAATCATTTATTCAGCCTGGCCAGACTCATCATCGCGAAATATCGTTCCTCATCCTCAGCTTTATCTTTTTTTGACCTCTGGCCGTCGGAGAGCGCGAAGTCCAAGCCTAGAGAGTCCTGATCAACACGCGCGCTAAAATATTTAGCCTCCGCACAAGCATCATCTTTTGTGGAGATCTTTACTCTGAGGGACGTCCTCGAGGCCTCCGAGATCCTCTACAAATACATTAAACCGACGCCGCTAGTCTATTCGAGGCTTCTCTCACGAGAGTTCGGCTGCGACCTCTATGTCAAGCTTGAGAACCTCAACCCGACAAACTCCTTCAAAGTCCGGGGCGGCATATACTACATCTACAAGAATTACGACGAGGTGCGGAGAACCGGCGTGATCACCGCCTCGATGGGCAATCACGCCCAGTCTATTGCCTACGCAGGCCAGCTCTTTGGTGTTGAGGTGAAGGTCGTGATGCCTGACTGGGTTTCAGAGGTCAAGAAAAACTCTTTGCGCGAGCTCGGTGCGGAGATCATCACCTATGGAAAATTCTTTGACGAGGCCGCAGCCTACGCCGAGGCGCTGGCAAGCAAGAGGGGGTACAAGTATATCCACGCGATTAACGAGACACAGCTCTATCCAGGCGTAGCGACTATGCATCTTGAGGTCATTAGGGAGCTCAGCTCGGTTGAGCAGGTCTTCAACCCTATAGGGGGAGGGTCTGGGGCCATAGGAGCCTGCATCGTCTACAAGAGCTTCGACCCCAGAATACGGGTTGTCGGTGTGCAGGCCGAGGGCGCCCCAGCTTTCTACGAGTCATGGAAGATGGGGAAGCTAGTCTCGAAGGAGAGCGTCAATACAAGGGCTGAGGGGCTGGCTGTAGCTAAGGCGTATGAAGTCCCCTACGCGATCATCCGCGACAAGATCGATGACATAGTCCTCGTCTCGGACGAGGATATGGAGGCAGCGATAAGGGACCTCTACTACTCGGTGAGGCAGGTCGCGGAGCACGCTGGTGCCGCGGCCCTGGCCGCCGCGCGGAGGGTCAAGCAGTCCCTCGAGGATAGGAGGAAGAAGGTGGTTGTTATGCTGACGGGAGGGAACATAGATGCATCACAATACGCGCGCATAATCTCGGGCGGAAAGGGCTAGCCGCACGACGCGGCATCCTCCGCCTCCCCTACAACACGTATCGGTAGGGGCTCGTATAGGCGGCTGGTGGAGACATAGAGCACATCACCATGCCTAACCCCCGCGGACTCGAGGGTCTGTGAGTCGTCGAGCCTCCTACTTATGTAAAGGATCTCCGGATCTGGGAGCCCCAGTTTAGATGCGACAACCTCTTTGAGCTCATACACGGTCCTCGACGTATCGAACCGGAGCCTTATAGGCTCCCCCTCACTCTCGCCGCAAACGATACACATGGGGTCGCGCTTGATCTTGACCCTTGTGAGTCTTGAGTTGAGGCCGTCATAGACGATCAGGCTTGTAGGCACAGCGCCCAGACTACCCCCGTGAAGTATTTGGAGTGTGTGGGTGGAGATGATGCCTGCTATCGTTGCTGCGACACTTTGAAGCGCCGGCATCCGGGGTACAAGGCTGGCCCTAAGGCCGTCGATCAGCCTTAGTGTCTCTTCACTAATTTCCTGATCGGATTTCTCGGGCCTGAAATACTTTACATCGTACACGGTCTTGATGTTTAGTTTGAAGAGGTTCTCCGCCTCCTCGAGCGTTATACTCAGCCCGTGTTGTTTTAACTCATCAACCAAGTCCTGTGGGCGCCTCTTGCGTAGGGTACACTCCGCGGCCCTCTCTTCTCTCGGAATCAGCAGTGAGCTCTGACACTCTAAACACGCAGTACGGCCGGGGAGAACTATCTGCACATTACCGTAAAAGCCGTTCATGGCGCCGTCTACGAGCGGCTTACCTAGATACACGGCCATGGAGTTATACCACCTTCTCGACGCCCAATTATCGAGGCATGAGAGTAGGACGTCAGCCCTCCTATAGGTGTCCTCGCCCAGCTCGCGGATGTCGCCTTCGAAGGCCTCAACCTCGACGTGGGGATTTATCTCACGGAGTCTTTCCGCAGCCGCCTCAGCCTTCCCCCTCCCGATATCGCTATCACGGAAGAGGAGCTGCCGACTGAGGTTGCTCAACTCAACTCTATCGTAATCAGCGATCATCAGTCTTCCTACACCCATCATGGCGAGGTTTTTCGCCACCTCGCATCCAATAGCCCCCACCCCAGCCACGAAGACTGTGGCAGAAAAGAGCTTCTCCTGATCCCAGCCGTCTATCCTGATCTGCCGCTCGTATCTCTCAAGCTGCTTCATGGCTTAAAGAAGACTGAGCGCTTTCTCGGGTGTGGCGTACAGTCGGATATACTCCCGTACTCGAGCCACAAACCTCTCGGGGTAGTACTTCATCTCATAAGCCGCCCATACGTTCAGAGGGTCATCCGGATTGGGGTTGGCTAGCAGGTTCTTCAGCGCCTCGATAACAGAGACAACGTGCATGTTCGGGAACCAGTCCCTGTTGAATATGGACTCACAGACCCTCGCAGGCGCCTCGTCGGTAAAGTTTGGGTGCCATATCCTCGTGTGCCAGACGACTTGAGGAGGGACAAAGGGGAACTCTCGAGGGAGGAGTATTTCCACTACAAACACGCCGCCCTCGAAGATCCCAGTACCTATAATAGTGCCCTTGTAGTGGGTTAGGTCGCCGTCCTTCGCGTCGAATGTCGGCTCATAGTTCTTCATCAGCTGGTACTCCTGTGCCAAACGCTTGGCCCACCTAGGCTCAGGAAGATAACCAGCCTCGGGGACGTGCATCGCATTAACCCCCGACCGTCCGAGTAATTAGAACCAGCTTATCCCCCTCAACAACTCCGGCCGAGGCGAGAGTCTCGTTATCCCCTAGAGCCCTCCCCTTATAAGTCAGCCTCGCATCCTCCGGCCTGAGCTTCTTGATGGTGCATACACGCATCTTCACGGCGCCGATACTGGCGTTCGGGGGCACGTCGAGCTCGAGAGGTGGACCCCCACCGACTGCCGGTACAACCCTGATCTTCATGATTCGCTTCGCCATTATCCTGCTCCGTGCGGGGTATAAATAGGTTAGCTGGAGCAGTGGCCAGACGCGCGCTACGTACCGACGCGTACGATCTCACTTGAAGCAGTCCCTCGGGTAGGACCGGAGGAGTATGGATTCTACAGCTACGATGTTGGTGCGAGTTTATAGGCAGGCATAGACACGTTTTAAGGCAGAATTGAGGGTTAGAATACTCCCGCCGTCGCTCGCTAAAATCATCAACCACTCAGTCACTAACTCCAAGATTGAGGTCGCCGGGCTTCTCCTCGGAAAGGAGGAGGGAGATCTGGTCGAGATATGGGACGCCGTGACAGGGACACAGGTGGGGTCCTCTGGCTTCGTGATGCTTAATGAGGAGGTTATGGCGAGGGTCGCAGAGTATCTCCACACTTACAAGATTCCCCTATACATAGTGGGATGGTACCATTCCCACCCTTCGCTAGGCGTCTTCCTCTCACCAATAGACATCAGAACACAGTTATCTTACCAGAAGCTGTATCCGAAGGCGGTCGCCCTAGTGATCGATCCGGCCAAATATTTGGAAGTAAAGAAAGTCACAGGAGAGGTGTTTAAAGTCTTCCAAGTGGGGGGCGACGGAAGGGTAGTGGAAATTCCTGTAACCTTCGGGGCCGGTAGAAGGAAGCTCCTCGAGTCAACTCTTATAAGTCTTTCAACTACAGCAATCTTCAGCGACGCGGCGGTGGTGAAGGAGGAGGTGGGTGGGAGCCCGTTTAGGATTCTCGGCGGCCTAATTTCTCATGGAAGAAGTAAGACTGGTGAAAGGAGGCATGAGTGAGAAGAGGAGGATAGTGATCAGGCGGAAGGTCTCGCCTGAGGAGCTTCAAGTGGAGAGTGTGGAGCAAGCGCAGAAGCCTCCCGAGGCTGTAGAGGAGTCCGAGGTGACCGAGACGACTCCGGCCAGTCTATACGAGCAGGCAGCAGCCTCCTTCGCGGGGCTCCGGCAGAGGCTCGAAGAGATAAGGAGCTGGGATCGAGCATACCAGAGGATATTCAAGGCGAGGGACGACGTCAGGATAGAGGTCGTCAAGAAAAGGCTAGACAAGCTAATCGATATGCGGAACCAGGTCTTGACGGAGGCTCAGAATGTAGAGAACCTCATCAACGAGGCCCTCGGCAGGCTTGAGACCGAGATGGCAGTACTCGAGGAGGAACTCTTCGACAAACTCGTCGAGGCCGAGTATCTCCGCGATAGGGGCGGCTCCTTACCTCCTGAATCGCAGTCACGCCTTGAGAGCCTCGAAAAGGAGATAGATTCCTACAGGCAAAGAATAGTCGAGACTAAGAAGAAGTTAACGGAGCTTCAGCACATGCTTGACAAGCTCAGAGAGCTTCCACGCACGATTCACGAGGAGACAACCAGCGTAGAGGAGGCTGAACCGCTGTACAAAGACCTCGTGGCCAAATTTAGGGACGAGGTGAAGATACGCTCGACTATTGATAAGATAATGCAGGAGCAGGGAATACCGCGCCCATACGCGATTATACATGTTTGGAAGGCGGCTTTCAAGCCAAAGGTTTCAGGCGGCTCGCAGTTTTAGGCGGTGAGGTTAGGCACACTTAAATACGGCCCCTGCAAACTCTGTTAGTGAACCGGGTCTATAGGGGCTTATAAGCCTGTAAAGACCCAGGGTGGGACATGGATGCTGTCGAAACTACGCATGGATATACTGAACTACCTTGCATCTCTAGGGAGAGGGGACAGCATAGTAACTAGGCTAGAGTTCGAGGGCCCGAGGATCGCGATATACACGGCGGATCCCTCTGTCTTTGCCGAGAGGAACAATGTAGCCCGGGAACTGGTAAATCTGATCAAGAAGCGGGTCGTTGTTAGGCCGGACGAGTCGATAAGAATGCCTGAAGAGGAGGCGAGGAAGAGGCTTAAAGAAATTCTGAAGGATGTGCAGACAAACGTCTCTTTCGACAAGGATCAGGGGGAGGTAGTCGTCGAGGGTAATGACCAGGCATTGTTCAGCATCCTGACACCTGACGTCATAGCCCAGATCGAGCGCGAGATCAGGTGGATCGTCTCCCCGGTCAGGACACCGCTACTGCCATCCAAGACGGTGGAGAAGTTGAAAAACTATATTTATGGTAATGGGGAGGAGAGGCTTGAGACTCTTCGCAGGATCGGCGAGATGGTTTTCAGGGAGCAGCTTTTCGAGCCGAAAGAGGTCCTAGTTTCCTTCCTTGGTGGTGCAATGCAGGTGGGTCGGTCGGCCATACTAGTGAGAACGCGGGACAGCACAGTGATGATGGACTTCGGGATCAACGCAGGCGCATCAAAAATGGACGAAATGCTGCCCAGGGTCGACTTCTCCCCAGAACTGATCCAAACACTCGACGCGGTTGTGATCACACACTCGCACATGGATCATCACGGCGCTTTGCCACTATTGTACAAGTATGGTTATAGGGGGCCAGTCTACATGACTGAGCCCACCTTGCCTTTGATGGTGATGGAGCATCTCGACTACATTAACTTAGCCGCAAAGACGGGGCAACACGCGCTCTACACCGAGCAAGACGTGAGGCAGATGGCGCGACACGTGATAACTCTGAGGTATAACGTCGTCACAAATATAGCTCCAGACATAAGGCTGACCTTTTACAACGCTGGGCACATTCTCGGCTCCGCCATAGCACACCTACACATTGGGGAGGGATTCCACAACATTGTGTACACCGGAGACTTCAAGTTTGAAAAGACTAGGATGCTGGATCCGGCCCATCTTAAGTTCCCCCGCATGGAGACCCTGATACTCGAGTCGACCTACGGCGCAACGCCTGCATCCTTGACTAGGGAGGAGACCGAGGCCCTGTTCTCTCAACACATCACACGCACAATCAATAACGGTGGAAGTGTTCTAATCCCGGTCCCGGCTGTCGGAAGGGCCCAAGAGATAATGATGGTGTTGGAGAACTTGCTATCCTCACGTGCGATCCCAGAGGTTCCCGTCATATTGGATGGGCTGCTGGTCGAGGCTACATCCATATACAGCATGTTCCCCGAGTATTACTCGGCCGAGAGCAGGGAGAGCTTCAAAAGCGGGACATCCCTCCTACACTCGGAATACTTCACCGTCGTCAAGAGCCAGAACCACAGGGACGAGATTCTTGAGAGCTCCGAGCCCATGATAGTCCTCGCAACTTCTGGTATGCTTGAGGGAGGACCTGCCCTTACCTATCTCAAGGCCCTAGCCTCGAGTGAAAAGAATCTCCTACTCTTTGTAAGCTATCAGGTAGAAGGGACGCTCGGCCGGAAGATACTTAAGGGTATGAGGGAGATTCCCCTCATGACTGACGATAGGAAGCAGGAGATCGTGAAGCTTCACCTAGCTGTGGAGAGGGTGGATGGATTTTCAGGACACTCTAGTAGGCAGCAAATACTCTCTTATGTCAGGCGCGTATCACCTAAGCCTAGGAACATTATCTATGTTCATGGCGAGCCTGAGGCGGTGAACTCAGTAGCCTCAGCCACACGGAGGATATCCAACGGCCAAGTCTTCACGCCGCGAAACCTAGAGTCGATCCGCCTAGACTAGCCCTGCTAGAGGAAGTCCTCTAGGCTTCCCCCCTTCTGCTTTAGGGTGCTAGTGTCCCCGCCGGCGGAGCCAAAAACTATCCTTCCATAGACTCCGTCGTAGCCTGGCCTTATCTTTATCGCCCCACGCCTCATATCTGCTATAAGCGTAGCCAGCCTTGGGCCTGACACCTCAGCTATTTTCTCGAGCGGCGCGTCGAGGAGAATTTGGAACTCGTTTCCAAGAGAGTTTATGAGCCCCATGTATTGCTGCCAGACTTTTTTAGAGTTTAGGGCTGTCTCGGAGGAATAGTCTAGGCCCATCGAGACGGTTATCAGCTCTTGGAGAGGTATGACGTATTTGAAGTCTATCGCTCCGGGGGGCCTCGCACCTGGTGGCCTGTCGGCAAGCTCCTCGACCCTATCCTCGACGCCTTTCGTGAGTCTCCTCCCACATATGGGGCATCTGTAGCCCATCTCGCGAGCTCTCGCCGGTGGGATGGGGCCCACTCCACAGCGCCTATGACCGGACCAGTGATACTTACCATAGCTCGGCGGGACCTCGAGCGTCATTATTATCCTCTTGCTGTCCTTCTTTTTTATAGCGTCCACTATCTCGTCATAAGAGACGTCTTCCAGCTCGAACACCACTGCCTCTCTGCCGAGCCTGTATGGGTATGGGCTGTGGGAGTCCGAGGAGCTTAAAAGGGTGTAACTGTCGAGCCGGCTGACTCTCCAGTTCATCAAGGGGTCCGAGCTGAGGCCCGTCTCGATGGCATAGATCTTATCCGACTTATCCTCGTAGCATTCCTCGACGGTGTCGACTCCGCTGATTGCGCCGAAGATCGACCACCAGGGGGTCCAGGCGTGGGCCGGGAAAATAAGGCAGTCTTGCGAGACCTCCATCATCAGCTCTACTAGGTATGCGGGGGTTATGTTGAGTATGGGCCGTCCATCTGACCTGAGGTCTCCGTATTTGGAGAGGAGGTCGGCTGCCTGTGCAGCGGTCTCGAGGTCTCTGAAGAGAATTACGTGGTGTATCCTTCTCGTCTTCTTGTCAAGCTCGTGGATCGTTGCTACCTCAGTCTGAACTATAAAGAGGGGCCCGCCCCCAGATGCCCTGAGCCTATAGACGCCCTTTTCATCCACTTTTTCGAGTCCCCGCTTAAGCTCCTCCATCCAGTTTGGGTGGAGGGCGTCCCCAGTCCCTAGAACGTCAAGACCCTTGAGGCGAGCGTAGTAGCTGAGTTCTTCTAGGACCATCCGACTCGAGGTGGCACCACTATATTTGGAGTGAATCTGCAGATCAGCTATTATCCGCATCTCTCCAAAACCATTCACCGGAAGGGCTCGGAGCACTTATAACTCTTAGTATCCTATCCCAACTCTGCCGACTGTGGTGTATTTAAAGTTGATGAGAAGCTAAGCTAAATAAGCAGGCTTTTAGCATAGAATTTGCCTTCAAGCTCATGCTTCTGGCCTTTGGGTATCCGTATAGTGTTGTCTGTCCTTTTCCCCTGAATATTGCTTCGTTTCCCCACAAGTCTAGCTGTATTGGTATGTTTCCGTGTTCTATGCCTAGTATGTGTTTTAGTTTAGATTTCTCCTTCTTTACTACCCTGTCTCCTTCTCTATTCCTTTAATGTTTGTTAGTGTGTGGTAGATTTCTCTTGGTAGTGTTGGTCCCTTTGAGGTCTTTATTTATTTTGTCAGCAGTTCTGCTTGAGCATAGTGAGTCTAGGTTAGGGATGGCCCGGCTGTTGGGGCCACTACTCTTTATATGCAGGACTGGTAGGGGGTCTTATCCGAACAGATGATGAGTATAAGGGAAGAGGTTGAAAGTGGGATGGTGGAGAGGTTCCACATAGTTGCGAGGCCATACGAGATAAAGACCATAGAACGGGGGGGTGGTCTGAGTGGTGAGTAGGGTCTTCGTTGACTTCGGACATGGGGAGGTCTATGCCCTCCCAGAGGATGGCGGTGAGGAGGTGGTCTTCAACGATTTCCTAGAGATGTTTGGGAAGTTGAGGCCGACGATTGTGGTTTCTGACAGCTATCCGAGGAAGCTCCTACAAACCATAAAGCGGCTTGGCGGGGCTACGTTTCTGAGGCTTAGGGATCTTAAAAAGCTCTCCGAGGAGCGAAATAACAATGGCCTTTGGAAGACGGATGAGAATGACTGGAGGCTCTGAGGCAGATATTCTTAGGGAGGCCCGATCTGTTCCAGCCGCTCTATGCTTCTCCTGTGGAGCTTGAGGTTAGGGCTTTGACGGAGCTTTGGGTGGAGCTGGCTGGGATAAAGAGGGCGGCCAAAAATACAGGGACCATAACAGACGATCCATTAGCCGTCGAGATCCATAGGGTGCTTCGTCGCTACACGGAAGGGCTGGCGACTAGGATTCATGAGAGGGCTTTGGAGCTACCGCTCTATAGGATGGTTGTCGAGAGGCTTGGTCTTAAGGGACCTGCACTAGCATACATCATCTCCCGCGACACCATCGTCTTCAAGACATTGTCTAGGACTGGGTTGGAGAGGTGCTATGAGCTGTTCAGACGGCCTTGGAGGGATTGCCCCTATTGAACCACAACTCTTCTCTTAGCAGGGGCTGAGTACGTGCTTACTCCGCGGCTGTCTTTCTTTTTCTCAAAAAGCCTCTGAGTAGCTCCATGGAAACTATAAGCGCAACCAAGCCACCCACGCCGACTAGGACCAGTCCCGCGTCGAGGAGGGTCCCACCGATGGCGAGTGCTGGGAACGATATGGTGACCTCTCCCTGTGTGACCCAGTGTTCGTCGCTGAGGCCGCCATAGGTTGCGACAACCTTCAAGGGGGCCAGGGCCGCTGGAATACTAGTAATCTTTACAGTGCCGTCTGAGGGCGTTGTTGCCGTCGCGAGAGTTACCCCCGGCGCCTTTGGGCTTTGAAGTGTGATCCTCGCTCCCTCGAGTGGTCTCCCAAGCACATCGGTTACCCTCACCACGATCGTCGCCGAGCCTACCCTTATCGTCTTCTCCCCACCATCGTGTCGAATTTCCAGCCTAAGCACCTCCACGCCCCCGCCGCCGATCACCGAGACATTGTAGGTCCCAAATGGCAAGGTTCCGAGCTCGACTACTCCGCCTACCAAGCGTCTGCTGCCGCCAAGTGCCGAAACATATCCCTCGAAGGGGGTGCCGTCATCCCATAGGACCCGTAACGCCAGTTTGCCCAGAGGCAGGGTGAATACAGCGTCCCTTAGCTGGAATGCTAAGACGTTCTCATCTAGTATCAGACTCTCGCGGCCGTCTTGAACGAGTCTGGCTGCAAGCCTATACTCCTGCTCGGGTAGAAGCTCCAGCATGATTTCCGCGCCCATGCCCTCGAACCGCCTCCCAGGGGAGCTCAGGCTCCAGTGGACAATCACTGCGGCGCCGTCAGCGGATAAGAATCTGACGTGAGCGTCATACACATAGCACTCTAGGTCCTCAAACACGTTGTCGCGAACCTCGACCAGTCCCCTGTGGACCGTTATGTTCTCAAAAACTACCTCAACCCCGTATGAGCCCGAAGGCACGCCTGCGAATAGCGCTCTCCCAGAGGTGTCCGTGGTTGCCGAGATGCTGTGAAGCCTGACTAAAGCCCCGGAGAGGGGCTTCCCATCCATAGACAGAGCCCTCAGAACCACGCCGTATATGGGTAGGCTTAGCCTAACCTCGCTTCCAGGCCTCACGGTGGCCGTCACCTCAACGCGCACGTTAAAGATCTTAGAGTAATTGGCCGCGCTCACAGTATAATCAGCTATAGGCATCTGTGGTAGCCTAAGCACTCCGTCAGCAGCCTCTATCTGGTAGAAACTCGTCTCAGCGCTCGGACCTTTGACGGTGAAGAAAGCTCCCACCGAGTTACCAGCCTTATCGAGAGCCATCAACACGAGGTCGTCTACGCTCGTGGGGATGCTGAAGCTTGGGGGCGCGAAGCCATAGGTCGGATGAGTCCCCACATATCGGTAGCCACGGAATACTGTTACACCCCTCCACTCGACTATGAACGTATAGTTGCCCGTAGGCACGAGGTAAAAGGCCGCATATCCGCCCCTAGTCGCGTTCTCCGCCGCGAATTCGGAGCCACCTAACCCAAACGCATCGGGCCTAATCCTCACAAGAGCCCCCTCTATGGCACGCCCAGACCTATCAACGGGGCTGATTCTGAGGGTGTAGAGCTCGGTCCTGAGCTCTCCCGCTAGGGCTAGACGATACGCGTCATAGAACCCTATCAAGACGGTCAACTCCTGGCCGAGCAGGGGGACGGTGTAGTTGACCACTACCTCATAGGTGTAGGCGTCTGGAAGCCTCCTAACCTCAACGGCCCCCTCGCCGTCAGCGCTCAGACTCATTTTAAAAGGGTAGACATAGGCATTTATCACTACCTCGGCGCCTGGCAGAGCGATGACACCCTCATAATCCTTGATGTATAGGCTGAAGGTCCTGTAGGGGCTGAGCCTGAACCGGCCATATGCGGCCCCCCTCAACCCCCATATCTCCAGCCCCTCCGGCCCGCCTAGGGGCGAATAATCGTACTCGTAACTAAACCCACTGGGATACCTCATTCTAATAGTAACTGTGGGCTGCGTGTCTAGCTGGCTTGGGTCGACGCTCGGCGGAACCCTTAGACTTGTGGTGAAGATTGTGATGGAGCTGTTGATGTCGTTCTTCAGGATGTAGTCGAGGGGCTTCAAGGCTTCTAGACTCCTCTCGATCCGTGCAGCGGCTTCCACGGCCCTGCCGATCCCCTTCCAGGCAAACCAGACCGTGGCGGACTCGACATATATGGCGCGACCGCTACAGTAGCCGTATATCTCGAGTCTCCAATCCGCGATCTTGCGGTCGCCATAAATCTCGATGTTTGTGTCCTGGACGGAGTAGTTCTCGATAAACCCAGCCTCCTTCAATATCCTCGCCCTCTCAAAGATCGGCGAGACGTCGCTCTCCCACGCTCGCCTAAACTCCTTCACGAAGGGGGTGTAGATCCTCTGGCTGCAGTCGACGTTGACAAGCTGGAAGGTGAGGTTGGCCATTTCTCCGGGGAAATAGGTATCCCTATAGCTGGCGAGCCAGCTAGCCCCTGTGCCGCGCGCGTCGGTTTGTGGCGGGCCGAGTGGAAGAAACAGCACCTTTAGGTCCCACCGGGCGGGCTGGGCCACGGCGGGCTGGTGGGAAAGCATGATTAGAGTCAGGGCCAAGACAACAATCAGCCACGTCGAAGTCATCTTTTTTAACTGCCAAACCCGATGAAGAAACCCTTCCGACAACTCCTCAACTAGCAAGTTATCTATTCATAGAAGCCTTTAGCTCTTACCACAAGCGTCGAAAATGTTAATAGCGCCTTAGTGTTGGCTGAAGCATCGAGGCTGAAGAATATATATAGGGGTTCAGCGATCGTTTAATCGAATGTCTAGCAGTCAATCAATATTTTTGACGATCTCCTGCGCCTCACTTTTAAAGGATACAGATCATCGGCGTGTGATAGTTATTGCGCCGGATCAGCCTATAATCGTTGTCGGGGCGCTTTATGCAAACTTTGGCGTGGACGCAGTCGTCATACAGGAAAGCGGGCCCCTTACAGCTCGTCAGGCTGTAAGGCTTGTAAGTGGCGAGGATGTGCTTAAAAGTTTTGTCATCAACCCCGGCTCTTCGTGGCCGTATCTCATGAAGGCGGCGGGATCAGACTTGGCTAGGGGCCTGAGCTATGTGCAGGCCGAAAACAGTCTCGGCGAGGCTCTCGAGGCGATGGAGAGGCAAAGGTACGGTACGGTCGTAGTCGTTAATAGAAATGGCGAGTTTGCGGGAGTTCTTACAGTGTCTATGGTTATGCGCTTTATGCAGGAGAACACCGAGCTACGTGCGGTCCTGAGAAAGATAAGGTTGCGGGATATCGTTCGACCCTACCCGCCAATAACGGTTAGCCCTGAGGAGACGCTCAACTACGCCATACACAAGATGTTGAACTCCCAGGTGAGAAGGCTTGTAGTCGAGGGTCATTGGAAAATCTTGAGCGACAGGAGCATAATACGTTTCCTGATGAGGAATGCTGCCGCCCTAGAGTCCCTGAGAGATCAGCCATACAGCCTGCTCGAAGCGCCAATTGCCTCACTTGGCAGCCACCTCGAGCGCCCCGCCGCCTGTAGCTACCAGGACAGCTTAGATGAGGTATTGGAGAACGTTCTGGCTAGTGAGGCGCTATGCGCACTGGTGGGGGGAAACGAGGGGATAGTGACCCCCTGGGACCTGACTGTCCGGCTCTACAGGTTCATATCCGAGAACAAGGTGCCCTCGCCTGCGTAATACCGAAAATCGGCCAGTTTCAGCGCGGTCTGTTCAATTTGATATACACCTCCGGGGTATAGCTCTTTCAGATGGGGTCGGAGGACCTTCCACTCATGCAGGAGCTCTCAGACTATGGGGTCAGAATAACTAGGGAGATAGCTCACCTCACAGTCGCGGGCATGACATTTAAGGATCTTGAGAGGGGTAGCCAGATAACCCTGCCGATGTGGGCCGCGGAGGTGCTTATAGGAGCGGGCATCGCCGAGCCGATCGAGGGACGCCTCGAGGTCCAGCGCCTAGCTCAGCTACTGTGGCGAGAGAAGCGAAGCATCTCAGAGCTAGTGAACCTGCCCCCCAAGTTCTACCACGCGTTGAGGCTTAGCTTCTCAAGCCTCTCCGGCGCTGATGCTGAGAGCGCTAAAGCATTGAGGCTTTATGCCCGTGACCTTGTTTCTCTCCGGCTCTCAAAGCTCCTAGGGTATGCCGCTAAGGGGGTCGAGCCCGAGCTTATCCAGCACATGACCGAGGAGGAGCGAGAGCTCTATGTGCGTCTACGTTCCCTGATTAAGGCTTGGCTGCAATCCCTCGGGCTAGAGGTGTGAGAAATGGCTGAGACCTTCGAGGAGATCCTTGCGAGGTTCTTCAAACAGGAGAAGTATAGGGAGTACATCTCGAGGGCCGTCGTGGCCGGTAGGAAGAGCGTCCCAGTAGACTTCGCGGACCTCCTAGTCTTTGACAAGGAGGCCGCCGAGGCCATTCTCTCCGAGCCCCTAAAGTATCTCCCACTACTCGACTCTGCAGCCTATAAGCAGCTCGAGCTCGAGTATCCCCAGTATGCAGCGGCTGTGAAGACCTTTAGAGCGGCGGTCAGGGGTCTTCCAGAGATCACTCCGATACGCATGATAAGATCAGAGCATCTCCGGAGACTAATCGCAATAGACGGCATAGTTGTTAGGGCTTCTGTCGTCAGGCCCCTGCTGGCCAAAGCCGTGTATCGTTGTAGATATTGTGGACTGACCTATCGTCAGGAGGGCGTGAAGCCTCCCCTCAGGTGTAGCTCCCCCCGATGTATCGAAAGGAAGCCATACTTCGAATTGGTGGAGGAGGAGTCCATCTTCATCGACTTCCAGACCCTCGGTGTCCAGGAGAAGCCCGAGGACCTTCCACCGGGCCAAATACCGAGGGTGATCGAGGTGAGGGTGAAGGGAGACTCGGTTGATGCGGCGGCGCCGGGCGACAGAGTCACGGTTACAGGGGTTTTGATGATTTATGCAGAGCAGGGGGACCAGACACAGCAGCCTCGGAGGATTTATCTGGAGGCGGTCTCGGTCGAGCCCCGGGGCAAGGAGCTAGAGTCCCTCCTCATTACGCCGGAGGAGGAGAAGCTCATCAACCAGATGGCCGCAGACCCCAAGAACTATCAGAGACTCATACAGTCCGTCGCCCCCTCTATCAAGGGGCTTGACCACATCAAGGAGGCCATACTGCTACTCCTATTCGGCGGGAGGGCCAAGGTCTTCCCAGACGGCGTTAGGGTTAGGGGAGACATCCACGTCCTCCTTGTCGGCGACCCGGGCACGGCTAAGTCGACTCTACTCCTCTACGCGGCCCAGATAGCGCCTCGCGGAATCTACACTTCGGGTCGCGGAAGCACTGCGGCAGGCCTTACGGCTGCGGTGGTGAGGGATCCGGGGGGTGGGCTAGTCCTTGAGGCGGGGGCCGCGGTGCTTGCAGACATGGGGATCTGCGTCATAGACGAGATCGATAAGATGAGGCCTGAGGATAGGGTGGCGATGCACGAGGTCATGGCTCAGCAGACGGTCAGTATAGCTAAGGGCGGTATAGTGGCAACACTGAATGCGAGGTGCAGCATACTTGCGGCGGCTAACCCGGAGCTAGGCCGCTACGATGCCTACAGGCCCTTCAACGAAAATGTTAACCTGCCTATAACCCTCTTGTCTCGGTTCGACCTGATCTTCGTGCTAAGAGACGAGCCCACCCCTGAAATGGATAGGCAGGTAGCGAGCCACATCGTCTCGCTCCACGCGGAGGGTGGGGTAAAGCAGGAGCCGGCCATCCCTCCCCCGCTGCTCAAGAAGTATATCACCTACTCTAAAAAGATCGAGCCCGTGCTCTCGCGCGAGGCTGCCGAGGCTTTGCAGCAGTTCTACCTCTCCATGAGGTCGGTGTATGAGAAGACATCGACTGTCTCAATAACTGCGAGGCAGCTCGAATCGCTGATCAGGCTCGCCGAGGCTAGTGCAAGGGCCTGCCTCAGGAGCGTCGTCACTATAGAGGACGCAGAGGTAGCTATCAGGCTGATGAAGAGAAGCCTCTCGGAGGTGGGTGTCGATGTGGAGACAGGGAGGCCGGATATCGACGTGATTATGACGGGGAAGCCTAGGAGCGTGAGGGAGAAGCTGAGCCTCGTCCTAGACGTGATCCGGACGCTTCAGGAACAGCACGGCTACGCTGACGACGAGGCGCTCAGGAAGGAGCTCCAAGAGCAGGGCCTGACTAGGGGAGAGATCGACAGGATCCTGAACCGCATGATAACAGAGGGAAGAATATACACCCCCAAGCCCGGGGCCTACAGGTTGGCGTAGCCCGCCATGCGGATCGAGGAGACGGGCCTATCGCCCTGGCTCGTGGAAGCCCTCAGAACCCGCGGGGTCGAGACCCTCTACCCGCCCCAGGCAGAGTCATTAAAGAGGGGGCTGCTGGAGGGGCGGAACCTGGTCGTCTCTTCGCCAACCGCGTCGGGGAAGACCCTGATCGCGGTCATGGCGGCGGAGCGTGTCCTCGCGGCCGGTAAGAAGGTTCTCTATCTGACTCCTCTCAGGGCGCTGACCTCGGAGAAGGCGGAGGAGTTCAGGTCGATCTTCGGCGAGATGGGTCCCGGATACAGGGTGATTGCTGTCTCCGGGGACTATGACGATCCGGGGGAATGGATAGGCTCCAGGGACGTGGTGGTCGCAACCTACGAGAAGGCTGACAGCCTTGTTAGGCATAGGGCGCGCTGGCTTTCCAGCGTGGGGCTAGTCGTGGTGGACGAGATACACATGCTCGGAGACAGGGAGAGGGGACCAACATTAGAGATGACCATCGCCAAGCTCCTAGAGACCATAGAGACCCCGCAGATACTCGGCCTCAGCGCCACAATCCCCAACGTTAAGGAGATCGCCGAGTGGCTCGAGGCCTCACCCATAGTAAGCGACTTCAGGCCCGTACCCCTGAAGGAGGGGGTTGGGCGTGGCGGGCGGATAGTCTTCTCAGACGGCTCTACGTGGAGACTGAGATCCTCGGGAGACCTGCTGAGCGCTGTTGTCGGTGAGGGTTTGATGGATGGTGGGCAGGTCCTAGTCTTCGCGTTGACGAGGAGGAAGGCGGAGAAGCTGGCAGAGGGGCTCACAGGGGTCGTCCGGGCCTCCGGAGCCCTCAAGGGGTCGGACTTGGAGGTGCTTAGGGAGTATGCTCTGAGGATCAGGGAGAGTGAGAGGGAGTCGCCCTTCGCTGAGCGGCTCGCGCAACTCGTCGAGCAGGGGTCCTCCTTCCACCACGCCGGGCTTGGACACCTACACAGAACCTTGATAGTCGAGGCCTTTAAGGAGAGGGTCCTCCCCCTGATCTGCGCCACACCCACACTAGCAGCCGGCGTGAACCTGCCTGCAAGGATGGTCGTGATACCGGAGCTCAGGAGATTCAGCTCGAGGCTAGGCTCTTCGACCCTCTCCGTCACCGAGTATAAGCAGTTCTGCGGCAGGGCTGGGCGGCCGATGTACGACGAGGTGGGATACTCCATCTTACTAGCCAACTCAAAGGCGGAGGAGGAATACCTGCTCGAGCGGTACATCAGGGGTGAGCCTGAGCGGGTCTACTCGGCCCTCGGAAACGAGAGGCACCTCAGGAGCCACATACTCTCACTCATAGCTTCAGGCCTCGCGTCATCGGAGCTGGGCCTCAGGAGAATCATCAACAGGACCTTCTACGTCCAAGTATTCGGAGCCAAGAGTCTCGATAGGAGCATAGCGCTAAGCCTCGAGATGCTCGAGCACTACTTGATGATAAGCCGCGAAGACGGCCTCCAAGCGACGAGGCTGGGACACAGGGTCTCTGAACTCTACATCGACCCCCTGACCGCCGTGCGGATAGTGAAGATGACTGAGGGGCTAGAGAGTCTCTCCCCCCTGGCCGCTCTCCAGATAATATGCTCCACCCCCGACATGAGTGACGTCTACGCCGCGAGGCTTCGCCTCTCCAGCCTCAGAAGATTAGTCGAGGAGATAGGTGAGGAGATGTTGTTAAGGCCTCCGAGCAGGGAGGAGGATCCTGAGGAGTACGAGCTGTACTTGGAGGGTCTGAAAAACGCCTTGGTACTCTGGAGCTGGGTGGAGGAGGTGCCCGAGAAGGAAATCTACGAGAGATTTATCGTCGAGCCCGGCGACTTTGCCGCACTGCGGGAGAGGGCTGAATGGATCTCGTATTCAGCCTCAAACGTATTAGAGTTGGTGGGGAGGAAAAGCGTCTCGAGACTTTACAGCGTCCTGACTGAGCGGCTGAGGCACGGGGTCAGGGAGGAGCTGCTGCCACTTGTCAAACTTCCCGACATTGGGAGGGTCCGGGGCAGAAATCTTTGGAGGGAGGGGATCAGGTCCGTGGAGGATGTGAGACAGGCCAGCTTGGAGCAGCTCGCGAGGGTGCCGGGGATCGGGCAAACCATAGCGGCCAAGATCAAGAGAGCCGTGGAGGAGCTATAGCCTGAGCCCCTCAAGGAGCCTGACACCGATCGCCGCCGCCAGGATGTCGGCGGAGGACCCAGGCCTCGCATCAATCCTCCTCAAGTAGTCGTCGAGCTCGCGTAGATATCTAAGGCCGCGTCGGGTCAGAACCCCGCCCTCCGAGAGAACGTCTGAAGCAAGCTTCTGAGTAATGCGCGCCACATGGATCCCTCTCCTCCTCGCTATATGCGTGTCTGGCCTCCTAGACATGACCTCTAGCAGGGCGTTTACGCAGGCCTCCTCAAACCGGTCCACATCTCTCTCCCAACGCGTGAGGCTGGGGTGACAGACCTCAAATACCAGGGGATAACCCTGGGCAAGCTCGTCCGCCACCATGTCCCTCCCCAAATAACACCTAAACACCTCTACAAGCCCCGCCCTCCTCTGCCTCAAGAGCCTGTAGGTCCTTGGATCTTTCACGTCGAGGAAGGGTACTCGGCCGAGCCCTCCGGGGCTCGAGAATCGTATCGCCTCGAGGACATGGGTTGCGTCGCGCCAGTCCATATCAAGCAGTATCCGCCATGCAATCCTCCTTAGATCGTGGGCTATGACTGGGCGATTGCCCAGCCGCCCGGCTGCCGCGGCGAGAGGGATTGCCAGAAGAATTGCACCTAGGTGGGCATTTCCCCCTCTCTGAGAATTGAGGGAGGCCTCGGCTCCGCGAAGGACCAGACGCCCCAGCGCCCCCCTCGCCCTCCCCAGTCTACCCAAACGCGCGGCAGAGGCAAAGTAAGGGTAGAGCGCCGCGGCGCTGGCGGAAAGCCTGAAGATGTCGATCTCCTTGAGGGGGTTCACTCTGTCCACTAGCCCCGGCTTTGGGTGGGCTGCAACCTCGAGGAGCAGTGCGGTGGTGAAGCACCAGGCAACCTTGGAGTCGGACTCTCTGGTCAGCCCTTCCCACACTCCTTAAGCCCTCTTACGCCTAGCTACGACCGTCTCATGCTCCCTAACGAACCTCGCAACGAACCCCACTGACTCAAGCCTCTCGACAACACCTCTGTACAGTCTTACTCCTCGAGCCCTCCCCCCGGGGCTCCCCACATAATGAACAAGGACCCCGTTGGGCGTCATGACTCTAGCCAGCTCCGCATAGAACTCCCTTGAATAGAGCTCGCCAGCGAGGGCGAAGCGCGGGGGGTCGTGTATCACCACTTGGAAGAAGCTGTCCGGGAGCCCGCCTATAACCTCAGCGACGTCTCCCAGAACAACACGTACCTGCTCAGACTCTAGCGCGCGGGACCAGGGATTCTGCTCAGCGATCTGGATAACGCTTGGAGACCTCTCCACGGTAAGGATTGAGGCCGCGCCTCGCCTCAAGGCCCAGATGGCGGTGTACCCGAGACCCATGCAGGTATCCAAGACCCTAGCACCCGCTAAGGCGCCCCCCGCTAGCCTCACCTTAGCAAGCGCATCCAGCTCAGGGAACGTACCCTTCACCCTATGCATGTGGATCCCATTAATCTCCAAGGTAGGCGCATGCCACCTAGACGTGCGGACAAGCTTATAGAACGCGTCGCTCCAGGCCTCGATCTTTGTCAACCCATCGTCCAAGACTGCGTAGACTGACCTGTCATCCTCCGCTACCTCCTCTAGGACCGACAGCTCCAGTGTGGCTCGGCCAACCACGGCTACAGAGCCCTCGATCCTTACCTTGGTGATGGAGAGCCCAGCGTCAAGGCTGGTCACGACCTCGCCGAGCCCGCGCCTGGCCGCCTCGACTATGTCTCGCGCGTAGTCGCAGGTAAGTACGGGTAGCCCCTTGAAGCGGTAGGGATGGGCCCCCGGCACCGTCGGCTCCCTAAAGACCATACATACCCCACCTCATCTGTATGCGGGGAATCCGATAGCTCTTCTGCAGGCTCGGTGTAAAGACTTTTTTACAGCCCCACCACCCTAAAGGGGGTATGGAGAAGCCTGAGGAAGCCTTTCCAAGAATTAGGGCGCTTCTTGCCCACAAGCTGGTCAAGAAATACGGTCTAAAGAAGAGTCTAGTTGCACGTGTAATGGCTGTGAGTCCGTCGGCCGTCACACAGTACCTCGCGGGCCGGAGGGGCGGGCGCCAGGGCGACGCCAAGCTGGTGGAGGAGATTGAGAGCCTCGCGGCGCGTGTCGCGAGAAAGATTGAGCTAGGCCTCGTAGAGGCGGCCGCCTCGGAGGTCCAGGCCTATCTGAACCAGCTTATCTCGCCCAAGCCAGCCCAGCCCCAGCAAATAGATGGGTCGGGCCTTGAAGAGATCATAAACTCGCTCCGCTCCCGGATGGAGTTGGAGGAAGAGGCAGCCCGCAAATCTCTGGAGCTCTCTAGCCGGGCCACCTCACCTCTAGCAAAGCTTCTGCTGAAGCAGATGGCGGTCGACAGCCTTAGACACGCAGACATAATCAACATGGTTATTGTTGCTCTTCGCAGCGGTGGTGACACAAGCATCAATGCCTCGGACGCAACTCTGATATCACAGATGTCCATATTCGAGAGCCTATCAGAGGCGCAGAAGCTCTCTGAGACGCCGATAGCCTCCTTAAGCCCGGCAATCAGGGCCCTCCTACTCTCAATCGACATGGATGAGGAAAAGCACGAGAAGCTCTTGAAAATCGCTCTCAGTGGCCAGCCGGCGGAACCTTAGGCATAACGATTAACTAATTATATCGCTAAGTGTATCGTCTCTTAGATTGGACAGACTGTGGTCTCCCTGGAGGATGGAGTATATACAGAAGGCGGGCGGAAAGGGGTGCATCTTCTGCGAAAAACCTAAGGAGAGGAGGGACAAGTCAAACCTAATCTTGGCTAGGAGCAGGTACTGCTTCATGATGCTTAACCTCTATCCCTACAACTCGGGCCACCTGATGATAGCCCCCTACAGACACGTGGGAGAAATCCAGAGACTCAGCGAGGCTGAGGCCCTGGACATGTTTAGACTCTTGCGCGCGGCCGTTGAGGCTCTGTCAAAGTCCTACTCCCCATCCGGATACAACATCGGGCTAAACATCGGCAGGGCTTCAGGTGCAGGTATTCCCGGCCACATACATCTCCACATAGTCCCAAGATGGGTGGGCGATACAAACTTCATGCCTGTCACGGCGGACACGAAGGTTATTCCAGAGTCCCTGGAGAGCAGCTATAACAGAATATTCGCGGCGCTGCCGGAGGCGTTGAGGATGAGCGTTAGATCCGAGGGCTGACTAATCCTAAGGAACCCTCCCCGCAACTATACTGCCCCTCCTCATTTCCTTGCACCTCCATGTGTTCAAGCTTCGCGAGCCTCTCTTTTAGCTGGAGATAGTAGGGGGAGTTGGGATTTGCGAGAAGCACGACCCTGCTAGGCTCGTCGCGCGCAGCCTTGACAAGGCCGGTCAGCTCCATAAGCCTCTCCGCAAAACTCTCCAAGTCTTCCATGCTAGGCATATGCCACTTGGTTAGCCTCTTCTGAGACTCCCCGACATGTACGTACCCTTTGCACTCCACGAAGTCCGGTCGCGCCCTCTCTATCGCCTTGGCGTACTTCTCGGGGTCCTTCATGTTGAGCCCCTTGACGAGTGTAAGCCTTATGACCTTCCTGCTCCTGAAGCGTGGCATGATCTCGAGGCTCCTCCACACCCTCTCCCAGCTGTCGGGTATTAGGGGCACATTGACTCTGACGTGGGTCTCCTTGTCGGGGCCGTAGAAGCTAATGTAGAGGTTTGTGGGCTCCGCCCCCTTTTCGAGGAGCTCCTCAAGCTTCTCGGGCATGGTGCCGTTAGTGACGAGAAATGTTGTCATCCCCCTAGCGTGGGCCAGCTTGATGAGCTCGGCGAGGTATGGATATATTGTTGGCTCCCCGTCGAGGCTTATAGCCATGTTTGTGGGGATAAGGGCCTCCTCAAATTTCTCCCTACTAACCCTTGGATTTCCCTTGAACCCTGAGAGGAGTTGGCGCTGCTGCATTATCATCTCGTCTAGAATCTTCTCCGGCGGGTCCCAATCACCCTCGTAAGGCCTAGTTCTATTGATTGTGTGGAATCTCCAGCAGAATACGCATGCCATGTTGCAGTACTGGAGGGCTGGCGTCATCTGGAGACACCTGTGACTCTCGACACCGTACCAAGACTTGTAGCATAATTTTCCGCCGCGGAGGGCGGATTTTGTCCAATGACATATCTTGACGGCGCTGTGCCTGCCAACTAGCCTATAGCCACTCCTGAGGAACTTCTCCGCTCCCTCAATCCTGTCCCTACGCTTCAGGGCGATGATGGGGGTCGTCTTGTTCATGCGTCTATGATAACAATGGTGGCGTGGATATAAGTTTGGAGGCAGGCCTGGACTTCGGAGGCTCAGGTATATAGCTGGGCTCCTTTTCAGACAAAAATGCAGGAAATCATAGAGTTGAGGCTCGTATTCAAGTTCGGTGGAACATCGCTCGCCGGGCCCGATAGGATCAGGAACGCCTGCAGCCTCGTGAAGCATTATAGCATGCTCGGCAACAGGTTAGTGGTTGTCTGCTCAGCGATGGGGGACACGACAGACCACTTGTTTGCACTTCTCTCGGCTGCTGAGGAAGGACGGAGAGATGAGATGGACGCCATTCTTACGCAGCTAGAGTCTGACCACCTTGAGGCTACTCGTGGCGCCGTTGATGATGGTGAGCTTAGAAGGGCTGCGGAGGATAGGGTCCGGGCGATGCTGCTCGACCTTCGCCACATAATCTCCGGCATATATTTCCTGAGGGAATCCACTCCAAAGAGTCGAGACCTTATCCTCTCATTCGGGGAACGGCTCTCGACGTGGATCTTCACCTGCTCTCTAAGAAGCATGGGGGTGGGCGCCGAGTATTTCGAGGGCGGGGACGCAGGGATTGTCACGGATAGTGAGTTCGGATACGCAACCCCGCTCTTCGAGCAGTGCTTGACGCTTGTTAGGGAGCGGCTAGAGCCGGTCCTCAGTAGGGGGTCCGTGGCGGTGGTGACCGGATTTATCGGCCGGACACCAGACGGCGCGATTACGACGCTGGGGAGGGGTGGGTCCGACCTCACAGCAACCCTTCTGGGATGGGGGCTGGGGGCGGACGAGGTTTGGCTCTGGACGGATGTAGATGGGCTCATGACGACTGATCCTAGGATACTGAAGACCGCAAAGGTTATCCCCCAACTCTCCTACGACGAGGCGATCGAGATGGCGGTCTTCGGGGCTAAGGGTCTCCACCCAAGGGCTCTCGAGGCATCATATTACGGCGGAATCCGGGTCAGAATAAAAAACACCTTCAACCCCTCGGCTCCTGGAACACTCATCACGAGCTCCTCGATCAATACTGGCACCCTTGTGAAGGCGGTGCTCCTCTTGCGCGATGTGGCCATGATAACGGTTAAGGGGGCGACGGCTGTGGGCCGCCCCGGGAGCGCGGCTAGGATACTCCAGAGTCTGGCTAACGCGGGGATAAACATCGTGATGATCTCTCAGAGCGCCTCCGAGTCGAGTATATCCCTCATCGTTGCGAGGAGGCTGGCCGACAGGGCTGTTGAGGCCATAAAGAGGTCCACAGACGCGGGGATGGTCCAGAAGATTGAGTGTGAGAAAGATGTGGCGGTTGTCGCAGTCGTCGGTGAGGGCATGAAGGGGACCCCGGGTGTGGCCAGCAGGGTATTCGGAGCAGTTGCAAAGCGGGGGATAAACGTCAGGATGATAGCGCAGGGAAGCTCCGAACTCAACATCTCCTTCGTCGTGAAGGAGAGCGACGGGGTCGAGGCGGTTAAGGCGATACACGAGGACTATGGGCTGGGAGCTTAGCTGGAGACTCCCTCAAGCTCGGCAGCCCCCCTAAGAATGAGATAAGTGGCGGCGTAGAGGGGCAGCTCCATGCTCCGGGGCTCCGGCACCTCGTCAAACTCCATCCCACCAAGCCTGAAGGCGGGGCAATAGAGAACCCGCACCCTCACCCTTCTATCCTTCGGGAGGGCCGCCGAGACCTCGAGGGGGTCGGTGTCCTCCAGCTCCCCCACTGGAATCCGACACGCAAGGAGTCCCGTCTTGCCGTTAAGCGTCCCGGAGAGTCTCAGGAGCCTATGGATATCAGCCGTGACCACAGGGTCTATCTTGATAGACTCCATCCTTATGGCCACCTCCACTAGCTTCGCCCAGAGTCCCGCTGGAGCGGCTGCCCAGTCAGGCTCCTCGATCCAAGAGCTGCTGAGTTGCTCGATAATCCCTCCATACTTCTCCAACAGTTTTTGGGGGAGGAGTTTAGGGTTCTGGAGGAGGGCGTATATCCGTCTCTCGATGCGGCCCTTCAGCCCAGGCAGCTGAAACGTTGGCGGCGGCAGCCCCTTAACAGAGGGCCTCCCCCTCTTTCCAGCTCCGCCGGGTAAGCCAACCAGGCTCGGGACCAGGCCCTCGCAGAGGAGGTAGCTGACGATCGCTCTCCGCGCTATCTGGTCCAGCCCCCTGAAGGCCTCGGAGTAAACAACAACGTGATAGCCCCTATTCCCCGAGAAGCCGACCTCGATCTCGCCCTCCTCAGCCCCAAGCTCGTCCATCAATATGGCCACAAGCCTCGCCGCCTCTGCCCTAGCCCCGCTGATACACCCCTCGCAGACCCACTCAAGAGTCCTCAGGGGCTGGCCGCAACTGGGACAACCGTTGCCGGCCTCTTCGACGAGGCCGTGGGTGCTGCATAACTGATACTCGTGCCGGCCCGCGCATGGAGGGTCTAGATGGTCGGCGTCTATGTCGAAGATAAGGTCCGCGCCGAGCCACTCCTTCTCATTCATCGGAGCAGCAGGATACCTGTAGTAGGCGGCAGACCTGTAGGCGTGGAGAGGCGAGGCTCTGGCGACAGCCGCCCTCACCTCGTCGGCCGAGCCTAAGGCGATGTGTCTGACCATCTCTCCGTCAAAGGGCCAGTAGCCATACTCCCTCATCTCCGGACGTGGGGGCGGGTTGATGAGGCTTGCGGACCGCCTATAGAACTCTCTAAACACGGCCCTCACGAACTCTAGCGAACGCCCCTTAGCCGAGGCCAACCAACCATATGATCACCGCGCCAAAAATATAGATTCCGAAGCCCGCTAGCCCTGTATGCCGATCCACGACAGAATCTTAGCCCAGTCGAGCCGCGCAACGAGATATGCAAGCAGCATGGCTGCCGCCGCGGTGGCGACCGAGACTGCTAAAAGTCTCGAGAAGTTACCCGCTGGGCCACACTCGACGAGCAGGCAGACGACCCCCTGGAGTGGCGTGGAAAGATAAGCGACGGCTGAGGTGATTACGAGCTTGCCTGCGAAGACGAATGGGAAAAAGAGCCTGTTGCTCAGACCTGTTAGGGCGAGGAGCATGTAGACCACGTCGTCTGGGACGGGCGTCGCGGCCGTGACCAGAACAGCTACCCACCCATACTTCTTGATCAACCGCTGGAGCGGCGCAATACGCTGGAGAGAGTCCTGACTCATGAGTCCTCTTCCTCCGCGAAAGACGTTGTAAAGCGCAAGCTTTCCCAGCGAGGCGCCTAATGCGCTGAGAACCGCGGTGGGAGCAGGGTCAAGCCCACCGGCCACAATAGCTATGATTATTGGCGGTATGTAAGGTCCCGAGACGAATGGGATCATGCTCCCCAACAGGCTGGAGGCAAAGACTCCGGCATACCCATACGCCACAAACCCGCTCCAAACCTGGTCCCACAGCTCAGGCATTCGGGTAGACACCACCACTCGGGCCAGCCTAATAATAAAGCATTCTCAAAATCGATGGCCGACACGCGGCTGGAAGGGGCGGCCCGAGTAAACGTTAATGGGCAGCGTAGACCTCATTTCAGAAGAAGGCTTGTCAGTAGTTATCCAGATCCCTGCGGCGCTGAGGGCGCTGACAGACAACAAGACGCGGATCGAGGTCGAAGCAAGAACGGTGTCCGAGGCCCTCCAGGCGCTGGTGGAGAAGTATCCTGACCTGGCAAGATACATATTCGACGAGCACCAGCGAATCCGCAGCTTCATAAATATCTTCCTCAACAACAAGGACATTCGCACCCTAAACGGCCTTGACACACCCCTAAGAGACTCTGACCAACTCCTGATACTCCCAGCCATCGCAGGCGGCCTACCCCACAACTCCTATCCGCTTTAAAGGTGAGACAAACGGGAGCCAGATGACTGCTTCGCATTATGAAAAAGCCGCCGAAAGTTAAGACAAGGTAGGTGGAGTATGGGCGCTAGCATGCTCTTACTGGTCGACTCCCTCTTCTCTTAACTGCGACATGCTCAAAGAGACAAATACTTAAAAAGAATTTGTGTTGGTACGTGTAGGATGGTCATCGCGTGATTACGTGAAGAGAGTGGGGGAGGAGTTGGTTAGTCTGTAGGCCTCGGCAGCGAGTCTAGGAACCCCAGACACCGGGATTATAAATGTGTAGCCCGCCGGAGAAATTCTCCGGCGATTAAAAAACCTGAGTACCCGGCGTGTATATAGTTCTGGGGTTTTTCCCCTCGCTGTCGGCGACCATCCCCCATTGGACGGGACTCACACCCGGCCACGGCCCCTTTGTGCCCAGGCGTGTCGGTCCCGCCCTCACCAAACCACTATACAGAACGACACTAGATAGACGTTACATAAACATCTAGACACTAGGCCGAAAATAACGGCCCACCACCCAAGGACATATAAGACTCTAATAACTACCAAGAAAGAATATATTACACTCCATCAAGCATAGAAGCCTTAGAGAAAGAGAGGTCTAAACTAAAACACATACTGGGACTAGAACACGGAAACATACCAATACAGTTGGACTTGTGGGGAAACGAGGTAATATTCATGGGAAAGGGACAGACAACAATATACGGGTACCCAAGATCAGCAGAGAATCCTTAAAAATTGGCGCAGGAAATACTCGACGAGGTGTGGTAGGCCTCACGGAAAGACAGGTCCTAAACCCTTTGGACCAAGTTTCATTGACGATGCAGGAGATCAGGAGGTATGGGCGCCACTTAATCATGCCCGAGGTCGGGATGACCGGCCAAAAGAAGCTGAAGGCAGCAAAAGTGCTGGTGGTCGGAACGGGTGGGCTCGGCGCGCCAGTCTCCCTATACCTCGCGGCAGCTGGAGTTGGGACTATTGGGCTCGTGGACTTCGACGAGGTTGACGAGACCAACCTACAGAGGCAGGTGATCTTCACCACCAACGATGTCGGCGAGAAGAAAGTGGAGGTTGCGAAGAGACGGCTACTGAGCCTGAATCCTTACATCAAGGTTGAGACGTACGGCGAGGCGATCACCTCCCAAAACGCCCTCGAAATAATAGGCGAATACGACGTGGTCGTAGACGCGACAGACAACTTTCCCACCAGGTACCTACTCAACGATGCCTGCGTATTCCTAAAGAAGCCGCTCGTCTACGGCAGCATCTTCAGGTTCGACGGCCAGCTCAGCGTCTTCTACGCCGGTCACGGCCCCTGCTACAGATGCCTCTACCCGGAGCCACCGCCCCCCGGCCTCGTCCCCTCATGCGCAGAAGGCGGCGTCCTGGGGGTTTTGCCAGGAATAGTGGGCTCGTTACAGGCGAACGAGACCCTAAAGCTGATCCTAGGAGTCGGCCAACCCTTAATCGGTAGACTGCTTCTTGTCGACGCTCTATCCACAGGTTTCAGGGAGCTCCTCGTGCAGAGGGACAAGAACTGTCCAGTCTGCGGAGAGAATCCTACTATCAGGGAGCTGATAGACTATGAGCAGTTCTGCGGAGTCCGTATAACGGGTGAGGAACCATCGAGCCGAGGAACATCGGTCACGCCGGAGCAGCTGAAGGAGATGCTCGATAGGGGGGAGGAGATCCAGCTAATCGATGTCCGCGAACCGGTCGAGTGGGAGATCTGCAGAATAGAGGGGGCCCGCCTCATCCCTCTCGGCCAGCTCACCTCGAGGCTGCACGAGATCGACCAGACAAAGAAAGTCATAGTTTACTGCCACTCGGGCCAGAGAAGCGCCCTAGCGGTAAAGCTCCTCAGGGACCTCGGCCTCACGAACACCTTCAATCTGGCAGGCGGGATTGACGCTTACGCGGAGAGAATAGACCAGTCCATGCCCCGCTACTAGCCAAAGCTCGTCCCCAGGAAAAATTAATAGAATGGAGAAACGATATAGTGGGCAGGGCGGGGGTCGCCAAGCCTGGTCAAAGGCGCAGGGCTCAGGATCCACGTCGCTGGAGGAGATCCCCTGTCCCGTAGACCACCTAGCTGGGCGGATGGGTTCGTGGGTTCAAATCCCACCCCCCGCACTATTAGTTAATTGATAAGATGAGTGTGGGGGTGTTTGCTGGGAAATGGTTGGGGGAAGGGGTAGGCATCCTAGTGGTTCTCTTGACGTAGCTTTCTAGCCGTATCTGCTTCCTCCTAATAGTGAAGCCCACGTATCTGTAGAAGCTCATATTACTGCTGGCTCGAACATAGATCACATATACATCCTTGTCATGTGTGTATTTCTTCCCCGTCCTAGGATCATTGATTATGGTTCCTCGCCGGACATGAATTCTTGGCCCCGTTGATTCAATGTTAAATCTCCTAAGAAGATCCATGATATATGTAAGTAGTCTCTGGTCGGTGTTGAGGATAAATATGTAACCACGTTTGTTGACCTTCCTTTCGAGTCTGCGAATCCCCTGAGGGATGCTGCCACGCACCTCTCACAGTGCTCAATGTATTTCTTCAGTCTATCAAGGTCTACTGGTTTTTTGAGTAGCTCGTAGAGCGTCTTCGACCCAACTCCGACGACATATTTTCCTACGTCATCCCTAGATCTCGGCCTTATTTGTTTCCTTCCCAGAACCTTTGCAAGACACCTAGCGAACTCCTCGACGAACTCCTTATCTTTAGCCTTAAGGCCTATCCAGACATAGTTGTAGCCTTTGATGGTGCGTCTTCTCCTATAGGCGTATCCGTCACCGACCTTCACACCTATTACGTACTCCAACCCCTCTGAGGGCTTCAACAGTTCTAGTGAGGGTCTTCTTCCGTTGTATGGGTCATGTATCCCGCGTAGCCACTCGCTTATCGACGACTCGGATATCCTGGCTCCGTATCTTCGATAGATCTCCCCGATGATCCCTCTATATGTCAGACCGCGTCTCCGAAGGGCAACAACGTCATTGTACAGCTTGATCCGAAGCGCCAGCGGCAGGCATCTCTCCACCCACTACACCCCCTCATTCTGTGTCTTTATCTTGTATGGCCTCGCAACTACGTGGAACCTCTCTATCTACTCCCTCTCTAGGACTATTGAGTTAAGTGGTGGTAGATTCTCGGCGGCGTCTCTCCCACCGTCGCCTTGTATATCAGACACCAAAGCGTTTCGATGGGGGGTATCATCCATGTCTTCAGCCTTCCATCCCACTCGTTCTGAACAATAATGATTCCGTCAGGTGTCGGAGTGATGTTCAGAACCCTATCCACAGGATATCTAAAGACCTCTAGGAATCTCTCGGATAGCTCTCGCCACGCCTCGGCGACGAATCTCTGCATGATTATGAAAGACTTGTAGTGCCGCATGCCCTCGTCTACCCATAGTACCTGAAGACACCGTAATAGCCCTCTCAGTAGCCGCCTCGATCATCGAGTCAGTCACCACCAACCCCATCCTCATCACCCGTTTCGGATAAGAACCCCCACCAGCCCCACATATAAGGAGTAGTGGCCCCAATAACCAGGCCATCACCAACTTATACACACTATAGACTAGAAACACCTTTCGTAAGGATCTCTCCAAACCCAACCTTGGGGCGAATGATGGAGAGGAGGGAGCAGGAAGAAAGAAGTCAAGACATTTTACAACAGGTATTATTGGGCGATCAAAAAAAGGTGTTTAGATTATTTTTTGCTAAAAGAGTGATGTGTTCCTGTTATAAATTATATTGCTGATTATAATAAAAAATATCTGTGGGTTCGTTGATGAGGGCTACGCTACTTTCTCCTCATAGTGATTATGTATGATAGGCCGCCTGCCAAGACGCCTAAGGCAAGCAGTATGATGAAGATCGATATCCAGAACGGATAGCCCAGCGGTATGGAGTAGAAGACGTTCACATGAACTTGGCCTGGATTCCAGCCTCGGCCACCTACGTCCGGCGGAAGCATCGCTGCTCCCCCGAGGTATCCGCCAAGCATCATGAGCCATGTGGCGCCCACCACGCCAATGTTCATCAGTACGAGGTGCACGTTTGCAAGTTTGTCAGCGAGGCCTGAATAAGGCTTTCCCAGTATGCTTTCTATGTAGTGGTAGAATAGCGCGGTGACTGCGGTCCCAACTACCCCAACGATGAGGTATGTGACGTAGCCGACCGTGAACCAGTTACCCGCGGATCCAAACGCGATTACCCGGCTTGGCTACCCAACTTTCCAGACAGACTTAATACAATAATCGAGCCCAGCTCCAGCCACTAATAATTGAGGCCCAGAATTATTTAGGCGGTTTTGTCTGGACCTTGTGATGGTTTCTTTCGACTGTTCTGATTGACTTATATATTGTAGCTTAATTCCATTCTAGCCGTTGGAGCTATGGATCCGCTCATATTAACTCTGAGCATTGGTCTCTTGGGAGCAATTATCCCCGCCGTGTTCATCGCGTATCTTGAGAGGCTTCCGAGGGGGCCCGAGAGTTTTGTGGCTATTTGGCGGGCGATCCGTGAAGGGTCCAACGCGTATCTTAAGCGGCAGTTCAGGACCATTGGGATTATAGCAGTTTTTCTCGCGCTGTTCATACTCGCCGTGTTCTCGCTGTTTCCACACCTCGGGGGGCCTAGCTACGCGGTGGCGATGGCCAGCAGCTTCTTGCTAGGTGTAAGCTTCTCACTCATAGCCGCCTACCTCGCGATGGATTCTGCCACAAGGGCGAACGTCAGGACAACCTATGCCGCCTCTCGCGGCGGAATACACGCATTGAGGATAGCCACCATCGGGGGAGCCTCGCTGGGGCTAGCCGTGGTTGCTATGAGCCTGCTCGGCCTCTCTATACTTTATATCGTTTTTAGAGACCCAGCGCTTTTGGCCGGCTTTGGGTTTGGTGCCAGCCTAGCGGCGCTCTTTGCACAACTCGGGGGAGGGATATACACCAAGAGCGCAGACATTGGGGCTGACCTTGTGGGGAAGGTGGAGGCGGGGATTCCGGAGGATGACCCGAGGAACCCCGCAGTCATAGCAGACCTTGTCGGCGATAACGTGGGCGACGAGGCGGGGAGGGGTGCCGACCTCTTCGAGTCCGTCACCGCGGAGAATCTCGGCGGAATGATCATAGCGCTTGTCGTCTCTATAATTCTGTTCGAGAAGGTGAATGAGCTATACGTAGTGACGCCGCTCATAATTAGGTCGCTGGGAGTGATAGCAACTCTCGCGGGTGTTGCGTGGGCCGTTTCGCGAAAGTCCTTTAGGAACGCGATAGATCCGCTCCGAGACGGCCTCCTGGTCACGAGCATCGTTGCTGCCGTGCTTATGTATGTTGCCTCCAGCATCATCTTCGGCTCGACTTTCCTCCCGCTTTACTTGGCCATGGTGCTCGGACTTGTGGCCGGCATCCTCGTCATGTTTTATAGCGAGTACTACACTGGGCTTCGTTCGCGCTACGTCTCATTAATAGCTAAGAGCTCAACTGCCGGGCCTGCGATAACCGCTCTAACAGGACTCTCTACAGGCATGATCTCGTCCATGTTGCCGATCGTTACAGTAGTGATCACAGTGGTCGCATCATATATTTTGGGCAGTCATTGGGCATCCCTCGCCGATCTAGGTGACGCTCTTCTGGGTGGAGTCTACGGGACAACGATGGCCACCATGGGCATGCTCTCAACCGCAGGTTTTATCCTAACTATGGATGGCGTCGGTCCGATCGTGGACAACGCTGGAGGCATCGCCGAGATGGCGCGCGCTGAGCCGCAGATCAGGCAGCAGCTCGAGCCACTTGACGCTCTGGGAAACACGACCAAGGCGCTCACGAAGTCCTACGCGATGGGGTCTGCGGCTCTCGCCGCACTCCTACTCTTTCAGGCCTTTATCCTCGAGGTGGCCAGGTACTTGAGCGGGATCTACGAGTTGGCTGCAATAGGTGCCGAGGAGGCGCGGAGACTCCTTCAGGCCGTAGGTCTGCTGAGCGGGTCGCTCCAGATCAACACTCCCCCAATAATCATCGGCCTCTTCGTCGGTGGAATGGTTCCCTTCCTCTTCTCTGGACAGGCCATGAAGGCTGTTGCTGAGGGTGCCAACAAGATGGTGGATGAGGTTAGGAGGCAGTTCGCAACTATACCTGGACTCCTAGATGGCACCGGTAGGCCTGAGTATGCGAGGTGTGTGGATATATCCACCACTACCGCCCTCCGCCTTATGATAGCTCCGACACTCACCGTAACGCTCTCGCCAATAATACTGGGCGTCGTGCTGGGCTGGACGGCGGTGGGGGCGCTGGTGATAGGTGCGACGATCACGGCTATTCCTCTGGCCATACTCGGGTTCTACGGGGGTGCGGCCATGGATAATGCGAAGAAGCTCCTGGAGATCGAGGGCAAGAAGGGGACGGACGCTCATAAGGCTGCGGTGGTAGGTGACACGCTTGGCGATCCCATGAAGGACACCTATGCGCCGAGCCTCCACATACTCATCAAACTACTAAACACCTTATCACTAGTGTTCATACCGCTGTTTATGATAGGGCTGTTGACCCTCTAAGGTCTTTCCCCAAGAGTAACGGGAACGTCTATCCTACTTCCATCCCTGATGATCGTGAGAACTATCAGGTCCCCGGGGCTCGTCCTCTCCACTAGATATGTGAGGAGGTCGTCCATGCTGTTAACCGGCGTGCCATCTATCCCGACGATGATGTCTCCTCCAACAAGGTAAGACTTTCCAGCGACCTTCAGAGTCCTCGTGCCTCCCTTTATACCGGCCCTAGCCGCTGGTCCAGAGGAGGCAACACTCTCCACTAATAGCCCCTTCTTCACGTCTACGCCTAGCGCGTTCGCAACCAGCTCGTTTATCTCCGAGCCCGTGATGCCGAGATAGCTATACCTGTAGCGGCCATTCTCGATCAGGGCCGGGACTATCCTCTTCACAACGTTTGAGGATACGGCATAACCTATCCCCGCAAACTGGCCTGTAACTGACTCGATCGCTGTTGCGACCCCAACCACCTCCCCCTTAAGATTAAGCACAGGTCCCCCCGAGTTACCGGGGTTGATCGCGGCGTCGATCTGGATAACACTTGGAATCAGGTAGCCACGGCCCGAGGGTAGGAGCCGTCCCTTCTGACTGACGATTCCAGTTGTGACTGTTCCAGCGAGCTCAAATGGGTTTCCGATAACTATGATCTGCTCGCCTATCCGTAGCTCACTACTGTTTCCGAGCTTGAGGGGTTTCAGCGCCGGACTCTTCCCCCCTAGAACTAGTCTCAGGACCGCGAGGTCCGAGTCAGGATCCCTACCCACGAGAGAGGCTTCGTATGCAGAGCCATCCAGAAAATAAACATAGAACCTCTCTCCTCCCTCAACGACGTGATTATTCGTTATGACGTGGCCCTGCGAATCATATATGAAGCCTGAGCCAACGACCTCTCCCACCAAAGAAATGACGGATATCTTTACGACGGAGTCCTTGACCTTTTCATAAATGAGAGTGATGTTGCTCGGAGCACCCACGTGTACTTGTGGCGCCTGGAGCTCTGATGACTCCAGAGTCCTCACGGACTGATCAATGGTCTCGAGCCTCTTGCTAAGCGCGTCCAGCTGCCCCCTAACTTTACTGAGTTCCGATGCGACCGACTCTATTTGCTGCTGGAAGGTGATGACCTCTAAGAGGAGGAAGAGAGCTACGGCCATGGAGAGTGCTGCAATGATTGTTGCAGCCTTGCTCATGCCGACTCTCCACAAGCCAGAAGCCGCCTTATACACTTATCGAGCCCAGATCCGTATTGGGCGGCCTTCTTCTCGCGCCACGCGATCTCGGGCGGGAGCCCTGCCAGCGCGGCAGTTTCACGTAAAATCAGCTTCCTTACGCCGCCCATGATCTTCATGCTAGCCGGAGTCCTAAGCCCTATCGCGACAACCATCGGATCTAGGTAGGGGAGGGTAAGCATGCAGCCAGCTAGGGCTGAGGAGATGTAGTCCCGTGGAACCCCCTCCCTCCACAGGGCATCCAAGTCACGCATAACCGCGGACTGAAGATCGCCTCCTTCTCGCATGAGCCTCAGATGCCTCATATAGCCTCCGAATAGCTCGTCTGCTCCTTGTCCAGCAATTACCTGTCGCCTGCTCTGGCTTCGCGCGACTTGCGAGGCTACGTAGACCATGACTGCTAGGGCCATGTCCATGGGTCTCGACAGGGGCATGCTTCTCCTCAAATATGTGAGGGTGGATGCGACATCCTCTGTTCGTAGAGACGCCTCGACAAGGTCAAGCCCCATACAGCGCGATGATTCTCTCGCCACACGAAGATCATGCGATCCCTCCAGACCGACTGCGATGGGCAGGGGATCTAGGCCACAGTCCATCATGATTTTGGTGAGCAGCGCGCTATCTAGTCCCCCGGAGAATAAAACCGCACATCCCGAGGCCACGCTTGACTTGACGGCATTGTAGAGTAGCTCTACCAGCATCTCGGCGGCCTCCTTGAGCCCACGGACCTCGACAAGTTGCTCGGGAAAGAAACTCTCAGAGCTGCACCTTACGGCCCCAAAGCTTACCTCGGCTGTTGAGCGTGCTGGTACAGGTGAGAGGTCTAGGGAGTCAAATCTCGGTAGGGATGATGCAATCATAGACTCGCCTGAAGTGTGTAGGTAGGTAGGCGGAGAGCCAAGCGTGCCCATATGGAGCGAGATCCTTCCGGGCCCAACTATCGCCCCCGACTCGAAGGGTGAGCCTGCGAGAGACTTGGCACCGAGAATATCTCGCGGCCTCATAGAGATCTCGAGGCCACCACTTTTCTGCCGAACGGCCTGCCCTGTCAGACTATAGGCAATAACGAGGAGGGTATATTCGCCCTCGGACAGCTCGGCCGGCGATATCTTAGACTGGTCGCCCCAGATCTCGACGTGCGGCCAGACATGGGCCAATCTGAGAAACTCGCCAATCGCACCATCCAATATTCTCTTTTTGGGCGAGACTATGGCCGTGAATAGGGCCATCCCCCACTCTAGGCGCCGTACCTACTCTTTATTTCTTAGCGGTACGTTGGAGGCGCTTTGCCACACGCCTCTCTATCGGGTCTGGGAGCATTAACTCTCTGTCCTCCCTGACGGATGGGTGATAGGGGTCGACCAGAATGACCTCGAACCATTTGTAGAGGCTGTCATAGGTAAGTGGATACCCACCCAGCGGGTAGAGGTTCGGAAACTTCTTTCTACACCTGTTTATGGCTTCTTCGAGCATGGTCACGTTTACTTTGTGGAGGACTGTGCCGAGGGCTTTCGGCCTTCTCCCCGAGTTGGGTCGCGGCCTACTGAACCCGCCCCTCCGAACCCTCACACGGACTACAACGAAGCCTCTCTTGTCTTTATAGCCCAAGCTCCTCGCCCTGTCGAGGCGTAGCGGCTTATCGACCCTCACAACCGCCGGCTCCCTCCGCCACTTAATCCTCCTCTCCCTCATTAGGGCGACAAGCTCGGGCGAGTTTTCCCTCCACAGCTCATTCAGCCTCGAGTACAGACCCATAGTTATCCCTCCTCCCACACTGTAGATGCTGTCCTGCAGGTCTCCTCCCTACCCTCGATAAATCAGATGCCTATATTTTACTCTTAATCCATTATAAAAGAACTCATCTCTAAATTCCGTATCTTAGGTGTATGATTATTGATGCTATTGTTGTTAGGGATTTGTATGTTGATTCTAGCCTCTCATACCTTATCACCATCCTCCTGAATGATTTTATCTATCCGAAGAACCTCTCTGCAGCGGACCTCATCCTCTTGTATAGCTCAAGATTGTATGGTCTAGGCCTCCTACCATTCCTAGGGTTTACAGGTATGTTAGGCTCTACACCCATGGACTCTAAACACCTCCTTATATTCTCCGTGTCGTATGCTGCATCCGCATAGAGCTCCCTAGGCCTTTCAGACAAGCCATCGACGAGCTCCTGAAGCCTCCTAGAGTCATGCTCATTGCCAGGGCCTACAGTGAAGTATAGTGGCATAGATGATTGATCTACAACGGCATGTATCGTAGAGCCCTTCCTATGCTTGAAACCGTCATACCCCACTACCTCTCCCCCTTCTTAGCCTCCACAGTAGTGCTGTCAACAGATACCCTTGAAAGATCCCTCATAGAGGCTAGTGTCTTGAATATACTGTCCCATACACCCATCTCCTCCCACCTCTTAAGCCTCCTCCAAGCAGTCTTATAAGAGCCATACTTAACAGGCATATCACATCACCTACAACCAGTGGTAAGGACGTATAGTATACCGTTTAAGACCATCCTATCATCAGCCCTAGGCCCACCAACCCTAGACATAGGAGGAAGAAAAGGCTTAATCATCTCCCACTCACCATCACTAACCTCCCTGAACTCCCTGAACCTCATACAAATTGCATTAAGCAAGAGGCCTAAATAGTTTTGAGACCGGTTCCTCATGTATACCTATGGAGTAAGGAATATCATCGCTATCAGGTGTAGGCGGCTGGGACGCATCCTCATGAAGCCCGTCTCTCCATCCTCCAGGATAAATACCCTAGCCCCAGCCCTTCGGCAGGCTGTGGAGTAATTTCTTTATATAGTCTCAAGCGAGTAGGGCCTCTGTGCTCAAGGTTAAGGCTGGACGGGTCTTGGGGCGCTGGGAGTGGGGGCAGCCCATGTGCGACGCATGCCTCCTAGAGATCGAGGAGGGCGTCGAGCCGCTCAAGTGCGAGAACTGCGGCGCCAACTTCCACCCCGACTGCTACACTAGCCTTAAGAACACCAAGGCGGTATGCCCTAAGTGTAAGGTGACGCTCGAATGAGTGGGGAAGGAGAGGGGGCGGACGTTGGCGCGGAAGAGGAAGAGGTGGTGGTTGACGCTATAGAGACCCCCCGTGGCCGCGTCCCCGAGTTTGACAGCACCTTCAAAGCACTCGAAAAGATCACTGCGCGTCTCCTCGAACAGGATGAAAAGATAGAGGCCCTGGCGAAGAAAGTGGCCTCTAGGCATGATCCACTCGAGAGCGCTGAGTTAAAAGAGCTTCTGTCAAATCTGAGGGAGGAGATCTCGCGCTTAGAGTCTAGGCTTGCCAGTATGGAGGAGATTCTTGCCGAGATAAATGAAAGGCTAAGCATACTAGATTACATGGCTGATATAGTTGAGAGATACGTCAAGCTCGAGAGGGACTAGGAGAGGCCCCTAAGTATCCCTCCTCGGAGCTCCTGCTTAATCCTCTCGAGCTCGCGCCGCTCCGACTCAAGCTTACTGATATCCTGGAGGAGCTGCGACCTTTTACGCTCCAGCCGCCTAACCTCTTCGGCCAGTTGTGAGAATTGCTTGTTATACTCCTCCATCATGGTTTTAGCTGATTCAAGCTTGGCTATCTCCTCCCTCTTCCTCTCCTCAAGTCTCACCAGCCTCTCGAGACGGGCCTCCCTAATCTTGAACTTTCTATCGAGCTCCTTCACAACCTTATCGATCTGCTGGGAGGCGGCTTGAAGGGTGGCCAGATAGGTCTCCTTCAGCTCCTTAATGCTGTTTTCCAGCTCAGTCTTCTTCTCCTCCAATGCAGCGACCTCGCTCTCAAAACCGCGTAGGGCGGCCTCCTTCTCCTCCACGCTCTCCTTAAGGGATGACAGCTCCTGCTTCAGTATCTCGAGGTTACGTCTCTCCTGCTCAAGCTCCTCTCTCTCCCGGATTATCGCGTTCCTGGCCCTCTCCAGCACATCCACCTGCTCCTTCTGAAACTCCAAGAGCCTGCTGAGCTCCGTCTGCTGCTCCTGAAAGATCGATAGGTAGGAGACAAGTGACTTAAGGACCGCGACTCCCTCAAGGAACCTGTCGACGAGGAAGTCCGGCTGAGTAGTGGCTAGGGCCTCGACCCGCTGGGAAAGCTTTTCAAGCGAAGACTTAATATCGCCCAACTCCGCGGCGCCGCTTTTCCGGACCTCCTCCGAGAGTCTAAGCTCGAGCTCCTCAAGCCGCTCCAATATATTCTTCAAGTTCATGTTAATGGCCTCGAGCTCCTCGGACCTGCGGCCTATTATTGACCCCATCTCTCTGTATCAACCTTCATTATTTGCATATAAATCTATCAATCGGTTCGCCCTGGAGGGCCCTTTCGGCGGGGTGTCGG
>Ga0079995_1064427_pt1 | contig 40014 bp, 35 predicted proteins | sample FaiFalFF_MnMetaG_2_FD_69198 | JGI IMG/M metagenome (GOLD analysis project Ga0079995, IMG submission 69198) | Freshwater microbial communities from Yellowstone National Park, Wyoming, USA - Fairy Falls C (FF_Mn_C) (SPADES assembly) (version 4) | ecosystem: Environmental > Aquatic > Freshwater >...
ATGGTAGGAGGCCTAGACCATACAATGTTGAGCTATACAGGAGGATGAGGCCCGCTGTAGAGAGGTTCTTCGGATGGATAAAATCATTCAGAAGAATAATCATAAGGTATGAGAGGCCAGAATCAACATACAAAGCCCTAGTAACAATAGCATCAATAATCATACACCCAAGATACGGAATTTAGAGATGAGTTCTGCTAGAAGATCGGACAGCATCCAAATTGATCAAGAGTGAATAACATAATACAGGCTGATAATTGATTATATCATTTTGATTACAGACCTCCCCAGCACCTTAGCTGAGTCTAGATCTTCAAGAGCCTTGTTTATTTGTTCCAAATAATAGAGCTTAAAGTAAGTCTTGACCTTTTTCTGAGCTGCAAGGTTAAGCAGCTCACGTTGGTCCAGCCTAGTTCCAACTGAGATGGGTATAACCCTAGCACCTAACCCTATAAGCTCCTCTGGTGTTATAGGTATCTGGCCCTCTAATTCACTAGGTGCTCCTATAACGGTGACTATTCCGGTCTTCGCTAAGATCTTAAACGCAAAGTTGTAGGCCTGAATTCTGGTAGCACACACTATAGCTGCTGACACCTTTCCAAACTTGGAGACAACAACGTCTGGAGACTCTCTAGCGTCTGCGACCTCGTCTGCCCCCACCTCTTCAGCGAATTTTATCCGTTCCTCACCAACATCTATTCCTAAGACTCTATAACCGTAAGCCTTCGCTATCTGGACTGCGTAGTGACCGACACCCCCAGCTGCTCCTAACACAGCGACCGTCCGTCCAGGAGATACCCCTAGAGAGGATATTCTCTTAACTGCTGAATACGCCGTCACCCCTGCGTCCAACATGGGGCCTGCCTCCTCATCGCTTACAGAGTCAGGTATAGGTATGGCGTATTTTTCTCTTATTACAGCATATTCTGCGAAAGTACCATTAATCTGTTCGCCTGTAGCAATCCTTCGTTCACACTTGCTCTCGAACCCTGAGAGACACGCATCACATACCCCACACGTGGAGTTTATCAACGGAATACCAACACGCTGACCCTCCCTTACTATTCCTTCACAATAGCTACCTAGTTCTTTCACCATGCCAGCCCCTTCATGTCCGAGAATCTTTATACCGCTACGCTTAATTATCTCACCCCTCCGCCTCCAATACCCTCTAGCAAAGGCGAGGTCGGCCCAACAAATACCAGAAGCTATAAGCCTCACTAAAACCATGTCTCTTTCCGCCTTAGGTTCGGGAAAGTCAGTAACGTACCTAAGTGGCTTACCTACTTCCTCTAATATTGCTGCTTTCACACCATCTACAGCCTCTATAAAGTAGCTTATAACTTTACTTTCTAGTTTATGCAATAATTTTGGTGTATTGCTGTCTTACCCTACAAGTCTCGATTTTGCAACAAAGTAGTCATGGATAGTGTAGACTTCCACCATCAAAAGTATTTAAATCCTTATCCAGACATCACCACGGACTAAGAGTGAAATATATAATAATAGGGCAAGACAAAAACCTTTTGTGATCAAAGCTCCAAAGAGGACAGTTATACTGTTGACATCTACTGCTCTCATAGTAGTCTTGGGTGCGATAATAATACTTCTTGTTTTCCCCTCCTTAAACCAACTAAACGACGGACGGACTGTAGGAACCTTTACGTTCACCGCGACACGCACTATTACACTTTATGCTGGAGAATCTGGATCCCGTTACCTCTTCGGCCTCGCACCAGATAACCTGACAACTCCTGGACCTACCTTAATACTTAAGAGAGGTGAGCCGGTCAAGATCATTCTGAAACCCGTTGGAGCCCTAGGCCACACATTCATAGTGATCAACTCGCTGGAAAGCATTTTACCAGGAAGGATTAATCCAGCATTTGATAATGCTAAGATAGGAGAGGAAATAAAACCAATTGAGCCTGGATCCGAGACGTCGACTATCTTCATCCCTACTAAGCCAGGAACCTACTATTATATCTGCGGCGTCGCGGGGCATTATCAGCTTGGACAGTGGGGGACGCTCATAGTGGTTGAGTAAGTAGCGTCCGGATAAGCATTTTCACCACCTCATGGTACTGTCAAGTTGGTATTACCTCCCCTCCTCGTGGAAGTAAGTTATTCCCAAGCCTATCCAATGCCCATCTATACCACAGTCCTCTATCCGCAACTATGACTGGCTTACCCTCACATGAGTCCAATACCTTCCTTAGGAACTTAACTGTGCTTGGAATCCCCTGAAGGTTAACGGTCCTGACCGATTCCCTAGACGCGCCGGTTAGACATAGCCTCTCGGATAGATCCCTCAAGGAATTAAAAATTCTCTTGCCAAAATACATCGAAGGGCAGCTTTCAGAATATCTGAATCCCTCAAGAGATCATGTACAAGGAATCACGAACCTCAAACAATTCCTGAACCTATTGGTAGGAGATGGGCCGTAGAGACAGCATTTTCAACATACAAAAGACTATACGGAGAATACTGCATGTCAAGAAACATAGAGAACATAGAAAGAGAGCTAAAAGTGCTTTGTGGCTTAATTCCTGGGCTCTTTCGTCTCTCTTCGCTACCTTTTGGCTATTCCTGTGACGTTTTCCGGCTCTCGTCTCAGATTCCCTATATCCTTTCGCCTCAAGGCCTATTGCCATGCCTCCATCCCTCTCCCATGATGAGCTACTAGAAGAGGGTCGATGAGAGACTCATTAAGCGTGGAGAAAAATGGTTGGATATGGTAGGAGGTGGATGGCTGAGACTGCAATATCCAGGTTCAAGGCATTGTTCGGAGAACATCTCCTCTCCAGGAAGCCGAGATGGATGGACTCGGAGCTGACGATCAAGGCGTTCATATACAACATGCTATTGAGCGCCGTAACAACCTAGGAAACCGGGCACCAGACGGAGAGGGGAAAATCGAACCCCAGGAATTAGGCCACAAGGCAATACATATACAACACACTAATAAACACACAGACAAGATAAGAAAAGATAAACAAAAGAAGGACCCAGAGAGGTAGAATTAGGCCACAAAGCACTATTCTGTCGTCCTCTTCATAGCGGGTCTTAGCTTCCTGAACTACTTTACCCCGCTAAAATACATAAATAGTAATTATGAAAGTTGACAGTGCCCCAAACTCTCACATGGGGGTGTCTCAATATAAGCCATCATCCTTTAAACCCCTTCTCCTCCTTTTACGAACCACAACTCTTGCCGGTGCTATTGGTAAATCTTTTATGATAGTAGGCAATGCGATTGCCTTGACCTTCAGGCCCACAATATCTTTCATCACTCCTAGGTTCTCCAACAACAGGATATCATTAGACAGTAGTATTTCGTGAAACTTTCTGCTCTCCAGCCTAGAGGGATTGGGCATATCAATACCAAATATTGATACCTGTTTCTCTACCAACCATTCTGCCACGTCTAAGCTTATCGATGGATGTAATATGTATTGTTCAGTTCCGTGATGCTGTGCCCATCCGGTGTAAAAGAAAACCATCTCACCGGCTTGAATATATCTCTCTTTTGCCGCCTCTTTAACACGCTTTAAAGTTATAACATCACTCTCTGAGCTACACCTAACATCTAATATAGTGCACCTGCCAACGAACTTTGATGGAGGATATCCCGCTAATGATTTTCCGTTGTTTAGGATAGCTGATGGGTGGTCAAAGTGGGTAAAACATCTAGAGGTGATGACGCGCTGATCATCGACGCAAGACTGAAGAGGAGATGTCAGCTCCTCAAGATTCCCGTAGACGGTGAGGTCATATATTTGCCGCGCTTGAGAGCGGTGGGGTGACTTATTAGAGACACTTTCAACGTCAATAAATTTTTCAATTACGTTTCTAAGCTCTCTCACAGTCCATCCCTCCTCCAGATATCTCTTAAAGATAGCCTCTTGCATCACAGGATCTTTCACACGCTTAAGATATAATAAGTGGAGGAGTTTGATCCTGTCTTGTGGGAGGGACTTCAGCTTCTCAATTATAAGTTGTGGAAGGCTAAGCAGCTCTACCCGGTTGTAGATATATCTTGGATTTATTCCTAGATCGCGGGCTATCTCCTCATAACTTTTTCCTGTCTTCGAAGACCAAAGACGGAATAATTCTGCTTCTTCCACTATGTTCCTGTCTTCTCTCAGGAGGTTCTCTATCGCCATCTGTCTAAATAATTCGGCATCACTTACATTATCGACGATACAGCTTATCTCATTTAGCCCTGCAAGCTTAGCTGCTTGATACCTCCTCCATCCCCATACGAGTTCATATAGGCCGTCGCGCGATGGTCTAACCTTTACGGGGACCTCGACATCACCTTTCACCATCATTGACTTGGCCAAAGAGGCGATGTCGCCAAGATTCCGTCGTTTAGGGACCCACTCGATCTCCTTAATCATAGATATGGGTATTTTCTTGATTGGTCTCTGATAGTCGATCTGAGAGGCCACATTTGTTGCCTTCCACTTAGCCATATCCTTAAGGATATATCCATGTAATAAAGTATTTAAAAGTTCCCTCTTAATCCATTGTTATTTTTTTTCCTTTACTGGTATTCATGGGCATTAGGGATACTTGGCCTGGAGTGTAGGCATGGCCACCCAGACAAGCCATCAACAAGCTCCTGAAGCCTCCTTGAGTCATGCTAATTCCGCGACTTATGGTGAGGTATAGTTAAGACCATCACATCCGCCAGAGACGCATCTACAACCAGATCTGGGAGAAGGCAAACCCTAATAACCGAACCCCCTCAGACAACCACATAAACAAGAAAGGCAAAAGAAGACATACAACAATACAACCTAGATCGAGATATGAGGTTTTGAGATAGGTTCATTATTAGAGAATTTCTTTTATTTTCTTCCAACTATTAATAACGTAATCCTCAAACCCGGATCTTCCCCTATCTATAAGGCCGGTGTACTGTATTGTCTTAAATCCCCGTATCTTGGCTTGCTTAATGTCCTGCTCCGGGTCGTCACCAATTATAACGGCTCTAGTTACGGGTATCCTCCTCTCCCATAAGTACTTTAAGAGTCTATCGTATATTTCCCCACTTTTTTTGTTGGCCCCCTTGAAGCCATGCTCGTCGAGCAACTCTCCGAAGGTAGTGAAACGCCCGGCAGGGGTTATGATCTCGCTGAAGTAATCTTTTAGATCGTGATGTCTTAGGAATTTAATGAGGTTCAGAACTCCCTGAACACTCGAGACCTCGCTTACTACGACACATTCTATGCCTCTCTCTCTAAGATGGTTAAGGCCTTCCTTTAGGTCTGTTGGTGGCTCCTTAGCCTTTGCTTCTAGCTCATAGTAGAGTTCTATTGCGTCTCGATCGTTGTCGAAAACCTCTCTCTCAAGCTTCTCGAGATAATACTCTTTGACAAGTCTGGCCTTTTGGTGTGGCGCGTCTGTGGGTGAGCCCACACTATCCCTTAACTTATACCATCTCTGCAACCTCATGGAAGCCTCATGTTCTCTACCTAGCCTCCGGTAGATCTCTGGGATAACGATGCTGTGGTGAAGAGTAAGAGGATTCATTATCGTATAGGAATAATCTATCCCGGCCCAATCTATTTCACGCCCACTATTCTTTGCAAACAGCATATTTACATCTAGATTAATTAGTCTTGGGATAACCATGACCCATTTTTAAACTTTACCTGTGAACCAACCGAGCAGATAGTCTGTCACATGCGACCCCGACAGATTGAAGATGGCTGTTTGTTGCTCCTTACTCCACTTCGTCTCAGGCCTACTCTGTAGGATGAAGACATTTTTTGGGAACTGTCCCGACTTCTCTATAGCAAACTCTATGTCCTGGGGACTCCCGAAGTACTCCTCTATCTTCTTTGCGACCTCGGCCAGATATATCGCCTCTTCTTCCGACAGACTCGGCGCCTCGGCTATCTTGGGAGGAATCTCCTTCTCGACTACGCCACCCAATTCATCATAGACAACCATGACCTGTTTACGCTGTATAATCCGTTCCTTCATCTTAAGTGTAACCTTATTGACCACGAATCTGTCAACGGATGTTATCCCCTTTACCACACTCTCTCCTACCCCGAAATTCGACTCTATCACAACATCGAGCCTGCTGCCTGTTGTCGGGTCTAAAGTAAAGATTACTCCAGCCGATCTAGCGTCAATCATTTTAATTATACCAACGCTCATTAGTGCCTTCTCATGAGGGAGACCCATAGCCTCCCTATAGGTTATGGCCCGCGGTGTATAGAGGCTAGCCCAACAAGCCTTTAACTTATCCAGTATCTCCTTCTCACCCCTGACAAATAGGTAGGTGTCGTGCTGTCCTGCAAAACTCGCGTGTGGCAGGTCCTCAGCGGTTGCACTACTCCTAACCGCGAAGCTAGGCGAGTTCTCGCCCAACTCCTCCTTAATGATGTCTACGAGGACACCGTAGGCGCTCAATACCTCTTCTCCAATAGAGGTGGGGAGTGGTGTCTGTGTAATCAGCTCTTGTATCTTGAGGCTTGCGACATGCGGGTTATTCTTCTCTTCCGACAATATTTTCCTGATTTTCCCTTCGACCTCTCCCTTTACAAACACCTTATAGGCTTCTGTAGATACAGCGAATCCGGGGGGAACGTTGAAGCCTCCCCTAGCAAGTTCTCCTAGCGATGCATTCTTTCCACCGACCTTTTCTAACTGCTCTTTGGTGCATTGAGCTATCGGTAAGATGTATTTGAGTCCCGTGAAATTGTTATATCTAAGTGGCATCGAGTATTGTGACAACTCCTTTCCCACCATCCACCCTTATTCTCTGGCCCGTCTTTATCACTTTGGTTGCGATTCCTGCTCCAACGACTGCGGGGATCATCAACTCTCTCGCGACGATGGCTGGGTGAGACATTACTCCCCCTCCATCAGTAACTAGTGCCTTTACCTTAGTGAAGACTGGTGCCTGACTTGCGTGGAGGAAGCCCGTCACCAATATCTCTCCAGGCTGTATCTCATGATACTGGGCGCTGGGGTCCGAGACCACTCTTGCTACGCCCTCCACGACGCCAGGAGACGCGGGCCAGCCCTTCAGCTCCACAACCTTTTCTGGAGGTCTGAGGAGTTCTCTCACCTTCTCGATCGTCAGCCCCCAAAGCCCGACAAAGAATGGGTCAGTGATCTTCTCTGGAAGCTTGGCCTTCCTGCCCACTAATATAAGCGGGGGGGTCCAGTTCCTTAGGGCCTCGTATATCCTTCTCCTCTTCTCTATAACCTCCCTCTTGAACTTAACAGGTGCATCGGAGTAATGAGCGCAGACCAGGTCGTTAAGGACCTCCTCGATCTCGAACAGATGAAGATATTTTATGTCTGTGGGGTCTGTAAATACCCCTTTCTTATACAGATAGTGTCCTAGCTCAAAAAGCTTCTTGTAGAGGGTTGAGAATAGCCAGTGGTCGTTGTAATACGCATGTCCCTCGAGGGCCGGTGCCATCGTCCTAGCTGCATTGAGTAGTTCCCAGAATGCCTTCCGATCCTCCTCCCTAGGGATTAGCCTGCTATACTCATTCGCGAGCTTCAAAGCTTCCCTAGCTATCTCCACGCGGTCAACGATTATGTTTTCCCCGCGCTCGATCTTTTCAATATATGACTTGATGAATTGCAGAGGCACTGTTAGGTCATCTAACCATTGTGTGTGAAAGTGGTATAGGGCATTTCCAGTAGTCACATGGAACCACTCCCTGTTATTGTTCCACTCTTCCAACCATCTCCTGCCCGCTGGATTCTTCATTAGCTCCGCGAACAGGGAATCCGGATTATCACTCCTCTTAAAGACCTCCTTTATACCCAAATCTACCGCCATCTTTGCTAATATACGCAGTCTCCTATCACCCTCAAGTAGGTCCTGCTCCGTCCCCGCCAGCATCGCTGCTATATCCTTATCCTCTATCCCTGGAAATACTTTCTTACAAAAATCTGAGAATATAGCATAGGTAGCGAACGCTAGCATTATGTGCTCGAAGTGTACATGCCAAACCTCATAAAGTAACTGCACGTATTTGTGCCACTCCATGATCAGCTTTAATCCGCTGGAGAGCTCAGAATTTCTTCCCGTAAGCCTTACATGGGGCCCAACACTCTCGAAGTCCTCTAGTTCTTGGAGCTCCGGCCATTTGATCTGCTCTATCCGCATTGCGAGATTCTTGCACTCGGTTATCCACCTCCTCCATATCTCGGGCCAGTTATCTATTATGACCTTACTACGTTTTTGAAACTCAGCAGCCCTCTTCTGTACCCTAACAGGATCGGTAATCTCCCTAGCAGTTATATACACATAACCGTTCAAGATACGGGAGTGGGGGCCTAATGCAGTGGGAATAGCATTCTCCGCCGAACATGATAGAGCTGTTGCACCATATCCGTACCACGCGTGACCTACGAGATCTATGGGTAACAAGGGAAGTGGGTGATGGAGGTTATCAAATATCCATACACAAGAATCCTCATGCTCCTCGTGTCCCTCGCTGAAAGTCCAATAATAGGGATAGAGTTCTCTCCAGTCTTCGGCGCCAGCAGGTGGCTTCACCTCATGGGGATCTGGGAATGGTGATGACCCACTCATGTTTTCGAGTTGATTACCTCTCCATGCATCGTTAATAAATTTTCTATTAAAGAAAAAGGGTACTGTCCGTCAGCGGGGTTAAACGACAGGGGTCCACATAATCGCCTAGGGCTGAGAAACTGTCACCCTGAAATAGTATTCAAAAGCCTGATCCGGACACTAACGGGAGGTGAGCAAAAATGCTTATTTGGACACTATCCCATATAATCATGCTTAACTTTTAATAAGAGGGTGAAGAAAGGATTTTGTCGATGATAACTGCACCCTTCGATTTTTCATATTTAGAACGTGGGGTCTGGAGATCGGAAAATTTCTGGGTAAGTAACTTTAACTTTGAGGACGAGGTTGTCAGAGAGTATCAATTCCCAGAGAGAGTGATATTCCACGATGTGACGCTAAGGGATGGTGAACAGACACCTGGTGTGGTCTTGAGAAGGGACGAGAAAGTCAAGATTGCTCAGGCTCTCGATGAGGTTGGTGTGAATAGGATCGAGGCAGGGATGCCTATTGTCTCGAATGAAGACTTGATGGCTATCAAAGATATAGTTTCTCTTGGGCTTAAGGCAGAGATTTATGCGTTTTGTAGGATGAGGTACGAGGATATAGAAGCAGCACTAAAGTCTGGTGTAGATAGAGTAATCATCGAGGGGCCGATAGGTCTTCCAAAGATCTTTTATCAGCAGGGATGGAGCCCGGAGCAAGTTATCGAATATGCGGTGAACTCGGTGCAGTACGCAGTGGATCATGGGCTTAGGGTTAGATTCTTCGGCGTGGACTCCACCAGAGCGGATTACGCCTTCATGGTCTATTTGTTTAAAAGGGTTGAGGAGTTGGGTGTGGATGGTCTCGTGGTTGCGGATACGTATGGGTCACTCACCCCTGAGGCTTCCAGGTACTTGTTCAAGAGACTACGCTCAGAACTCGGTAAGACTCTAGAATTAGAATTTCACGGCCACAACGACTTCGGTCTAGCAACTGCAACGAGTTTAGCAGCATTATCGAGCGGTGCTAATGTGGTCCACGTTAGTGTGAATGGTTTGGGCGAGAGGGCCGGAAATACGTCTCTCGAAGAGGTGGCTTTGTGTTTAAGCCTTCTATATGGAGTAAGACATTCTATAAAACTTGAGAATTTGTTTGAGCTCTCTAGACTCGTACAGAACCTGACGAGGGTTAAAGTCGCTACTAATAAGCCTGTAGTCGGGGAAATGGTTTTTGCCCGTGAGTCAGGATTAGGAGTTGCCGGTTGGATGAAGTACCCCCTCGCCGCGGAGCCATATATCCCAACAATAGTTGGTAATAAGGATGTAATTCTTATCGGTAAGAAAAGCGGCAGACACTCGATTGAATGGAAGCTCAGGCATCTAAATCTGGAGGCAACTGAGGAAGAGATAAAGGAGATATTGGGTAGGGTGAAAGAGGCAAGTGAGGCAAAGAAAGGCCCGCTCACAGACGAAGAGTTTATCAAAATAGTCAATGAGGTGTTAGCATCTGGATAAAGGCTTTAAATTACTGTTGACGAAGGCTACTCTCCGACCTACGAGAGGCTATCCGGCACCTTCCCAATCATATAAACCCCTTATCCGTACACTATCAAACTTTTAATAGAATTCTTTCCAAAGATTTCTTGTGGTAGAGCAGGTAAAAGCAATCGATATACATACTCACATGTATCCGGCGGAATACATAAAATACTTGGAGGACAGGACCGAATACCCTACAATAGTTAGGGATGAGCGAGAGGGTCTGGTTATCTGGGATAGTGGTGTAAGGGCGGGGCACGTAAGGCTTCCGGACCACGCTGATCCTGAGTACCGGATAAAGGAGGTGGGGCGGCACGGAATAGAAAGCCAGGCTGCGTCCCTCACTACACCTGGGGTCCATAGATTCGGCGAAGAATCAGTCAAATGGGCTAAAAAAATCAATGACTATCTGGCGAGCATAACCGATAAATGGCCGACTAACTATGCATGCCTCGCAGTACTCCCATTAAATAATGTTGGCGAATCAATAGACGAGCTAGAGAGGGCAGTAAGAGACCTCGGGCTACGGGGCGTCATCCTCTTTACCAATGTTAACGGGATCTATATAAGTGATAAAAGGTTCATCCCTATATTTGAAAAAGCCGCGCAGCTCAACATTCCGATACTATTACATACTGCTACCCCTCCAGAGAAGTTGTTATCGGCGGTCGCTGACTACTCGATCCCTACGTCCTTGTGGCCGTACCTCTATGACGAAACGATAGCTGCGACGAAGCTGGTCTGGGATGGAATACTCGATAGGGTCCCTGGCCTTAATATTATTCTCGCCCACTTGGGCGCCTTCATCCCTCTACACTTAGATAGAATCGACTATGCAGCTAAAGGATACGCAAGGGAGTATGGTTATAAGTTGATGAAAACGCCAAGCGAGTATTTTATAAAGCAGCTCTACTACGACACGGCAAACTTTTTCAGACCAGCCGTAGAGTTCGTTAAGAGAGTCGTGGGCGCTGAGAGAATACTTTTTGGGACAGACTATCCCCATAGGGTAGGTGATCCTGCAAAGGCCATCGCGAGCATCAAGGGGATGGACGCAACGGAAGAGGAGAAGGAAAAAATTTTGAGGGGTAACGCGGAGAAATTATTAAGACTCACATAATATTAGAAGAGAGGAGGCTAGAGGAGAGTGAGGGGTATAAAAGTCAGCATACCTGTTAACGGTCCTGTTCTCTGATATTTTTGAGGAGGAGAACCGGTTTTCTAGGGACTCATTGGCTAAAGTTAACAGAGCCCCCATTGTCATCGGCGATATGTGTGGGCCGAGGCATGGAGATATGCAGGCCTACCTCAGAATCTTATAGATGGATGAGAAGCAGTATAGGGAGGTTCTTTGCATGGCTAACAAGCGGTTAGAAGACTCGCCATAAGTGGTAGAGGCTAACATCACCTTCACAGCCCTCATACAGCTAGAGTGCATCATAACATACCTGAGGTTTTCAGACGAGTCCATAGTTTAGAACACATGTAGTGTGAATCTTTTTTCTTGATAAATTTTTATATAGTTGGGAGTTAAGCTATCATAATAATGTCACCGGATGTTAACAGATTCCCACACGCCTTTGAGGTGGAGACACCTAGAGGAGCTGAAGGTTGGGAGTCTATGTACCCCTATTGGTTCGTTTTCACGAGAGAGCCTGGATCGAGACGTGACTGGGAGTCAAAACTCTTCTGGTTTAAAGATAATACACACATCCCGCAACCAATATATCCTTTCGACGCAATACATCCAATACTTTGGGAATGGACATTTTCAGAATTCAGCACACGTATATTTACTCTGCCGACGGTTCGCGGATACCCTTTCAGAGTACTTAATGGCTATGTATATGTCTCGAATCTACCAGTCGAAGACCCTAAGGAAATCGAGAGGAGAACCGAATTGTTCAAGAGGCGCGCCGGTTATTACTACCAGAATTGGAACAGGATATATGAGGGGTGGAAGTCCAAGGTATTTGAGCTGACTAAAGAGCTGGAAAAAATCGAGTTTCATGACCTACCCGAGATTGAAGACGAGAGCGTTGTTTTTCAACAGCTCGGTTATTCTAAAAGTAGTTATGAACTCTACGAGGGCTGGCACAGACTCTTCTTAACCTATACTAAATTGTGGCATATGCACTTTGAGATGCTAAACATTGGTTACGGCGCCTATCTATTATTCTATCTATTCTGTAAGGAGAAGTTCCCAGAAATTCCTGACAAACACATAGCTAGAATGGTATCTGGTATTGAAAGTGTCCTATTTAGACCTGAGCGGGAGTGTAGGAGGTTAGCTAGGCTTGCAGTAGAACTTGGTTTGTCTGACATCTTCCTTAAGAGAATGGGCTATGAGAAGACAGTAGAGGAGCTTAGGAAGAGTGAGAGGGGAAGAAATTGGTTAGATGAGTTGGAAAAGGCGAAATATCCGTGGTTTTACTTCACAACGGGGGTTGGATTCTACCATACCGAGCCACGCTGGATTGATAACATGGATATACCCTTTAAGTTTATTACCGATTACATTGAAAGATTGTTGAGAGGAGAGAACATAGACCCTTCCACCGAGAGGATCATAAAAGATAGGGACGAGATAACGGAAAGATATAAATCGCTTCTCAAGTCACCCGACGATATAAAGGCTTTTGAAGAGAACCTACAATTAGCTCGGACTGTTTTCCCATATCTCGAGGATCACAACTTCTATATAGACATCTTTTCCTCCACCATAATGTATAGGAAGGTGCGTGAATTATCCAAAATATTGGTAAAAAACGGAATACTAAAGGAGGTCGACGACATTTTTTACATGAATCCATTCGAGATAGGAGAGGTGGTGTATGATCTTTGTGCTAATTGGGCTGTTGGAGACAAACCGATGGGGAGTTACTATTGGCCAAGAGAGATCGAGAGGCGTAAGAAGATACTTGAGGTTCTAAGAAGACATTCCCCGCCACCGGCGTTAGGCAAACCACCGGAAGCCATAACAGATCCTATACTCATCATGCTGTGGGGGATAACAACAGAGAGGGTGAAAGAATGGTTATCGGCAGCTGCTATTGCTTCCGGTGTAAAACGGCTTACGGGTATTGCAGCGTCACCGGGTATTGCCGAGGGTGCTGCGAGAGTGATCTCTAGTCCTGAGGAGATCCTAAAGGTGAAAGACGGAGAGATATTGGTTGCCCCCACGACAGCTCCATCTTGGAACGTGGTTTTCGGCAAAATTAAGGCTGCTGTGACTGATATTGGAGGATTAATGTCACATGCGGCCATCGTGGCACGAGAGTACGGTCTGCCCGCAGTAGTTGGGGTAGGATACGCTACACAGGTCATAAAAGACGGGATGAAAATTAGGGTTAATGGTGACGAAGGAGTGGTCGAGATACTTGAGGGATGATAACAATTTTTCGTTCATACTTCCCCCGGAAGAATGTAGCGGGGCTAGGATCAGACTTGTTGGTGGCAAGGCTGCCTCGTTGGGTGAGCTAACAAAAGCCAACATCCCTGTCCCCCCATTCATTGTTATAAGCTCAGAAGCCTATCGAGAATACGTGAAACATAACGGTTTAGAAAACGCAATAGAGCTGCTTGACGATACAGAGGATGAAAGCAGGCTTCTGAATCTTGCAGGTAAGATCCGTTCAGAGATCCTAAAGGCTCCTTATCCCACCGGATTAAAGAGAGAGCTGATGGAGGCATATGGTAAGCTTGTAAGTCGGTGGGAAGTTATTGCGGTAAGATCAAGTGCCACTCTCGAGGATGCTGCTGATGCTAGTTTCGCAGGTCAGTATGAGACGTTTCTAGGAATACGCTCGTTTGACCAACTGCTGGATTCAGTAAAGAGGTGTTATGCGAGTCTATTCAACGATAGGTCAGTCCTCTATAGGAAGAGGCTTAAAAAAAAGAACAGCGAGGCCTATATGGCGGTTGTGGTCCAGTCGCTGGTGAGAGCAAGATCTGCGGGAGTCATGTTCACACTCAACCCAACTAACGGCGACCCGTCCGTGGTGGTCATCGAAAGTAGTTGGGGACTTGGTGAGGCTGTCGTTAAGGGAGAGGTGATCCCCGACAGTTACGTGGTGAGCAAGGTGACCGGCGAGGTTCTCAAGGTCAGAAAATCCGGCAATAAGCCCATAAAGTATGAGACGACTGAGGATGGGGAGTTGTTGACTATAATGAATCCCCCTGAGGCTCATGAGCTCAGCCTAAGCTCTGATGAAGCAGTATACCTAGCCGAGATAGGAGTACGGTTAGAGAATCATTACGGCAGACCACAAGATGTGGAATGGGTGGTTGACAAGAATCTTAGATTCCCGGATAATTTGTTCGTGGTCCAAAGTAGGCCAGCCACCGTCTCACCAACCACGTCAAGGGCCTCGGAGCTTTCTTCGATTCCAGTTTTGGACAGGATGGTTAGGATTTTAAAGGCCAAACCGTGAGAAGCACACACCATAATTTACGTTATCTCATAACAGCATGAAGAGCGAAGAGGCCGTTTGCATCACTCTGTACAATATATCCGGTTCTTACTACTCCGTCTACCATCGTTGAACTTGTTTTCTCCTCAGAAATGTAACCTAGCATATTTGCAGGGGTATCTACTCCCAACTCCGCCCTCTCTAAAAAGTGCCACGGAATCTTAAGCATCCTGCCTGTCTCTGGGTCTATAGGGATGGGAGTTACGTTCACGATAGGGATTCCTATCGCATGATGAGGTCTCCATGTTGGATGCGGTGCTATTAAGGGACCAGACTCCTGACACCCGAGAATGGGTATAACAAAAGCACCCAGCCTCTTACCTGCCGCGTAGATTTGCTTCAATTCCGCCCTAGACTGATCGTCAATTGCGACGAAGACGTAGCGAAGCTTAGACGCAAGCTCTCTTCCTAATAAGGATAATCCAGCGGTATCCGTCACAGCGAATCCCCCCTCAACCTGGCTAGGATCCGTCGGACCGAAGTAAAGTTGCCCCTCCCCGAAAATCGTGCTTGCCAGGCATAGAACGCCGTGCCATCTACTTAACCTCCCAAGCATAATAATTGGTGACCCCAGGATCTCGCCGAAAAACTTGTCAAAAGACACCACCATCGCAAGTAGGGATGTGTGGGTATGCTGTGCAGCGTCCACTCCAGCAGGTAGCGACAGTATCGGGTCGGAATAGGATGCGTATCGTATAATAGGTTCGAAAGTCTCGGTTTTTTTATGTGATAACATCTCCTCAAACCTGATAACTCTTCTACCGGTTGAAGAGTTGGTCGCCCTATCCACGATTATCACATCGGGACTAATAGTGTTTAGTCTCGATTCTAATCCAGGGCTATGCGTCTCGTCTATATGAACTTTTACCCCGGCAAGAAAGCACCCTAATACTGTTGCGGTTAAGTTAAGAGGGTCCGAACAAAGACAGACTACTGATGCATAGCGCTCCGTACTAACGTGTAATGCTATCTGCGATACGAGTTTTCTTAATTCCTCGGGGCTTAGTTCTCGCTGCCCATCTCTTATCATCATCTTTCCATTTTTTAGTACCTCAGAGAGTCTATTGAACATAAATTCATAGGGAACTGGAACAGATCTTTCAAGCCCTTCTGGCCAGTATGCTGTAGCCTCGCCAACTGCCTTACTCAACTCAGGTTATGGTGACATTAACTCTTTATTAAAAATTTTTTTCTTAATGACCCTGACAACTTTTACTCAGGCTTTGCTCTCTACGTCTATGCCTGATAAGGTCTCCATTAACACACCCCCAATCCTAAAATGAGGGCAAAACAGTACAATTAATAATTAATCTACAAAGCAACTTGTTATTTTTTTAGTTAGGGTCAACTCGTCCTATAAGCTCCACGTATCACCAGATCAATTTCTTTTCTTAACGTATGAATGTAAGCATTCCTATTTCCCTCACTTTCTATGACTTTATTTGCCCACTCGTCACAGTATCTGCACTTGGTGCAATTCTTATCGCAGAAGCCTTTAAGGAAAAAGTCTAGGAAGCCGTCTAGTAGGCTAGCCCTGATCCTTAGTTTAGTAATGGGAGGTTGTGCTGAAAGATAGGCGGGTCTTGTAGCTACAAGGAATTCCGCAACATCTTCACATTTACGCTCGGTGTAGGATCGAGCAGCTCTCAAGATCCACTCGCTATGCGACCCTCCATCTCCTAGCTTTTCGCGGCCTGCTATCTTAAAGAGTCTGAAGCCAAGATCCTCGTATACGTGGAGGTCTTGGGGTCGGATCCAAGGAGCCTTAATTAACTCAGATGTATCCGCGTACCTTATTGCACTGCATTCTAATAAGCAATAGTCGATGGTTTTTGAACCAATATAAGACTCGCCCATATGGGAGACTATGTTCCCGTGGTAGAACCTGATAGGGCAATCGAGCAAACACCCCTCGTTAACTAGTAGTGATAGTTCGCATCCGACTGCCGATCTCACGGCTTTTAGAGTTCTAAAGTCCCTATTTATTGACGGGTCCAGGTGAATCACATCCACACCTATTTTTTCGAAGTAGACCGCTTTCCTAACACCATCTACGAAGGCTAGGACTGATACGTGGACCTCAAGTTCTGGAAAGTATTCCTTAATGACCCTCATGATGAGCGGGTTTGAGGTTATGACGGCGTCGCATCCTAGCGATTTAATCATTGCTAACCGTTGTAAAATCTTTGTTCTTCCGTCATCTCTCATCTCAGCACCTCCTAGGCACGATGCGTTCATCACATAAGCAAATTTCATTCCTGTATTTCTAATGCGTCTAATACATTCTCTTGCAGAGAGCTCGCTTGTTTTAGGGAGGATTCTTGCGGGCCTTAACGTGGATTCACCACTAGTGGATCCATATAGGTACTTAATGGGAAGCTCAGCAAGTTCACCGATAATCTCAGGGTCCCAATTAAATGGGACCATCAGGTGTCTACTCATGTTATGGATCTCTCACACACTCCTTAAAAAGTTTATCTATCGACTATATGATAGTGTCCAAATAAGCATTTTTGCTCACCTCCCCCTCGCAGCCTGATAGTATAGTGTGAATAGGTTTAGGAATAGTTTGAGGTTTGTGATCCCCTCTACGTGGTCTCTTGCGCTCATCTTGTGGTGGAATACTACAGTTCTCTCCTTTAGGTATCTGAAGAATCTTTCGACCCTGTTCCTCATGCCGAACCTCTCATGCCTATACTCTAGTCCAAGCCTCTCAAATGCCCACCTATACCATGGACCCCTATCGACTATGACTAGTGGCTTGTTTGTACAATCCTCAGGGCCTTCTTCAGGAATGCTAGGGCGTTTAGGCTGCTCCTGCCATAAGACGCCTCCAGAGCCAATAATTCCTTGGAATCTACGTCTACTGCAGACCAAACATATACGTGGACTCCTTTAACTGATAGCTTGGTCTCATCAACAGCTATACACCTCCTATACCTAGGCTCCTTAGCGACCCTGATCTCAGATACCTTCCTGGCGAGGTAGTGGACGGCAGACTTGCTTATCGGCTCCAAACCCATGCTAAGGACCCTAGAGACCTTCCTACAGCTACCATGAAACATGTAGTCCAATACTGCTAGGACCTTAACCTCCCCACCTTATTTATTACGAATAAAACAACTCGAGACCAAGGCCACAACATCCATAACACACAAAACACATCAACCGGCCTTTAAATATAACGCCTTATTTGGACGCTATGGACTATATTAAGCCTAACATGGCCTAAAAGTTGCGGCCAAAATTGTGGGCCCGGAATCCATATGCATACTGCACTAAAGTATGCCACCAAGTCTGGACATGCTATACATCAACATCAATACGGTGATAGAGGCAAAGAAGTTGAAGTGAACATGATATGCCAGCCTTTTAGAGAGTTTGGCTTGCTCAGTCGTCATCTTCGCCACATCGGCTTCGGAGGCTTTAGGGCTTAGTCGCCTCACTAGCCTTGGCCTATAATAGAACGTCATCAAACCTCCATTTACAAGTAAAGCTATTACTATCAAAATAGCTACCAGTAGAGTTCTACCATAGGAGATATTGTAAAATTCTAGCGAAAAAAGATTCCAAAACATTTTAAGCTCACTCAGGTAAAGTAGGCCGCTTATAGAGAGACCTATTAACGCAATCCAATTAAGGATTGCCATATCTAGCCCTACTGAAGCAGATAAAATCATCTGGCTCGCAGGGGGGACAAGCTTAAGCCGTCTGTTGAAAATCAGCTCGAGGAAAAAATTAGATCCAACAAGGATAGCGGCGAACAACAGGTGGCTGAAAAGATATACGTGGGCCAGCATCACTCTTCCACATAGCTCGACCCATTATATTAAGCTAAGGTTATTTATGTGAATAGTAGTTTCCGGGGTACTGTCAAGTTGGTATTACCTCCTCTAATCCTGGTCTGATGATGTTGTGCATTGCTGCAATTGCGGTTGCCAACTCTTCTAGGCTCTTCAGCATCTTCGCGTTTATGTTGTTGTAGAGCTTGGAATCCCTCTCCCCCTCGACGCGTATACAGCCAATACCTCTTTGGTATCAACGTCTATTGCGGCCCATAGATAACAGGTCTGACCACTCACCTTCAGGACTGTCTCATCTACGGCAACAACTCCTCACCCTCCTGAACGGCCTGAAGAGGGACGAGAACCTGTGGACCCATATCTTGACCGATTCCCTAGACGCGCCGGTTAGACATAGCCTCTCTGAGAGATCCCTCAAGCTAAGGCCCGCTATGAAGAGAAAGACGGAACAGAGCTTCTCGACGTGAGAGTACCTATGGAACCGAGAGAGACTGGCTAACGAGCTCAGTAACACATCAATAACGTGCATCACGACCAGAGACCCATCCCAAAAAGGCTTAAGTAAAACTTGTCAGTACCTCTGAAGAACCTCTCATGCCTTTATTCCAACCCCCTTCTCGAACCTATGGATATCAGGGAGGTGAAATGAAAATAACTAGCGGGAGACTATTTTGTGTACTGCAGGTATCAAATCACCTACTTTGGAGGTTTTCAAGTAACTGCCTGTCTATAACTGGTCTATATCCGAATCTAATAGGTATCGAACCTATGCTCTCAACCATCACCTCAACATCCAGCTGGTCCTCTAGCAGTCTCTTAAGCCTGACCGTATCTACAGATCCTTCTACGATGATATGTAGCCTGCCATACCCTCCCTTCACTAAAAGGAAGTTTCTGCAACAGAATTCTTCGTCCATGTCGAGTATTTGTCTTATTTGATAGGGTAGAATTCTTTTCCACCCTACTACTACCGCGTTATCCTCTCTATCGATCAGCTCGATCCTCCTAAGTTCCCGTCCACAGCCACAGGTCTCACCAAACATGACCGCTAAGTCCCCTGAGAGATATCTAATGATAGGTATTGATCCTTGGTATAATCGTGTCACTGCGAGCCTTCCTACCTCACCAGCTTGTGCGGGATAACCGTCATCTCTTATTACTTCAAGGAGACAGACATCTTCATGAACGTGATGAGCTTCGTGAAAACGACATTCATCAATTGCAGCTCCCTCCTGGGTCCCCCCTCTCTCGTAGATTTCACCGACTCCCAACTCTTCGCAGATCCTCTTCCTGGCCATCGGCGAAATGGGAGCTCCAACAGTGATGCACTTTTCCACACCTTCTAATGCTCTCTTTTGTCCCTTCCAGAATATTGTTAACAGGAAAGGCGTTGTGATGGATAAAAACTGAGCTTTAGATTCTCTTATAGTGTTGAGGAAGTTTCTAACATATTTCTCCGACGAACTTCCCCAGAAATAAATGGCTTCAGCTCCAATTAACCCTACTGCCCCCGCCTCGCAGGCGGCAAGTCTATGCCAGGCCGGACTCAGCATAACAACCCTCATACTAGGCCTTAGACCGGCCCACCACAATCCTCTGGCTGCGGGCCAAACATACTCCTCTAGTTCTTCATCTTTTTGTGGAATAATCAGCGTCTCACCTGTGGTGCCTCTTGTCGTGAAGAAGATGTGGTCATCATCTGACACCGCATCTCCTCCTATAGAGGTAGCAGAGATTAGCTCTTTTTTTGAGGTGAGGGGGACTACTTCTGCAAAGTCCTTTAATGAAGAGACCTCGTCGGGATTGAGATCTCTAAACTTTGTTTTGTAGAAGTTGCTCGCTCTCTTAGCTACTTCAATTAGTCGCCTAATCCTCTTTAATTGATACTTCTCGATTCTGCTTCTTGACCATATTTCTAACTCGTCAAAATACTCGCCAGACATGAGCAACGTAAACCGGTTCATGAGCAATTGCAATATTCACCCTTATCTAACTTGATGCCGCCATATCTACCATTCCGAGCCTTCGCTGGATTCTCTATAATTACATTGTCCCCCTCATACCTAACATTAGAGCCGCCCGCAGGTATGAATTTACCACAACTCTCACACTTATGTGCGAAGCACAGCCACTCTGAGGAATAGACTAGTTGCGCATCCCCTCCCACCTCATCGAAGTCTCCTGCGATGATAATTCTGGAGTTAATGTTATCGATGAGTGTTCTAACGAGCCCGCTAATTGAGTGGTTAATGATAGTTAGGCTCGGCCTCAGCATTCTATGGGCATCCACGAACACTCCCACCCTCTCAGGCGAAGCCTCGGAGCAGATTACCCTGTACCCCACTATCTCGGAGGCCCCCTCCACTAAACCCGGAATGAACCATCGTGATTGCAAGTACATTAGAGGGCTACTCCCGAGATCACAGACTTGGACGATCACCTTCTTTTTTGCTCCGAGCGCCCTCATAGAGGAGGCCAGTAACTTTGCTGCAGCGCTCAACTCGTCCGTAGAATGATAAACCAACTTCATGGTTGCTGTCTGAAAATACGGCATCACCACGATGCAACCTCCATCTTCTTTATAAAGATATACTGTTTTTGTCGCTCTTAATCTAGTTTGTTGGCGATTATGTGGCTCACATGGTTATTTAACCCATTTATCCCGACACTATAAATAGGTAAGAGCGAAGTTTTTATACTGTTGTGTTTGGCAAAGAGTCGGCATGCAGATTCCGAGACATATTTTCCGGGAGAATGATATACGGGGAGTATACGGCTTAGAGCTGGATGTACCTATTGCTAGGATGATCGGCCTCGCGTTAGGGTCTGAACTCGTGGCTGGTGAGGAGGTCGCGGTAGGCTACGATATGAGAACGAGTAGCCCGGCCCTCGCCCTCTCCTTAGCCTCCGGCTTGGTTGAGGCAGGATGTAAAACAGTAATTCATGGTTTGATCACGACCCCCCTGCTCTATTTCTCAACGGTATACCCAGAGCGGAGGACAGGTGTCATGGTAACGGCTTCGCATCTCCCTCTAGATAATAATGGATTCAAGATAGCTAGGGGAGGAATAGCATACACATACGAGCAAATGATTTCGAAGATAGAGATGAGGATTGTTAGGAATGATTTCAGAAGAGCCGAATGGGCTAATCTTGGGAGTTGGAATTATGATGCAGGGATAATAAACATGTACATATCAGAAATCTCGTCCAAAATAAGACCAGAGAGAAGGCTTAAACTGGTGGTAGACGTTGGATCGGGCTCATGTTGGTTTGCGAGAAGTGTGATTGAGCGGTGTGGCTTCGAGGCCAGAGTTATTAATGATGCACCAAGCGGGATTGAAGGGGCGCCGCGTGTCGATCCCCTGAGACCAGCTTCTCTCCAACGCTTAAGACACGTTGTCGTGGAAGAGGGTGCCGATCTGGGTATAGCCTTGGACCCTGACGCTGACAGGGTGGGACTCGTGGATGACCGTGGAAGAATAATCCTACCAGACCATATAGCAATGTTGTTGATCAGCTCATCGGTAAGAAAGAAAAAGGGTTGTAAAGCCCTTCTTTATGTTGGTTTATCTCCGTCCGTAGCAGAATATGCGAAGGAACTCGGGGCCACACCTTTCGATGTTAGATCGGGGCACTCGTACATACAAGAAAGGATGGTTGACTTGCATGCGGATGTAGCTTGTGAGGCGAACGGTCATTACTATCTTGCTGACGACTTCTATGGGTTTGATGACGGAATATTCGTTGCCCTACGAGTTGCAGAGGAGGTCTCTGTGCAAGGTAGAAGTCTTTCCGCTATCGTGGACTCGCTTCCCGGAGTCTATGCTCCACCAACAGAGATACACATACCAGTACCAGAGCAGCTGAAGGATGCAGTAGTTCAAGCTGTGGGGGAATATGCTGAGGAAGCTGGCTATGCGATAAAGAGGGTAATAGGTGTGAGAGCAGAGAGTGGCGATGAATGGTTCCTCATTAGGCGCTCAGGGTCCGAAGCATCTATTGTCATAAGGTACGGTGGCGCAAGCTTTGACGTGGCGGAGAGAGCGAGAAGAGTGGTTGAGTCCATGCTGGCGAAAGCCTATAGTAAGTTAGGAATTAAGGGTGAGCCTAAGATTGAGAGAATCCACGAATATAATTTAACCTAATATGATGGGTATCGAAATATTGATTTAAGGTTGGATTTAACGGGTCGTTTTTGTCTCCTCTCTATACAGCCCCAAGTTCTTTAGCAACGGTCGGTCATTTACGGAGAACAATATCGACTCCTCCATACCATCGTTGGCTAACTCGTGATAAACCCATGGAGGAATAACAATTATGTCATGCTGCTCGAATGAAAGTTCCTTCCCATCAACGATAACGGCGCCTTTTCCTTTGACGACGTAATATACTACGCTCATTGTGTGTCGGTGTGATAGGGTCCTCTGACCTTTTTTCAGCAACGTTATGTCCGCGCCCATTGTGTCGGATATCTCCCTCCCAGTTGCTTTGTCTTTATAGGTGAGGGTTACACCATCGAATGGGTTACCATCGGTGAAACTGGCTAGGTCTTTGAGAAGCGCATACGTATCCCTCCATTTGAATAACAATGGTCTTGATTGCCCCCTTATCCATCTTAGATCTATATTAGGTTCAAGTCCACTATTTACTATTCTTTCCATTATATCTCCCTGTTCAAAGGGTTCCTGAGTCTCCTTATGATAATTCTCGAAAAACGAGACGAGTAAGTTTTTAGGTATGGGGATATCCAAGGCATCTAGCCAGACTACTGGCTCATTAGAGTTATTCACATGATCATGCCATGCCCATCTAGGTGTTGTAACGAAGTCGCCTTCTTCAAAGACTACTTTAACACCGTCTACTGTAGTAGTGGCCTTGCCTCTGATCATGAATCTTGTAGCAAAAGCGGTATGTCTGTGTGCTGCAGCCTCCTCACCGGGGAGCACTATCTGTAACCCTACGTATATGGTGTGTGTTGCAGTATAGAGTCCCATATCTTTAAGTCCGGGGTTAACAGGGACTAATACCCTCCTTTCCACGTTTGCCCCAAGAGGTACATCGCGGGCAACCCTGTATAGCTCTTCGATTATTTCCTTACCCTTCCATATATATGGCTTTACGACCTCTGCTGGATTTCGAGGAACTAATGTGAAGAACACATCCCATAGCGCTACAACATTTGGTAGATATTCCCTAACGTGTGACTGTTTAGTCTCCATTTGCATCCACTACCTGCTAACGATTCCTATATGTACTTTACCGTCCGAAATATTCACCGGGAATGTCGCTAATGGTTTGGCCGATCCAATTACAGGGTGTGTAGTGACCGTTCCCGTGGATAACATATATGTTGCGTAATGGTCTGCACATATTAGTCTACCCCCTTTAGTTACCTTTCCTATACTTAAATCGGCGAACTCGTGGGGACACCTGCCCTCTATTGCATAGATTTTCCCGTCAACCTTCATGATTAAGGTCTCTAACCATCCCTGAACCATACTTTTTACCAATCTCCTTGAGTCCAATTCATCAACTTCGCAAACAGGCACCCATTCTAATTTGACCATTCTACTAGCCTCGAATTGCTCAGGGAAAACTTTAAAACACGCGTACATTAAGAGAGAAATCGAGTGTATCGAAGGTAGGGTTGCTAATACGTCCTCTACATACCTCTCTATACACCTATTTAGGGTAGTTAGGATAATCGGATAGTGTTGCCTGTAGGCCACAGCTACTTCGCGGAGATGCCGATCTCCACCATAGAAAAAACCTACCCTTGCCGCAAGATAGCAGAAATCAGCTATCAATTTGGTGGAGGTTAGATAGTCTAGGAGGTCTGCGTGCTCCTTTATCCTGTTAAACACGTCGGACGCATCTTTTGAGGAGCCTAGACGTTCTCCTGTCCACTTCTCATAAAGGTTAACTAGCATTAGACGCGTATCGGCAAATCTTTTAGCGACCTCACCCAGGCTTGCAAATAATATTTGATCCGGAACTATCTTTTCCGGCACGGTACCCATGGCTGCGGCGGTCGTCCGCATACCGAGTTCACATAACATCGACATCTGACCCACAAGCTCATGCAGCACCTCCCTTCCCTCACTATATAGTAGCTTATTCTTCCATGCGAACCAGTACGGGTATATCATATCGTCTAATTTTAACCAATTCTTTATGTGTTGCAAATGTTCTAACTTTCCATTGTTCAATGCGTGTTCACCTTGCATTGCGCTTATATCTTCTTTTGAAGGGCCAAGACATGTCTTTTCTTTCTACCTAGCAGAAAAAGTGGTATAGCCCAATTTAGGGCAATGTCAGCTGCAATTCGTCTTTTCTCAGGGGTATCACAATGCTTAGCCCAGGTCTTGCTCGCAAGAGAGTAGTGAAACCTCTCATCTTCCTTGATCTCCTCAAATACGTCTCTCAGGACAGTGTATTTTCCTAGCTTATTGCAGGCGTCAACCACTCCTTGGTGGTGTGGTTCTGAAAACCATTCGACGACGTTTATCCCTGATACGAACCTAATCTGGAAGTGGTTTAGATCTTGCTTTGCGACATCGAGGACTCCTATGAACAGGTCTAGCCACTCCGGAATTATATTTGGGTTAAAGCCATCCATATTCCCGCCATAGTGAACTAAGGCCTTATACCTAATGTGCCAGTGCCACGCTTCCTCTGCAAGTTGTTTCGCAAACAATGAATAAAACTCTGGATCTATATATTCGGCGTATTTACCGAGAGCCTCGCCGAGGGTACTGGCAAATCTCCATTCGAGCCATGCTCCCAGTCTTAACCAAGATGTTATTGCTCCTACATCATCTTTCATAACCCATGTGTAACCCCAGCTATAATGTTCGTCCCAATACTTTTTGAAGACATTTTGCTCCAAGTATGTTACGAATTCTTCTCCCGTCATTTTTGGGTCTGATACGTCCTTCATGACTTTCTCAGCATCGTATTTCAGCTCGATCCCCCATTCCTGTAGTTCGGCAGGACTTACAGTTCTAATACCGCTCACGGCACTCACTACTTCTAGAACCTTATAAGTCTTACTATTCCGTTTTTTATTTAATCCTCGCTACAAGTTCTGAAGCTTAATACACCAAACTCAGAGGAGGCCTAAATAGTTTGGAGACGAGTTCAAAGTAAATCACTCAGCCATCATTTCTTACTATTGATAGGAATCACTCAGAGTTCGCAGTAAGCGGAACCGAATTTGCTCTCAATCGGACCGACGAATACTGGCAGAACAAAAGGGAGAATTGCTGCAAAGCAAACAGTTAGTATTCGATAAGGCTTTAAATACCGTTCAGGGCGACAGTTTCCAACTCTAAGCGATTATGTGGTAGCCATTTAACCCTTATCCGGACACTACCGATTTAAAGAAAGCTAAGTTTTTAATACGGTTAAGAAGAAAAGTTGCTACGTGGCTTCATCAGCTCCACTAGAATTTGATGTCGTCGTTGTTGGAGGTGGTATCAGTGGTCTGATTGCAGCAGCCTACATGGCAAAAACAGGCCTTAAGACACTTCTGGTAGAGAGGAGGGATAAGGTCGGAACGCATATCAGTACTGAGGAGCCTGGTTTTCCAGGTTTCTGGATCAGTCCTCATGCAACCTCCATCCACATGGGAAACAGCCCCGCGATGGTAGATCTAGAGCTCGAAAGGTTTGGACTAAATTTGGTAGTTCCGCGCTTCAATAGGGCACTACCATTCAGGGATGGCAAAGTATACCTCCAAGATTGCTATGACGCAAATAACACGTACAAGAAGCTCAAGCGGTTCTCGGAGCGAGACGCGAAGGTATTTAGGGACATACAGAACGCTGTAGCAATGGCACTCTTTAGAGAGATCTATCATAAGGTCTTTTACGCGGAGCCCACTCCTGAGAACATGGAAGCTATCATTAGCACAATATCAAGGCTCCCCCACATACCAGAGGATTGGTGGGACATGACCGCCTTCGAGCTGGTTGACCAGCTGTTTGAGAGCGAGTATGTGAAGACTGCTGTTATAACATATGCTCAGTCTATAGGGATGTATCCCTTTGATAAATTCGCAGGAACAGTGATGGTTGTTCTGAGAATTCCATTATCCCCCACTCAGCAGGCGCTAGGTGGATCCTATCAAGTGCCGCACTCGGTGCTTAGGTGCCTCCTTCACTACGGCGGAAAAGTATTAACCGGCTGCGAAGTGGAAAGGATTATAGTTAAAGACGGGACCGCGCAGGGCATAATCTTAAGCGAACACTCACCCTATCCTTACAAGACCATAATAGCGAGAAGAGCTATTATTGCTGATATATCTCCTGTTCCGCTATTTTTAAAGATGATCGGACCTGAACACCTAGATAAGTCTGTGGTACTTGCTCTTAAGATGTTCGAGTATAGACCAGCGGCCATGTTCTCGGCTCACTATCTCCTTAGAGATAAGCCAAAGTTTATTTGTGCTGAGTGGGACCCTGACATCCAGCAGGCCTGGATGTTTAACTTGGGAGTTGATAAATTGGAGGACGTAGAACGCTACTTCCTACAACTCCAGATAGACAAGTATCCTGACCCACTGGTGGCCCTCGGCGACAGCTTTGACCTATCGATATACGATCCTCACGTTGCTCCTGCTGGGTATCGAAATATGCAATTCTGGACATGCGTACCATATAATATACGTAGGCATGGTGGGGCCGAAAAATGGGATGAGCTCAAGGAACGAACTAACGAGCAGATCAAAGACCTTATGGAAGAGTACGCTCCAGGATTTAAAAAGATGGTCGAATACGAGATATACTTCACCCCATTGGACACCTACAGGAGAAATCCCAGCGCTGTGATGGGGAGCTTTACAGGAGGGACCGCTAAGCCAGGACATCTCTATTTTGATAAACCGTTCCTCGGATGCAATCCTCCGAGAACTCCCATAAAGAATCTTTATCTCTGCAACGGGATCTGGCCAGTAGGTACCTCTGCCGCGCCATCGGGTTACATCGCCGTAAACGCCGTCATAAAAGATCTCGGGATACGGAAACCAGACTGGTGGAGTAGCGTTGGAGCTGAATGGTTGCTGAGATATCTGGAGAGGCACGGTATACGTATGCAACATAGAGTTACAGTAGGGTGAGGTATTCCTTGCAGGCAAAGGAGTCCGAGTTTGATGTCGCAGTTATAGGAGGAGGACCTAATGGTCTTACAGCTTCAGCGTATCTCCAGAAGGCGGGATTAAAAGTCATTCTCATAGAGAGGAGATACGAGCTGGGCGGCACCCTCGTCACCGAGGACCTAGGCGGCATCAGAGCGCACCTACATCACAATTACTATATGGTTTATGCTGATGCCATGCCACCTATCTCGGATCTAACACTGTCAGAGTACGCTGTTTCCTTTGTTAAGCCAGAAATCGTCGCAGTAGTGCACGACGATAGTGAACCATTGCTCCTCTACCGAGACCCTAAAATGACGGCAGAAAACTTCGCAAAAAGATCGCCTGATGATGGAAGAGCCTTTGAAAGACTCTATGGAGACATTAGTCAGTTGGGGGGCAGGATACTATTACCGCTGACCTTCTCTGCTCCAAAGGATCAGAATTACTCAGCCACACTTGCAAAGACAGCAGAGGGGAAGAAAATAGTGGAGCTAGCTGGGATGTCCCCCATTGGTGTACTCGAGTATTATAATTTTAAAGACGACTTGATTAAGGCAACTCTCCTCTATCTTGGTTGCAGATGGGGCCTTGAACCCAATGTTGAGGGTCATGGCGACCTATTCACCCATTACCTATCGGGCGCCCTAAATCTCGCCATAGTTAAGGGAGGTAGCCAAATGCTTTCAAACGGCCTCGCTTATGCAGCCTATGAAGCTGGTCTTGAAACGTTTCTCGTCTGTGAGGCGCAGAGAATTAGGATCTTAAAAGGCGGTGTCGAGGTCCAGACAAATGATAACAGAGTAGTTAGAGCTCGGCTGGTTATTAGCACCGCCGGCCTTACAAAAACTTTTCTTGCGATGGCCGAAGAAATAAAGGCCTCTTCCGAGATTAGGAAGATAGTGGAGAGTTGGGCGCCTAACGAATGGAGTCTTTTCACCATGAACTCTGGTGTCAAGGAGGTCCCAAAGTTTAAGATAGAAGAGAAGAACCCAAACGTGCAGAAAGCATTAATGCACATATTCGGACTCTCGTCCCCGGATGCCTTACTCAATGCACTTTCGTCAAAGAACTCGGAACCCACACTCTTCAACCTTAGCATACCCACGGTTTTCGACCCTTCCCAAGCTGCGAAAGGAGTACATTTGTTAAGGATCGAGGCTGAGGCACCAATCGCGATCTCCGGGGGATGGAAAGTGGCTTGTAGCAGGTTTTCGGAAGCCCTTAGAGAGGCTATCTATGAGAGAGTTAGCAATGAACAAAGATTGGGCTTCTTCATAAACTACGTCTTCCCACCCGAATGGATATCTATGAAGTTTCCGAATATAAAGGAAGGATCTATCTGGGGTGGCAAAATAGGTAATATCGATGAAAGGGTAAGGCTGGCCTCGCTTTACGATCTTGTGGAAGGGGTCATATATGCGGGGCATGACGCGTATCCCAGAGGACCACTAAGCCTTTCTCAGGGGTATATCGCGGCATCAAAAGCTGTATCGAGGCTTAGGACAAGGGTATGGTGGAAGGAGCCAAAATGGTTAATCGAAGCTAGAGACGCAAGAATCATCTAAAATATGCTTTGTGGTCTAGGCTAGAAGAAGCTCCAATAACGCGCCTAGGTTGGGAAACGGCAGACACCGAGTATCAATTTCTTTCATTGTTCATTTATCCCTATCCGGATAATACTATATTAGAGTGTCTAAAGTGCAAGTAATGAAGATTAATATAGTGAGAAGTGTGGTCGCGGCTTCGTGGAGTGGTTCGAGTCTAATGACCCTTGGTATCCATCAAAATGGGGCCCAGACGACGAATATGGCTCTCTTAACGCCCTCGTACCGGAGAAAATTCTTCGTGCTACCAAGCTGGTTAAAGAAGGCCGCGTCTACAGGCTCGGACACCTTATTTATCATGAGATGCCTACAAAGACCTCAATTCATGGCCCCTTCTATTACGTAGTCTCGCAGAGAGTATATGACCATAGGCCGCCGATAAGGAAACAATATAGAAATAAGTTTGGTGCAATGCTCTGCAGGCTAGAGTTAGTTGACCATCTTGGAACACATATTGACGCATTAAATCACATAGCGTACGACAATAAGTTCTACAATGGGGTCGACGCTTACTGGGCTACAACTCAGAAGGGAACTCTGAAGCTAGGGATAGACTCTACGCCACCTATCGTGACGAGAGGAATAATGATAGATGTCACTCGAATAGTCGGAAGGGAGATACTTGATAAGGGCTATGCGATAACCATCAATGACGCTGAAACCTTCCTCCGTGAGGAGGGATTAAAGATAGAACCTGGAGATGCGATATTATTCTACACGGGGGTCTCTAAGCTTTGGATGGAGCCGACGAAGTATAACGAGTTCTTCGACCACTCGCCTGGTGTAGGGTATGAGTTGGCTAAATGGTGCGCCGAAAAAGACCCTGCCGTCGTAGGGGCAGATACTCCTGCCACAGAGGTTGTACCATCAGAGCTTGGAGATGTGTGGTTGCCGGTACATCAATACTTAATTACAAAATGTGGGATAAGAATCATAGACAACCTAAAGTTGGACGAGCTTGCAAAAGATAAGGTCTACGAATTCTTGTTTATCTGCTCTCCACTACCAATCAAAGGGGGGACTGCCTCTCCGGTGGCGCCTGTAGCAGTTATCTAGGAGGTCACTGAAATAGCATTGAAGGAGTTTATCCTCGATGGAAGAAAATTTAGTGAATTTTGGTTAAATTTAAATCGAATAAACATTCACTTGGTGGCTGGAGGTGAAGGGGTCCCGATAGTTCTTTTACACGGGTGGCCTGGATTTTGGAAGGATTGGGAGAAGGTAATGCCCGCCCTTGCGGATAATTTCAGTGTATTAGCGCCAGATTTGAGGGGGTTTGGACTATCGAGTAAACCTGAGTCTTCTGATGAGTACACACTCGATCATTACTCGAAAGACTTAGAATCACTTCTCGACTCATTGAGTATCGACAAGGCTATAATCGTCGGTTATGATGTGGGTTCTGTTGTAGCAGCATACTTCGCAGCTCATAATACGGAGAGGGCAGAGGGGCTTGTCCTGCTGAACCCTTCGTACCCCGGAATAGGTAAACGGAGGATCGAAGAGAAGTACGTCTCAGAATCTTGGTATCAGTATTTCCATTTGCTGGATTTGGCTGAGAGACTTGTAGGATATAGCAGAGAGACCACCAAAATATATCTTACGCACTTTTATCGGTACTGGGGGTACAGATCGGAGGCCTTCAACGAAAGGGACATTGAGGAGTACGTAGATGTATATTATTATAAGGGTGGATTGAAAGGTGGTTTTAACTGGTATAAGGCGAGGGTCAAGACAAGGTATGGTGACTGGTTAGGAGGCAGGGTTTTAGTACCTACTTTGGTGTTATGGTCCGACAGAGACCCTGTTTTCCCACTAGAATGGAGTGATCGGGTCCAGGAGTACTTCCCCAACTCGGAACTACGAATAATAAGTGAATGTGGACACTTCATCCCACGGGAAAAACCCGAGGAAGTAGTCCGCTATATCAAGAAATTCTTTTACGAAAAATTATTGAAAAAGTTATGAGCGGCTATGTCGATGCATGTCCCTTATACTTATAAGGGTGAGTAAAGCATGGGGCATATTAAGGACTCCTCGTTGCAGTTTATTTTGATAACAATTACATTCTTTCTTATATTTAGACTCTTAGATGAGGAGTCGATCTTAGAAGAGTTGAAGTATGTAACAATCTTTTCAGTTGCTTGGCTCTTCATCATAGTATCCATCGCAGGTGGATGGCCCTTATCTCCGCCTCTCGGCAACGTTAGAAAATATAGTAGTAGGATTAGAAAGGGGCTGTTGATGACCCTTATCTGGGCAGCGGCTTCCATGGGCTCCTATCTCACTATACTTCTTGTTCTCAATGAGCTGATAACAACATATGCGCCAGCGTTGCTCTGGGCCTCCGCGCTTTGGGGCGTGGTTTTAGACTCATGGCCACTCAGGCACTATAGGCCCGTAACTGCTTTTATCATAGGAGCCACAGTTTTACACATCTTCGCGCTCCTAGTATCGCTTTTTATAAAGATAGATGAAGGTTACCTAGTAAGTGTCCTGACACATCATCTGGCATGGTCGTTTCTACTTTCGCCACCCTTCGCGACACAAGCATACCATTTCAGAAAATTGAGCAGACAGCCTAGGATAGGTATCGCGATACTAGCATCTGCTTCTTTACTTACTTTATTTAGCTGGGGGGCTGCTGTCCAGATGTTTAAGATCATGGAAGACTGGATATCAAACACCTTCTTCTCCAGCATGATTCTCTGGGCGTTTGTTTATTCCTACTCGTTCTCGTTCGCGGGAATCTCGCGTTTTACCCAACCAACGCGGGGATATATAGCCCTCGCAATAATCACTGTTCTTGCGGCGGTCTGGAGCTTCGTGCAAGGAGTTATATTTGGCTGGAGAATACCGGTCTTCCTGAATCTTTCATACATCTTGGTGGCGGTGGTTATTCATGACGTTTTTTGGTTAAGAGCGCCGCTTTCACCACCCCTCATCATTGGTATGCCGCCACCCTATCACAGGGATATAGGATCGTTGAAAAGGTGGTATGAGCAGCTTGAAAAATAGATGTGCTAAGAAAACTGAAATATTGGTTAGGGCTTGGCCGAGATGCTTCGAAGGCCCGAGGAGTAGATAAGCAATGCCAAGGGTGCTCGTTGCTTGCTCCTTCAGCGGCGAGGGTATCAGCGTGATGAGAAAGGCCGGTCTAGAAGTTGACTACAGGCCCAGCATCACTCAGGAAGAGTTCGACAGGATCTACCACGAGTATGATGCGGTGGTTGTGAGGGGCAACGTCCGCGTTAAGCCGGTGGCGCCGGGAGGCAGTCTGAGGGTCGTCGTAAGGGCCGGGTCCGGGCTCGACAACATAGCGGTGGCAGAGCTGGATAGGATTGGCGTCAAGGTCTATAACACTCCAGACGCCGTCGCGGAGTCTGTTGGCGAGCTGGCGGTGGCTCTTATGCTGAGCTTGGCGCGCGGCGTCGTCAGGTCTGCCTCGGCGCTCTCGAGGGGTGAGTGGATCAAGCATGGGGTTCTCGGTGCAGAGCTGATGGGAAAGACGCTGGGGATTATCGGTTTCGGGAGGATAGGGAGGGTGGTGGCGAGGATAGCGCGGGGGATTGGGATGAAGATACTCGTCTACGACGTGCTCAAGTTCGCGACCGAGGATCTCGCAGAGTACGGGGCGGAGCAGGTCAGCCTCGAAGAGCTGCTAGCGAGATCCGACTTCGTCACAATACATGTCCCCCTGAAGGAGGATACGAGGCTACTCATAGGAGAGCGTGAACTCAGCATGATGAAGCCTACAGCCTACCTAATCAACACCTCGCGAGGAGGAGTAGTGGATGAGCAGGCCCTGAAGAAAGCCCTCCGAGAAGGACGGATAGCGGGTGCCGCACTCGACGTCTTCTCCGAGGAGCCTCCGCGGGACCTAGAGCTGTTAAGCATCCCCAACCTAGTCGCCACCCCCCACATAGGGTCGCAGACTAGAGAGGCCCAGGAGCGGGCGTCGCTGGAGGCGGCCAGGATCCTGGTGGAGGAGCTTACGGGCCGTAGACCCTCACGCGCTACGTGATTCGTTTAAATACGATACGCTATCCACTTGAAGGCGTGGTGAGTCGGGTGCAGCGCCCCCTACTACTCGCATTAGAGTTGGCTATACTGCTCCTGATGATTGGGGCTGCGTCGGCGGTCCCCGGCGGATTCAACATCCTTGTCGAGGATAGCAGGCTGAAGGTCAGGCTCACCTACCCGCCGGAGGTAGAGATCGGCTCGTGCTTCAACGTCCAGATAGAGGTGACGGCGCTCTCTGCGCTCGAAGACCTGAACCTTAGACTCAAGGTAACCTACTTCTACGACGCTGGGAGCCAGGTGCTCTACGACCAGCTATTAATCGACACCCTCGATGTCGCAGGACCACAGGTCGTCCTGCTCAAGAACATAGTCCTCTGCATCCCCTCACCTGTAAGGATCGACCCCTTCCTCGAAGCCCGGCTAACCACAAGCTACACCATCGACACTACGACGATCGAGCTGACAAACACGTTCTACCTCAGCACTGTTAGGCAGATATCCTACGAGAGGCTCTCGTCGATGCTCGCCTCGGCGAACCAGGAGGTCTCGAGGCTCAGGGCAGAGGTTGACCGGCTGAGGAGCGAGCTAGGCAGGCTTGAAGCCAGGCTTCAGGACGCTGCTAGTAGGGAGGAGCAGCTGAAGGCCGACCTGCAGGCCCTCACCCTAGAGAATCAGAGGCTCAGGGACAAGATCGCGGAGCTTCAGACGCTTAGCGAGGCCCTCGGCCGACAGCTCTCCGCGCTAAACGATAGATACACAGCGCTGCTGAAGGACTACTCGGCCCTCGACGAGCGTAACAAGAGCCTGATGGACAGCTACCTCGCCCTCCAGAAGAGCTTCGAGGAGCTGAGGAGGGACTACGAGGCCGTCTCGAGAGACCTAACATCTATGAGGAGCATGTACAGCGACCTTCAGGCGAGGCACGAGGGGCTGAGGTCCTCCTACGAGGGCGCCGTCAAGACGATCGGGGAGCTACAGGGGAGGCTGGGCGAGGTTGAGAGACAGAAGGGTGTTCTGGAGGGGATGCTCAGCCAGGCGCTCGGCGAGAGCGGGTTCCTCAGAAACGTGGCCGTGGCGCAGGGCGTCGGCATCGCCGCCCTAGGGGGAGGACTCGGGCTCTGGGCCATCACGAGGAGGAGGCGGAGACCACCAGCGCCCTCCACGGCGCCCCAGCCCCCGCCAAGCCAGCCCTCGAGCCCCCAACCCCAAGCCAATCCACCGAGTACAACGGCCCTAACTGAGGGTGAGGAGGTGGTTGCTCAGGAGTCTTCGGAGGAGGCGGTCCAGAAGGTTATATCTGGGCGGAGAGTTACCATACCCTCGCGCCTGGCGGAGAGGCTGGGCCTCTCTATAGGCGACCACGTGAAGATAAGCCTGCTTGGCGAGAGGATCGTACTAACACCGATCCGGGCTAATGGATTAGCTGGTCCACAGCCTGCTGGGCCTGTCTCACAACCTCAACACTCCTCAGGAATTCAGACCTCTCGGACTCAGTCAGGCTGAGCTCTATCACCCTCTTGACGCCGCTCCACCCCAGGACCGCTGGGACAACGACGCAGACGCCCTCCACGCCGTACTCGCCCTTGAGGTAGAGAGAGACGGGTACCACAGCGTTAGTATCGCGGATAATAGCCTCAGCCATCAGGGCCGCACCGGCCCCAGGTGCATGGCTCGCCGACCAGCCCTTCAAGGAGATCACCTCGGCCCCAGCCCTCCTAGTCCTCTCCACCAGCTCCCTGATCCTCTCACTCGGGAGCAGCGAGGTAAGCGGCTCCCCAAGCACCGTCGTAAGCCTCGGCAACAGGACCATCGAGTCGCCATGCTCACCTATTATCGGGCCGATGATTGAGGATCGTGAGACACCTAGCTCCCTGGCCACAAGGTATCTGAAGCGGCCGAAGTCTAGGAGGCCGCTGAAGCCCATCACCCTCTCCCTCTCGAACCCCGTCCTCCTCAGCGCCACGTAGGTCATCACGTCGAGGGGGTTAGTCACCATGATCACCCGCGACCTCGACGCGTACTCGCGTATCTTGTCTGAAACATCCGAGACGATCGAGGCATTCTTAGTCAGGAGGTCCATCCTAGTCATGTCGGCCCTCCTAACGACGCCGGCCGTCACTATCACGAGGTCCGCGCCGGAGAGGTCGCGGTAGTCGTTTGACCCCGTGATCTCGACATCGATCCCGAGTATAGACGCCATGTGTGAGAGGTCTAGCGCCTCACCCTGCGGAAGCCCCTGGATGATGTCTATTAGCACCAAGTCACCCAGACCCTTCATCGCGACCTGTATCGCCGTAGAGACACCGACCCTCCCGCAGCCGACGATACCGATTAGAGCCACGCGAATCCATCTACCCGCCAAACTAAAAAGGTATTCTACCTAGATATTCGTGGATCAGTTACGGGGATGTTCCCGGTATCCGAGATAGCTGAGGGAGTATATGTGGTCGATACAGGCGGCCTGGGGTACTGGAACACGGTCGCCGCCTACGTGGTGAGGGGCAGCCGCTACGCCGCGGTCCTGGACACCGGCTACGCCTCGGGGGCCGCCCGCATCGTCTCGGCGCTCACAAGAATAGGCGTGGAGAAGGGCGAGTTGCGCTACATTATAGTCACCCACGCGCACCTAGACCACTGCGGAGCGTCAGGCGACCTCCTCGCGTCCTACCCTCTCTCCGGGGTCTATGCCCACGAGAGGGCTGTCCCACACCTCGTGGACCCCTCCAGGCTTCTCGCAAGCGTAAGGTCAATCTACAGCGACGGCCTCCTACAGCGGATGGGAGGTATGAGGCCCACCGAGGAGGGAAGGACCTACGTATTGGGTGATGGTGAGGAGATTGGTCTCGGCGGTCTAACTGTCAGGGCGGTTTACACCCCGGGCCACGCCCCGCACCACGTCTCGCTCGAGATAGTTGAGAGGGGATACATCGTGACGGGCGACGCAGTCCCGTCCAGGTACCCCTTCGCCAGCTACTACATACCCAACGCCGTCCCCCCGCGTTACGACTACGAGCTGGCCCTCGCGAGCATCAAGAAGCTCTTTGGGTTGGGCCCCAGACTGCTCCTGACGCCGCATTATGGGCCGTTAATCGCCTCGGAGGTGCTGATGGAGAAGTATATCGAGGTTATAGAAGCCTGCGTTGGGCTGGCCAGGAGCCTAGCTAGAGGGGCGGGCCGCGTTGAGGAGCTTGAGGCCGCCGTCAGAAGAAGGATCGCCGGCGAGGTGGATCCCAGAGGCCTGCACCCCTCTATAAGAACTGCGTTAAGGTTTGTCGCGCTCTCACTCCACCAGACCTACAGCTCGTCGACGTAGGTGAAGCTGAGCCCGCCCGCACCGATAACTGCCACTGCTGGCCTTATGTGGTAGTATCTGCAGGAGAAGACCGTCGCGAGCATCTGGCCGAATAGCACCTCGTATCCGCCTGGGACAGGCTCGTGAGCCCTGACTAGCCTCTCGCAGCGGCTCGAGGAGAGGAACCTTTCGAGCGCCCTCCTACCGAAGAGCCTCGCCATGCCTCCCCTCGGGCTCGGGCCAAACTCCTCCAGCCCCTCGCTAGGATCGTTCCAGAGAGCTTGGAAGACTACCGGGTCCTCCAGATCCTCTCCCTGCTTCCCACGCTGCTCCAGATCGCTAATTGAGGAGGCGCCCTCTGGGACCCCGCCGTGTAGCAGTATTGTTGAGCGGTTCAGGACTGCTCCGATGGGGATGGTGGCGTAGAGCTCCGCGAAGAGGCTGTAGGCGCCTGCGCCAAGCCTTCTAGACACGACGTCGTAGAAGCCATAGTACATGTTCATCTCTCGCGTCTCGTGGTTCCCCCTGAGCAGGTAGACCCGGGATGGCTCTGTCTGCTTCGCCTCTAGGAGCCTAACCAGGTTCTCGAGCTGGTAGGGGCCGCGGTCAACATAGTCTCCGAGAAAAACCATCACTCCGCTCGCACACCTGTCCAGCACCCTCTCGGAGGTCTCGTGGTCTCCATGCGTATCCCCCACAACTAGGGCGCTCCCCGCCTCGATATGAAGGACCGGCCCCTCCCTCGAGAGAATTGCCATAGCATCCTCCACAACCCGCCTCACAGTCCCGAGACTAATCGACAAACCCCCTTATTCCCGATGATGTTCTCGCAGCCTGCTCAAAAACTCATTGCTATATTTGGGGAGAATCACATGGCCCTTGAGGATTCTTGAGGCCGCGTAGCTTGGAGCTCCCCGAGCTGGTCAAGATACTCATAGAGGAGCATAGGAACGTGAGGGTCCTCCTCCTCAAGATACACCACCTAATATCTGAGGGGCGGGACAAAGAGGTCGCCGAGGCTCTGAAAGATTTCAAGCCCTACCTCGACCAACACATTATCGACGAGGAGGCGACTATCCTTAAGATACTGCTAGAAGCCTACGGCAGGCAAGGGGCTGAGAACGCAATAAAGGTGTTCCAGCAGCATAGAGAGGTCCACCAGCTAATAACGGAGCTGACACGCGCTGAGAGCCCTGAGGAGTTGAGAGATAAGAGGGAGAGGCTGAGGCAGATCCTCGAGTCCCACTTCGCGGCGGAGGAGTCGGGAATCTTCCCCTGGGCCCTCGAGACGTACCGAAGGGTGAGGAGAGAATAGGGGAGAGAAGCTTCATGAATATGGGAAAGAAGGGGGGAGGGTTGGGACTTCTCCAGCCAGACATTAGAGAGGCCCAGAAGGCCGGAAGGAAATAGAGCTATGACCACGCCACTCTATTGGCGGGAATTCTCTCCTGACCGCTCCAGCCTTCTGGGTCTTTTCTCCGTCAGGCTGGAGCCTGTCCGGCCTCCTGTGCCTCCATCGCTAGTCTTCTGATGTCTCTGAGGATTCTTTTCGCCACGCGTAGGGTTGCCTGCCAATGCTTCTTACCCTTCCGATGATAGCTCTCATAGATTGCTAGATACCTCTGATTTCTATGTGTGATTGTTGCGTATGCCAATCGTATCAGTAGTTGGCTCCGTAATCCTCTACCTTTCCATCGACGTCTGAACAGCTCATAACGCGTCTCCAACCCGCTCCTAGACAATGTCTTGAAGGAGGTGGTGTCGCGGGAGATGATGTATGCTAGTGCCGGTCCCTTAAGACCAAGCCTCTCGACGGCCATCCTGTAGAGCGGTAGCTCCATAGCCTTTTCATGAATCCTAGTCGCCAGCCTCTCAGTGTAGCGCCGAAGCATCCTATAAGTCTCGACAGCTAATGGATCATTTGTTGTGGTCCGCGCATATTTCGCCGCCCTCTTTATCCCAGCCAGCTCCACCCAAAGCTCCGTCAGAGCCCTAACCTCAAGCTCCAACGGAGAAGTATAGAGTGGCTGGAATAGATCAGGAGTTTTATAGAACATCTCTCTCAGAGTTTTCACGTCGTTCTCATCCGTCTTCCTAAGGCCATTGTTATTTCGCTCCTCGGAGAGTTTTTTAAGATCCCTAAGCCTCAGGAACGTAGCTCCGTCAAGCCGCGTTATAGTGGGTTGAAGCTTCCTCGGATAGCTGTCAGCAACCACAATCGTCGGCCTCAACTTCTCAAACATCTCTAGGAAGTCGTTGAAGACCATCACCTCCTCACCATCTTCTGGGAGAGCATAGATCCTGTTGCGGCCGAAGTCTACGAAGACCGTCCCACTCACCACTTATCCACCCCTCCCCCCATTGGCGGCGCGCACTTGTCGCTACCCGGGGCATGCCCGGGTCGCCCATCAGCTGGGCGTCGTCGAGCGGAGACAGGGGAAGACTCCACGCACATTTCCCCTCAAAGGGCCGGGGAGGGGCGGGGGCAGCTAGCCCCCGACCAGCATGGAGTCCTCCCCACCTCCGCAAGGCCGCCTAGGGGGTGGGTCCCGTCAGCGCGACTCTCTATCCCGCGCCGCGCAGGCCTCCCCGGCCACGCTCCGGAGTCGGCTCCACCCGAGGGTGTGGCGGGGCACCAGGGGCGCACCAAGCCCCAAGGGCCTTCGCGTCTCGGCCCCGAGGCCTCTAGCCCCGTCGCCGCTCCCGGGAGCGCGACGCGAGCAACAAGCATCTGCGAGAAATATCGGCTAACTCATCAAGGCATCACCTACACTCCCGCAGACATCTAGGCCTGGGGGTCCCCTGCACGCCGCGCCATAGTCCCGGGTATGCCTATCCCCCGCTTGGACCCGGAGGCCGGCCTTGCCTAGGGAGAGACCTAGACTCTAACCGCGGGAGGCTTCAGGGAGTCGTCAGGTGCTCCACACTCCCTCCTCCTTGATCCAGGTGGGCGGGATGTGTGGAGCCTCCTCGGCGGCTGGCCCTCTCCCGGCGCTGGCGCGGATCCCTTGATCCAGGCGATCCGCCCAGTCATACGGCTAGGCCGCACAGCCATCCCGGAGCCACCCTAGATCCAGGGTGGTGCAGCTAAGCAGCTACCGCGCCCTTGATCCAGGGCGGAGGTAGCCCCCGACGCCGGCACGAGGACCAACTCCCATTGGTGGGATAGGGGGCCTTCGGCGCGCCGCGGCCACGACGCGCCAGCCGAACCGGCTGGCCAGGGCCGACTCCCGATCCGGACACCGGCCCCCCTGGCCCCCAGCCGCCCACCTAGGCACCGGGCGGAGCATTCCCCGGCGCCCAACCCCCTCCCCCAAATGGGCAGCCCCAGCCGCCCACAAGCATTGGGCGGCCCGGAGACCTACTCCGGGATAGAGACAGCCCACCTGGGGCCTCGTCTTGATCGTCTGTAGTCTGGCGCTTCTAGGGCAGGAGCGGCCTTAGCCCGTCGGCCACCCCTCCTCCCCCATCCACCCCCAGCTCCAAGCCCCGACCCGGGAGCAATTCCTCAGGGAGATATGGGCGGGGAGGACACTCCCCGGCGGCGCCAAACCGGCGCAGGGAGCATCTCCACTC
>Ga0079995_1058965_pt3 | contig 39816 bp, 37 predicted proteins | sample FaiFalFF_MnMetaG_2_FD_69198 | JGI IMG/M metagenome (GOLD analysis project Ga0079995, IMG submission 69198) | Freshwater microbial communities from Yellowstone National Park, Wyoming, USA - Fairy Falls C (FF_Mn_C) (SPADES assembly) (version 4) | ecosystem: Environmental > Aquatic > Freshwater >...
CTCAGCGGGAGCCGACATCGCAGCCGCTGCTGCTCATCCAGTCCGTAGGTCTGCAGCAGTACCCGGAGGAGCGCCAGCAGGCGCTCCCGGAGCGAGCGGGACTGCAGCACGAAGAATTGCCTCTCGACATGCTCCAGTTGCTGCGTCAGCAATTGCACCAGGCGGAGCCAGAAGTTCGGGGATGCGTGGGCATGTTCCAGCACCAGCTCTGCCGGAATGCTGCAGGCGGTGACCTCCTCCAGTGCGATGACATTGACCCTATGGCGCCGCTCGCCGAAGAGGTCTCGCAATCCGATGACGTCGCCGGGCTTGAAGAGCCCGACCAGGAGCTGCTGAGAGGAGCGTTCGGGCAACACGGCTTTGTCAGCCCCGCTGGAGAGGCACAGAAGCTCTGTGATGGGTTCGCCGATGGCTGCCAGCACAGCACCGTGGGGGAAGTACTTCACCCGCCGTTCCTACGCGATTGCGCGCTGCGCCTCCGGGCTGAGCTCCGCCAGTGGGTTGAGCCATCCATGCGGGCATTGGCTGCACAGCCGTATCTGGAGTTCTGTGGCGAGCACCGTCATGGGGTACCCCTGAGAATGTGCGGGGCGAAATTCGCTTGCCGGCGGTGGCTACCGAGTGAGCTGAGTCACGGCACGTGATAAGCTCGAGCTCAATCCTCCAGGTCGGCAAGGTATGCCAGCCCTGCTGGGTCCAGGATGCGGATGTGGCGATGGTCAGTGGAGATGAGCTTGCGGCGCTGGAAGTCGCTCAGCAAGCGGATGACGGTTTCAGGGGCAGTGCCGACCAGTTCCGCGAGTTCGCGGCGGGTCATCGTGGTCTTGAGCGCGCCGGTTTCGTCCTCGCCAAAGAGCTCGCGCAGGTAGAGCAGGATCTCTGCCAGGCGCTGAGGGACGCTCTTCTGCGCAAGGGAGGCCAGTCGGGTCTCCGCTGCCCGCAGATCGCGGGCGAGCAGCTCGGTGACGGCAGCCATCAAATCGGTGTTCTGCCGCAGCAGCTCGAAGAAGGTCTGGCGCGGGATAAAGCACAGAGTGGTGTCCTCCAGAGCTTCTGCTGTTGCCGTATAGCGTTCGTTGCTCAGCAATGCTCGGTACCCCAAGAGGTCGCCTGTGCGTGCCAGGCGCACGATGACCACGTTGCCGGAGGAGTCGCTGCGGCAGAGCTTGACCGAGCCCTGGTGTACACAGTAGATGCCCGCCGGGTAGCTCCCTTCGTGGAAGATGACCTCGCCGCGGCGGAAGAAGTAGCACTCCTTGGAACTGCTCAGTTCGGGGAGCTGATGCTCTTGCAAGGCGCCGAAGAGGCTCTGGGAGCGGATGGGGCAGGTCTCGCAGTTCGGGATAGGTATCCTCTGCATGGATGCGGCGCAGAGCACTTGGACAAGCTGCTGCTCGAAAATACGAAAAAGCCGAGCTCCAGCGGAGCGGTGAGCCAGGGGAGCAACCACCGAGGGGCTGCAGCAGCACACGGTGTCCACGTGCGATGGGCAGCGGCGGTTTCGTTCGTCCCTACGCCTGCGATGCGGGAGCTGGTACAGCTTGCGGAGTTTCTGCAGTGGCGGCTGCGGCAGCCGCTGCCCGGAGAGGTCGCACACCGGATGATGGCGCCAGCGGAGGAGGGGCGGGATCGTCCGCTGCGTCCGCTGCCCGGGAGCCATCCTTCGGCGGTGCTGGTGTTGCTGGTGGAGCTGGAGGCTGCCCCGGCAGTGGTCCTGACGTTGCGCAGTGCGCAGTTGCGTCGCCATCGTGGGGAGCTGAGCTTCCCCGGAGGGATGAGCATGCCCGGTGAACCGCCGATGGTGACGGCGTTGCGCGAAGGGCAGGAGGAGATCGGGATCGCACCGGAGCAGGTGTGGGTGCTGGGGACGCTGTCCCCCGTGTACGTGCCCTCCTCGCACGCAGCGATGGTGCCGGTGCTGGGGATGCTCCGCTGGGGAACGTTTGTGCCCAACCGCGAAGAGGTGGAGCAGGTGGTGCCAGTTCCCCTGGAGCTGCTGCGCCAGGGGGAGCGGCTGCGCGTGGGGTTCTGGGAGCGCGATGGACGCCGGCTGCGTGTGCCGTACTGGGCAATTGACGCGCCCGTTCCCCTCTGGGGTGCAACGGCGATGGTGCTCAGCGAACTGCTGGTGCTCTACGAGGAGTTTCTGCGCGAGGCAGGGCAGCAGTGATGCGCACATTCAACGGGGCTGCCCGCACGTCATCTGCTCCGGCTGGGGTGTACAGCAAGGGCTTGCCTCCGATGTGGTGCTGGTGTAGGGGCGCAGCACTCCTTGTTGCCCTGTGGGGATGTACGGTAGTGGCGGAGCAACTCCAGGTGCGCTGGCGCTGGGACGGACCGGGGACACTGGTGGTGGAGTGCGCTTTCCCCGCACCGCGCTTCGCAGTGCGGGAGGGGAGGAGCGTTCAGCTCCCTCCGGAGTCGCGGTGGGCGTTTCGGCTTCCCCAGCAGCCGTTTTATGGGTTTGCCGTGCCGCTGGAGTGCCCTCCGGAGGCGCGGCTACAGGGGCTGGAGATTGTGGAGCAAGAGCTGCTCCCGCTACCGGCACCGCCGGCGTTATTGGAATGCCGAGAGTGCGCGCCGGTGGCATCAACGGTGGTGGAGCTTGTGCCACTGGGATTTGCCGGCAGTAGTGCCCGAGCAGTGCTGCGGCTGCTGCCGTACCGCGCCGTGAGGGATAGCCTGCAGGCGATTCGGCAGCTCCGGGTTCGGCTTTCGCTCCCCTCGGTGGCACGCTTCGCAGTGGTTGATACGCTCGCGTCGGTGGAGCGTGTTGCGGTGGCGCGGACTCTGCAACCGGACGTGGCGCTGCGCCCCATTCCAACCGCTCCCGATGGGTGGCAGTACAAGCTCTACGTTTCGCGCCAGGGGCTGGTGCGCCTGACCGCTCGCGAGCTGGCGCAGTTGGGATTGCCCATCGCCACGCTGGAGCTGCAAACACTGCAACTGTGGAATCGAGGACAGCAGGTGCCGCTCTACGTCTACGACCGCAACAACAACGGGCGCTTGGAGCACTACGAGCCCGACCCCGACTACATCGCCTTCTTTGCCGAGCCGAACCTGAAGAACTTCCAAAACCCCGATGCCGACCAGTACCGCGACCCCGAAAGCGATGAGAACGTCTACGTGCTCACCTGGGGAACCGCCCCTGGGGCACGTATGGTGGAGGAGTCCGGCGAGCTCCGCATCACCGACCCGCGCCGGGCAACGGACTTGCGCGGGAAGTACTTCCTGAGCACGGTCATCCTGGAGGAGAACCGCGTGCAGGAGCGCTTCGGTGCGGTGGAGACCTGGGATCGGGATCTGCTCCAGCCCAGCTTCCGCGGCGATCAGCTCTTTTGGGTGCGCGTTGCACCCAACGCCAGCGTGACCGTGCGCGTGCCGCTGCCGGCGCCGGCAACGGTGGCATCGGAACCTGTGCAATTGGAGGTGATGCTCTGCGGGGCGCTTGTGTCGGCGTTCCCGTGCCCGGGTCCGGAGCACACGGCGGAGATCTACCTCAACCAGCGCCGGGTGCTGCGAGCATCGTGGTCGGGCGCGCGGGCAATGCTACTGCAGACGCCGCGCGATCAGATCGCCCCAATCCCTGCATCGGTTCTCACCGAGGCAGAGAATAGCACCCTCACCGTCGCCAACATCCTCAACTGCACGGAAGCCGGCGATCGCGCCCCAGCGCTCTACCTGAATTGGGTCCGTGTGCGGTATCCGCGCCTGTACCGCGCCGTGGGCGATGAGCTCCTCTTTACGGTGCCGCCGGGGGCTCCGCCTGGGGTGTACACCTTTGCGCTGGAGGGGTTCCGTAGCCCGAACGTGATGGTCTTCCGCGTGGGCATCTCCCGCATCGTCAACGTTACGGTCGAGCGTGTCACCCAACGCGCCGGTGGGACGACCTACACGGTGCGCTTCCAGACCTACGTGGCATCACCGCAGGAGCTCTTCTACGCCGTTGCGGTGGACAGCCTGCGCGGTCCGGAGCGCATGGAGCGCGACCTCCCCTCGCAGCTTGCAACCTCGGTGGGAGCGGACTATGTGCTGCTCACGCACAAGGGCATTTGGGACCGCCGCAGTGCGCAGGCAACAGAGGCACAGCATCCGGTCGAGCGACTGCTGCGCCTGCGCCGCCAGCAAGGGCTTTCGGCAATGGCAGTGGATGTGGAGGACATTTACGACGAGTTCAACCACGGCATCGCCTCCAGTCGGGCAATCGCAGACTTCCTGCGCTATGCCTGGCACAATTGGAGCCGTCCGCCGCGCTACGTTGTCCTACTGGGCACAGCCGAGGCGATCCCGCCCCAGCATTGGCAGACTCGGCGCTGGGGGATGACCCCGACAGACTACCCCTACGGGTGCGTCGAGGGGATGTACCAGAGCCCAACGGGTGCGGTGGTGCCCGATCCGATTGCCGAGATCGCCGTCGGGCGCATCCCGGCGCGCACGCTCGCCGAAGCCGATGCCGTCGTGAGTAAGCTGGAGCAGTACGAGTCCGCGCTCGATGCCGACTACTTCCTCCCGCGGGCATTGCTCGTTGCCGGGGTCAATGGCTTTGTGCAGCAGACGGAGCTGCTTGCCGAACGGCTCCCCGATGGGGTCTCGCAGCGGCGGCTCTACGTTGGGCAGCCACCGGAGCGGTACGGCGGGCACACGGCGGAGCTTGTGCAGCTCTGGGACCGTGGCGCAGCGGTGGTGAACTTCCTCGGACACGGCGGCGGTGGAATCTGGGAGGATGCCGGACTGTTTCGTGACGAGGACGTTGCGCTGCTCAACAACCGCGGGCGCTATCCCGTTGTCTCCAGCTTGACGTGCTTCACCGGAGCCTTCGAGCAGCAGGTCTACCGGCGCGGATTGCTGACGACGCTGCTGCTCGCCGCAGGCAAGGGCGCCGTCGCTGCGTGGGGCAATTCCGGATTCGGGTGGCTGGAGAACAGCTTCTTCCTCTCGGCGGCGCTGCTGGAGAGCTTTTTTGCAGCACCGCGCTCGGCAGCACGGCTTGGGGATGTATTCCGCGCGGGGAAGCTGTTGTACTTGGCGCGGGCGTACGGGCTACAGAACGAGATCGTGCTCTCGATGCTGCTGCAGGCAACGCTGCTGGGCGATCCGGCAATGCTCCTGCGCTTGCCCACCGATACGGTGCAGCTCCAGGCGCAGCGCGGATGGGCGTACCCGGGCGAGCAGGTCGAGCTGACGGCGCAGATCCCCTTCTCTGGCGTTGCCCGCATTGTGCTTGCGGATGAGCGCGGGAACGACCTGGAGGGGAGCGAGCAGCGCGTGGAGTTCTCCGCTCCGCAGTTGCGCTTTTGGGTTCGTGTGCCCCAGGGGTATTCGGGGCAGCAGCTCCGGGTGCGGCTGTATGCGGTCGAATCCGGCGGGCGTCGGGCGGTGTTTGGCGGATTGCGCTTGAGCACGGGAGCTGTGCTCTTCGGAGCGATTCAATGGGAGCCCACGCCGCCGCAGCCGGGGCAGCCGCTGTGGATACAGCTTCCCGTGCGCAGCCGAGACGCACTGCGCCGTGTATGGGCAACGGTGAGCGTGCGCCTGCCCGATGGGACGCTGCAGTCGCTCGGAGAGCTCTCCTGCAGTGTAGTGGCGCCGGAGCTGTACCGCACGGATGTGCCGGTTCCGGCGGGCTTGGTGCTGCCGGGAGCAGAGGTGCGGGCATTGTTCGGAGTGGAGCTGCAGTCGGGGCAGATTCAGACAACGCCGCTGGAGAGCGTTGTGGTCCCCGGACTTGCCGATCCGGCGGTGTTCCCCCCGCGAGCGGGTGCGGATAGCCTTCCGCCGGCACAGCCACCGCTGCGGATGGTTCCCACGGCGCAGGGAGCGCGTCTGCGGGTGCGGCTGTTCAATTGGACGGAGACGCCGGCATCGGGGGTGCCGGCGCGCGTGGAACGGCTCTTGTCCGATGGCAGCGTACAGCTTCTGGCGGCACAGCGGGTGGACCTTCCCGGCAATGGCACGCTGGATTGGCTCATTGCTGTACCGGCGGTGCTGCCGCGCAGCCTGGTCCGAGTAGCACTGGAGCCTGATAGCCTCAGCGTCGGTGGGAATCGGCTGCGCCTCAACGATGTGGGCGCCGATAGCGTGCTGCTGTCCTGCTTTGCACTGTTGCCGGGAATCGGCTCCAGCGCCGATGGGAGCGCAACGCAATGGGTAGGGCAGCCCGGCACAGTGCTGCTTCAGGTCCCAGCACCGCAGGCACCGGCGCAGCCGGCATTGGTATGCGTAGAGGCGTTGCCCTCGGCGGAGGTGCAGCAGCCCGGTATCCATCCGGTGCGGCTCTCGGATGGCTCTGCGGCGCTGCGGATTACGGTCGAGCCTGCAGGTGTGCGCGTCCGGGCGGTGCTACAGGTGTGGTACGCCGTACAGGATACGAACCTGCGCATCTCAGCGCCGGCGCTGTACCGACGGCATTCCCGTCTGCCGCTGTGGCAGCGAATCCCGACGGAGGAGCCTCAGCCTGGGCTGCTGCAAGCCTCGTTGGAGCTGCCCACTACGGTGATGGTTGCCACCACCTCGGACCGGCGTCCTCCGCAGGTGCGCATTACTGCCGAGGGGCGCGCCTTGCCGACGCGCTCGGTCATCTCCGCTAATCCCCGAATTGGCATCGTCGCGGTGGATGAGAACGGGATTGCAACCGACACGGCTTCGATTCAACTCCTGTTGGACGGGCAGCCCGTTCCGCCGACGGAGTATGCGCTCCTGGATACTGCGGTGACGATGACGGCGGCGGCGCTCAGCTACCGCCCGCGCCTGCAGAGCGGCAAGCATATCCTCTGCGCTGTGCTGCACGATTGCGCCGGGAACGCCAGCGAGCGCACCTGTGTGCAACTGGAGGTCTCCACGCAGTTGGAGCTGCGCGTCTTGGGCACCTTCCCCAACCCCTTTGCCGAGGAGATGTTCCTGGCGTACGAGCTGCTGGGCAGCAGCAATGTGGATGAAGTGGAGGTGCGCTTCTACACGGCGTCGGGGCGCTCGATTCGGCGCATGGTCTTCCCCACAACGATTCCCACCGAAGCGTATGGGTTTCTGCGTGGGGGGACGGGGCTCCCGACGGCTCCGGGCTACCACGAGGTCTGGTGGGATGGCACCGATGACGATGGGCAGCCCGTTGCCAACGGCGTCTACTTCTACCGAATTCGCGTGCGAGCGGGTGACACAGTGATTGAGCGGCGGGGCAGTGTGGCGCGCGTTCGCTAACGGGGTTGTCTGGTGTGGGCTTGCGCTGGCGCTGTGGGCACAGCAGGAGCGCTACGCGGCGGCGTTTCTGGAGATTCCCTTGGGTGCTCGTGCCCTGGGGATGGGGACTGCCTTCACAGCCGTTGCAACGGATGGAACGGCGTTCTACTGGAACCCCGCCGGCGTTGGACTCCTTCAGGAGGCGCTGCTCTCGGGCATGTACAGCGCACAGTATGGTTCGCCGACCTCGCCACTGGCGCACTTCTTCTTCACCGGTGTTGTGCTGCCGGTGAGCGGACTGCGTGTGGGGGTGAATTGGGAGCGCTTCACCGTACCGGATCTGCGGCGGTATCCGGACCTGACGCGGGTGCTCTCACCACAGGAGCGCGAGGAGCTGGTGCGCCGCGCCGAACAGGGGGAGTTCATCCCCAACGCCGATGATGCAGTGTGGCTCACTCTGGCGCGCTTGATTGTGCTGCCGATCGATTTCGGCTGGATGCGCTTTACCGTCCCGCTGGAGCTGCCCGTTGGGGTCAACGTACGGCTGCTGCGGCAGCGGATTGCCCAGCACAGCGCTTCCGGCATTGGGCTCGATGTCGGGCTGCTGCTGCGGGTCAATCTCAAAGACATCACCTTCGACGAGCGCTGGCCCCGGCTGGCGCTGGGCGTGAGCATCCGCGACATTGGGCAGACGCGGATTCTGTGGACTACGCAGCGACCGCACATGGTGCCCAGCTCTGTGCGCTGGGGCATTGCCCTGACGCAGCCGCTGGAGTTCTGGAATCTGGAGGCAACGCTTGCCTACGACCGCGAGGGGCGCTACGGGGGATCCTCCCACTACGGGCTGGAAGTGCTCTACCGGCGTAGTTTTGCACTGCGCGTGGGGATGCATTCCCGCGCGCTGACGCTGGGCGCTGGGGTGGATGCTGGGATGCTGATTGCTGACTACGCCTTCCTTGCCGAGACCCAGGAGCAGTTGGGGAATGTCCATCGGCTGGCGCTCAGCATCCGGATTGCACAGTTGCTCCAACGGCTGCAATGAAACGTCTCCTGCCCGTGTTGGCGCTGCTTGTGGGATGCGGCACGGCGACCGAGCCACCGGTTGACCTGCCGCCGCCGCAGTGGGTGGAGCGGAGTCCGGATACCGCTGCCTGGGAGAGCGGTATCCGCCCTTGGCCCGATGCCGCTGCCAATGGCGTGGGCGGAATTCGCCTGGAATGGCATGCTCTGGACCCGCTGCGGGTGGGAGGCTACCGCGTGTACCGAGCCGATAGCACCGACGCCGAGGGCAATCCCGTCGGCTTCGCCCTCTTGGCAACACTGGAGTATGGCACCACAGAGGACACCGCATACGTGGATACCGATGTCGAGCTCGGGCGCACCTACTACTACGTCGTGCGTGCGTTCGACCGCTCGATCCATCGCCGCGAGGGACCGCCCTCCTCCGTTGCGCGCTTCACGCTGGAGCAGCCTCCGGTACTGCAGGAGCCGCTCGGCGCGGTGGCAGTGGCGCCGGATTCGCTCTACTTCCGCTGGAGCAACAACGTGGGCTACGTGGTGCTGCGCGTCTTCGAGGCCGATAGCGCTGCTCCGGAGCGGCTGCTGCGTCCGGTGTGGGTCTTTGCCGGAGTGCCGCTGGATTACTCCCGCCCGCGCATTCGCTACAACCAGGATGGGCGGGCGCTTCCGCTTCGTCCGGGCGTGCTCTACCGGTGGCGCATCAGTCGTGTGACGCCGGGGCGCCCAGACCGAGGGGCAAGCTCGGTGTGGCAGACCTTCTGGATAGCGCAGTGAGTTCCATCAGGGCAGGGGTGCAATGAAGCTGCTCCTTGTGGCACTCTTTGCCGCTGTGCCGCTCATGGCGCAGCAGCGCGACCTGTTCCGCACTCCACAGCAGCAGGAGACCCGACCGTTGCCGTACGTGGGGCTTGGCGGAGCAGCGTACTACGACCTGAGCTTCGGCACGGGGCTGACCATTCCGGTCAACCTCTGGGGCTACGTTCGGGCACCAGGGCGCTACCTTGTGCCCAGCTCGACTACGCTGGTGCAGCTCATCTCCTTCGGTGGGGGACCGACCGAGTACGCCCGGTTGACCGATGTGCGCATTGTGCGCGACGTGCGAGTGGATACCACCATCGTCGAGCGCGTGCTGGTCTACAACCTGGAGCTGTACCAGCGCACGGGCGATCCCAGCCAGAACCCGCTGCTCTATCCCGGCGATACGGTGATCGTCCCCGGAGGAGCGCTGAGCACCCTGGAGGTGGTCGTCGGCGTAGTGCGCGATGTGCTGCTGATCTTGCAAGCGGCGGTGACGCTGGTGCTGTTCTTCCGCGGTGGGCGCTGATGCGCGTGGCGGTCGTGCTCATGGTGTGCCTGCTTGGCGCGTGCGCCCCTTCGGGAGCGCCCTCGGAGCGGGTGGTGCGCTTTTGGCACTTTTGGAGTGAACCCTCCTACCGTCGGGCGTTGCAGGAGCTGATTGCCGAGTTTGAACAGCGCTCGGGCTGCCGCGTGGAGCTGACCGAGCTCAGTTGGAACGAGGGCAAGGCGAAGCTCCTGGCGGCGTTCAATTCCGGCACTGCGCCCGACGTTGTGGAGTTGGGGTCGGATTGGGTGGCACAGTTCTCCAGCGCCGGTGTGCTTTGGGAGCTGCCCAGGGACAGCATCCGACCCGAACGCTTTGTGGAGTTTGCCCTGGCGCCGGCGTACTGGAAGGGGCGGCTCTACGCTGTCCCCTGGGTTGTGGATACCCGGGTGCTCTTCTACCATCGAGGGCTGCTGCAGAGGGCGGGATTGCCCGACCGAGCTCCGCGCACGTGGGCGGAGCTGGAGCAGTTTGCCGAACGCATCCATGCTCCAGAGCAAGGCGTCTACGGCTGTGGGGTCAATGGTGCCGATGCGCACCGGCTCTACAAGAAGGTGCTGCCGCTCCTGTGGAGCTTCGGTGCCGATATCTTGGACTCCAGCGGGATGCCCGTGCTGGAGACCCCGCAGGCAGTGGCGGCGCTCGGGCAGTATCTCCGCTTGGCACGGGTGGGGCTGGTGGAGACGCAGCGCCAATTGGATGCACTCTTCCTGCAGGGGAAGCTGGGGCTGTGGGTCTCCGGTGCCTGGCTTGCTGAGAAGATTCGCCATCTGCCGACGGCTGCCGAATATGGTGTGGCACCGTTGCCGGGCGTGCGTCCGGACACAATCGGCATCTCCTTTGCCGGAGGGGAGTACTTGGCAATTACCGCCGCTTCGCCGGTCAAGGAGCTGGCGCTGCAGCTTGTGCGCTTCCTCACCGATGGGGCGGTGGCGGCGCGCTTCTGCCGGACCGTTCCCGAAGCAGGATTCCCTGCCGAGAGCGCTTTCATTGAGGATGCGCAGCTCCTGCGGATTCCCTACCGGCGCGTCTTTGCACAGCAGTTGCGCTCCGCGCGGATGACGCCGGTGCATCCGCGGTGGCTGGATATCGAAGCGGCGTTTGAGGAGGCGGTCGTGCGTGCCCTCTACGGGGAGCTCACTGCCGAGCAGGCGCTCAGGGAAGCACAGCGCCGGATCCGGCAGCTCCTGAGCTCGTCTGCACCGGCGGCGGAATGAGGTGCCAGCACAGGCGCCCCGTCCAGCTCCGGGGATTCTCCAGCTCCACACAGCAGATGGCGCCCGAAGGGAAGGCAATCCGCAGCGTGGCGGTGGCACACAGTTGGGTAACCCAGGTGACCACGTTCGGTGCGTGCCCGATGAGCAGGAGCTGCGATGCCTGTGCAAAGGCAAGCACCAAGGACTGCGCTGCCGTGGGTGTGCTGGTGGGCAGGAGCGAGGTGTCGGAGAGGATTTCGCCGGAGTATCCAATGCCGGCGGCAAGGAGCTGCGCTGTCTCCATCGCACGCCGGTAGGGGCTGGCAACGATCCATTCCGGGCGCAGCCCCAGCGCAAGGAGTAGCGGGATGAGGCGCTGCAGTTGCTCCCTCCCTGCAGGGCTCAAGGGGCGATTGGCGTCGCCACCGAGCGTGGTGGGTTCTGCTGCGGCATGGCGCATCAGGTAAAGCAGCATCGCCAGCTCCGAAGTGAGTAGACTCGCCGCAGCAAATTTACGCAGACGCGCTGCCGTCGGTGCGGCTGGGAGCGGGATCGAGCCGCTGGAGCAGGAGCTCGGCGATGTCGTAGAGCTTGACCTGGTCGGCTTTCCCTGCAGCTTTGACGCCGTCGGTGAGCATGGTCATGCAGAAGGGGCAGTTGAGGGCGATCGCGCTTGCCCCAGTGCGGAGCAGCTCCTCGGTGCGTTCGCGGTTGACGGGTTTGCCGACCCGTTCCTCCATGAACATGCGTCCACCGCCGGCGCCGCAGCAGAATCCGCGATCACGTGCTCGGGGAGGCTCGCGCAGCTCCAGTACCGGCAGCTCTTGGAGGAGTTCGCGCGGGGCGTCGTATTCGCCGTTGTAGCGCCCCAGGTAGCAGGAGTCGTGGTAGACGATGCTCTGCAGCAGCGGTTCGGTGTGTTGGGGGAGCGCAAGCCGCCCTTCGGCGATGAGTTGGCGCAAGTACTGCGTGTGGTGGTAGACGGTGTAGTGTCCGCCGACGGCGGGGTATTCGTTTTTGAGCGTGTTGTAGCAGTGCGGGCACATGGTCACGATTGTGCGCACCTGGTAGCGGTTGAGCGTTTCCACATTGGCGCGCATGAGTTGGTCGGCAAGGTATTCGTTGCCGGTGCGGCGGGCGGGGTCGCCGGTGCACTGCTCCTCATTTCCCAGGATGCGCACGCGGACACCGGCATGTTGCAGCAGTTGCACAATGGCACGCGCAACACGTTGGGCGCGCTGGTCGTAGCTGCCGGCACAGCCTGCCCAGAAGAGCACGTCGTAGTCCTGTGCATCCTGAGCAAGGGTGCGAACGCCTAATCCCTCTGCCCAGGCAGCGCGGTCCGCTGCGGAGAATGCCCACGGAGTGCCGTTGGTCTCCAAGTTGCCATAGGCGGGTTGCAGCTCTGCCGGGAAGGCTGCCTCCATCATGACCAGCCCACGGCGAAGCTCGACGATGACGGGGACGTGCTCGATCATGACCGGGCACTCCTGCATGCATGCCCCACAGGTGGTGCATTGCCAGAGGGCTTCTGGGGGGATGTAGTCTCCCACAAAACGGCGTTCCAGGACGGCGTGCTCTTCGGCGCTCAGGGGCTTACCCGCACGCTGCTTGAGCAGCAGCGGGAAGCGGTCCAGCGCCCGCTGCCGCACGGCAACGATGATAGCGCGGGGATCGAGCACCTTCCCCGTCTGGTTTGCTGGGCACACGCTCGTGCAGCGCCCGCAGTGGGTGCAGCTATAGCTGTCCAGGATGCTCTTCCAGGAGAGGTGCTCCACATCGGTGGCGCCGAACTGCTGCAGGTCCTCGCGTGTGAAGTCGATGGGGGCGAGCGCATTGACCGGCTCTGGGCGCGAGAAGAAGACATTGGGCACGGAGGTGAGCACGTGCAGGTGCTTGGAGAAGGGCAGGTAGTTGAGGAAGATGAGGATGCAGCCAATGTGCAGCCACCAGCCGATCTCAAACAGCACGCGAGTGAGCGGCGCCTCCGGAGCAAAGATGCCCGACAGCAGCGTTGCCACCGGGCGGACTGCCCACGCGTGGTCCTGTCCCAGGGCGATCCGCGTGCTATTCTGCAGCAGCAGTGCGGTGACGATCACCAGGATGAGCCCCAGGATGAGGGCAGCATCGCGCAGTTCGGCAGGGGGACCTTGCAGCCGGGGCACGCGCTGCACATATCGGCGCCATGCCGCTCCCAGCACGGCGGCGATCACGAAGAGGCAGAAGAGGTCCACCAGAATCGTGCTGAGCGAGTACAGCGGTCCCAAGAAGCTCAGCGACCACCGTGGGTGGAAGCCCTCCAGGACGGCTTCGGCAGCTGAACTCAGCAGGATGAGGAAGCCCCAGAAGATGGCAGCATGAATGAGCCCTGCCGGCAGCTCGCGCAGCAGCCGCTGCTGGGCAAACGCCACCACGAGGGTCTGCCGGATGCGGGCGCCGAGCCGGTCCCAGCGCGGCTCCGGACGCGCCATGCGGAGGAAGCGGATGAGCTGGGCGGCGTTGTAGGCGAAGATGCCCACCGCGCCCAGGAACATCGGGATGAAGACCAGTGCGCGCATTGGCTTGTGGCACTATGACACAGCCTGGTAGGGCAAAAATACTGCGCCGTGCAGGCCCTTACGGAGCAGCGTAGTCAGGATTGCGCAGCAGCAGCGAGTCGGTCAGGCTCTGCAGGAAGTCCTCCAAATCCTGGAGTTCGGGCTCGGAGAGCCCCAGCGGGCGGATTCGGGCATCTTTGTTCGGCAGTGGATAGCCGCCGGCGTTGTACCGGCGCAGGAGTTCGCGCAGAGAGCCGACCGAGCCGTCGTGCAGGTATGGTGCCGTCAGCGCGACGTTGCGCAGCGTTGGGGTACGGAAGCGGGCGTAATCACCGGGATTGCCTGTGACCGAAGCCCGACCGGCTTCCCAGTAGTGCGCCAGCATGCCGGTGGCGTGGTATTGGTAGTCGGTGAACAGCGGCGGAGGATGGCATTCGGCACAGCCAACACGGAAGAAGATGCGCATACCGCGCTGCTGTGCCGGGGTGAGCGCGCTGCTATCGCCCTGCCGGAAGCGGTCGTACGCCGAGGCACCGCTGAAGATGGTGCGCACAAACGTTGCAATTGCCCGCGCCGCCAGCAGAGCCGAGGGTTCCTGCCCGAAGGCACGGCGGAAGGCGGCGCGGTAGGATGGGGATTCTCGAAGCCGCTGGGCAAACTCCGCCGTATCGCGCCAGCCCAGGGTCAAAGCCGCCCGAAGCGTCACGAGCACGTCCTCCTCGATCGAGGCGATGCTGCCATCCCAGAGCAGCGCTGGAGCATAGGCAACGTTGAAGAGTGGCAGGGTGCTACGCCAGTGTTTGCGCCCGTGAATTCCAACGCTCAGCCCAAGGGCATCGGAGAAGGCGCGAGCCTGCCGATGGCAGCTTGCGCAGGCGATCGTGCCGTTGGGCGACAGCACCGCCGGGTCGTAGAAGAGGCGGCGACCCAGCTCCCGCCGCTCCGCCGTGATGGGGTTATCGGGCGGGACCGGCACCGGAGGAAATCCCGGCGGAGGCATCACCGGAGGTGCTTCGGCAGAGGGCTCTATCTGCGGCTGGCACCCCAGCAGCACAAGGCACAGCAGTATCCCACCGAGAGGCTCACTCCAGCGCATTGCCCCGCGAGCAGATCCGTGCCAGCTTCTCGCGAAACTCCTGCGCCTCCCGTCCGCTCAACCCCGCCTGCTGCAGCAGCTCCTCGGTGAGCTGCTCCGGGCGCAGGAGATGGCGCAGCACCAGTTGCTCCTGGCGCGAGAAGCTCATGCCCTCGAGCACGTAGTCCTCGAAGGCTTCCCAGGCAAGTGGGACGACGACCTTGACGATTCCGGCGATGGCGCGGGCGTAGACGCGAATCTCGTACTGGGCGTGCTCATCGAGCCGCAGCCGCAGGAAGTGGAACAGGTTGTGCAGGTCGATCTTCCAGTACCACTCCGTGTAGAGCGACAGCGGAAGGTTGATTCGAGCCAGCTCTCGCGCCACGTTCTGCGCCAGCAGCTCCTGGTACTCCGCGTAGAGCGCCTGCTGGGTCCGACGGAGCCGCTCCAGGATTGCCTGGGCTTGGGCTTCGGGCAGCGGCGTTGACGCACGCCCTTGCTTGTTGAGCGGACTTTGCGGGCGAATCTGCTCCGGTGCGGGTTCGTAGAACTCCTCGCGCAGGATGGAGTAGCGCCCGCTGTACTCGTTGACGTTGGCAGTGCGGTGACGGATCCACTGCCGCGCAACGAAGATGGGCAGCTTGATGTGGAACTTGAACTCCACCATCTCGAACGGGGAGGTGTGGCGATGGCGCATGAGGTAGCGGATGAGCTTGCGGTCATCGCTGGGGGTTCGGGTGCCCTCGCCGTAGGAGACGCGCGCCGCCTGGACGATGGCGCGGTCATCCCCCATGACGTCAATCAAGCGCACAAAGCCCTTGTCCAGGCAGCGGAATTCCCGTCCCAGGAGTGCCTCGACCTCGGGGCGCAGTGTAGGCATTGCGGCTGGTTGCTCGGGGCTGGAACATGCGGCACAAAATTAGCCCACCGCCGAACTTGCAGGGGGAACTTTCTGCACAGCGGCGGTGTTCCTACGAGCAAGGAAGGCGCAAAGAGGGCACATGCGCTGGCTTGCTGTGTGGGGATTGGGAACGATGCTTGCGGTTGCAACCCCGCAGAATGCGCTGCTGACGGGGAACCGCTGTGTGGCGTGCCATGTGGCATTTCATGGAGGCGGGCTCCGTAGCGAGCTGGGATGGTACAGCAGCCACGATGTGGGATTGCTGCGCTGGAGCGCACTTGGATTCGAGACGCTGGAGCACTGGATGGACCGGCACGGCAACGCGTTCTGGGATGGACGGCTGCTTGTGGGGGCGGATTTCCGCGTGCAGGGCTTCCAATCGCACAATCCCGAGCTCTCCCCGCAGTGGCGCATCTTTCCGATGCAGGGGACGGTCCGATTGGGATTCCAGCCTCTCAAAGCCGTGCAAGCGGAATTCGGTGTCAATGGTGGGCGACCGCGTTTCCCCGGGCAGCAGCAGTGGCGGGGGCTCCTGCGGCTTTCCCCTTGGGCGGGGACGCTCACGGCAACGCTGGGATTCTTTCCGCCACCGGTGGGAATCTATGCCGATGACCACACGCGCCTTGCGCGCCGCTTCCCAGGCGCTCGCTTCGATTCCCCGCAGGAGACCTATCTCATGGCGCCCGATTTTGCCCAATGGGGTGCCCAACTGGAGTGGATGCGCCCGAGCTGGCTCAGCCTCACCGTCGGAGCTTTCCGAGCTGGCGCGCTGCAGCAGGTACGCATCCGAACCGATACCGGAGAACGCCCTTTGAGCTCGAGTCAGGCAACCATTGCGGCGTTTCACGGGTGGCTGGCACCCTCCTGGCGGCATGCAGTTGGCTGGCTCGGCGGCTCCTGGTACGGCAATCGGGAGTTCGCCTACTGGAGTCTCTTCGGTGGAGCCGGGTGGATTGACCACGCTGCCGGATGGGTGGAGTACACGCGGCTCCATCTGCCCGGCGTCATCCGACGCTGGAGCCTGAGTGCAGAGCTGGAGCTCTGGCTCTGGAACGCAGTGATGCCGTACGTGCGGCTGGAGCACGGCGAAAGCGCACTCGAGGGGCTTACCCCAGTGCCGTATACGACGCAGCTCGTGCTCGGTGCTCGGCTCTTTGTGCTCCCCTTTGTGGAGCTTCGACCAGAGTGGCGTTGGGTGGACACCGAACGCTACCGCAGCAGCCGGATCGCGGCGCAGCTTCATCTGTTTTACTGAGCGGGAGGACAGATGCGCGGCTGGAAACTTCTGCAATGGGGTGCGGCGTTTATTGCCGTGGTGGTTCTCCTGGTGTGGGCGCTGCAGGGCATGCATGTCTTTACGAAGCAACAGCGTAAGGTGGTGCACCGCGAGGAGGATCCCCTCTTCGGAACAGTCCGAGAGCGGGTGGAGTGGCAGCCGGATTTCCGGTTGGGGTTGGACATTGCTGGACCAGTCGCAGTGGCGGCGGGCGCTGCCGCAGCGCTGGGGTGGTGGCGTGCCCGGAAGGCTTCGGCTCGTCGTATGTCTCACAGTCACGAGTAGGCGGGAATGTTCATCATCGGAGCAATGCTTGCGCTCATCGTCTCTGCGCCGCTCCTGGCGCAGACGGCACTTCCGCTGCCGCTCAAAGGGGCGCGCACAGTGGTGCTGAACAATGCCGTCGGGCAGAACCTGTGTCAGTTCGTCAGTTCGGCGCCGCTGGAGGAGTTCGAAGGCACGGCCGATGGCATTGAGGGCAGCTTTGTACTGGACCCGCAGAATCTGGAGGCAACACGGGGGCGGATTCGAGTCGCGGTTGCCAGCATGCGGACCGGCATTGCCCGACGCGATGAGCATCTGCGGAGCCCGGAGTGGCTGGATGCGGAGCGCTACCCCTACATCGAGTTCGACCTGCAGGGATTGCGCCAGGTGCGCATCACCGAACGCACGGCAGGACGGGTTGTGCTCCAAGCCGTTGCGGTGGGTGATTTCTCCCTGCACGGGGTGCGCAAGCCCATGGAGCTGCCCATTGTGATGACCTACGTGCCCGAGAGCGAGCAGACTCGGCAGCGCGCTCCGGGCGACCTGGTGCAGGTGCAGAGCGAGTTTACCATCTCGCTGCGCGATTTCGACATTCGCGGTCGCCAGGGCATTATCGGCAGCCGCGTGGGGGAGGTCATCCGCGTCAAAGCGAGCTTCTACGGTGCAACAACAATGTCGAACAAACCGTGAGAGAGCGGATATGGCACACCGACGGGAGTTTCTGCAGCAGGCACTTGTGCTCTTGGGGGCGGGAATGTGCGCCCCGGCGCTTGCCGCATGGCTTCAGAGTTGCTCCTCGGAGACCAAGCAGCCGACCGAGCCCGGAGGCACCGTCGAGCTGGACCTGTCAACGGTGCCGGAGCTCCAGCAAGTCGGGGGTGCGGTCAAGCGAACCTTCGGGCAGCACAACGATGGGAAACCGGTGCTCATCATCCGGCTTGCGGAGCAGCAGTTCGTGGTCTTCTCGACTGTCTGCACCCACGCAGGATGCGAGGTGGGATTGCCGCAGTCCGGGCGCATCCCCTGTCCGTGTCATGGAGCGCAGTTTGCAACCTCGGACGGTCGGGTGCTGCAGGGTCCGGCTTCCGCGCCTTTGAAGCGCTTTGCCAGTGAGTACGATCCAGCACGCAACGTGCTCAAAATCAGCTTTTGACAGCATAGAAGCAAGTTCCACAGCACAAGGAGCGGCAATGCGGTGGATCGCGATTGCCTGGAGTTGTGCTACGCTGGCGGCACTGGCGTACTCCGGCGGCATTACCGGAGTAACATCTTCCGGGTGCACATGCCATGGGGCGCAGTCGAGCGCGACCACACTCAGCCTCAGCGGCAACACGACCACCCGTGCGGGGCAGACGCTGAACCTGACTGTCGTCGTTGCCCATAGCTCGCGGCAGGCTGCCGGGGTCAACATCGCGGTGAAGGACCAGCAGGGGCAGAATGTGGGCACCTTGGCGCCGGCGACGGGCTCGGGATTGCAGCTCTCCAATGGGGAGCTGACGCACCAGCAGCCCAAGACGATGAGCAACGGGCAGGCAGCCTTCAGCTTTACCTGGACGGCGCCCAGTACGCCTGGCACGTATACCCTGCGCGCAGCCGGGTGTGCCGTCAACGGCAACGGAAACACCTCTGGGGATGCCTGGAACTTCCTCTCCCCGGTGACGCTGACCGTTGCCGGAATCCGCGTGGAGCAACCCAACGGGGGCGAGGTCTGGTGCGCGGGGTCAACACAGACAATCCGCTGGAGCAGCGTTGGGGTGCAGAACGTCAAAATTGAGGTCTCCTCCAATGGCGGGCAGAGCTGGAGCGTTCTCGTTGCCAGCGTTTCGGCGCAGCAGGGCAGCTACCAGTGGAGCATTCCGAGCACGCAAACCCCGGGGACGCAGTACCGGATCCGCATCTCGGATGCTGCGGATTCGACCCTCTTCGATGTCAGCGATGCGAACTTCTCCATTGCCGGACCGCCGCAGCTTACGGCGCAGCCACAGCCCGCAACGGTGTGCGAAGGGCAATCGGTTGTGCTGAGCGTCGGTGCGCAGGGGACTGCTCTGACGTACCAATGGCGGCGCAATGGGCAGAATATTCCAGGGGCTACCCAGGCGACGTATCAGTTTATGGCGACGCTCTCGGATGCGGGCATCTACGACGTCGTTGTGAGCAATGCCTGTGGTTCGGTCACCAGCGATACCGTGCGGGTGACAGTCAAGGAGCGTCCGCGGATTACGCAGCAGCCGCCGGCGTCCTTGACCGTGTGCGTGGGGCAATCAGTCACGCTGCGAGTGACCGCCACCGGGACAGGACTGCGCTACCAGTGGCGCAGGAATGGCACGCCTATTCCCGGGGCAACGCAGTCAAGCTATACCATTGCAGCCGTGCAGCCGGCGGATTCGGGGATCTACGACGTCGTCGTCAGTGGCGAGTGTGAACCACCGGCGTACAGTACGCAGACGGAGCTGCGCGTGACCGGACCGCCGCAGATTGTGGAGCATCCGCAGTCGCAGAGCGTGCGGGTGGGGCAGAGTGTCACCTTCCGAGTGCAGGCACAGGGGCAGAATCTGCAGTACCAGTGGCGCAAAAACGGCGTTGCCATTGCCGGGGCAACGCAGCCGCAATACACCATTGCCGCAGCACAGCTTGCCGATGCTGGGCTCTACGACTGCCTGGTGTGGAACGAATGCGGGCAGAGTGTGAGCCAGACGGCGCGGCTGACGGTTGTGCAGCCTGGACAGCCGGTGCTGGCACTGCGCCAGGCACAGGTGGAGTTTGGCGTGCGGGAGCTGGGGGATAGCGTGGCGCAGACGCTTGCCGGAATTGTCTACAATGCCGGCGATGATACGCTGCGGATCTCCGCCATTGCCCTTGTCGGCGAGCACAGCGGGGATTACCGACTGGTGATGGGTGGCGGGAGCGTGGTGCTGCCGCCGGGAGCGGAGCATACGCTGGTGCTGGCGTTTGTGCCGAGCGCAGTGGGCGAGCGGCGTGCCGAGCTCAACTTCAGCGCCAATGTGAGCTCGCCGCCGGTGCTCAAGCTGCGTGGCTACGGAGCCGTGCCGCAGCTCAGTGCATCGGTACAGCAGCTCGAGTTCGATTCGGTCGAGCTCCAGCGCTCGCGCGAGCTTCCGCTTGAGCTTGTCAACTCTGGCGTGCTGGAGCTGCAGCTTGAGGAGTTGCGGCTGGAGGGGGATACGGCGTTTAGCCTGGTTACGCCGCCCATGCTGCCGCTGCGCCTGGATTCGGCTGCTCGGCAGCCGCTGACCGTACGCTTTGCCCCGATGCGCGAGGGGGAGCACCAGGGGATGCTAATGGCGGTCTATGCTGGGCGCTTCCACCGCGATACGCTCCGAGTTGCGCTGCGTGGCATCGGCAAGGAGCCGGTTGGAATCGCCGTACCTTCGGAGACACTGCTTCCCGAACTTGCCTTCACGGTGACGGCATCGCAGGTGGTGGTGCGCTACCGCTTGCCCGATGGGGTGCAAGCCCAGCGTGCGCTGATTGTGAGCCTTGATGGGCGGCGGCTTGCGGAGTTCCCGTGCCCGGCAGGACCGGTGGGCGAACTCCGCTGGCAGGTCAACGGAGCCGCCAGCGGCGTGTACTGGCTTGGGCTTCAGGTGGGCACGCGGTGGCACTGGCGCGCCTTCCTGCTGCAGCGCTAACGGCAGGCGTGTAGCACAATACCCCCGGCGGCTTCTGCGTCCTAAGCGGCTGCCGGTGAGGATGTGCCACAAGCTGTCAGGCGTGCAGGATGAGAATAACGCGCCAATATACCAACCGCGAGAGCCCCTCGCTGGACAAGTACTTGCAGGAGATCGGCAAGTACGAGCTGCTGTCGCCGGAGGAGGAGATCGAGCTGGCGCGCCAGATTAAGAAGGGCGGACCGGAAGCTGAGCGCGCCCTGGAGAAGCTCGTCAAGGCGAACCTGCGCTTTGTGGTCTCCGTGGCGAAGCAGTACCAGAACCAGGGGCTGTCCTTGAACGACCTCATCAACGAGGGGAACCTGGGGCTGATCAAGGCAGCCAAGCGCTTCGATGAGACGCGCGGCTTCAAGTTTATCTCCTACGCCGTCTGGTGGATTCGCCAGTCAATTCTGCAGGCACTGGCAGAGCAGGCGCGCCTGATTCGCTTGCCGCTCAATCGGGTCGGTGCGCTCAACAAGATCGGGCGCAAGTACAGCGAGCTGGAGCAGCGCTACGAGCGCGAGCCCACTGCTGCCGAGCTTGCCGAGGAGCTGGGGATGAGCCCGGAGGAGGTCGCCGAGACCCTGCGCCTGGCGGGCAAGCATCTCTCGGTGGATGCGCCGTTTGTGCACGGAGAGGAGAGCCGCCTGCTGGACGTGCTCCCCAGCGAGAACGAACCACCGCCGGATGCGGAGGTGGAGCGTGAATCGCTCCGGCAGGAGATCCGCGCCCTCCTGGAGCGCCTTTCCCCGCGCGAGGCGGAGATTCTGCGCTACTCCTTCGGCTTGGATGGACACCCGGAGCTCACGCTGGAGGAGATCGGCGAGCGCTTCAATCTCACGCGGGAGCGCGTGCGCCAAATCCGTGAGCGGGCGCTGCGCCGCTTGCGCAACATGAAGCAGACGCGGGAGCTCAAGATCTACCTCGGCTGAGCGCGATGGAGAGCTCCCCAGCATTCGTATCCCTGCCGCTTGTGGAGAGCCCCTCCATAGCGGAACCTCCGCGCCGTCCCGAGTGGCTCAAGGTGCGTGCCCCGGGGGGCGAGCGCTACGCGCAGCTCAAGCAGATGATGCGCGCCAAAGCGCTCCACACCGTCTGCGAAGAGGCACGCTGCCCGAACATCGCCGAATGCTGGGGAGCTGGGACGGCAACCTTTATGATTCTGGGCGACACCTGCACCCGCTCCTGTGGATTCTGTGCCGTCAAGACCGGGCGCCCCCTGCCAGTGGACCCGGACGAACCCCGCCGCGTTGCCGAAGCCGTCCGCCAGATGGGGATTCGCCATGCGGTGGTCACCTCGGTCAATCGGGACGAGCTGCCCGATGGCGGGGCAACGCAGTTTGCCCGTACAGTTGCGGAGATCCGCCGCCTCTGCCCTGGGGTGACGGTTGAACTCCTCATCCCCGACTTCAAGGGGAAGCTGGAGCTGCTGCAGATTGTGCTGGATGCGCGCCCCGACATCCTGGGGCACAATACTGAGACGGTGCCGCGCCTCTACCGCCGGGTCCGCCCCCAGGGCAAATATCACTGGACGCTGAGCGTGCTGCGGGAAGCTGCCCGGCAGGGCTTTCGCACCAAAAGCGGGCTGATGCTGGGGCTGGGTGAGCATCCCGAAGAGGTCATCGCCGTCATGCAGGACCTCCGCGCCGTCGGCGTGCACATCCTCACCCTTGGGCAATACCTGCAGCCGACGAAGAACCATCTGCCCGTCGAACGCTACGTCACACCCGAGGAGTTTGCCGAATACCGCCGCATCGGCTTGGCAATGGGCTTTGAACACGTGGAGTCGGGTCCATTGGTACGGAGCTCCTACCACGCCGAGCGGCACGTTGCCTGAGGACAGTTGGGTTTGCCACCGGAGGCACTCATGCCGGGCAGGGTCGTGGCAGTTGCCTGGGCGGTATTCCTTTGGGCGCAGGCGCAGGAGCCCTTCGAGCACGCCCTCTGGGATAGCCTCCTGCAGTTGTACACGCGCAACGGTCGGGTCCACTACACCGGCATTGCCCGCGAGGAGCGATTCCAGCGCTACTTGGATTCCCTGGCGCAGGCACAGCCGGAGCGCTGGAGCCGCGAAGCGCAGATGAGCTTCTGGCTCAATGCCTACAACGCCTGTGGGGTCGCGCTTGTGGCGCGCCGTCCGGGGCTCCGCTACATCGGGCAGCTGGATTCGCTGCTGCAGGTGGACACCTTCTGCATTGCCGGACGCCCGCTCACGCTTGCCCAGATTCGGGAGCAGTTGCGCCAGTTCCGCGAACCGCTACTCCACTTCGCCGCCGGAGGTATTGCCGAAGGCTTCCCAGTGCTGCAGCGACGGGCATTCACCGCTGGAACACTCCGGCGCCAACTGCGTGAGTGCGCCCGTAGGTTCCTCCGCTCGCCCAGAGGGTGTGTGCTCGACCTGCACACGAACACGCTGTGGCTCTCCCCGCTACTGCAGTGGTTTGCGGAGGACTTCCGCGCCGGAGGGCGTCAACTGCTGGATTGGGTCGCGGAGTACGCCGAGCCCACCGTTGCTGCCTACGTTGCCGTGCACCGGCAGCGGCTGCGCGTGGAATTTCTCGCCTTCGATGGGCAAGTGAATCGGCTGGAGCTGCCCATTGTGACATCCGAACCCAAGCCGCTCAAGCCGCCGAAGCGGCGCAAGCAGTAGTCAGACGTAGAGCGCGCTGCTGAAATCGCGCCGGTAGCGCAGTGTGATCGGATGTTCTTCGCCGAGGAACTTGAAGATGGCAATGCACGTCTTGCGGGCGGCATCGTCGAAGTAGTACCGGTCCGTGCGGATGACCTCGATGAGGTGCTCCAACGCCTGGGCGTAGTCGCCGCGCTGCAGGGCTTGCACAGCGCTCCAGAAGAGTGGTCGCACTGGCGCCTCCGGGAGCTGTTCCGGCGAGCTCAACTGCAGGAGCGGCGCCAGGGTGCGGATGGATTCGGCAAGCTCCTCGTACGGTGAACCCGGCTCGATGGGGGCGACCAGTTCCCGGGCGCGTTCCGGTTCGGCAAAGAGCAGCAGCTTCGCCAGTAGTGCGCGGGCGGCTTCGTTATTGGGCTCGGCTGCCAGCACCTGCTCCAGGAGCGATTGCGCCTCGGAGATGCGCTGAGCCTGTAGCAGTTGCTCGGCTTGCTGCAGCAGCTTCCGATGTGGGCTGGGAAGCGCCTGCTCCAACCAGCGCTCGATGACGTACTCGGGCAGGGCGCCAACGAATTCATCCACCACCTGCCCGTCCACAAAGAGCTTGACGTTCGGGATGCTGCGCACGCCGTAGCGGTAGGCAAGCTCGGGGTGCTCTTCGGTGTTGACCTTTGCCAGAACCCAGCGCCCGTTGGCGCGTGCGGCTAAGCGCTCCAACACAGGCGCAAGCATCCGGCACGGGGCGCACCATTCCGCCCAGAAGTCTACCAGAACCGGTACGGAGTAGCTGCGTTGGAGTACCTCGCGCTCGAAGTCGTGGACCTCGTAGCTCATCGCCGTGTCAGAGGGCAAATCCGACCGGCGACTACGGACGAGCAGGGCGCAGCCGCTGTTGCAGCTCCTGCAGAGCTTGCCGGAGTGCGGAGGAATGGGGCAGCGCGCGTTCGATTGCGCTGCACCCGTGCATGACGGTGGTGTGGTCCCGTCCGCCGAAGTAGTGCCCGATATGCTTGAGGGGCAGGTCCAGGAGCGTGCGCGCCAGGTACATCGCCAGGTGGCGTGCCTGGGCGATATCGTGTTTGCGCGATTTCCCCCGCAGGGCTTCCGGGGGAATGCCGTAGTAGTCGGCAACCTCGCGGGCGATGCGTTCCAGCGTCAGCGCAGGTGGAGGGTCGGCTGCAGAGGGATTGCCTTGCCCGACGAGGGCAGCAACGGCGTGCTGTGCCAGCTCGAGCGTGATCTCGCAGCGGTCCAGCGTTGCCCGTGCCAGGAGATGGATGAGGCAGCCCTCCAGCTCGCGGACGCTTCCGGTGACGGCGTGGGCGATGTATTCGAGCACCTCTTCGGGCAGTTGGAGCCCTTCGTCGGCGCTTTTGCGGCGCAGAATTGCCAACCGCAGTTCGAAATCCGGCGGGAGGATCTCCGCAACCAGTCCCCACTGCAGGCGGGAGACCAGGCGCTCGTCCAGCTCGGTGAGCTCGCGCGGGGATTTGTCGCTCGTGAAGACCAGTTGCTTGCCCGCTTGGTAGAGCGTGTTGAAGATGTGGAAGAAGTGCGCCTGGGTCTTCTCCTTGCCCGCCAGGAACTGCACATCGTCGATGATGAGCACGTCGGCGCTGTTGTAGAAGGCGGTGAACTCGTGTGCGCGGTTCTGCTGCAGCGCTGTGATGTAGCCGGTGGTGAAGTACTCGCTGCTGACGTAGATGAGCCGGAGCGGGACATTGCGCCGCAGGAGGTAGTTGTTGATGGCTTGTGCCAGATGGGTCTTGCCCAACCCGACCCCACCGTAGAGCAGGAGCGGGTTGAAGCGCGTTTGCCCGGGCTGTTCGGCAACCGAGCGGGCAGCCGTGTAGGCGAGCTGGTTGCTGGCACCGCAGACGAAGTTTTCGAACGTGAAGCGGGGATTGATTGGGGTGATGGGGATGTGCGGCGGAGGCGGCGTCAGGCTCAACGGGAGCGTGGGCTGCACGGGTGGGGTGCGGAAGGCGGGAAGTCGGACGGCACGCTGCTGGAGTTCATCCCCGCGCTCCAGCACGACCTCGTACTCCAGCCGTGCATGCGGACCCAACACGCGCAGCAGGACCTGCTGCAGCAGTCCGTAGTAGTGCTCCTCCAGCCATTCACAGAAGAACTGGCTGGGCACCTGCACGGTGAGCGTGTTGTTCTCCCACCGCAGGGGCTTGAGCGGTTCGAACCAGGTTTTGAAGGCTTGTGCCGGGACGTTATCGCGAATCAGTTGCAGGCATTGCTGCCAGAGGCTCTCCGGGGTGGCTTCCTGCGGTGCCGGAGCCGGGCGCGTCCGCTGCCGCAGAGACTCCAATCCCGGAAACAGCTCCAATGGGCGTCGTGGCTTGGGCAATTGGCTTCCCCTCCGACTTGTGGGACATCGGGCACTGGGATTCTGGGCAACGAGCGTGGCGCGAAAATGCACAATCGGGCGCAAATGGAAAGCCACCGCTACACCCAAGGGATGTGTCGGCTCCGGCGGACACGGTGTACTTTCTGCGCCGTTGTGCCGTCTGTGGCGTCGGAACAAGTTCGGCTCTTCCATGGCAGTGGAGCTTCCACAGACTCCGACGCCGCCGCAGGAGCTCGAAGAGGGACCCGAGATGAGCTTCTGGGAGCATCTCGGGGAACTGCGCCGCCGGCTGATCTTGGGCTTGGTCGGGATTGCCGTCGGCTGTGTCATCGCTGCTGTTGGTGCGGAGTGGCTGGTCAATACGGTTTTGCTGTATCCGGCGCATCGGGTGGGGCTGCAGTTGCAGAATCTGCGCCCGTTTGGGATGCCGATGCTCTACGTCAAGGTGGTGCTGGTGGCGGGGATGATTCTGGGGGCTCCCTTTGCGCTGTATCAGCTCTGGCGCTTTGTGGCACCAGGGCTGTATCAGCACGAGCGGCGCTGGGTGCGGCGCATGACGCTCTGGAGCTCGCTGTGCTTCCTGTTGGGCGTCGCCTTTGCCTATGCGGTGCTGCTGCCAGCGATGCTGGGCTTTGCTGCGAGCTTCTCCTCCGAGCAGATCCGCACCGTCGTGGATGTGACCGAGTACTACGGCTTTGTGACAACGAGCGTGCTGCTCATGGGCGCAGTCTTCGAGCTGCCGGTGCTGATGAGCATTGGGGCGTGGGCGGGTATCGTCCGAGCCGAAGTGCTGCGGCGCTACCGTCGGCATGCGGCGGTGCTCATCCTCATTGTGGCAGCGGTGCTCACCCCAACGCCGGACCCGATCAATCAGCTTATCTTTGCCATGCCCTTGTACGTGCTCTACGAGGTGAGCATCTTGGTGGTGCGCTGGATTGAGCGGAGGCGGTCGTGAGCACAGCGACGTTACAGTCGGTGACCGCACCGGTGCGCCCGAGCTTGGAGGAGTTCGAGCGCTACGTTCGCCGTGTCCTGCGCACGCCGGTGCCGCTGCTGAACTTGGTGCTGTGGTACCTGTTCCGCCGTCGGGGGAAGCGCGTCCGTCCGGCATTGACCTTCCTCAGCGCTGCTGCGTGCGGGCAGATCTCGCACCGCACCTTCGTCGGCGCCGCGATGGTGGAGCTGCTCCATACGGCAACCCTGGTGCACGATGACGTAGTGGACCGCGCACGCGAGCGCCGAGGCTTCCCTTCGGTCAATGCGCTCTGGTCGGAGCGGGTTGCAGTGCTGGTGGGCGATTACCTGCTGGCGCGGGGACTGCTCTTGGCAACACAGGAGCGGGAGTGGGAGTTTCTCGATATCACCGCCGGTGCGGTACAGCAGATGAGCTCGGCGGAGCTGCGCCATGTGCAGTTGAACCGGAAGCTGCGGTTGGAGCGGGAGCAGTACCTGGAGGTGATTCGCGGCAAGACGGCGGCGCTCTTTGCCGCCGCGTGCGAGATCGGCGCTGTCAGTGCCGATGCCGAGCCTGCACTGCGCGCGGCACTGCGGCGCTATGGGGAGGATATCGGCATCGCCTACCAGCTTGTGGACGACGTGCTCGACTACACCGGGCGGCAGCAACTGCTGGGCAAGCCGGCATGGCAGGATTTGCGCGAGCACAAGCTGACACTGCCCTTGCTGATTGCACTGGAGCGGATGGGTCCGGCAGAGCGGAGCGAGTTCCTGCGCCGGTTCCGTCGGCAGCACAATAGAGCCGACCTGCGCTGGATGGCACAGCAGGTGCTCCGCTGGGGTGGGGTGGAGGCAACACAGGAGCTTGCCCGGCACTATGGGGAGCGCGCGCAGCACGCCTTGGAGGAGCTGCCGCCCTCGCCCGCACGTTCGGCATTGCAGGAGTTTGCCGAGTTCGTGCTTCAGCGGCTCTGGTGAGCGATGACACGCCGGGAGTTGGTGCAGCAGCTCAATCGCCTGCTTGCTGCCGGAGAGTACGCGGCGGCGCTGCCCTATGCCGAACAGCTTCGGGAGCGCTTCCCCGAAGACCCACTGGGGATTGTAGCGCTGGTGCGGATCTACGCCGTGGTGCGTCCGGAGGCGCTTCCGGAGCTGCTTTGCGAGGCACTGGAACGCTTCCCGCGCCATGCAACGCTGTTGCAGTACGCCGAGCACGTTGCGCGCGCAGAGCCTTCGGAGGAGCACGCTGAATGCGCCGCGCATCCCGCCGACGTTGCATCCGTGCACACAGCCGATCCGGGCATGGAGCCGCCCACTACAGCAGAGAAGCACACAGCCGAGCCAGATGTGAAGCCGTCCACCGCCGTGGAGAAGCAGGCAGCCGAGCCGGCTGTGGCGACCCCGCTCCTGCGTTTGGTGGAAGCCGCAGGTGGTGAAAGCGTCGTGCGGCTGCGGAGCGCGATTGTGCGCTTGATTCCGGGCTTGGAGTTCGCTCCGCTGCGGCTGTCTTCGCCCGCGCAGAGTTCGCTCAGAATAGCGGAGCCACCGCTGCCACCCTTCCCCAGCGTGGGAATCCCCGAGGAGGCGATGGAACCGGAGGAGCTGAGCCCGCTGGAGCTGCTGGCACAGCGCCTGAAGCAGGCACGCATCCCACCACGCAGCGAGCCAGAGGAGCTCCTCCCCACAGAACCGCCGCCAGAGCCGGAGCCGGAGACGGCACCGACCCCGATGGTGCTCACCGAAACCATGGCGCGCATCTACGAGCAGCAGGGAGCCTATGAGCAAGCTCTGCGCGTCTACGAGGAGCTGTGCCGACGCGAACCACACCGGCGCGCCGAGTACGAACGCGCTATCGCCCGCTTGCGCGAACGCCTTTCGGATGCGCATCGCTGACCGCTACATCCTGCGGCGACACGCCGGACCCTTCGCCTTCGGCACGGGGGTGGTGATGTTCCTCTTCCTCATGCAGTTCCTGGTGCGCTACGGCGAGCAACTGTTGGGCAAGGGGCTGCCCATCGGGATTATCCTGCAGCTTATCGGGCTCAACCTGGCGTGGATGTTCGTGCTCGCGGTGCCGATGGGTGCGCTTTTTGCCAGCGTGTACGTCTTCGGAATGCTGGCAGCCGACCACGAAGCCACCGCGCTGAAGTCCGCCGGGGTCAGCGCCGCGCAGATGATGCGCTCGGTGCTGCTTACCGCGCTTGGGCTGACGGGCATGCTCGTGTGGTTCAACGATCGGGTCCTGCCCGAGGCGAACCATCAGGCAAAGGTGCTCCTTGCCGATGTGCAGCGGAAGCGCCCAACGCTGGTGCTCGAGCCCGGGCGCTTTGTGCAACTGGAGGGCTACACCGTGCTGGCGCGCGCCAAATACGGCGGAATGCTGCTCGGAGTGACGCTCTACGACGTTGCGCGTTCGGACCGCATCGCCGTCGTCTACGCCGATACCGCATGGCTGCGCTTGAGCACGGGGATGAGCCGTTTTCTGCTGGAGCTGCGCTCTGGAGAGCTGCACGAGCAGGAGCGCACGAACTGGTACCGCTACCGCCGCGTGCGCTTTGAGCGCATGTGGGTGCAGATCCCCGCCCGCGATTACGCCTTCGTGCGCTCGGATGCACGGCTCTTTGCCCGGGGCGAACGCGAGATGAGCATTGCACAGATGCGCGAAATCGTCGAGCGCGCCCGTGCACGCCAGCGCGAGCTCCTGCAGCAGATGGAGGAGCTGCTGCGGACCCATCTGGAGCATGCCACCGGTGGGATTGGTTCCGGAGGTGTTGCCCAGTGGATAGCACCTGTGCGATTCCGCCTGGAGAGCCTCTCTGCCGAATACGCTGAAGCCGAACGGCAGGCGCGGCAGTACCTGGTCGAGATTCACAAGAAGTACGCCATCGCCGCTGCCTGCGTGCTCTTTGTGCTGGCGGGAGCCCCGCTGGGATTGCTCACGCGTGGAGGCAACTTCGGCACCAGCGCGCTGGTCAGCCTGGGCTTCTACGTCTTCTACTGGGCGGCGCTCATCGGTGGGGAGAAGTTAGCCGACCGGGGCTACATCTCCCCGGCGGTGGGGATGTGGTGGGGCAATGCCGTCGTTGCCCTACTGGCGCTGAACGTGTTTGTGCGCGTGCAGCGAGAAGCGTGGTCATGGAGCCGATTTCGCCGGTAGAGTGCCCCTACTGCGGAGCGGAGCTGGAGACGCTTGAGCTCCCCTGCCATCTCTGTGGGCAGCGTGTGGAGCTGGAGCAATGGCGGGAGGTCTGGAGCACAGCGACGGAATGGGAAGCCGAGCTGGCCTGCGGCTGGCTGCGTGCGCATGGGATTCCGGCGCTGGTGCTCTCCCAGCGTGATTCCACGCGCATGTTCACCGTTGGGGCGCTGGCACTGGTGCGCCTCCTTGTGCCGGAGCCGTACGCGCAGCGGGCACGCCAACTGCTTCGGGAGCGCAGCTAAGCGCGCGTTTGCAGCAAAGGCGCTAATTTGCCGCCGGTGGTTCTTCGCGGTACGGGGGAATGCTGCGCCAAGCCGTGATCATGGCAGGGGGATTTGGTACCCGGCTTCGTCCGCTCACGCTGCGTCGCCCGAAGCCGATGGTGCCCGTGGTGGGGATGCCCATTATGGAGCGGGTCGTGCGGCATGTTCGCCGTTACGGCATCCGGCGTCTGGTGTGCTTGCTGTACCATCAGGGCGAGCACATTCGCAACTACTTCGGCACCGGAGCGGCGTGGGATGTGGAGATCGAGTACGTCCAGGCGGAAGCCGATTACGGCACCGCCGGAAGCGTGCGCAACGCCGCTGAGCTGCTGGCGCCGGAGCCCTTCCTGGTCATCAGCGCCGATGTCTTGACGACGCTCGACCTGGCGGCTGCCTTCCAGTGGCATTGCACGCACCGGGCAATGGCGACCCTGCTGCTCATGCGGGTGCCGCATCCGCTCCCCTACGGCATTGTCTTCACCGACGCCGATGGGCGCATCGTGCGCTTTCTGGAGAAGCCCTCCTGGAGCGAACTCTTCTCCGACACGGTCAACACCGGCATCTACGTGCTGGAGCCGCAGGTGCTGGAGCTCATCCCCTACCGGCAGGAGTACGACTTCGGCAAGGACCTCTTTCCGGAGATGCTGCACCGCGGGCTGCCGCTCTACGGCTACGTCGGGCAGGGCTACTGGCGCGATATCGGGAACTTGGGCGAATATTTTGCCGCACACCGCGATTTCTTCGCCGGCAGGCTGCAGCTGGAGCTGGAGGGGCAGCCAAGGGGTGAGGGAGTGGTCTGCGGCGAGGGCGTCGAGATCGCGCCAACGGCGCGGCTGAGCGGTCGGGTCGTGCTCGGAGCGCATGTGCGGGTGGGTCCGGGGGCGGAGCTTTCCAATTGCGTGCTGGGGCGGGGGTGTGTCATTGCACCGGGGGCGCGCGTGCTGGAGAGTATCCTGTGGGAGGAGGTGGTCGTGGGTGCTGGGGCGGAGATTCGCAGCGCCGTCGTTGCTGCCGGAAGCCGAATCGAGGAGGATGCAACGGTGGAGGAGCAGGTCGTCATCGGCGAGCAGTGCATCGTTGGGCGCGGAGCCACGCTGAGCGCTGGGGTGAAGCTCTGGGCGGGCAAGTCGGTGGAAGCTGGAGCAGTGCTTACGCAGAGCCTGGTGCAGGAGGAGCGGTGGCTGCGTGGGGTCTTTCTCAACGCCAAGGTCAGCGGAATCCCCAACGTGGACATCACGCCGGAGTTCGCCGCACGGCTGGGCACAGCCCTGGGCAGTGCAATCGCAATGGGGACGATGGTGGCGGTGAGCCGCGATCCCAGCTCGGTTGCCCGAATGGTGCTGCGAGCGCTCGGGGCGGGATTGCTCTCCACCGGAGTCCATGTGGCGGACCTGCAGGTGGCTTCTGTACCGCAGATGCGCCAGGAGCTGCGCAGCGGACGCTACGCCGCCGGCGTGCACGTCCGGCGCTCCCCACGCAATCCCGAATACGCCGAGCTGGTGGTCTTCGATGCCGATGGGCGCGATATCCCGCTGCAGATGGCAAAGCGCATCGAGCGCATCCTCTACGGCGAGGAGTTCCGCCGCGTGGCAGCGCACCAGATTGGACGGCTCAGCTTTGCTGAGCGGTCGGCAGAGAGCTACATCGAGCGGGTGCTGGCGGCGCTGGATCGCGAAGCGATCGCCCGCCACTCCTTCTCGGTGCTGGTGGACTACTCCTGCGGGTTGGCGGCGCAGCTCTTCCCCCAGATCCTGGGGCGGCTGGGCTGCCGCAGCTTCGCCCTCAACAACATCGTGGAGGCTGCCGGGGAGTGCCCTCCGCTGGAGGAGCCTCTCGTGGCGCAAGCCATGCGGGCGCTGGGGTGTCAGGTGGCGTTCCGTATTGACCCAGGCGCGGAGTGGATCGCCGTCATGGACCAGCAGGGCAGATGGTACCCCTCGATGCGGCTGCTGACGCTGGTGCTCAAGCTCTTCCTGCTGCTCAACGTGGCGCACGAGCCCTATGCCATCGCCGTGCCGATGGCAGCGAGCATGGAGGTGGAGCAGGTGGCAGCGCAACACAACGTGCGCATCGTGCGCGTTGGGAATTCCCATTCGGCGATGATGGAAGCCACGCGCGACCCCGAGGTGCGCTTTGTCGGCGGCACCCGCGGCGGCTTCATCTTCCCGGAGTTCCTCTTCGCTGCCGACGGGATGTTCTCGGCGGCAAAGCTCTTGGAGATGCTGGCGCGGTCGCCCTACGACCTGGCGGAGCTGGACCTACAACTGCCGCGCCGCTTCCAGCAAGAGCTCCTGGTGCCCTGCCCGTGGGGGCGGAAAGCCGCCGTCCTGCGCCGTGCACTGGAGTATCCCGCACGGGAGCGCCTGCTGCTCGATGGAGTCAAGCTCCTGCTCGAAGACGGCTCCACCGTGGTGCTCTTCCCCGAGCAGCAGACCGCGCACATGGTGCTCATCACCGATGCCGACAGCGAAGAGCTTGCCCGCCAGCACGCACAGCGCTTTGCCGAGCTGATTCAGCAGTGGCAACAGTGACGCTGTCCGTGCGTCTATGCACGCGCCGACAGTGTACACTGAGCGTGCTCCGATGCGGATTGCTGCGGTCTTGAGCGAACAGACGGTGCTGCTGCGGATTCGGGTCAGTTCAAAAACCGAACTGCTCAACCGGCTCATCGATGTGCTGCCGGCAACGGGGAAGGTGCGCGACCTGGAGGAGGTCCGCCGAGTGATCTTCCAGCGTGAGCAGCAGATGACCACCTGCATCGGAGGCGGCATCGCCCTGCCGCACGGCAAGACGCGTGCCGTTGCCGCACCCGTGGCTGCACTGGCAACGCTGGAGCCACCGGTGGAGTTGGATGCCCCCGATTGCGCTCCGGTGGAGATCGCCTTCCTGCTGGTCGGGGACGAGGACCACGTGGGGACCCATCTACGGCTGCTGAGCCGAGCCTCGCGCCTGCTGTCCAATCCCGGCTTCCGCGCGCAGCTCCTGCAGGTGCAGACTCCACAGGAGGTGCTCCGCCTGTTTGAACACGCCGAAGCCTTGACGGCACAGCTTGAATGAGCGCCTCCATCCAAGCTATCCGCGGGATGCACGATGTGCTCCCGGAGGAGAGCCCACGCTGGCAGTGGGTGGAGCGGGTTTTCCGCGAGGTCTCCGAACGCTTCGGCTACGAGGAGATTCGCCCTCCGCTCGTAGAGGCTGCCCAGCTCTACGTCCGCAGCATTGGCGAGAGCACCGACATCGTCGGCAAGGAGATGTACGTGTTCACCGACCGCGCCGGCGAGGAGCTGGCGCTGCGTCCGGAGCTCACCGCTGGGGTAGTGCGCGCTGTGGTCCAGCACGGCTTGCTGGCTCGGCGCTCCCTGTGGCGGCTGTGGTACTACGGCGCTGCCTTCCGCTACGAGCGTCCGCAGAAGGGACGCTATCGCCAATTCCACCAGTACGGCGTCGAATGCATCGGCTCGCCCTATCCCGAAAGCGATGCCGAGGTCATCCTGCTGGCGGTTGCAGTGCTGCGCGAGCTGGGCATTGCGGACTACCGGCTCCAGCTCAACACGCTGGGGAGCCCGGCGGTGCGGCAGCGCTACCGCACGGCGCTGGTGGCGTACCTGGAGAGCGTCCGGGAGAAGCTCTCGCCGGAGAGTCAGCTCCGGCTCGAACGGAATCCCCTGCGCATCTTGGACTCCAAGGATGAACGCGACCAAGCGCTGCTTCGCTCTGCACCGCTGCTCATCGAGTATCTCGATGCCGAAAGCCGCGAGCACTTCGAAGCGCTCTGCCGGATGCTGCAGCAGCAGGGCGTGCCCTTTGAGCTGAATCCGCACTTGGTGCGCGGGCTGGATTACTACACGCACACGGTGTTCGAGTTTGTCTCCTCCCGGCTCGGCGCGCAGAATGCCTTCGGTGGCGGGGGACGCTACGACGGACTGGTCGAAAGCTTTGGAGGACCGCCCACGCCGGCGGTGGGCTTCTCCTTCGGCGTGGAGCGGCTGCTGTTGCTGCTACCGGAGCGCACGCCGGACGGGGCGGTGGAGATCTACGTTGCCCGCGCCGAAGTGGAGCCCGAGGTTGCGCTGTCCCTGCTTGAGGAGCTGCGCCGGGCGGGGTATCGGGCAGTGGGGGATCTCCAGCGCCGTTCGCTCAAAGCCCAGTTGCGGGAAGCCGATCGGCTCGGAGCCCGCCTTGCCATCATCCTCGGGCGCACCGAGTGGCAGCAGCGCAGGCTCGTGCTGCGCGATCTCCGGAACGGGCAGCAGTGGGAATGCCCTGTGCAGGAGCTCGGCGAACATGTCCGGCGCATCCTACAGCGATGAGCCGCTCTACAGCCTTGGGATTGCGCTGCAGCCCAGGGCAGCACAGCTGCGGATGCGCCGGGCGCTCCACGGGCACTACCGAGCGCCCGATGGTTCGGCGGCGCCAGCATCGCCTCCGGACGGAGCCGTGAGCTTCGCGCTCCGGATGCAGCCCACCCCTGGCGCTGCAGACGACCTCCGGAAACCTCTTGGCACTGGATGAGCTGGGGTGATGGCGCGTCGGGAATTCCACCTATGGCACTTCGCCGCGGTCATCGCTGCCCTGGGAGCAATCGCCGTGCTGCTCGTGCTGGCGGCAACGCAGCTCATCGTGCAGGAGCTCGTCGAGCGCGAACGGCAGACCGTGCGCTTCTACGCGCAGATGCTGCACCTGTTCGCCGATGTCTCCATCAGCACCGATCCCCTTGTGTTCGTGCTGCTGGACCACATCGTGCCGACGATCCCCTTCCCCGTGGTGATCACCGACCCGCAGGATGAGCCGCTCTTCCCCTATGCGCAGAACACGCTCAACGTGCGGTTGGACACGACGTGGTCGTTGGAGCGGCAGCGCCGCTACCTTCGGGAGCTCGTTGCGCAGATGCGGCGCGAGTTCCCACCGCTGCGCGTGACAGACCGCGACGGGGTGGAGCTGGCGCGCATCTACTACACGACCTCGGACCTGGTGCGGTGGATTCGGTGGTTGCCCTACCTGCAAGCGGTGTTGGTGGTGGTTCTGCTCCTCGTTGCGGGATGGGCGGTGCGCTTGCTGCGCCGCAGCCACGAGCAGCGGCTCTGGATTGCGATGGCAAAGGAGGCGGCGCATCAGTTGGGAACGCCCCTGTCGGCGGTGCTGGCGTGGCTGGAGATCCTGCGCCAGCAGTGTTCGGCTCCGCAGCAGCGGGAGACCCTCCAGGAGCTTGCCCACGATGTGGAGCGGCTGCAGATGGTGGCGGTGCGCTTCGGACAGATCGGCACTCCGCCGGTGCTACGAGTCCAGCCATTGGCGCCGCTGGTGCAGGAGGTCGTCGCATACCTACAGCGCCGTGTTCCGCAGCAGAAGCGCATCGAGTTCGTGCTGGAGCTGGACCCCGAGCTTGCTGCCGCAGTCAATGCAGAGCTCTTCGGGTGGGCGCTGGAGAATCTGCTCAAAAACGCCGTCGAGGCGATCGAACAGCCCCCGGGCAGGATTCTCGTGCGGCTGTACCGGGCACGGGAGCAGGCAGTCCTTGAGGTGCACGACAACGGTCGCGGCATCCCACCGGCGCTGCGGCGGCGTATCTTTGAGCCGGGCTTCACAACCAAACGCCGGGGCTGGGGCATTGGGCTCACGCTGGCACGCCGGATTGTGGAGGAGTACCACAACGGACGGCTGCTGCTGCGCGAAAGCCATCCCGGCGTGGGCAGCACCTTTGCCATTGAGCTGCCGGCAGCAACAAAAACCCCCTCCCGCGCTGCAGGAGGGGAAACCGGAGGGAAGGAGGAGAGCGGGACGTTGGACCTCAGTGCTACTGAGGCAGCTTAGCCGTTGCCGCGCGGACCGCGACCACCTCCACCACCGTGATGGTCGCCGCCATTGCCACCGTCGGGTCCGGTGGGGCAGCAGTTCGTGCCACCGCTGCACCAGCACTGCCAGATCTGCTGCTGCTCCGGGGTCAGCACTGCTGCAACGCATTCGCAGAGGGCTTGCTTGAGCTCCTGCAGCTTCTGCTGCGCTTCCTGCCGAGCGGGGTTGTTCTGCAACTGCTCGCGCAGCCATTGGGCGATCTCGCGCATCCGCTGCGCAGCGGTTTGACGGTCAATGAGACCCTGGCGCAGGGAATCCAGCACCGCCCGGCGCATCTGGCGCGCCTGCTCGACGTACGAACGCTCAGATTCCCGGAGTGCACGGATGATTGCGCGGGCACCGTCGGCGTAACTCTGCAGGCACGCCATCACGGCGATGCGCTGGGCGGAATCCAGCCCCAGGCAGCGCCAGACGTGAATGGGTGCGCGGCGTCTGTCGCTCTCTGGGGGATGGAGTGCAAAGTCCTGCCGGTCGTCGCCACCGGTTACCCCGCTGGGGAGTGCTGCGACATCGGGAATGCTGGGAACGAGCTCGCTGGTGCTCGGTGCTGTGACCTGATTCCCCTGCTGACATCCGATGCTGCTGCCCACCCACACGATGCCCGCAACCACGGTTGCAAGCGCGAGCATCCGCTTCAGTTGTGCCCACATGGCTTCACCGCCTGAAGAGGTTCGACACACTCTCCGCCGGACTGCACCGGCGTTTCCGCGCCAATAACACCGCGACCGCCACAGCCGTTACAGCGGTTGTTGCCCGAGGTTACGAGAGCCGCTCCAGCTCCGCCTCCAGCGACTGGAGCTGCCAGAGCCGAGCGTAGAGCCCGCCACGCCGCAGTAGTTCAGCGTGCGTTCCGGCTTCGGCAACCCTTCCCTCGGCGAGCACGAAGATGCGGTCGGCGTCCTGAATGCTGGAGAGGCGATGGGCAATCACAATGACCGTACGCTGCCGCAGCAGTGGCTGGAGCGCCTGCCGAATGTGCGCCTCCGTGGCACTATCCACTGAGGAGAAGGCGTCGTCGAGGAGCAGCACAGGGGAATCCCGCAGCAGTGCCCGCGCAAGGGCAAGGCGCTGGCGTTGCCCGCCGGAGAGCGTGATACCGCGTTCGCCAACCAGCGTCTGGTAGCCCTGCGGGAAGTGCACCACGTCCTGGTGCAATCCAGCCGTCTGGCTTGCCCACAGGATGCGCTCCTCGGGCGCGGTGGGGTCGCCGAAGCGGATGTTCTCCGCTACGCTCATGGAGAACAGGAACGGGTCCTGGGGGACGACGGTCACAATCCGGCGCAGCGTCTCCAGCGGGTATTCGCGCACATCGTGCCCATCGAGCAGGATCTGCCCCTGGTCTGGGTCGTACAGCCGTGTCAGGAGCGCAACGAGGGTGGATTTGCCGCTGCCGATGGGTCCGGTGATACCCACGAAGCTCCCAGCGGGGATGTGCAGCGAGAGCCCCTGGAACACCCACGGGTGGTCAGGGCTGTAGCGGAACCACACGTTGCGGAACTCGATCTCCCCACGCGCCTGAGCTGGGGCAAGGCGCAGCCGTCCGGTATCGGGAACCTCCACCGGGGTGCTCATCAACTGCTGGAGCCGGGCTGCCGATGCCATTGCCCGCTGCACGATGTTGGTCACCCACCCCAGGGCGGCGATGGGCCAGATGAGCTCGTTGGTGTAGAGGAAGAACTGCGTGAGCTCCCCAACGGTGAGCGTGCCGTGGGCGATGCGGAAGCCCCCGTATCCCAGCACGATGAGCTGCACCGCTGCCATGAGCACGAACATCGCCGGCGTGGAGAGTGCCTGCAGCTTGCCCAGGCGTAGGTTCCGTTGGGCATATTCCCAGCTCAGCCTCCGGAAGCGCTCGATCTCGGCTGCATGGCTGCCGTAGGCGCGCACCACCCGAATGGCAGAGAAGCTCTCCTGCGCGTGGTTGGTGAGCTCGCCGAACTGCTCTTGGACCGTGAGGAAGGTCTGGTGAACCCGCCGACCGATAGCGTACGTGAGCACCGCCGCCAACGGCAGTGGCAGCACGGCAAAGAGGGTCATGGGCACATCGAGCGTGATCATGAACAGCAGCGAGAAGCCAATAGCAACGGCGCTGTTGAGGCTGTTCATGATTGCCGGTCCGAGGAATTCGCGGACGGCGGGGATGTCGTTGTTGGCGTACGCCATCAGCTCGCCGGTAGGATGCCGCAGGAAGAAGCGCGCAGAGTGCCGCTCCAAGCTCCGGACCAGGTCGTTCCGCAGCTCATACTCCAGCGTGCGCGAGCTCACGATGATGGTCTGCCGCATCAGGAAGGTCAGCACCCCGCCCACGAGCGTCAGCCCAAGGATGCCCGCCAGCGCTGGGAGAACCTTCGGCAGCGTACCCCCCGCGATGATGGAGTCCACAGCGTACCCAACCAACCTGGGCGTGAATGCCCAGGCAAGATTTGCCAGGAGCACGCACGCAGCACCAGCAAGCAGCGCCGTGCGGTGCCGCCGTAGGTACGGAAGGAGCCAGCGCAACGGATGCATAGGGCGTCCTCACAGTGCGCTCATGTACACGACCACGGCATCGGTGTAGTGTGCGCCGGGTTGTTCTGCTCACATGTGCCGGAATGCCGCTTCCGGAGCGCTTTGCACGGGCACCATTTGTGCGTATCGAGCGCCCGTGTGTGGGGAGCGTACATGCGGAGCAGCTCCAGGAGCTACTCCGGAGCTATGCGGTGGCGGTGGTGCATTGCCAGCGCTGTGTCTACCGGCTCGGAGAGCAGTGGGCGATGGAGCGGCTGGCAGGGCAACGCCGACCCCGGATTCGGCACAGGGCGCTCGTGCAGCAGCAATTGCTCGTGGTCGAATGGTCCCCGAGGGCATGGAGCCACCTCGAGGCATGGGCACGTCAGCATGTGAGCGGCGATGGTGTGGCGCAGCAGCACACGGCGGAGCAGCGGCGGGAAAGCCGATAAGCTACCTCGTCTGCGCTGTGGACGCCCCCGGTGGAGCCTGGTCTTGGTGGGATCGGCGCTTGCCGTGATTGGGCTGGCGCAGTTGAGCTCGGTGCCGGGTCCGGGCTATTCGGTACAGACGGGCTGGCTGGTGTTGAGCTGGACATATGTCTCCGTGCCGGTGGAGTACGATACACTGCAGACGCGGCTGCGGCACATGCGTCCGCAGGGGCGTTCAGGTGCGGCGTCGCTCGCCGGTGCTGGTGTGGGTGAGCTCTCCCTCGGGCGATACGCTGTGGAAACGGCTCTACACCCCGGGTGGCATCCGCGGAGATGTTGGCGTGGAGGTGTATGCCGAGATCCCCGTGACGGGCAAGTTCCGCGTAGAGCTTGCCGATGCTGCAGTGCATCTTCGGAGCGAGCTCCTCCAAGTGGAGCGCGGGAGCGCGGTGGTGGTGGAGCTGCGCGAGGGCAGATTCCTTGTTCGGCAGCGGTAGGGTTGCTGCTGCAGGCTATTTTCGCCCCGCTGTGTGGCAATAGAGGGTAGCACAATGCGGTGGGCACTCGTGGGGATGGTGGCGCTCGGGATGATTGCCCAGGCGCAGCCCGTGCCCCGAGAGCTGGAGCGGCGCACAAGCCAGTTCTTCAAGCTGCTCATGGCGGGCGAGATTGAGCGGGCGTACGAACAGCTTGCCGAGGGGAATCCTCAGCGGGATTCCCTGTGGCTGGAGCAGCTCTGCGAGCGGACTCGGCAGTTCCAGCGCCGCCACGGGCTGCCCTTGGGCTGGGAGCTCCTCCGAGCAGAATGGCACGGGAAAGCTCTGCTGCGCCTGGAGTACCTGGAGTACTACGACGCTCTGCCGCTGCGCTGGGAGCTGCTGTTCTACCGCTCTCCGCGGCGGGGCTGGCTGCTGCTGCAGCTCCGGATGGAGGAGCGCCCTGAAGCGCTGCTCCGCAGGGCGGAGTAGCCGGCTCTGGGTGATAAGCCTGGCAGCGTATTTGCACGTGCGCACCTGGGCTGCGGGGCGGTCTTTCCTGCATGCCAGATGTGGCGGTGCATGTGAGGGCAGAACGCACTAAGTTTGGAGCACGATGCTTGTGCCACAAATATCGGAGGCAGCGATGTTCGTGGCAACCTCTGTGCACGGCACCATGGGCAAGGGGGCGGCACGCCGATGGCGCGCTC
>Ga0079995_1058357_pt1 | contig 39795 bp, 35 predicted proteins | sample FaiFalFF_MnMetaG_2_FD_69198 | JGI IMG/M metagenome (GOLD analysis project Ga0079995, IMG submission 69198) | Freshwater microbial communities from Yellowstone National Park, Wyoming, USA - Fairy Falls C (FF_Mn_C) (SPADES assembly) (version 4) | ecosystem: Environmental > Aquatic > Freshwater >...
CTGCATCCCCAGGCGGAGGAACGCCCGGCCGAGGCGGGGGAGGAAGCCGGACCTCTCGGGCTACCGGCAGAGGTGGGTGGTGGAGAGGACCTTCGCCTGGCTGGGGGGCTTTCGGCGGCTGGTGGTGAGGTGGGAGCGGAGGGCTCATATCTATCTGGCCTTCCTGCTCCTGGCCTGCATCCTCATCCTCTTGAGGGTTATTTCGGGATGAGTTCTACAAGGTCACCACGGAGGAAGGGCTAAAGATGTGCCTGCAGGCTGGGCAGCGGAATACATCGTCGAAATCATCACCGAGCTTCGCGAGCCTTGCAGTCGCCGAGTCTATGGTCCGCCACATCTAGGGCAGCTTAGCTGCTGCGCTTTCCCCATCTCAACCAGCTCTGGCTTCCCCCGGCCTCGACCAGACCAGGTATCTGTGCCCCTTGCCTTTTATCTCCTTAAGGATGTCCTCCAGCTTGTTGGCCTCGGCGTAGTGCGTCTGGTACAGGAAGGTGACATGACAACGACAAAATGGGTCTTTTTCGGTCGTGTGGTCCCAGCAAGTGCTTGGTTAACCCTTGGGCCGCCCATTCGTTTACCCGTTGTCGTCTGGAACAATGCCCTCGTGTCCTGCACGTTACACGTCCGCCAGGGCAACGTGGTGATAGAGGCAGAGGTGAGCGGTGGCGAGCCAGATGTCTACACCCTTCGCAACTTGGTGGTCGAAGCGTCAGGCTTGGTTGTCGACTTCATTGCCTGGTACGTGGGTCAATGGCTAGCTGTGTTGGTAGATGCGGTCATCACGCCGAGGAGTGAGTTACAGCTGTTCGACGGCGTCATACCGGTGCTCAGACAAAGCATCGCCGAGCGTCAACTTCCTGAGATCGTGAAAGGTGGAGAGGTGGCGGGCGAAAAAGCGTTTACGCCGTTCATGTCCTTAAAAGTCGATGTGTACAGGCTGCTCGCCATCCTTGAGCGAACACAACCTTTTCTTGGTCATGCGTTGGCCGATCTGAGGGAGGCCATCGGTATGGGTCAAGTCCCACTTCTCCTGTAAATTCGCTGGCGTAAGCCCTCCCTCTGTGCCCACCTGTCAGACTGCCACCAGCTCCCGCTCTTCAGCTTTGGCCCGTCCCGCCCGGAGGTGGTCCAGCTCCCGCAGGAGCTCCGGGGTCATCTTCACCCCGCGCCAGCTCTCCGAGGCTTTGATGAGGGTGGCGAAGACCAGGCGCAAGCAGGCGGCCTCCCCGGGGAACCGGGGCACCACCTTGGTGCGACGCTTCCCCTCCCCAAAGAGCCTCTCCAGCCGGTTGGTGGTGCGGATGCGCCTCCTGTGGGCCTCGGGGAAGCGCAGGTGCTCCAGGCACGCCTCCAGGTCCTCGGCCAGGCACGCCATGGCCGAGGGGTAGCGGTGACGGAAGCGGGCCATGAGGTCCTGGGCCCGCCTCTTCCCCTCCTCGTAGGTGGAGGCCTGGTACACCTGCTGTACCAGGCGCTTCATCTCCCCCTGGATAGCCCGGGGCACCTTGACCAGGATGTTCCGCATCTTGTGCACCCGGCACCGCTGCCGGCGGACCCGGGGGAAAACCTCCCCCAGGGCTTTCATAAGCCCCGGCTGACCATCAGAGACGACCAGCACCGGCTCCCTGAGGCCCCGGGCCACCATGTGGTGGAGGAAGCCCAGCCAGGCATCGTAGGACTCCCGGCTCCCCAGGCCCAGGTGCAGCAGCACCTTCCTCCCGTCCTCCAGGATGGCGTAGGCGCAGAGGATGTCCTCCTTCTCCCTGCTCCCCTGGCGCACCGGCAAAGAGCAGGCGTCCAGGAACAGGTACACCACCGGGAGGTCGGCGAGGTCCCGGTTGCGCCAGCGGTCGAACTCCGCCTGCAGCTCCCCTCCCAGGCGGCTCACCCCACTGCGGGAGAGCACCTCCTCCCGGAAGGCCTCCAGGAAGACCGCCTCCCCGTCCCTGGTGGAGAGCCCTCGTACGTACATCTCCAGCACCAGCCGCTTCAGGGCCTCGGAGCGGGGCCCGAAGCCGCGGCCACCCTGGAGCGGAAGGGCTCCACCGTTGCCCTCACCTAGGGTACCGCCATGGTCAGCACCCCCACCGGCGTCTTGACCTGCTTCGGCTCATAGCCGTTCCTCCAGCCCCGGTGCATCTCTCCGTGGCGGTAGTAGCCTCGGCCCAAGAACTCCTGCACCTTCTCTTCCAGCGCCCTCTGCAGCAGGTACCGGGCCCCCAGACGGACCAGGGAGTCCAGCGGGTGCCCCACCCCATCCTGGCCCCGCAGGACTGCCTGGACCTCTTGCTTTACCCTCTCGCTGGGCGGTATCCTCTTCCTCACGGCGTAACTTCCTCCTTCCTGGCCATAAGGCCATGGTGTTCCTTTGGGAGGTAGCTTACGCCGTCTCTTCTCTCAAGGCGAATTTACAGGTAAGTATGGGACATCAGCCCGTCAAGTTTCCCGGCCTCAATGGTGGTGGCATCCACAGCCACCGCCTGGCCGTTCAAGCGAACGGCAGGGACACGAAGGGGCATCCGCCGCTGAGGCGAAAGACGGGTGGACTTTGGCGGCCAACACCAGTACAGCACCCCCTGACGACGTTCCCCTAAAAGCGCCTGGAGGCCCCCTCTCGCCCGAAGCCGTTCGAGACGGGCATCGGGCTGCTGAACCGCTCAGGGGCTGAACTGTGGTAAACTATATATGGCAATCGCCAGGGCAAACCCTAGGGCAAGCGCTAAGGCAATCCCTATGGTAGCCGCGGAGAGGGGCAAGGCCAGAGCCCACAAGCCGCCCTCCCGGGTGCGGTACGAGGCCTCCCACCCTACTGTTAGCTGTCGGGTGCCCAAAGAGATCTATGAGCGGCTGCAGGCGCTGAGGGAAAAGGGCCACTCCTTTGCTGACATCCTGAAGATGGGTCTCCGGCTAGCGGCTCCCAAGCTCAATAGGGCCTACCAGAGGGGCTACCAAGACGGCTACAAGGCCGCCGAGGAAACGTACAAGGTCACCTACGACTGCATCGTTTGCGGCCAGCCCGGGTCTCCGGCTAGCGGCTCCCAAGCTCAATAGGGCCTACCAGAGGGGCTACCAAGACGGCTACAAGGCCGCCGAGGAAACGTACAAGGTCACCTACGACTGCATCGTTTGCGGCCAGCCCTGTGTGGTTCAGGCGCGCGAGGTAAAAGAGGCGGTGAACCGCTATATGCGGGAACACGGGTGTGGACACACGGCGTGCCACCAACGGCGCTAGCCCGATTACCCCCACACCAGCCGCCACGGCCTGGACCACCACCGCCCCATCCACCACCACGCTCCCCTTGGGAACCTCCTGCCCGCCCCTACGGGCATAAGGAAAGCGGCTGACGCGGGGGCCTCCTCCGGCGGCCCGGGTTTTGTAGACCCTTTCCCCAATACCGGGCACCCACCTGACCACCGGCTCCCGGGCGACGGGGGCGGGCCTGACAGAGGCCCTTCAGATGCTCCGCCCCACCCTCCCCCTCCGGGAGGAGGTGGACGAGGGGCCCGCCGGGCCCGTGACCGTCCTCCTCTCCGTCACGGGTTGGGAGCCGGTGACGGCGACCAAGGCCCGCCAGCGGCCTCTGCCAGAAACCCTCCCAGGGTTTGGAAGAGGGCCCCAAAGGTCCCCAAGGTCGCTTGCCATTTACCCCCCGATATGGTACTCATAGAGAGGCCCTTCAAAAGGCAAGCAAGTGGGGGGTTAGAGGCCTCTCCCGTGGCGCTCCCGTGCCCGAGGGAATCCAGTGCCCCTGTTGGGGGCACGACAGTTTACCATAACGGGCCGCTCAGGGCGCGTTCAGAGCCGTGTTTGGCACAGGGGCTGGGGTGTGGGGCCACCCGGGGGATCGACCAGATCCCTGGCCTTTTCCTGGGGCGCCCCAGCCAAGGTGCCCTTGGCGGGAGAGGAGGTTCCGGATGTGCGAGAGAGGCCACGAAACTGCCCCTGCTTTCACCCAAAGCCAACTCCTGGAGGGCTTGGCCCAGGCCCTGGCCCCATATCTGATGGCCCACCTCCCTTCTGAATCTGCTTTGCACGCAGGGGGTCAGGGGTTCAAATCCCCTCGGCTCCACCACACCAGGGATAGCAACTCAGACAGCCACAGGATATCTCGAAGAGACCTCGCCGCCAGCCCCCGGAGACCGAGGAGGGCCGTCGAACCCCGGGGGCCCGGCTGGCCCGCCGACCTCATCGACAAGTTGACGGTCAGACATCCCCGGCCCAAATAACCCGCCTGGGCCATGGCGCTTACCTGCCAGGCCTTCCCAAGAGCCAGCCCTGGGCCGGGGCTGTCGACCTGGATAATGCATTTGCATCATGATAAACTAGAGGGCCGGGATAGTGCATTCGCATCATGACAGGAGATAGGGAGCGCTTTATTCTGGATGGTGAAGAAGGGAACAATCCAGGACGTGGTTAGTAGCGCGGTGCGTCCTGTCCTTCGGTGGCGACATGATTCCGGACAACGGCGCAGATGACCAAAGAGAGACGGGAGGGCTCCGGCGGTGAGCGGGCTTACGGCCGGTAAAGGAGGGGAGATGGGGGTCAAACTCACGCGCAGGACGTTCCTCAAAGGGGCAGCCGCCCTTACCGCCTTTGTAGCCCTCGGCCGCCTCCTCGATGGAAGACTGAATACCCTCGTCAGTACAGGCCCGCCCTCTCCCTCATCCGCCGCCGGGGAACAATGGGTCCCCACCACCTGCTGGATCGGCAAGCAGGACTGCGGCATGCTGGCCCGGGTGGTGGATGGCCGTGTGGTGACACTGGAGGGCAACCCGGCCCACCCCCGCAACCGTGGAACTCTGTGCCCCAAAGGCGTTGCCCAGATTATGGCCCTCTACGACCCCAACCGGGTGAAGACCCCCCTCATCCGCACCAACGAGAAGGGCGTCCCCGGCCGGTTCCGCCCCGCCTCCTGGGAAGAGGCCCTGACCCTGGTGGCCGAGAAGATCAAAGAGGTGCGGGCCAAGGACCCCAAGCTCATCCTCTGGCAGAAGGGCCGAAGTAAGGGCGGTGCCATCTACGACGATGCCTTTGTGAAAACCATCGGGGCCACCAAGGTGGGTCACGGCACCTACTGCTCCGATGCCGGCCTCCGGGCCGCTGAATACACTATCGGCCCTCGCGGCGGCGCCCACCCCGACTTCCGCCACACCCGCTACCTCCTCTCCTGGGGCTGGAACATGACCAACGCCGGCGCCAACAAACTCTGCTTTATCACCTGGAACCAGCAGTTGGCCGAGGCCCGGGAGCGGGGGATGAAGGTGGTGCACATTGACCCCCGCCTTCGCCCCGCAGGGCCCCATGCCGACGAGTGGCTCCCCATCCGGCCCGGCACCGACCTGGCCCTGGCCCTGGGCCTGTGCAACGCCCTCATCGCCCAGGGCACCATAGACCGGGACTACCTCACCAGGTACACCAACGCCCCCTTCCTGGTGCAGGAGGACGGCTTCTTCCTCCGGGTCGGCGGCAAGGAGCAGGTGTGGGACCGGAAGACCAACTCCGCCAGGCCCTTTGACGCCAAGGACCTGGACCCGGCCCTGGAAGGGGAGTTCACCGTGGGCGGCGCCAGGGTCAAGCCCGCCTTCCAACTCTTCAAGGAGCACGTGGCCCGCTACACCCCCGAGTGGGCAGCAGAGGTATGCGGCCTCCCCGCCGAGCAGGTCCGCCGGGTGGCCCGCGAACTGGCCGAAAACGCCATGATAGGGAGCACCATTGTGCTGGAGGGGGTGACCCTCCCCTACCGGCCCGTCTCGATGATGTTCTACCACATGTCCCAGCAGGAACTGGGGTTCCAGGCGTGCCGGGCGATGTTCATACTCTTCATGCTCCTGGGGGCCATTGAGGCGGTGGGGGGAGTCCGTGTGGACTTTACATGGAAGGTGGACAGCAACTACGAAGCCCTGGAACGGGTCAAGGTGAAGGACCCCCCTTACGACTACACCCTCAAGGACAGCAAGTTCTTCCCCATCAACTCCGTCAACCCCGGCATGATTGCCAAGGTGATGCTGGACCCCCAAAAATACCAGGTCGATAAGGTCCCCGAGATGGCTATCCTCCACATGGTCAACCCAGTCGTGTCCTTCACCGACCAGCCCCTCTTTCTGGAGGCCTACAAGAGGTTCAAGTTCGTGGTTGCCCTAGACCCCTGGCTGTCGCGCACGGCCGACCTCTTCGCCGACGTGGTCCTCCCGGCGGCCACCCTGGAGAAATACGAAGGCCCCCTTGGGGCCACGGACCAGTACACCGACGCCACGGCGTTCCGCCTGCCGGTGATGGAGCCCCTCTACCAGAGCAAAGGGGAGTTGGACATCTACCTGGACCTGTGTGAGGCGGCGGGCCTCCTCTACGGCAAGGGCGGCTACCTGGACCACCTTAACAAAGAACTGGGCCTTAAGGACCCCTACAAACTGGACTTGAACGCCAAGCCCACGGTGCGGGAGATTTTTGACCGCTGGGCCCGGTCCCAGGGGCTGGCCGAGGGCATCGCCTATTTTGAGAAGAACGGCGTGTGGGTCAAGGGCCCCTTCTCCCCCAAGAAGTACTACGGCTACGCCCAAAGCCCGCCTTTCGGGGGTATCCGCCACCGCCTCTATGGGGAAAGCCTCCTGCGCCTCCAGCGGGAGATGCGGGCCAAGGGGGCCGACGAGGTCTACTGGCGGGACTACACCCCCTTCCCCACCTGGCGGGAGCCCACCATGTGGAAGTCCCCGCCCCAGTACGACCTGACCCTCATCTCCTACAAGATGATTGAGTTCAAGCAGAGCCGCTCCTCCCAGATCCCCCTCCTGGCGGAACTGGCCCCACAACAGCGCCTTGCCATGAACCCGGCCGCCGCTAGAGCCCGAGGCATTCGGGACGGGGACGAGGTATGGGTGGAGTCCCATAATGCCCTCACCGGGGAGACCCGCCGGGTGAAGGTGAAGGTGGAGTTGACGGAGGCCATCCGACCCGATGTGGTGGGCATGCCCCACCACTACGGGGAGGTGGCCAGACACCCGTGGGCCAAAGGCCAGGGCCCGACCCCTAACACCCTCTTCTTCGCCGGGGAGGGGTATGTGACCAACACCAATGACAACTCTTTTCACGTGCGGGTGCGGGTCTATAAGGCGTGAGGGGGCGCTATGGCCAAATACGCTATGGTCATAGACCTGGAACGGTGCGTGGGGTGCCGCGCCTGCATGGAGGCCTGCAAGGTGGAGAACGACACACCCCAGGCCGTCTTCTGGATGTACGTCTTCCGGTTTGAGGAGGGGAGATACCCCAACACCAGGGTCTGGTTCCTGCCCCGCCCCTGCATGCACTGCGATAACGCCCCCTGCGTCAAGGTCTGCCCCGTGGGCGCCCGATACAAGCGCCCCGACGGCCTGGTGGCCACCGACTGGGAGCGGTGCATCGGGTGCCGCTACTGCGAGGTGGCCTGCCCCTACGGCGTCAATTACTTCAACTGGAAGGCCCCGGAGAAGAACTACTACCTGGACTGGAGCGACCGTGACCTGAAGGCGTCCACCAACGGGGCCACACCCCCCTACAAGAACCCGGACCTGGAGAAGCCCTACGGGCCCGAGAGGCGGCGCATCGCCGGGGGAGGGCACCTCAAAGGCGTCATAGAGAAATGCACCTTCTGCGTGCACCGGGTGGAGAAGGGGCAGACCACGGCTTGCGCCCAGGCCTGCCCTGTCTTCGCCATCCAGTTTGGCGACCTGGAGGACCCCAACAGCACCGTCTCCCGCCTCCTGAAGAAGAGGCCCCACTTCCGTCTGCTGGAGGAGGCGGGCACCCAGCCGCGGGTGTTCTACCTGGGTGGCCACCCGCCCGGCGGGGAGGTCCGGCAGATTGAGGGGGTGAAAGCGAGGGTGTGAGCCATGACGGTAAGAGGTGAGGCCTCCCGCTTTGAAACGCTGCCCTACGGCGTAGGACGCCTCACCGGGGGATGGGCCCTGCTGGTGGTGGCCCTCCTGGCCCTGGTGGGCTGGGGGGCCTACGCCTACTCCCGCCAGTTTGTGGAAGGGGAAGTGGTAACGGGGATGCGGAACATAGGCACCATGGGTGGGGCCACCTGGGGCCTCTACATCGCCTTTGACGTCTATTTCGCGGGTGTCGGTTTCGCCGGCATTACGGTGGCGGCCCTCATCCGACTGCTCAACCTGAACGCCCTACGAGCCGTGGCCCGGATGGCGGAACTGCTTACCGTCATCACCCTTATTCTGGGGGCCTTCAGTGTCCTGGCGGACCTGGGACAGCCCCTCCGAGCCCTCATCAACCTCCCCCTCTACGCCCGTCCCCAGTCCCCCTTCTTTGGCACCTTCACCCTGGCCATCGCCGGCTTTCTGTTTGGCAGCCTCGTCTACCTGTACCTGGCGGGCCGCCGCGACGCCTACCTGATGGCCCGCTATGATACCCCCCTCCGCCCCCTCTACCGGGCGTGGGCGGCGGGCTACCGGGATACACCCGCCGAGCGGGAGCGCCACCGGAAGACCACCTTCTGGCTGGCCATCGCCATCATCCCCCTGCTCATCACCACCCACTCCACCCTGGGCCTGGTGTTCGGGCTCCAGGTGGGGCGGCCTGGTTGGTATAGCGCCCTCCAGGCCCCCGCTTTCGTGGTCCTGGCCGGTGTCTCCGGCGTAGGCCTGCTCCTGGTTATCGCCGCCATCCTGAGGGGCTATCTAAGGGAAGAGCAGCGCCTGGGTACCGGAGTATTCCGGTGGCTGGGGGCGTTCCTTCTGGTGTTGACCCTGGCCTACCTTTACTTTGTGGTGGTGGAGGTGCTCACCGCCTTTTACGCGGGCCACCACCATGAACAGCAACTGACCCAACTCCTCCTCTGGGGGGCCTACGCCCCCGTCTTCTGGGGCTCCGTTCTCCTGCTGGCCCTCCCGGCGGGCCTGCTCCTCCTCCAGGCCATCACGGGCCGGTGGAACATCCCCGCTCTGGTGGCCTGCGGGGTGATGGTGAACCTGGCGGCCATAGGCAAGCGCTACCTCATCGTGGTCCCGTCCCAGACCCACATGTCCCTGCTCCCCTACGGGCCCGGCTTCTATGCCCCCACCTGGGTGGAATACAGCATCATCGTCGGCCTGTTCGCTCTGGGGGCCCTCCTGTACGCCCTGTTTGTCAAGGTCTTTCCCATCATGGATGTTCCGGAGGAAGGGGTGCGGTAATGCGCACCGGCCTGATGCTACTTCTGGTACTGGGAGGGTTTGCGCTGCAGGGGGTAAGTTACTTCTTCCTGGCGGCGCCGTGGGGATTTCCCCCCAGCGGGGTGGAGCACAGCAACCCCCGGGTACCTTTCGCTGCGGCCTTCTTCATCTTGGGCGTGGTCCTGGTGTTCCTGGGGGCGGTGGTCTACGAACTTCTGCCCGAGAGGGGAGAAGGATGAGGCCCACAGCCAGCCCGGGGAGCCCTCCTGTCCTCCCCCTTCCCCTCCTCGGTGACCTGGCCCGGCTCCGCCAGGGGACTTACCGGCTCCTGGCGGACGTCTTCCTTTACCCCACCCCGGAGCACCTGGCAGCCCTCGGCGCCACAGCGCGCTCCCTGGCCGAGGAGGAGGGCATATGGGCCTCTTTCGGGTTCTTCGTCCCATGGCGGCGCCTGGTGGATGCGCTGTGTATGGCCCGGGCCCAGGGTTCAGCGGAAGGGGAGTACGCCTTCCTCTTCCTGGTCAACCCCGCGGCTCCACCCTACGAGTCCTTCTACCGCGACCCCCAGGGGCTGGGGAGAGGCCATCTACTGGCTCAACTGGCACGGGCCTATGCGGAGGCTGGCCTGGCGCCCTCCCCCTCCTTGGGAGAGCCCCCTGATTTCCTGGTGATGGAACTGGAGTTTATGGCCTTCCTCTGTGGCCAGGAGGCGCGGGCCTGGGAGAGAGGCGACCACGAAAAGGGCGTGGAGAGCCTCACGCGCCAGAGGCGTTTCCTCCAGGCCCATCTGGGCGTGTGGTTCCCCCTCTTCGCCCGGCGGGTGGGGGAGAAGGCCCCCGAGGGGCTTTACCGCCTAGCCGCGGAGGCCGCCAGCGCCTTCCTGCACCACGACCTGGACCTCCTCCGCCTGCTGGTGGCCGAGGTCGGACATGAGAGGTGAGGGCGAGGGGAAGAGGCCGCTGAAGACGGCGGTCCTCCTCTGCCAGGCCCTGGCTGTAGACCCGCAAGCCCTCGGCCGCTGGCTCGCGGAGGCTGTGGAAGGGACCTGCCCCTTCCAGGTCCCCGCCCTGTGTGACCACCCGGAGGCGGTCTCGCGTTTTGTGCAGGAGTCGGGCGCCTCCCGCCTGGTGCTGGTGCTCTGCCATCCCGATTATCCTCGGGCAAGGGTCCAGGGCCACGCCCGCAAAGCGGGGCTGGACCCATTAGGCGTGGAAACCGTCGTCCTGAAGGAGGGTGCCGGCCCAGGGGCGATAGAAAGGGCCAAAATCCTCCTCGCCGCCGCCGTGGCCCGGGCCCGGGCTTTCCCCGGAAGCGGGCCCCAGAACCTCAAGCCCGCCCTGGCGCAAGAGATAGACCGGGGCGCTCTCCTCCGGCTTTCCTTCCTGGAATACCACGCCGTCCCCTCCCTCCGGGAGGACCTGTGCGTCGCCGAATCGGGGTGCAGAATATGCATCGGGGCCTGCCCGCGAGGCGCACTTCAATGGTCCCGCGGGAGGATTCTCTACGACAAGGGTGCTTGCGAGCCCTGCGGCCTGTGCGTGACCGCCTGCCCCCGGGGCGCCATCGTTAACCCGGCCATTACACCCGCCCAGGTGGAGGCCCAGGTGCGTACCCTCCTGGATCCTTCCGTCGGCGCCATCACACCCCGGGGTATCTATTTCACCTGTCAAAGGGGCCGGGAGCCGGCGGGGAAGATACATGAGGGCTGGTTTCCCGTCTCTGTGCCCTGCATCGGCATGGTCACCACCGCCTGGCTTCTGGCCCCCCTGGCCATGGGTGCCGCGGCGGTGGCTGCCCTCCCCTGCTCCGAAGCCTGCCCCCACAGACAGGACCAGGTAACAGAGGGGAGGATTTCCTACTGTCGGTCTCTTCTGTCTCTCCTGGGCGCCTCCGCCACGCTGGTGCGCACCTCCCTCGACCAGCCCCCCGAGGGCCCGGCGTGGAGGCTAAACGTCCTGGACCCCTTCGGCCCCGGGGCTATGCCCCGTCTCCTCCTGGCCCTGGCGGAGGCCCTGGGAGCGCCCGAAGACACCTCCCTGGAACACCCCTCCTCTCCCCTGGGCGTCCTGGACGTCAACGAGGGGGTGTGCACGGGCTGTGGGCGGTGCGCCCTCGCCTGCCCCACAGGGGCCCTGGCGTGGGAGGAGGGGGGAGACGGGTTCTCCCTCTCTTTCGATGGGTCCCTGTGTGTCGCCTGCGGCGCGTGCCTCCCCGTGTGCCCGGAAAAGGAACGGGGTGCCCTCCGGTTGACCCCAAGGACGGACCTGGCCCTCCTCAGCCGGGGCAGGAGGACGGTTTTTACCGGGCGGGGGGCCCGGTGCGAAGGGTGCGGCGCCCCTGTGGCGCCATTACCCATGCTGGAGAGGTTGGAGGAGGTCCTGGGCCCAGACTACTCCCACCTGTTCCCGCTCCTGAGGCGCTACTGTCCCCAGTGCCGGGCCACGGCGGCTTCTCCAAAGCCGTAAGGGAGGGACCGAAGACCGCAGCCCCTCTCATCTCACCAGGTTGGGCCCAGGTCCCCGCTTCCCTCTGGCTGGAACAGACAGGAAGGGTCCTCCTGCAAGTAGTCCCCGGCGCAGGCGTAGGCGCGGGCCCGACATCCCCCGCACACCGTCTTGAAGGGACAACGGCCGCATTTCCCCTTTAGCCTAGCCGGGTCCCGCAGGGCCTGGAACACCGGCGACGTGCGATAAATGGACACCACCGACTGTTCTCGGACGTTCCCGCAGGGCAGGGGAAGGAACCCGCTGGGGTAGACCTCCCCGATGTGGGAGACGAAGCAGACGCCCTTCCCGTCGTTGGTGGCCGCCATGGCCATCTCCCTCCACGCCTGCCGGGGGTCCTGGCCCTCGGCGGCTGCCCGCTGGATGTAGACCCGCCGGTAGTGCTGGCCCAGAGTGGTCTTGATGCGGAAGGGCACCTCTCTGGCCAAGGTGTACAGCCAGTTATAGACACCCTCATGCTCTTCGGGGGATAAAAGGTCTTCCCGTCTTCCCCGCCCGGTAGGCACCAGGAAGAACAGGTCCCACAGCAGAAGGCGGGGGGCAAAGGAGAGCAGGAAGTCGGCGATGCGGGGCAGGTCTCGGACGTTATGGCGGGAGACGGTGGTGTTGACCTGAAGAGAGAGGCCGGCGTCCAGGGCATCGCGGATGCACTCCACCGTCCTCAGGAAGGAGCCGCGCACCCCCCGAAAGGCGTCATGGACCTGGGGGCTGGGGCCGTCCAGGCTGAAGGAGATGCGGGAGAGGCCCAGGGCCCGGAGGCGTTGCAGGGCATGACGGGTCACCAACCTGGTGGCGCTGGGGGAGAGGGCCGTCCGCAGGCCGAGGGAAAGGCTGTAGGCCACCAGGTCCAGCAGGTCGGGCCGCATAAACGGGTCCCCGCCCGTGAGGACGAGGACGGGCCTCGGCTCAAAGGAGGCGATATCCTGCAGGAGGCGGAAGCCCTCTTGCAAGGTGAGTTCCAGGGGATGCCGAAAGGGCTGGGCCGCTGCCCGGCAGTGCAGGCATTTCAGGGCACAGGCCCGGGTCACCTCCCAGAAGAGGACCAGGGGGGCCAGGGAGTAGTCGGGACCCTGGGCAGCGGGGCCTCCCTCGGGCCCGGAGGCCGCCCCAGCAAAGGCTCCCATCGCTCCTCAGCCCTCCCTAGCCAGCCAACCCCATGGCCCGTTCCGCATCGGTCAGATAGCACGCCGGGTCTATCCCCCAGGGGTCTCCAGTGGCCGCCTCCGCCCGGGCACGCAGATTCCCGTTGCACAGGGGCAGGAACCGGCACGCCCGGCACCGAGGGGGAAGCCAGGGCTCCCGTTCCCGGAGCCGGACAAGCAAGGGATGGCTACCCTGCCAGATGGCGCTGAACGGGCGCTCCCGGACATTCCCCAGTACTTGGCCTCGCCAGAACTGGTCGGGATGGACGAACCCCCGCTCATCGATACACCCGATGCCGATCCCTGCGCTGTTCCCGCCGTTTAAACGCAGTAAACGGTGGGCCTCTTCCACCCGCTCCGGGAGGTGCTCCTGCATCCACAGGAGCAGGTACGGCCCGTCTGCGTGATTGTCCACCGTCAACACCTCCATGGCGATGCCCCGTCGGTGGAGGCCCTGTGTCCGCCGAAAGATAAAGTCCAGGGCCCTCCGCCGCTCCCACGGGGAGAGGTCGCTGGGGAGAAGGCCCCTCCCGCGTCCCGCGTACGCCAGATGGTAGATGCAGAGGCGGTGGCCCCCCTCCCGCTCTGCCAGGTCAAAGATCCCTTCCAGGTCCCCCAGGGTGGCGCGGGTAAGGGTGAAACGAAGGCTGACCCGGAACCCTTCGGCCACGCATCGCCGCAGGCCCTCCAGGGTCTGCCGGAAGGACCCCGCTTTGCCCCGGAACCGGTCATGGGTCTCCTCTAGCCCGTCCAGGCTTATACCGACGCGCCGTACGGCTATCTTTTTGAGGGCGGCCACCGCCTCCGGCGTGAGAAGAGTCCCATTGGTGGAGAGGACCGGGAGAACTCCCAATAGGCGGGAGTATTCCATAAGGGCGTAGATGTCCTGCCGTAGCAGGGGCTCCCCTCCCGAGAAGAGAAGGACGGGTACACCGAAGCGCGCCAGGTCCTCTATCACCCGGAAAGCCTCAGGGTTTGTCAATTCGTCCGGGGCCGGGCTCTCCGTAGAGGAGGTGTAGCAGTGGGAGCAGAAGAGGTTGCAGCGGCGGGTGACGTTCCACACGACCACCGGCCGGAAGTGGGTCCCGCCCGGGGCAGAGACGCCATCAGGGTGGCGAAGGGGCTCCCCGTACCGGAGGGCGTCCCCAGGCGTGGGAGAACCGCATAAGAGGCGGGTGATATTGAGCACCTTCCCTTCACCGGATGATGAACAGGGAGGTGAACACCCCTACCCAGACGGCATCCACAAAGTGCCAATACAGCCCTCCCACCTCCACGGCCAGGGACCTCCCCCGGCCCACCAGCCCCCGCCAGGCCCGCACCAGCAGGGCCAGGAGGAGGAGCAAGCCCCCCAAGACGTGGGCCCCGTGGAAACCGGTCAGCGTGTAGAAAATGGACCCGTAGGCGTGGCTCCAGGGGCGGAAGGGAACGTGCACCCATTCCCAACCGGTGATGCCCAGGAAAGTGGCCCCCAGGGCGATGGTCGCCAGGAGGCCCAGGACAAGCCCTCCCCGGCTCCCCCGCTGGACGGAACCGATGGCCCATTGCATCGTGCCGCTGCTGGAGAGAAGGATGGCTGTGTTGATGGAGACGAGCACCATCGCCAGCTGCACCCCCTGGGGCGGCCAGTCGGGCAGGAGGCGGCCCCGCAGGTAGAAGTAGGTCCAGAAGAGGGAGCCGAACAGGAAACTCTCGGAAATAAGGAACAGGGCCATCCCCAGGTAGGGGGTGCTCTGCCAGGGCTTTTCCTCCCGGAGGACAGCGTGGTGGGCTTGCATCCGTCATCCTCCTCAGTGGGGCCGTTCATCCGCGGGACAGTTCATCGCCGAGGCCCCAGCCGCCGCCACAACGGCGTGGCGGGCGCCAGGCATCCCATAGGGGTAGGGCGGGCCCACCACCTGCGGCAACCCAGGGAAGTTCTCCTCCGGGGGCGGGGACGGCACCTGCCACTCCAGTGTGTGCGCGTTCCACGGGTTGGCCGGAGTCCGGGCCCCGCGCAGCCCGCTCCACACCATATTCAGGATGAAGACGACCACACTCACCGCCACCAGGAAGGCCCCGATGGTGACCACCAGGTTCATCTCACCGAAGGCCGGCAGGGCATCGTAATCCCAAACCCTTCGCCGCATCCCCATCAGCCCCAGCCAGAAGAAGGGGAGGGTGGTCACCAGGAAACCCGTTGTCATCAGCCACCAGTGGAGCCTCCCCAGGCCCTCCTGATATATCCGCCCGGTGACCTTGGGGAACCAGAAGTAAAGGGCCGCCATCAAGCCGAAGACGATGGGCCCCAGCGTGTAGTGGAAGTGGGCCACCACTCAGTAGGTGTCGTGAAGGTAGAGATCCGTAGGGATCTCGGCGTTGGGGATGCCTGTGAGCCCCCCGATGAGGAAGACGATGACGAAGGTGAGGGCGAAGAGCATAGGGGTGGGGAAGGAGATACGCCCATACCAGAGGGTACCCAACCACGCCAGAAAGAAGAAGCCCGTGGGCACGGAGATGTATTCCGTGGTGAACATCTGGGGCACCCGCAACACCTCCTCCACCCCCGCCGGATACAGGTGGTGCACCCAGACAAGAGGCGAGAGGGCCAGGACACCCAGCACACCGATGCGCACCACCCATCGGTAGGCGAAGAGGGGCTTGCGAGCGAAGACCGGCAGGATTTCGCTGATGACCCCCCACCAGGGGAAGATCATGACGTACACCGCCGGGTGGGAGTAGAACCTAGGCCTCCTTGCCCCGGTGGGGGCGGGGTGTGAATGCCGGGGGGCGCCCGGGCGGGCGCTCCCCGGCGAACAATATCGCCCCGTGGCCTAACGGAAGGAGGGGGCCCCGTAGCCATGGGACCGCCATCCCCTCTTGCGGCCCGCAACCCCTAACCCGTCCCCTCCCCCCCCTTTTCAAACGCCCTGTGGGACACTGAGGGCGTTTGAGGAAAGCAGGGGTAGGCCCCTGTGCCTACCTCGTAGGGGCAGGCCCCCGTGCCTACCCTGGGCAACCACAGGGGGTTGCCCCTACGGGGTTATCGTTGCCGGACGGGGTGCCCGCCCCGGGCAACCACGGGGATAGGGCAACCACGGGGGGGTTGCCCCTACGGGGTTATCCCCGCCCCCTTTTCCAAACACCCTCTGTGATACTTGACACAATCCTCCCGTGGGGGTTACCATAGGGGGGTGTAGCGGGGGTACAGGGGGTCAGGGGGTGGGGGTTATCGGGATGCAGTTCAACGTGGCGACGCTCCTCACCGAACCGGTGGGGTCCGAACGGTCCTACACCGTGCACGAGGAGGAGGTGTACCTGGAGGATCTCCGGGTTGCCCCCCTGCACGGTTCCCTCCGCTTCGTCCGCACCGAGAAGGGCATCTGGGTCCACGCCCAGATGGCCATGGCGGTGTCCTGCTCCTGCAGCCGCTGCCTGGTGGAGTTCCCCCAGCGGCTGGAGTTCACCTTCGATGAGGAGTTCTTCCCCACCGTCGATGTGCGCACGGGAGCCCCCCTCCCTCCCCCCGGGGCAGATGCCTTTACCATCGACGCCCACCACCTGCTGGACCTCACCGAGGCCACGCGGCAGTATGCCCTGGTCAGCATCCCCCTGAAACCGCTGTGCCGTACCGACTGCCGAGGGCTATGCCCCACCTGCGGGGCCGATCGGAACCGGGGCCCGTGCCCTTGTCCCCCAACCCCCCCCGACCCCCGCTGGGAAGCCCTGCGGCACCTGTTGGGAAAGAACACCCCATAACCCGAATAAGAAGAGGGATGCCATGCCCCCCCTCCCGAAAAAGCAGCTGTCCAAGTCCAAGCAACGCAAACGGGCTGCCCACTACCGTATCGCCGCCCCCACCCTGAGCCCTTGCCCCCACTGCCGGCGCCTCCGCCTGGCCTACCATGTCTGCCCCCACTGCGGCACCTACAAAGGCAGGAAAGTCCTAAAGCCAGAGACCTAAACTATGGGCCCCGACACACTCCCACCCCCCTCCCTGGGGGGTCTCACAGGAGGAAGGAGCATGGGTGAAAGGGCCACCGCTGCCCCCTTCGCTTTCCTCTTCCCCGGGCAGGGCACCCAGTTTGTGGGCATGGGGCGGGACCTGGCCTCCATCTCCCCCGCCGCCCGACGGCTCTTCCAGCGGGCCGATGAAGTCCTGGGCTTTCCCCTCTCCCGCCTGATGTTCGAGGGGCCGCAGGAGGAGCTGATCAAGACCCATAACGCCCAGCCGGCCATCCTCATAGTGAGCCTGGCGTGCCTTGCCGCTTTGGAGGAGAGGATAGGCCAAGTGCCCCCTCCCCTCTATGCCGCTGGCCACAGCCTGGGGGAGTACACCGCCCTGGTGGCCGCCGGCTCCCTCTCCGTAGAGGACGCGGTGCTCCTGGTGCGCCTGCGGGGCCACCTCATGCAGGAGGCATCGGAGCGCTTTCCGGGACGTATGGTGGTGGTGGTGGGGTTAGACGAGATAACCGTGGAGGAGGTGTGTTGGGAGACGGGGGCCCAGATCTCCAGCATCAACACCGACGACCAGATCGTCATCGCCGGCGACCATCGGGCCGTGGCCCGCGCCGCCGACCTGTGTGCCCTGCGGGGCGCCCGGCGCCTCATACCCCTGCCGGTGGCAGGGGCCTTCCACACCACCCTGATGGCCAGCGCCCGGGACGGTATCGCCCACGCCCTGGAGAAGGTCCCCCTTAAGGACCCCCGGGTGCCCGTTGTGGCCAACACCTCGGCCCGCCCCCTGACCACCGCCCAGGAGGTCCGCCAAGAGCTGGTGGAGCAGCTCTGCTCCCCCGTGCGGTGGAAGCACTCCATCCGCTTCCTCATGGCCCAAGGGCTCCGGACCTTTGTGGAGGTGGGACCGGGGAGGGTGCTGAGCGGGATGGTGCGCCATATGGCCAGGGATGTCCACGCCCTCTCCATCTCCGACGCGAAAAGCCTGGCGGGGGTACAAGCCCCATGGTGGTGATCTCCCAGGAACCCGATCAGGAGACGGAAGAGGAGGGGTTGGGGTGCAAGGGCTTTCCCCCGCGCCGTCGGGCCCGTACCGCCGCCCTCCTTGCCCTCTGTGAAGTGGACCTGGCCCGCCACAACCCCCTTCACGCCCTGGAGTGGATCGGCAAGGCCGTGGGGCTGTCCCAAGAGGGCCTGGCCTTCGCCCAAAGCCTCCTCCTGGGCACCCTGGGGCGGTTGCAGGAGATCGACACGACCATCCACCGGTGCGCCCCCGCCTGGCCCGTGCCCCAACTGGCCACGGTGGACCGCAACATCCTGCGCCTCGCCATCTATGAGCTCACAGCCGGTCTCGATACCCCCCCGAAAGTGGTCGTTAATGAAGCGGTGGAGCTGGCCAAACACTATGGGGGTGATACCTCACCCCGCTTCGTCAACGGCGTCCTGGGATGTGTCATGGAAATGATCTCCCCGTCCGGCGACGCCCCCCACAAACCCCAGACGTGAAAGGAGGTGTTGCCTATGCCCGACGTCTATACCCGCGTCAAGCGCATTATCGTGGAACGCCTGGGGGTGGAGGAATCCCAGGTCCGTCCGGACGCCTCCTTCCGTGACGATCTTAAGGCAGATTCCCTCGACCTCGTCGAGCTTATCATGGCCCTGGAAGAGGAGTTCAGCAAGGACGGACAGAAGATCGAGATCTCCGACCAAGAGGCGGAAAAGATCGTCACCGTTCAGGATGCGGTGAACTTCCTCAAGGCCAAGGGCATCCAGGACACCCCCTGAGGGTAAGGGGAGGCCCCCCTCCCGGGGATGGGTGGAGTTCTCCCTCACGGTGGCCCCGGAGGTGGCGGAGCCGGTGCTCCACGTCTTCCGGGGGGTGGGGGCGCGGATAGCCGTGGAACAGGAGGGGGGGTGGAGCCCTGAGGAAGGGGAAGCGCCCCCGCCCCATACCCCTGTGACGGTGCGCGCCTATCTCCCCGTCACCCGCACCCTTCGGTCCCGCCGCTCCAGGATAGACATCGCCCTGCGCCTCCTCTCCCTCATCACACCCCTTCCCCCCGTGGTGGAACGTCCTATCCGGGAGGAGGAGTGGGAAAGGGCGTGGAGGGCGGGGTTTCTCCCCCTGCAGATAGGGCGTCTGCTGGTCTGTCCCCCGTGGGAGGTCCGGACCCCGGGGCCGGGGCAAGTCCGCCTTCTTCTGGAGCCGGGGCTGGCCTTCGGCACCGGGCACCACCCCACCACACGCCTCTGCCTGCTGTGGCTACAGGAGGTGTTGGCCCCCGGACAGCGGGTCCTGGACCTGGGCACCGGGTCGGGCATCCTGGCCATCGCCGCCGCCCTTCTGGGGGCGGGGGAGGTGCTGGCCCTGGACATTGACCCCCAGGCGGTGCGCGCCGCCCGCCACAATGTCCGCCTGAACGGTCTCCAGGGGCGTGTCCTGGTCCGGCGGGGGAGCCTCCCGTGGCCCCAGGGGGGGCGTTTCCACGGTGTCCTCGCCAACCTCTCGGCGCGGGCCCTCTGCGAGCTGGCGCCTGCCCTGGGGCAGGCCTTGGAAGGCGGGGGGTGGCTCCTGGCCAGCGGCGTCCTGGCGGAGCAGAGGCGGGGGGTAGAGGAGGCCCTGGGGAGAGCCGGGTTTCCCCCACCCCGGGTGCGCGCCGAGGGGGAATGGCTTGCCCTCCTCACCCACAGGCCACCCTAGCGGGGGGGGACAAAAAGAGCGCCGGGCAGGGGGAACCCCCCTGCCCGGCGGCTGCGGCTAGCGGGCGTACTCCACCGCCCGGGTCTCCCTGATGACCACCACCTTCACCTGGCCGGGATAGACCACCGTCTCCTGGATCTTCCGGGCGATATCCCGGGCCAGTTGGGCTGCCTGGATATCGTCCACCTCCTGGGGCTTGACCATCACCCGCACCTCGCGCCCGGCCTGGATGGCATAACACTTCTCCACCCCGGGGAAGGAGGAGGCGGCAGCCTCCAGGGCTTCCAGGCGCTTCACATAGTGCTCCAGGGTGTCTTTGCGGGCCCCTGGCCGGGAGGCGCTGATGGCATCGGCGGCGGCCACCAGGAAGGCCTCCACAGACCCCTGCTGGTCGTCGTGGTGTTCCATAATGGCGCGGCGCACGGGCTCGGGGATACCGTACCGGGCGGCCATGTCGGCCCCGATCTCGGTGTGGGGGCCTTCATACTCGTGGGAGAGGGCCTTCCCGATGTCGTGGAGCAGGCCTCCCAGTTTGCACGTCTCCACATCGGCCCCCACCTCGGCGGCCATCATGCCCGCCAGAAGGGCCACCTCAATGCTGTGCTTGAGGACATTCTGGCCGTAACTGGTACGGTATTTCAGCATGCCCAGGAGGCGCACCAGTTCCGGATTGAGGCCGCTCACCCCGACAGCGAAGAGGGCCTGCTCCCCGGCCTCCCGGATCGCCTCCTCCACCTCCTGTTGAGCCCGGGCCACCATCTCCTCGATGCGGGCGGGGTGGATACGCCCATCCTGGATCAGCTTCTGGAGGGCCACCCGTGCCACCTCCCGTCGGATGGGGTCGAAACAGGAGATGGTCACGGCATCGGGGGTGTCGTCAATGATCAGGTCCACACCTGTGGCCTGCTCAATGGCGCGGATGTTCCGTCCCTCGCGGCCGATGAGGCGACCCTTCATCTCCTCGTTGGGGATAGGGATGACGGTGACGGTGGACTCGGCGGTGACGTCGGCGGCCAGGCGGTGAATGGCCACGGCGATGATCCGGCGCGCCTTCTCATTGGCCTCTTCTTTCCACTGCTGCTCCAGCTCCCAGGCCCGGCGGGCCAGCTCCCTTTGCATCTCCCCCTCCACCCGCCTGAGGAGGAGGTCCCGCGCCTCGTTCACCGAGAGGCCGGCCAGGGTCTCCAGACTTTTAAGGTACTGCCTCTTCGCCTCTTCGGCCCGGGCGAGGGCCTCCTGCACCTCCTTCTCCTTCGCCGCCAGGGCGCGCTCCCGCCGTTCCAGGTTCTCGGCGCGCCGCTCCAGGGCCTCCTCCCTGCTGGCCAGGCGGGCCTCCAGCCGCTGTACCTCCCGGCGGCGCTCCCGCATCTCCGCTTCGGCGGCCGCCTTGGCCTTCAGGGCTTCCTCCTTGGCCTCCAGGAGGAGGCGCTTCCGCTCCTCCTGCGCCTGCCGCTCCGCCTCCCGTACCCGGGCCTCGGCCTCGGCCAGGCGCTTCCCCATCGCCTGGCGGTACAGGAAGTACCCGGCCACCACCCCTATCCCCAAGGCCCCGAGGACGGCTACGACGAACAAACCCAGGGTTGCCATAGACTCACCTTCCTTCCTTTGAGGTTGTTAAAGTGCTCCCCCTGGTGGGGGCATTTTCATGGTAGTCCCAGGGGATAAGGGGGGTCAAGGGCGTTGGGGGGTGTTTGGCAAGGAGGGACGGGGACAAACCGTAGGGGCAACCCCCCGGGGTTGCCCAACATTGGGGCAGGCACAGGGGCCTACCCCTATTTTCCTCCAACACCCTCAGGGCGTTGGGGGCGTGGCGTGGAGGACACACCCCTTACCAGATGGCGGCCAAGGAGGCCACCCGGTCCCCCTCCTCAAGGGCGATGACCCGTGCCCCCCGGCTCTGCCGGTGGTGGAGGGGTATCTCCTCCGGGGTCATCCGTAGGACAGCGCCGCGGGCGCTGACCACCACCAGGTCCACCTCCGCCCGGGAGGGGATCACCCGGGCCGTCACCAGGGGGCCTGTCTTCTCCCCCACGGGGAAGACCATGACCCCCTGGGCCCCGCGACCTATAGTCCGGAACTCCTCCAGGGGCGTGCGCTTCCCGAAGCCGTGGGCGGTGACCACCACTACCTCCCCCCCAGGGGCCACCACCTCCAACGCCACCACCCCATCCCCGTCCCCTACCCGCATCCCCCGCACACCCCCCGCCGGGCGGGAGCGCACCGGGATCTCCTCTACCCGGAGGCGGAGGGCCCGCCCCTCCTGAGAGACCAACAGGACCTCATCTTCCTTGCCCACCACCTGGGCCGCCACCAGCTCGTCCCCTTCCTCCAGGTCCATCGTTACCAGGCCCCCAGCGCGGAGGCCGGCTAGGGTGGAGAGGGGGAGACGCTTCACCTCGCCCCGCCGGGTGCACAACAGGAGGAAGGCGTCCCCCGTCACCCCCGACACCGCCTGCACCGACGTGACGGCCTCCCGGGGACCCAGGGCCACCAGGTTGGCCAGGGGCGTCCCCCGGGCGGCGCGGGCCGTCTCCTCGGGGATGTCGTAGACCTTCAGGGCATACACCCGGCCCCGGTCGGAGAAGAGGAGGAGGGTATCGTGGGTGTCCGCCCCAATGAGGTGACGGATGGCGTCGTCTTCCCGGACAAGGGTGCCCCGCGCCCCTTTCCCGGCCCTGTGCTGCCGATGGTATGTGCTCAAGGGGATGCGCTTGACATACCCGTTGGCCGAGAGGGTGACCACCACCCGGGCATGGGGGACCAGGGCCTCCCGGGAGAGCTCCTTCCCCTCGGCGGCCACCACCCGGGTACGGCGGGCGTCCCCGTAGGCCTTCCGCATCTCCAGGGTCTCCCGGCGCACTTCCTCCAGCACCTGCAGGGGGTCCGCCAGGAGGGCCTCCAGGCGCTCCATCTCCGTGCGCAGGGCCTGGTATTCCTCCTCCAGTTTCCGGCGGTCCATGGCTGTCAGCCGGCGCAGCTGCATCTCCAGGATGGCCTGGGCCTGCCCAGGGGTCAGGGGGAAGCGCTCCATTAAGCGCTGGCGGGCGGTGTCGGCGTCGGGGGAGGAACGGATGATGGCCACCACCTCGTCCAGGGCGCCCAGGGCGATGCGGAGGCCCTCCAGGATGTGGGCGCGCTCCTTGGCCTGGCGCAGGTCGTACCGGGCGCGTCGGGTGATGACCTCCCGGCGGTGCCCGATATAGGCGACCAGCAGGTCCTTCAGGCTGAGCACCCGGGGCTGGCCGTCCACGAGGGCCAGCATGTTCACCGGGAAGGCACACTGGAGGGGGGTGTGCTTGAACAGGTTGTTGAGGACCACCTCCGCCTGGGCGTCCCGCCGGAGCTCCACCACCACCCTCATCCCCTCCCGATCCGACTCGTCCCGCACCTCCAGGATGCCGTCCACCTTCTTCTCCCGGGCCAGGGCGGCGATCCGCTCCACCAGGGCGGCCTTACTGACCTGGTAGGGGATCTCGGTGATGATGATGGCGGGGCGGCCTTTCTTCACCTCCCGGACCTCCGCCTTCCCCTGGACCAGGATCCGCCCCTGGCCCGTCGCGTAGGAGCGCAGGAGGCCCTCCCGCCCCTCCCCCGCCAGCACCACACCCCCTGTGGGGAAATCGGGCCCCTGAATCCAGCGCAACAGGTCCTCCACGGAGGCGTCGGGGTGGTCCAGGAGGTGGACAACGGCGTCGCACACCTCCGCCAGGTTGTGGGGGGGGATGGAGGTGGCCATCCCCACGGCGATACCGCTGGCGCCGTTGACCAGCAGGTTGGGGAGGCGGGCGGGGAGCACCGTGGGCTCCCGGAGGCTGCCATCGAAGGAGGGGGTGAAGTCCACCGTCTCCCGCTCGATATCCGCCAGCATCTCGGCGGCGATGGGGGCCAGACGCGCCTCGGTGTAGCGCATGGCGGCGGGGGGATCGTCGTCGATGGAGCCGAAGTTCCCCTGCCCGTCCACCAGGGGGTAGCGCAGGGTGAAGGGCTGGGCCATGCGCACCATGGCCTCGTAGACGGGGGCGTCCCCGTGGGGGTGGTATTTGCCCAGCACCTCCCCGACGATACGGGCCGACTTCTTGTAGGGGGAGCCGGGGCGGAGGCCCAACTCGTGCATGGCGTAGAGGATGCGCCTTTGGACGGGCTTGAGGCCGTCCCGCACGTCGGGAAGGGCCCGGGCCACGATGACGGACATGGCGTAGTCCAGGTAGGAGGCGCGGAGCTCCTCCTCGATGCGCACGGGGGTCAAGGCCTTGGCAACAGGGGGGCCGGAGACCATCCCTATCCTCCTGCCTTGCACCGTGCCCGGGCGTGGGCCACCAGCTCCCGGAAGAGGTTCTGGAAAGCGGGGGGCACCTCCTTGGCCCTCTCCGGGTGGCACTGTACCCCCACCACCCACGTCCTCCCGGGGTGCTCAAGGCCCTCAATAAGGCCGTCCTCCAGGGCATAGGCGGAGGCCACCAGCACCGGCGCCTTCTGGGGCTCCCGCAGGCCCTGGTGGTGGCGGGAGTTGACCCGGACGATACCCCCGCTCCCCAAGGCTTTGGCCAGCTTGCTCCCCGGGCTCAGGAAGATCCGGTGGTACACCGACTCCCACCGCCCATCCCTCCGCTCCGCCCGGTGGCCGGGGATGTCCTGGAGGAGGGTGCCCCCCATGACCACATTGATAGCCTGCATCCCCCGGCAGATGCCCAGCACAGGGTAGTCCCTCTCTATGGCCAGCCGCGCCAGGGGCAGCTCCACCTCGTCCCTGGCCCGGAGCACCTCCAGCCCCGCCGTGGGGTCGGGCTCCTTCCCGTAGAAGGAGGGGTGGATGTCCGGGCCGCCCGTCAGGAGCAGGGCATCCACGTGAGCCAGGAGCTCCTCGGGGGACCGTCGCTCCTCGGGGAGGATGAGGAACACCTCCACCCCATAGGGCTCCAGGGCCGCCACATAGGGGCGCGCCCAGCGCTCGTCGGTGGCCACCACACCTATTCGGGGCACGGGGACACCTCCCACGCCCAGCATAGCACCGGGAGGGTTCCGCAGGACAAGGGGGGCGTTGCCCCCTGACCGGCCCCTAGAAACCCTCAAGGTGGCCCTGGGCAGGGGTGGCGGGGCGTGGAGGGGGGAGGCCCAGGTACTCGTAGGTCAGGCGCGTCGCCACCCGCCCGCGCGGCGTCCGCTCCAGGAGACCCAGTTGGAGCAGGTAGGGTTCGTAGACATCCATCACCGTATCCGGGTCCTCGCTGAGGGCGGCCGCCAGGGTCTCCAGGCCCACTGGCCCTCCATTGAACTTCTCCACCACCGTCCGCAGGAGGAGCCGGTCCATGGGGTCCAGGCCCCAGGCGTCCACCTCTAAATGGGCCAGGGCCTCCAGCGTCAGGGGGAGGGTCACACGTCCATCCCCTTTCACCTGGGCGAAGTCCCGCACCCGCCGCAGCAGCCGGTTGGCCACCCGGGGCGTCCCCCGGGAGCGCTGGGCGATGGCCTGCAACGCCTCCTCCTCTACCTCCATCCGGAGGAGGCCGGCCGAACGCCGCAGGATCCGGACCAGGTCCTGGGGTGTGTAGAAGTCCAGGCGGAAGACCAGGCCGAACCTGTCCCGCAGGGCGGGGGAGAGGGCGGCGAAGCGGGTGGTGGCGCCCACCAAGGTGAAGGGGGAGAGGGTCAGGCGGAGGGCATGGGTCCCCACCCCCTTCCCCCACACGATGTCCAGACGGAAGTCCTCCATCGCCGGGTAGAGCACCTCCTCTACTGCCGGATGGAGACGATGGATTTCGTCGATGAAGAGGAGGTCGCCCCGTTTCAGGCGGGACAGGATAGCCGCCAGATCGCCCTTCCGCTCCAGGGCGGGGCCGGAGGTGGACCGCATCTCCGCCCCCAGCTCGTGGGCCAGGATACCCGCCAGGGTGGTCTTTCCTAAACCGGGGGGTCCGTACAGGAGGACGTGCTCCAGGGGCTCCCCCCGCTGTCGGGCCGCCTGGATGGCGATATGCAGCGTCTCCTTGACCTTTGTCTGCCCCACATACTCGGCGAGGGTCCTGGGGCGGAGCGCCCGGTCCAGGGCCAGGTCCTCTCCCGAGGGCTGCCCCGAGAGGAGGCGGCGGGTCGGGACCATCTCGCCCCCTAGCGGATGGTGGGCGTGCGCCCTTGGAAGACGTCAGCGGCCCGGGCCGGGAAAGGCAGCTCGTGGGGGTCGATGGGCACCTCGATCACCGCCGGTGCCCTTAGGCGCACCGCCTCCCCCACCGCCTCCCCCACGTCCTGGGGGTGTTCCGCGTAGAAACCCCGCGCCCCAAAGAGCTCGGCCAGGCGGTCAAAGCGGGGGTTGGTGACATCGGCCTCCACGTACCGCTCGTGAAAGAAATACTTCTGGTAGGCCTTCTCCGACCCCCAGGAATTGTTGTTCATCACCACCGCCACCACCGGCACCTTCCAGCGCACGGCCGTCTCCAGCTCCTGCACGCTCATCATAAACCCCCCATCCCCACACAGGGCCACCACGGGCTGCTCCGGGCGGGCCATCTGCACCCCGATGGCCAAGGGGTAGCCCGATCCCACACACCCCAAGTCCAGGGAGCTGAAGAAGGTGCCAGGCCGGGTAAAGAGGAGTCGGTCCTGGGCATAGGCGGGGGCGGCGCCGGCATCCACCACCACCGCGGCGTCAGGGGGAAGGGCGCGGCGCACCTCGTAGAGCACCCGCTGGGGCTTTAGGGGGAGGGAGGTCAGGCCCCCCTCCGCATCCAGGCGGCGCTGGCGCTTCTCCCGGAGGTGGGTGGCGAGGGCGAGACGCTCCTCGCGGCCGGGGAGATGCCCCACCCCCTCCAGCCCCTGCACCAAGGCCTGGCCGACGGCTTTGGCGTCCCCTTGAATGCCCACGGCCACGGGGAAGTGGCGGCCGATCTCCTCCGGGTCGATCTCCACCTGGACGATAGGGATGCCCTTGGGGATATAGCGGTAGTCATAGAAGGTGGTGAAATGGCCCAGCCGGGTGCCGAAGGCGAGGATGGCGTCGGCCCGCTGGGTCACCTCGGCCGCCTCAGGGGTGCGCCCGAGGACACCGATGAAGAGGGGATGGGAAAAGGGGAGCACATCGGGGTTGCCATAGGAGGCCACCACAGGGGCGGCGAGGAGGTCGGCCAAACGGGCCAGTTCGTCGTGGGCGCCACTCCACTTCACCCCACCTCCGGCCACAATGACGGGGAGACGGGCGCGCGCCAGGATCTCCACCGCCTCCCGAACGCGCCGGCTGTCCCCCTCGGGGCGTTGCGGGGGGCGAGAGCGCTCCGGGGGCCATATCTCTACCTCTAGGTCCTGGACACCCAACAGGTCCCGGGGGATGTCCACGAGGACGGGCCCCATTTTGCCCGTGGTGGCCACCCGGAAGGCGTGGCGCAGGAGCTCGGGGATACGCTCCGGACGGTTCACCTGGAGCACCGTTTTACAGATAGGGCGCAGGACGCCCATGTGGTCGATCTCCTGGAAGGAGTCCCGGAAGAGGTGGGCCGCCATGGGGGCGCCGGCGATGACCACGAGGGGTGCATGGCCTTTATAGGCCGCCGCCACCCCTGTGACCATGTTGGTCACCCCCGGTCCGTTGGTCACCATGCACACCCCCGGCTGGCCGGTGGCCATAGCATAGCCCACGGCCATAAAGGCGCCCCCCTCCTCATGGCGCACGCCCACATAATGGATGTCCTCCCGCCCATACATGGCGTCCAGGACGTCCACAAAGCTGGAGCCCACCACCCCGTAGACGTACCGCACCCCTTCCGCCCGCAGACACTCCACCACAGCCTGGCCGGCAGACAGGCGCATCGCACCTCCTTCCCGTGCCCTCCCCCAGTATACCTAGCACCCGGGGGGATAGCTCTTCCGGGACACCTCCCGTCCGGAGGGGTCCAGCAGGGCGGCCACATCGGGGGTGGTGTTGTCCCAGATAGGCCTGCCCGACTTGAAGGAGAAGCCGCCCCACTCGGGGTGCACCTGGTTGGTGTACACCCGTATCCGCTGGCCCGGGTGGAGGACAAAGGAGGGAAAGGTAAAGGAGGGGGACCCGTCGGTGATGTCCCGCAGGACCCACCCCTGCAGGTTGACAGGGTATAGGCCCTGGTTCTCGATCTCCACGTACTCATCGGCCTCGGTGCGCGGGACGGTGCCGTCGTAAAAGATGCACCGGATCACCACCCCATACCCCGGGGCCCCCAGGGGGGCGGGCGTGGGCGTCGGCGTGGGTGTCGGTGTAAGCGTCGGCGTGGGCGTGGGCCTCGGCGTCGGCGTGGGCGTGGGGGTTGGGGTAGGGGTGGGTGTCGGCGTCGGGGTGGGTGTCGGCGTGGGCGTCGGGGTCGGCGTGGGCGTTGGGGTGGGTGCCGGCGTGGGTGTGGGCGTTGGCGTCGGCGTCGGGGTGGGTGTCGGTGTAGGCGTCGGGGTCGGCGTCGGCGCCGGCGTGGGCGTTGGGGTGGGTGTGGGGGTCGGCAGCGGTGTCGGTGTGGGTGTTGGGGTGGGAGTAGGGGGTGGGGGTTCCGGGAGGGGGTAGCCCTCGATATAGGCCACCATCCCGACGGCAAAGCCATAGGCCCGGGCCAGACCGGCGTTCACCTCCAGGGCATACCGGGCCGGGGCACGGGGGAAGTAGACCGTCAGCTCATGGTCCGGCTTCCCCGGCTCCGGGAGCATGGTCTGGATGTCCACGATCTCCAGGGCGCTGTTGAGCCACAGGATGTCCAGGGGGATCAGCACGTTCTTCATCCAGAAGGGCCACCGCCGCTCCTCCTCAAAGACAAAGAGCATGGCCCGGTCAAGGGGGAGGTGCTCCCGGAACATCAGCCCCCGGATGCGCTCCTCCCACGTGTCCGCCACTTCCAGGGAGAAGACCCGACCGTTGATGATCGCGCGGGGCACGGTGGGGTGAGGGGTGGCGGTGGGGGTGGGGGAAGGAGGGGGCGTGGGGGCGGGGACCGGCCTGGCGGCGGGAGAGGGGTGGCCACAGGCACCCCCCCACAGGGCAAGGGGCAGGACGACGGCGGCCACCACTACAGGCCACAACGCGCCCCGTGGCATCCTCACCCCCACCCCGGGCCGCAGAGGGCCTACTCCCGCTCTAAGGCCAGCTTGTCCATCTCCAGCTGCACCTCCACAGGGTAGGCCCCCGAGAAGCAGGCGTCGCAGAACCGCTCCCGCGGGAGCCCCAGGGCCCTGTAGAGGCCCCGCAGGCTCAAATACCCCAGGGAATCGGCCCCAATGGCCTGCCGGATCTCCTCCACGCTTTTGTGGGCGGCGATCAGCTCCCTGCGGGTGGCCATGTCGATGCCGAAGGGGCAGGGCCAGCAGATGGGGGGAGAGGTGATACGCATGTGCACCTCCCTCGCCCCCGCCTGCCGCAAGAGGCCCACCACGTGAGGGGTCGTGGTGCCCCGGACAATGGAGTCGTCCACGACCACCACCCGCTTGCCCGCCAACACCTCCCCCAGGGGGTTGAACTTCAACCGCACCCCTACCTCCCGGAGGCGCTGGTCGGGCTGGATGAAGGTGCGCCCCACGTAGCGGTTCTTCACCAGCCCCTCCACATAGGGGATGCCCGACGCCTCCGCATAGCCCTGGGCGGCGGGGAGGGAGGAGTCGGGGACCCCTATCACCAGGTCCGCCCCCGCCGGGTGCTCCCTGGCCAGCTCCTGCCCCATCCGGCGGCGGGCGGTGTAGAGGAGCAGGCCGTCGATCCGGCTGTCCGGACGGGAGAAGTAGATAAACTCGAAGACGCAGAAGCTACGTCGGGGAGCGGGCGCCTTGTAGAGGGTCCGGGGGAAAGGGGCGTTCACCTGGACCACCTCCCCCGGCTCTACCTCCCGGAGGAAGGTGGCCCCGATGTGCTCCAGGGCACACGTCTCGGACGCCACCACCCACCCCCCATTGAAGCGCCCGAGGCAGAGGGGGCGCACCCCCAGCGGGTCACGGATGGCCAGCAGGACCTGGGGGGTGAGGACCACCAGGGAATAGGCCCCCACCAGCGCCCGCATCACAAACGCCGCCCGCTCCCCCCACCCCTCCCCAGGGGCGTTGGCCAGGAGGTGGGCGATGACCTCGGAATCGGTCGTGGTGGTGAAACGGCACCCCCACTCGGCCTCCAGCCGCTTGCGCCACTCCACCGCGTTGATGATGTTGCCGTTGTGCCCGAGGGCCAGCTCCCCATGAACCCCCCGCACCCGGATGGGCTGGGCGTTCTGGAGGCGACTGGAGCCGGTGGTGGAGTAGCGGGTATGCCCGATAGCCATAGGGCCCCGCAGACGGTGCAGGTCCCCCTCCCGGAAGACCTGGGCCACCAGCCCCATATCGGCGTGCAGGGCAATGGTCACGCCATCGGTGGTGGCGATGCCGGCGCTCTCCTGCCCCCGGTGTTGCAAGGCGAAGAGGCCGAAGAAGGTGACACGGGCGACGTCTTCCCCCGGGGCAAACACCCCGAAGATGCCACACGCCTCTCGCGGCGAGGACTGCACCCCCTCCTCCCCGAACGGCGCTGGAGGCCATCCCCACGGTACCAGACGACATCCCCCACGGTCAATGGGTATGCCCCCCTTGTGATATCCTGTCCTGGGACGGGAGGTGCCCCATGGTTGGCGTCCACGGTCTCAGCGCCGAGAAGGTGGTCGAGGCATTCCGCCGGTGCGGGGTGACCCACATCGTCTGGCTCCCTGACAGCGAGACCCGTTTCCTCTACGACGCCCTCCTGGCGGAGCCATCCATCACCCTGGTGCCGGTAGCCCGGGAGGGGGAGAGTATGGCGATCGCCGCCGGCCTGTGGATGGGGGGCAAAGTGCCCCTGGTGCTCATCCAGAACACGGGTTTCTTTGAGGCGGGGGACTCGGTGCGGGGGCTGACCCTGGACGTGGGCCTCCCCGTGGTCCTCTGCATCGGCTACCGGGGATATGAGAAAGGGGTCCCCCCCTCCCAGCGGAGGGATTCGGCGGCGGTGTACCTGGAGCCCCTCCTCCAGGCGTGGGGTATCCCCTACTACCTTGTGGAGACCGATGAGGACGTCGGGCGCATTGTCCAGGCCTTCCAGGAGGCCCAGAGGCGCCAAGGGCCCGTCGCCGTGTTGATGTGCGCCGAGTATACCGTGCAGCCCCCTCAGGGGAGGACGCCATGATGGACTCCTTGGAGGCCACCCGCCTCATCCACCGGCACGCCGGGACCGCCACGGTTATCCCCACCATGACCGCCCTGCGCCTCTGGTGGGCCCTGGGCTTCCGGCATGACCGGGACTTCCCCCTGCTGGGGTGCATGGGGAAGGCCTCCTCGGTGGGCCTGGGGCTGGCCTTGGCCCAGCCCCACCACCGGGTCATCGTCCTGGACGGCGATGGAAGCCTCCTGATGAACCTGGGAACCCTGGCGACCGTCGCCCATATGGCCCCCCCCAACCTCTACCACTTTGTGTACCAGGACGGGGCCTACACCACCACAGGGGGACAGCCCATCCCTGGGGCGGCTACCGTCCGCTTCGCCGACATGGCCCTGGCCGCCGGCTACCGGGCCGCCTATGATTTCAGCGACCTGGAGGCCTTTGCCGGGGAAATAGGCCGCATCCTCTCCCAGCCGGGACCGGTGCTGGTCTGCCTGCGGGTGTGGCATCCCCCTTCCCTTCCCCCCCTCCCCATCGGACAGGTGAGGACCCGCGATGCCCTGCGGCGGGTCCGCGGGACCCTGACGGGCCTCCCCGCCTAGAGGTTCTCCCCCTGATAGCGCCCTTGATACCCCCGGGCGACCCGTCGCCCCAGGGCGAAGAAGACCATCTGGGCCAGCCGGGCGTTGCGGGAGAGCCGGAACCCCGCCGGGTTGTGCACCGCCAGGAGGGCCTGGGAGCGGCCGTGGTAGCCGGCGTCCCAGACGGCGCTGTGTAGGCTCACCCCACAGCGCAGGAGGGTTGAGCGGGGGAAAGCCAGGGCCATCACGTCCAGGGGGAGACGCACCACCTCATTGAACGTCACCAGGTAGACCCCCGGGCCCAGGGTCAGACCCCCATCCCCGTCGAAGGGGAGGGGCAGAGGAGGCGCCAGTCCCCTCTTCTCCCCCTCCCCCACCCACCCGGTCCCCGCAAAGACGGCCACCTCCCGCACCGTCAGGTCAAACCCGTGGGGCTGGAGCTGGGAGCCCAGGTCCACCCACCCCTCCAGGAGGGGCGGGGTCTCCTGCAACCGCTCCCGGATCTCCTCACCGGTCAGCACTCTCCCCGCCATCTCCCCTCACCCCCCGGGGGCAGAGGGTGCCGTCGCGCCCCGCAGGCGCTCCAGGAGGGCAAGGGCATAGGGGGACAGGCCCGGCGCCGGCCGCTGCCCCTCCGGGGCGAAACGAAGGCACTGGCGGGCGGGCAGGGTGGCACGGCGGGGGGGTCGCACGGGGCAGGCATAGGCGTAAATGCAGTAGCGGGGAAGGCACACCGTCCATCGAGCGGCCATCGCACGCATACCGCCCTCCGTCCGCCGGCCCTCCGCCGGCGGCAATGGGATCGCCATCAGCGTGACATCCGGGCCAGGGCCTTGTCAAGGGGGTGGAAGAGGGTGTAAAATTAACGCCACTCTGCTCTCTGTGTGGTACACAGCCCCGGTTGCCTGGTGGGATCAAGGTGTCGGGACAAGTCTGTTTATAAAGGGGCAGTGATGGGAGATCTTTTCCTGTCGCCCAAGCCAATACGGAGCAGTTTTGATCCCAGGGCAGAGATTGTCCTCTTCCAGGTGATGTTAACGAATTTATTACCCAAATTCCAGACAGCTCGGTCAGTCTCATTGTTACGTCGCCGCCCTACAATTTGGGCAAAGAGTATGAAAATCGTGTCGCAATTGGGGAGTATCTAAAGGCACAGGCTCAAGTTATTGCTCATCTTTATGCGGACATTGACATCCCGGTACTTATCTTGGGGGTCACAGCCTAGGAAGAGCGGGCTAACCGCTTGCTGATCCAATTGGTCTGCCGCTGCCAGGCTTGAGCACGCCACCGAAGGGGGGCTTGACAGGGGGGCCAGGGACGCCGGTATGGTAGCGCTAGGAGGGGGGGAGGTGAAGAGGTGGGTGATACCCTTTGAGGTGGACGGCGGCGGGCGCTTTCTCCTGTCCCGGAAGGGTTTCGTCCCGGCCTACATCCGGGCCTATGAGGCGGGGGCGCTGAAGGAGAAGGTGGAGGAGGCCCTCGCCCTCCTGAGCCCCCAGTGTCGCGTCTGCCCCCGGTACTGTAAGGGGATCGACAGGGGGGCGGACAAAACAGGGGTGTGTCGCATCGGGCGGTACGCGTGGGTGGCCAGCGCTTTCCCCCACTTCGGGGAGGAGGACGTCCTCCGGGGGTGGAACGGCTCCGGCACCATCTTCTTCTCGGGGTGCAACCTGCGGTGCGTCTTCTGTCAGAACTGGGACATCAGCCAGCAGCGGCGGGGGCAGGAGTGCTCCCCCAGGGACCTGGCCCGGCTGATGGTGGCCCTGCAGGAGATGGGCTGCCACAACATCAACCTGGTCACCCCCGAGCACGTGGTGCCCCAGGTGGTGGAGGCCCTCCCCCTGGCTGTGGAGATGGGGCTCCGCCTCCCCCTGGTGTACAACACCAGCTCCTACGACAGCCCCGAGAGCCTGCGGGTGCTGGACGGCCTGGTGGACATCTACATGCCCGACTTCAAGTTCTGGGACAGGGAATACGCCCGCACCTACCTCCTGGCCCCCGACTACCCGGAGGCGGCCCGCCACAGCATCGCCGAGATGCACCGCCAGGTAGGGGTGCTCCACGTGGACGAGAACGGCCTCGCCCTCCGGGGCGTCCTGGTGCGCCACCTGGTCATGCCCGGTATGCTGGAGGACACGGCCCAGATCCTCCGTTGGCTGGCCTCCCTCTCCCCAGACACCTACGTGAACGTCATGGAGCAGTACCACCCCGCCTGGAAGGCCGCCACCGACCCCCGCTTCGCCTCCATCAACCGCCCCGTCACCGGACAGGAGATGGCCACGGCCTACCGTCTGGCCAGGGAAGCGGGCCTCTGGCGGTTGGACACCCGGTGGCGGAGGGTATGGGTCCGCTTCGCCCGGCGGCTGCCCCTGGAGATCAGCCTGGGTCCGGAGGGTTAGATGTGGACCGCCTCCCCCAGGGCGGCCAGGGCCGCCTCCTTGAGCGCCTCCGACAGGGTAGGATGGGCATACACCATCCACCCCGCCTCCAGGAGGGTCCCCTCTAAGAGGCGGGCCATGGCCAGGGTGGGGAGCAGCTCCGTCACCTCCGGCCCCACCATGTGCACCCCAAGGATCTCCCCATGCCGGGCATCGGCTACGACCTTGACAAAACCCTCCCCCTCCCCCATGGCTATGGCTTTCCCGTTGGCCGTAAAGGGGAACTTGCCCACCTTGACGGCGTACCCCTTCTCCTCCGCCTCCCGTTGGGTGAGACCCCAGGAGGCCACCTGCGGGGCACAGTACACAGCCCGGGGCATAAGGGTGTAGTCCAGGGGGCGGGCCTCCTTGCCCAGGATGGCCTCTACCGCCAGGATGCCCTGGGCCGAAGCCACGTGGGCCAGGGGCATGCGCCCCGTGACATCCCCGACGGCGTAGATGGTGGGGACGGTGGTGCGCTGATACTCGTCGGTGCGGACCCAGCCCCCCTGTTCCGTCGCCACCCCTACTTCGGCAAGCCCCAGGCCCTCCCAGTTGGGCTGGACACCCACGGCCACCAGCACCCGCTCGGCCGTCAGGGTCTGGACGCCCTGGGGGGTCTCCACCGTAAGGGAGGCGTGGGAGGGGGAGAGCTGGACACCCGTGACCCGGGCGCTGACCAGGACCCGGATGCCCTGCCGCTGAAAGGCGCGCTCCAGGGCCTGGGAGACCTCCTCGTCTTCGTTGGGGAGGAGACGGGGGAGGAGCTCCACCACCGTTACCCGGACGCCATAGGCGTTGTACAGGTAGGCGAACTCACACCCGACGGCCCCTCCCCCCACGATGACGCACGAGGAGGGGAGGTCCCGCCGCCCCAGCGCCTCCCGGCTGGTCAGCACCACCTGTCCGTCCACCGGGAGGAGGGGGAGGGAGCGGGGACGGGCCCCGGTGGCGATGATGATGGCGGAGGCCGAGAGGACCCGCCCCGACCCTTTCAAGGCCACCTTCCCCGGGCCCGCCAGGGCTGCCTCGTCCCGCACCCCATCCACCTTGTTCTTCCGGAGGAGGTACTCCACCCCTCGCACCAGGCGTTGCACGGCCTGACGGCTCCTGTCGATGGCCTTGCCGAAGTCCAGACGCAGGTTATCGAAGGCGATGCCCCACTCGTCGGCCCGGCGGAGCCAGGAGACCACCTCCGCGCCGCGCAGGAGGGCCTTACTGGGGATACACCCCCAGTTCAGGCACACACCCCCCACCTGCTCCCGCTCCACCAGAGCCGTCTTCAGGCCCTTTTGGCCGGCGCGTATGGCGGCGACATAGCCCCCCGGCCCACCCCCGATCACCACCACGTCGTAGTCAGCCATTGCCCTTCTCCCCAAGGGTCTCCGATTATTACGGAGTACCAGTATACGCCCCCCTTCCCAAGGCGTCCAGAAGCGCCGCGTCCGGGCCGCCCGGAGCCTAAGGCGCCCCTGGGGAGACCCCTCCTCTCCCCCTGGCTAACGGCCAGGGCGCCCGGGGCTGTCCCGGGTCAGGGTGGTAAGATAGGAGCAGCCTTCCCGGGAGGGCACCCCATGACCGGAGGGGCCCTAGAGGGTGTGGTCGTGGTCGAGGCGGGGAGGGGGGTGGGCATAGCCTACTGTGGTCGCCTCCTGGCCGACCAGGGGGCGCGGGTGCTGATGGTGGAGCCGCCCTCGGGCTCCCCCCTGCGCCGGGAAGGCCCTTTCCCCCAGGACCTCCCCCACCCTGAGGCGGGCGGCCTCTTCCTCTACCTGGCAGCGGGCAAGGAGAGCGTCACCCTGAACCTGCACACCCCCTCCGGCCGCTCCCTCCTTTTCCGTCTGCTGGAGCGGGCCGATGTCCTCCTAGAGGACCTCCCACCCCAGGAGAGGGATACCCTGGGGCTGGCGCCGGAGGCGGTGGGGGCGCGCTTTCCCCGCCTGGTGCACCTCTCCCTGACCTGGTTCGGCTCCCGGGGCCCCTACTCCACCTTCCAGGGGTGTGACCTGATCGCCTATGCCGTCAGCGGGTATGCCTCCCTGACGGGCGACCCCGATAAGCCCCCCCTGAAGGCGGGGGGACGCCAGACAGAGTATCAGGGAGGTGTGAACGGCGCCTTGGCGGTCCTGGCGGCCCTGCTGCAACGGGAGGCCACCGGCCAGGGGCAGTGGATCGACCTCTCCACCGTTGAGGCCACCGCCCACACCTTCGATGGGGTCGCCCTCTTCCATATGGTCCAGAGGGGTATCCTCCCCAAGCGGAATGGCACCCGCCTGATCCAGCAGGACCCCCATGCCCCTTACCCCTCTACCCTCCTCCCTGTCAAAGGGGGGTGGGTCCACGCCCACTGGTCGCCCCAGAACCCCGAGGGCCTGGCCCTCCTGACCGGAAACCCCCGCCTGGCAGACCCTGAGGTCCTGGCGGCACCCAGGGGCCATGCTGACGAGATCGATGCCCTGCTGGTGGAGGGGCTGAAAGGCCTGACCCCCGCCGAGGTTATGGAGCGGGCCCAGGAAATGCGCGTCCCCTTCACCGCCGTACAGGATGTGGCCCAGGCGCTCTCAGACCCCCAGAACGCGGCCATGGGCTTCTTCCCGGAGGTGGAACACCCGGTGGCGGGGCGATGGCGTCTCCCCTCCTCTCCCATCCACTGGGGTGAGGAGCCCCATACGCCTCGACGCGCCCCCCTCCTGGGGGAGCAGAACCGGGCCGTCTATTGTGGGGAGCTGGGCCTGTCTCCGGAAGACCTGGTGCGCCTGCGGGCCGGGGGTGTGGTATGAGGCTCCCCCTGGAGGGGATACGCATCGTCGACCTGACCCTGGTCATTGCGGGGCCGGTGGCCACCCGCATCCTCGCCGCCCTGGGGGCCGAGGTCATCAAGGTTGAAGCGCCGTGGGGGAGGGCCATAGGACGGGGCTCGTCCCCACCCTCCCTGCCCGGCGCCCCTCGCCCGTACAACGCCCTCCCCACCTTTAACGAAGTGAACCGGGGGAAGAAGAGCATAAGCCTCAACCTCCAGCATCCTCTGGGGAGGGCGGCCTTCCTCCGCCTTGTCACCCTCAGCGATGTGGTGGTGGAGAACTTGAGCCCTCGGGTTCTCCCCAATCTGGGTCTAGACTACCCCGTCCTACGGCGCTACCGGCCTGATGTCATCCTTGTCTCCATGCCCGCTTTGGGGCACAAAGGCCCCTGGGGTCACTACATCGCCTTCGGCCCCGGTGTGGAGGCCCTTGGGGGGCTCTCCTCCATCACCGGCTATGAGGGGGGCCAACCCCACAAGCCGGGCAACTACTATGCCGACCAGAACGCCGCCTTCCACGCGGCCTTGGCGGTGCTGGTGGCGGTGTATCGGCGCCGGCGCACGGGACGGGGCGCCCACCTCCGGGTCGTCCTCCGGGAGGCGACGCAAGCGACGATGGGGGAGTTCTTCCTGGAACCCCAGATGACAGGCCGCATCCCCACCCCCATGGGAAACCGACACCCCTGGATGGCCCCCCACGGCATCTACCCCTGCCGGGGGGAAGACGCCTGGGTGGCCATCGCCTGCGCCACGGACGCCCACTTCCATGCCCTGTGCGCCGTTATCGGCCGTCCCGACCTGACGGAAGACCCCCGTTTCGCCGACAGCCTCGCCCGGAAGCGTCACGAGGCGCTGCTGGACGCCCCCATCAGCGCCTGGACACGCCGGCACACGCCCCGGGAGGCCATGCTGATCCTCCAGGGGATGGGGGTGCCGGCGGGCGCTGTCCTCACCGTTGCCGATATCCTGGGAGACCCCCACTGGAGGGAGAGGGGGTTTGTCGAAGAGGTGGACCACCCAGAGATGGGGCGTACCCTTCACCCCACCCTCCCCTGGCAGGCCACGGGGATGCCCCGCAGACAGAGTACGCCGGCGCCCCTCTTCGCTCAGGACAACAGGGTTATCCTTCAGGACCTGCTGGGCCTCCCCCCCGCCGTCGTGGCCCAGATGGATGCGGAGGGGGTCTCCCCCAGTGAGCCTGTAGAGGGGTCAAGGTGAAGGGTAAGAGAAAGGGAAAGAGTGTCAGCAGGTGAAGTAAGGCGCTAACACCCCACAGAACGGTCCCTCTTTGCCTCTGTGAGGGATAGCCACGCCACGCAATGTGGTATTAGGGACAGGTGCCCTACCGTGGTAGACCTGCAGCGCCTGTGCTCTCTATGGGCCAAGAGCGGCGACCCGCCCCACTCCCTCATGGGCCATATGCTGGATACCGCCGCCGTGGCGCTGGAGGTGCTGGAGCGGGAGCCGCCGACAACTCTCGCCCACCTGGCCAGAGGCCTTCAAATAAAGGAAGACGAGGGGGCGCGTTTTCTGGCGGCCGTTGCCGGTGCTCACGATTTGGGGAAGGCCACCCCCGTCTTTCAGGCGCGGTGGCCACCGGGTCGCCAGCAGGTGGAGGAGGCGGGCTTCCGGTTTCCGCCTACTTCCAGCGACGTCCCTCATGGCGCCCTGACCGAGGGACTACTAAGGGAATGGCTGGCTTCGCGGGGTGTATCGCTCCGGGCACGACGCGCCATCGCCGCGGCCATCGGCGCCCATCACGGCTTCGTAGAGATGGAGCAACATGTGAGTCTATGTCAAGACCTATTCGTGGTGGGAGATGCAGCGTGGGCAGAGGCGCGACAGTCCCTGCTCGACTGCCTCTTCCAGGCCCTTGATGCCAGCCTGCCCACCCACCTGAAGGAAATCCCGGACTACGTATGCGTCACCATGATGGCCCTCACCAGCTTCGCCGACTGGATAGCGTCCAGTGCAGAGCACTTCCCTTACGGTCGACAGGTAACCGACCCTTCACGGTACCTGGAGGAGGCCTGTCGTCTGGCCCGAAAAGCCCTGGACAGCATCGGCTGGCACCCGCGCACCCCCCTTATGGGGGGTCAGCCGGTGGGCTTTCAGGCCGTTTTTGCGAAGACGCCCAATGACTTGCAGCGAACGGTGATGGATATCGCAGCGAGCGTCTCCGGGCCGACCCTGTTGGTGGTGGAGGCGCCCATGGGGTCGGGCAAGACCGAGGCGGCCCTCTACGCCCATCTCTACCTGCAGCGGGCAGCCCGACACCGAGGTCTCTATGTGGCGCTCCCCACCATGGCCACCGGCAACGGCATGTTCCCGAGGGTCAAGGCCTTCTTAGAGGCGGTGGGGACCAGGCCGCTAGACCTGCAGCTGCAGCACGGGACAGCCATCCTGAACCGGGAGTACCTGCAGCTGCGGCCGAGGGAGGTCGGCTCGGAGGACCGCGACGATGTGGTATCTGCCCATGAATGGTTCACACCCAAGAAACACGCCATGCTCAGCGAATACGGAGTAGGGACGGTAGACCAGGCCCTGCTGGGCGTGTTGCGTGTGAAGCACCACTTCGTGCGCTTGTGGGGCCTGGCCAACCGCACCGTGGTCCTGGACGAGATCCATGCCTACGACACCTACACCTCTTCCCTCATCGAGACGCTAATAGGGTGGCTGGGCCGCATGGGGTCGTCGGTCATCCTCATGAGCGCCACCCTCCCCCGCAGCCAACGGGAGCGCCTCGTACGCGCCTACGGGGCCACCATGCCGGAGCGAGAGGCGCCCTACCCCCGGCTCACCGTCGCCAGTCGAGGGAGCCCGGCCCGCTCGATACCCGTTCCCCCTAGGCCGAAACGGGTCATGCAGCTCTATGGCATCCCCAAAGACATCGATGGGATTGCCCAGGAAGCCCTTCGCCTGGCCGATGGGGGCGGGTGCGTGGTCTGTATCGTCAACACGGTGGAAAGGGCGCAGCGCCTCTACCGAAGCATCTGCCAACGCCTGGGCGCCAGCGATGTCGTAGTCCATGATGGGCAGCCGGTGGGCCGATGGGCAGGCGACCTGAAGGTGTACCTGTTCCATGCCCGCTACCCCTCAGACGAACGGCGCCTGCGGGAGGAGCTGGTGCTCCGGCTGTTCGGCGAGAAAGGCTATGAGAGCGCCTCCAGGCCACGCCGTGCCATCCTCGTGGCCACCCAGGTGGTGGAGCAGAGCCTGGACCTGGACTTTGACGCGATGATCAGCGACCTGGCGCCTGTGGACCTCATACTACAGCGGGCGGGGCGGCTGCACCGCTTCTCTACAGAGATGCTCGCGGAGTGGCGTTGGGAGCGACCACTCCCTCATCGGACACCCCGCTTAGCGGTGGCCGGCCTCAGTCCAGACGTGCCGGATCTTCGAGGGTGGGACCGGGTTTACTCGGCCTACATTCTGCTGCGGACGTGGCTCGTGCTACGGGGCCGGCGGAAAGTGACGGTGC
>Ga0079995_1065059_pt1 | contig 39620 bp, 38 predicted proteins | sample FaiFalFF_MnMetaG_2_FD_69198 | JGI IMG/M metagenome (GOLD analysis project Ga0079995, IMG submission 69198) | Freshwater microbial communities from Yellowstone National Park, Wyoming, USA - Fairy Falls C (FF_Mn_C) (SPADES assembly) (version 4) | ecosystem: Environmental > Aquatic > Freshwater >...
GGGCTTTGGCCTTATTGACGAGTTGCTGACGAGTCTTCAATAGAGACCGGTAGGCCAATATCATCCTACGCATGACTAGGAAGTCCTCAGTAACCCTCCTGAACCATCTCTCCTCAATACTGATAGTGTCCAAATAACGGGTTTATATAGCTGGGGCCCTCCTGAAATGGCCTCGCGAGTAGAAATAGACTACGTAGGACAGTATTTAAAGCCTTATTTGGACACTATCTCAATACTCATCAATGCCTTTATATCTCCCCTAGCGCTCTTCGGTAGCCTGAGTTCTTTGCGCGCCTTCTCAAGCAGTGTAAGCCTCCTGAGATAATAGACCTCTACCCCTCTCCTCATAAGTTCTACCGCGCCGTCCGTGTGTTGGGGTGGTAGTGTATCCATGAATAGCTTGTCTCCGGGCCCAGCCGGGATCTCGCTGAAGCTGTCTACGTGCCTGAAAGTTGTTCCGTCCACCGTGTATGTTATCCTGTATTTCTCGTTATTCTTCTTAGTCCTATGGACATCTGCGTAGAACTTCAATATCTTACACCCCTTCTCATTCTATGTCTTTATCTCGTATGGCCTCGCAACTATGTGGAACCTCTCTATCTGCTCCCTCTCTAGGACTATTGAGTTGAGTGGTGGTAGGTGGTAGATCCTCGGCGGTGTTTCTCCAGCAGTGGCCTCTTATATTAGCCATCTAAGCGCCGCGATGGAGGGTACCATCCACGTCCTCAGCCTCCCATCCCACTCGTTCTGAACGAACTCGTCTCAAAACTATTTAGTCTCTCTTTTAACGCAATCTGTATTGAAGGGGTTTAACGCTGGCAAGTGGGGGTGGTTACGCCATTACTTCATCATATGTCCTGGACTGAACACCAAAAGAAAGACATAGCAACAATACAACCGCGATCGAGATAAGTAATTTTGAGACGGTTCAACAATAATGATTCCATCGGGAGTCGGAGTAATGTTCAGAATCCTCCCCCACCGCAACATCTATCCCCGAATCAGTCACCACCAACCACATCCGCATCACCTGCTCGGATAAGACCCTCCACCGGCCCCAATAATCGGCCCATCCCTAAACCTGCACTCACTACGATCTGGGCAAACCACTCATAAGGATCACTCCAAACCCCGTCCTGGGGAGAATGATGGAGAGAGTAGAGGGATAGAACAGGAAGATAGAAGCAAGATACTCTAGCAAGCACTACTGGGCAATACAATATGAGAAGGACTTGGAGATTGATGGAAACATCCTATACCTCATAGAAAGCGCTATAGAACTATTACTCAGGATATATAAAGACATCAAAGGGGCTAATACTACCAAGAGAAATCTACTACACATTAACAAACATTAGGGGCTTGGAGAAGGAGATAGGCGTAGTAAAGAAGGAGAAATCTAAACCAAGACACATACCAGGCATAGAACACGGAAACATACCAATATAGCTAGATCTATGGGCAACGAAGCAATATTCAGGAGAAAAGGACAAACAACACAATACGGATATCCATGCTAGACATAAAAATTGGGCTAAGCCCTGCATCAGGCCCTTCTTGGATTAGGTCGCGCTAAGGCTCTGCCGCTCCTTAAATCTGCGGGTGGCTGCCCCAAAGCATGCCTCGGCGCCTCAAGACCAAGCTCCTTGGAGCACTCCGAGTGGGGATGTACTTGTAGAGGACGTGTGTCTTCCCGTCGCTGCTGGACCGAGTCGATAGCTTCTCTACCGGCTTCCATCCCGGTATTGGATAGTTATGCGTCACTATTACGGCGTCGTCCCTAGCCGTGAGGAGCATCGGCTCTATCTTCCTAAGCGTGTTGGTTGTTAGGTAGGCGGTTATGTGGGTGGCAAAGGCTAAGCTAATCCTCCTGATGTCCTCGTTCACAAATACGGCGTTCGGGAGCCTCAGTTTCCTCGCAAGGCCCGTCGAATAGTCTACGAGTAGTGGATTTATCTCGACACCGACGGCCTTGGCAACCCCCTGCCTAGCAGCCTCCAGAACTAGCCTCCCATCGCCTGACCCGAGATCCAGCAAGACAGACTTGTCGCTAATCTCGGCGAAGTCGAGTATCTTGCCTACCAAGTCTCTTCCAGTAGGTACGAACGGGTCCAGAATTAGGCGCCTCCACTGAGGCATCCAGATCCTCAGACAGCTACCCGCCTCATAACCTTGATTCTGCAGCTGATTACTAGCGCTAAATACTCCTTATAAGGGCCGATGGGAGTTGTTGGGACAGGTTGGCTCAGCAGAGGATAGTCCCCGACACGAGCGCCCTCATCAACCAGGTAATCTCCTCGATGATTGAGCGCGGCGAGATCAAGGATTCAGAGATCATAGTCCCGCTGGCTGCGCTCGACGAGCTGCAAGCGATGGCATCTAAGGGGCGGATTGAAGGAGTCTTAGGCCTGCGGGAGATCAAAAGGATACGTGAGCTAGGCTCCGGATGCGGGGTCGAGGTGAGATTTGGGGGAGAGAGGCCCAGCCTTGAGGACATCAAGCTAGCGAGGGGCGGAAGGATCGATGCATTAATCAGGGACGTAGCTAAGAGCGAGGGAGCCTCGCTATACACCTCCGACTATGTCCAATACTTAGTGGCGGAGGCTGAGAACCTGCCTGCAAGATACTTCCAGATAACAGAGCCGAGAAAGGAGGTACCCTTCGAACGCTACCTCACCGAAGACACTATGAGCCTACACTTGAAGGTCGGCGCCCCTCCGATGGCCAAGGTGGGGAAGCCTGGGGAAATTAGACTGGTAAGGCTGAGGGAGGAGCCCTTCACGAGGGATGAGGCCGACTCCATGATAAACAGCCTGATGTGGACCGTTAAGCACAGCGACAATGCCGTAATAGAGATAGCACGCGCGGGAGCCACGGTCATCCAGCTAGGTCAGTACAGAATATCCATCACGCGCCCACCGTTCAGCGACGACGTCGAGATAACGGTCGTACGACCAGTAGTGAAGCTCAGCATATACGACTACAAGCTTAGCGAGAGGCTCCTGAAGAGGCTCTCAACTAGGGCGGAGGGGATCCTGATAGCTGGGCCGCCGGGATCAGGTAAGACAACCTTCGCATCAAGCCTGGCAGAGTATTACTGGAGTCTGGGAAAGATCGTGAAGACCTTCGAGTCGCCGAGGGACCTTCAAGTAGGTCCTGAGATAACACAGCTCGCACCCCTCGAGGGAGACTTCGAGAAGAGCGCCGAGATTCTCCTGCTGATACGGCCGGACTTCACTATATTCGACGAGATGAGGAAGCCGAAGGACTTTCAGGTCTACATCGATATGAGGCTTGCAGGCGTAGGCATGGTGGGAGTCATCCACGCCAGCGACCCGATCGACGCAATCCAGCGATTCATCTCCAAGACCGAGCTTGGGATGCTGCCCTACATAGTTGACACCGTTATATTCATCCGCGAAGGCCGGGTCGACAAGGTGTATGAGCTTCGACAGACTGTCAGGATCCCTTGGGGGATGACCGAGAGAGACCTGGCGCGGCCCATCGTGGAGGTCGTTGACCTCGAGACCTCGCAGCTGGTCTATGAGATCTATACATTTGGCGACCAGATCACTGTAGTCCAGGTTCCAGGCCATTCTAAGGCGCAGAGGGAGTTGGAGAAGAGGGCTAGGGCGGCGGAGCGCCTGCTTCGGAGGTTAGCGGGGAGTGCGCAGGCCTCACTAGAGGACGGCCGATTGGTGGTTAGGTGTGAGAGGGATGACTATGTGCGCCTGACCGAAAAATACGCGGGTCGCATAAGAAGGCTGGAGCAGAAGCTGGGCATCAAGATCGAAGTGGAGCCACGGATCCCTAGCCTTGGAAGCGAGGTAGACGCGACGATAAATGATGCCGATGGAAAGCTGGAGATACTTCTCAGCGGTGTGGAGGAGGGCCAAAGAGTCTCGGTGTATGCAGGCGAAAGACACGTGTTGACCGCCACAGTCGGGAAGGGGAGGAAGATCAAGGTCTCGAAGAAGAGTGAGGCTGGCGCCGCAATACTGAAGCACCTGCTAGCGGGTGAGAAGCCGCGGGTCTTTAGGCTGAGCTGACGCTCAAGGGACTAAGACCATCCGGCGTAAAGGCCGCTCAGCCTCCAAAAGAGTTTCCAGTGGAGAGGAACGCTTAAGAGAGGCGCAGTGGGTTCATGTAGTGGGTTTAGCCGTGGTCTTTCTGAGGTTTGGGGGAGGTGTTGGGAGCCCTTGAGTGGCTCCCAAGCCGAATACAGATCCACGCTCTTGGGCAGAGACCTGGTGAGCTGTCGCGACCTAAGCCTTCGAGAGGTCTCCGAGATATTCAGCCTATCTAACCAGCTCGTCAGAGGCGAGTTGAGGCTTGACTCGGCGTTAGCAGGCAAGAAAGTCGCCCTCCTTTTCACAGAGCCCTCGACAAGGACCTTCCAGAGCTTCTACATGGCAGCCAAGACTCTGGGCGCCGAGGTCATGTCCATCTCGGACCCATCCGTCTCCTCCATGGCCAAGGGAGAGTCGCTCTACGACACTGTGAAGATGCTGGAGCTGTATGGGGCGGGCTGTATAGTACTTAGGCACCCGGCCCGGGGCGCGGCTAAGTTCGCGGCGGAATCGGCCTCGATCCCAATAATAAACGCCGGTAGCGGGAGCCAAGAACACCCTACACAGGCCCTCATCGACGTCTTCACGATTTGGAGGAAGAGAGGCAGTGTGGACGGATTAAGGATAGGGATGCTCGGCGACCTCAGATACTCTCGGACGATACCCTCCCTCTGCCAGCTCCTCTCGCTTTATAGGGGGGTCGAGATCTACTTCATGGCTCCACAGCTCCTCCAGGTGAGAAGGGAGGTCGAGATATACCTGCAGGAGAAGGGCGTAACATTCGCAAAAATCGACGAGGCTGAAGAGATGAAGCGCGTCTTGCCCCGTCTAGACGTACTCTATGTGACTAGAATTCAGAAAGAGAGGTTCCCCGACCCCACAGAGTACGAGAAGGTGCGCGGCTCCTATGTAGTAGACGCCTCCACGCTCTCCAACTGTAGGAGCGACATCGGCATAATGCATCCACTCCCCCGCGTAGACGAGCTGTCGCCTGAGATTGACTCCACGCCAAACGCCTGGTACTTTGAGCAGGCGGGCTATGGTGTCCCGATCAGGACAGCACTACTCTACCTCATAATGGGTGGCAAGTGATGGACGAGTCGCTTCTAGTCAGAAAGATTGACTGGGGGACGGTTCTAGACCATATACCGGCGTGGCAGGCCGACCGGGTTGTCAAGCTCCTCAGCTTGGAGCATCTCAAGAGGAATCCGGACGTATCGCTCATAGTGCTGCAGAATGTGCCCAGCAAGAAGCTTGGCAGGAAAGACATAGTTAAGCTATACCACTACATGGTGAGCAGGGAGGAGGCTGGCATACTCGCCCTCATATTCCCCAGCATAACGATAAACTACATCAGGGACTGGAGGGTCGAGAAGGAGAGGCCAGGCATCCCCGAGAGGATCGTCGGCAGGATTCGGTGTCCCGAGACGAGCTGCGTAACCAACCTGGCCCGAGAGCCAGCCTCGCCAAAATTCACGGTTCTCCAGAAGTACGGCGTCATACAATGCATGTACTGTGACACGCTTCTAGAGATAGATAGGATACCTGATTACCTAGTCTGAGCGGTCGGCCTAGTGGTCGGGATGTGGCGGCGAATAGATCCCCACGTGCACTGCAGGGACTGGAACGAGGCCTACAAGGCGACGATAAGGGAGGTGTTGGACTTGGCGAGGAGTCAGGGAGTCGTCGCTGTCTTCGACATGCCGAATACCGATCCGCCGATACTCGGACCAAGCGAGGTCGCGGTTAGGCTGAGGTTAGCTAGAGGCGAGGGGGTCGATGAAGGCTACTACCTATACGTGGCTGCCACCGCAAACGAGTCTCAGCTAGAGAGGGCCGTAGAGGCAGTCCAAGGGAATAAGCGGGTCGTCGGGCTGAAGATGTACGCGGCGCCGATGAAGGGGCTAGAGGTCGAGACGCTCGAGAAGCAGGCGCGGGTCTACAAAACCCTGTCCGAGCTTAGATACGACAAAGTAGTGGCTGTGCACTGTGAGAAGGCTCAGCTCTTAAGGCCGGAGTTGTGGGATCCAGCAAGACCGTGGAGCTGGGGAGAAGCGAGGCCTCCAGAAGCAGAGATAGAGGCGGTCAAGGACCAGATCATGCTTGTTGAGCGGTACGACTTCGCTGGAACGCTCTACATCGTCCATACAAGTACTCCAGGCGCCGTTGGCCTTGTTGAGGAGGCGAGGGAGCGCGGGCTCAGGGTTGTCTGCGGAGTAACTCCTCACCACCTTATGCTATCCCTCCAAGACATGGAGAGGGCCGGCGGTGTGGCCCTTAAGGTCAATCCGCCATTAAGGGATAAGCGGATGGTTGAGGGTCTCGTTGACCTAGTTGTTCGGGGTAGCGTAAATTTCTTGGAGACCGACCATGCACCCCACGCCGCTTGGGAGAAATATGGTCCCCCATACATGTCCGGCATCAGGAGCCTCGAGCTATATCAGATGTGCTTGGACTGGCTTCTCAGCCGTGGGGCCTCGGAGAGGCTACTGAGAGAAATGACCTACAACAACGTCAAGAAGATATTTACGATGGTTGAGGAGTAGTTCGTGTTAGGGCTAGCCTCCTCGAGGCCTCCTCATGCCTCTTGCACAGCTTGCCGCTGGCTAGCTGGGCCAGGATCAGCTCCTCCTGAGTGTGGGCGTTATAGAGCCTACACATCCTGTCGCTGCAGAATGGCTCGCCAGTCAGGTGATAGAAAACGGCCTGTAGCACATAGCCCTTCACAACCTCGGTTAGGCGCTCGTCACCATATCTAATCGCTCCGAGCCTCCTTCTCTCACTCTCAAGAAACAGGCTCTGAAGGTCAGGGCTTCTGACAAACTGTAGCTTAAGGTAGGTACGCGGCTCGAGGGCTGGGGCCTCAACTATCCCCGCTATAGAGATTAGGGCTGGGTCGCCTAGTATGATGGTCCTCGCGTGTGCCCGCCCCTCCTCAGGCTCTCTAGTAACAAGCAGCCTCGCCGTCAGGACTATGTGTTGCATAGTATAGCGCCTCTCCCCCCAAGGTATAAGGGACCGCAGTAACTCTTGAAAGGAGTATCCTTCATACGCCACGCCCAGCAGAGTCATTGAGCGGTCAAAAATCGTCCTCTCCTCGTAGCGGACCTCTCCGGGCAGGGGGTCGTCAACCGTCCTGCAGCTCATAGGGTCGAGCAGCCTAGATGAAGCGAGGCGACGAGCTATCCATCGCGGATCCGCCCCCCACGTATTGACTGCATGGCTCAAAAACTCGTCGCGAAGCTCGACGACCGCGAAGGGGAAGACTTCCCTCACATAGTCAGCAACCTCCTCGATCCTTATGGACCCGAGTCGCTGGTCATTATACAGGGCAATCCTGTGGACCGTGGCGGTTGGTGATGACCCCAAAGAACGTTTTGACCCTACGTCACGGCCTCAAGCTTCTCGAGCTCTTCGAGCGCGACCTCGGCAGCCCTCTTCCCCGAGAGGAGCATAGCGCCGAACGTTGGCCCCATTCGTGGTAAGCCATATGTCTCGACGACGGCCATCCCCGCTACTACCAGGCCCGGAAATACTACGCCAGTGTGCTCGACTACGGCGTCCTCGGACCTCTCGACCCACATGGCGCCCATGCCCCTCGTCTTAACCAGGCCACGAGCCTCAAGCCTCTTGACCGCGGCTGCATCATGACCGGAGGCGTCAATCACCAACTTAGACTCCAGCGCTATGGGGTCGACGCAGGTGATCTGTCTCGGCAGCCCCTCAACAGGGGTCCAGTTCACGACGACTCCCCTGACTACGCCTTCCCTGATAACGAGGTCGTCGAGCTTTGTTAAATTGAGGAATCTTACACCGGCGTCGCAGGCCGCGGCAATCAGCTTGGAGCATGCATGGGGCCCATGCGCCACATAGAGGCCCTCGACGAACTTCTCGTAAGGCACGCCAAGCTCGTCCAGCACCTTCTGGGCCGGCGCCCTGAAGGTCACGGGGTTCATTAGGTAACCCCCGATCCAGAATCCTCCACCCAGATAGTTGTTCTGCTCGATCACGAGAACCTTAACACCCCGCCTTGCCAACTCCCTGCTTGCCATAAGTCCTGCCGGGCCGGCGCCCACAACTATTACGTCACTCCGCGAATACTCGCCAAACATTTCTAGAAAAGTGGTAGCTATCGCCCTCGTGATCTCCGACTCTCCCACCCTGCTAAAGAGACTCACGGCACAAATCTCGAGGGACGAGATAATAAACCACCATATAAGCGAGTTATAGCCTCGGAGGTATGGCGGCAATATCCCCTCTGGGAGCCTCCTCACATGATTGTTAGTTGTCTGTTAGATTATCTGGTTCGGGTATCCGTATAGTGTTGTTTGTCCTTTTCCCTGAATATTACCTCGTTGCCCCATAAATCCGGCTGTATTGGGATGTTTCTGTGCTCTATGCCTAGTATGTGTTTTGGTTTAGACCTCTTCGTCCTTACTCCTATCTTCTTCTCTAAGTCCTTAATGTTTGTTAGGGCATAGTAGATTTCTCTTGGCAGTATTAGTCCCCTTGAGGTCTTATATGTCCTTGGATGGTGGACCATTATTTTCAGTCTGGTGTCTGAATGCTTATGTATCTTCTCTAGCTTCGTTCTGTATGGTGGTTGGGTGAGGGCGTGACCGACATGCCCGGGGCACAAGGGGCCGTGGCCGGGTTTGCGTCCCGTCCGATGCTGGACGGTCCCCGAGGGGAGTGGGGGATGCTCCCTGCGCCTGCTGGCGCCGCAGGGGAGTGTCCTCCCCGCCCGTATCCCCCTGAGGAATTGCTCCCTGGTCGGGGCTGGGAGATTTGGGAGTTGATGGGGGAGGAGGGGTGGCCGACGGGCTAAGGCCATTCCTGCCCTAGAAGCACCAGACTATAGACTGTTGTGACGAGGCCCCTAGGCGGCCTTGTGGAGATGGGGAGGATGATTCTGGCCTATAGGACTATGATGAGAACACACCAATAACTGCTGAACAAATACAGGGCTTTGTCTGAGGCTAGCAATAAAGTCTTTGGAGGTGCAGATGGAGGAGGTGGCTAGAATGATAGTCGAGGAGGCTGGGAAAAGATATCAGGCCTACAATAGGCTAGTTGATGGACTGGGTATTCGTGGGAATATTAAGGCGCTGGCCGAGCTGATACCGTATCTTGGCCAGCCGATGGGTCTCAGAAAGATGATTAACCTCCTGGGCCTGTTCAGACCAGTCCGTGGGAGAAAGAAGATCTATAGCGGGCATTTGAGGCGAGCGTTGCAGAGGCTGACGGCTTCAGCAAACAACACCACATCATTTCAACTTACCGCGAGGATGGAGAAGGGAGGTGTTATCGAGAGTCTGGAGGATATATAGGCAGGAAGCCCTTGCGATGCTGGCCATACCGGCGCAGGGATAAAACCCAGAGGCCGGTATGACCGAGCATTTGACGCGCATCCCGCTGTTAGGTGCTGCGACGAGTATATTGATGTCCGGCCTCCTCTAGGGTTTCCCAGATGCCGCACGGATGGCCAGCCAACCCCTCCCCCACTCTTTCCCCTTTAATGAATGAAATTATAAGCTCGGCCGAACACACACCAGCACATATCAAGTTGGCTATCATGGCTAAGGATGCGAGACCCTCCACAATAATGCAGGCTCTGCCCCCGGCTGCCTAGTCAAGTATCGGAGATCCCTAATAGTGTCGCTTCGTGAAGCCCTGACCGGTAAGCTCACCTACTGAGGGCCCACACGGCGTAAATGGTCCTTTTTATGTCGGTCGCCGCTGACAGCGCAGCACCAACATAGAGACCCATAGCAAGCGCATCTTGGTGGAGCAGCATCAATAAGGAGGGCGCTGTAATTATTAGAACCCTCTCACCCTCTTGGCCGGACCCATACCCGACGAATTTTTATATGGCCCGAAGGCTTCTCGAGTCTCAGGGTGGATCAGAGTGTTCACGATGCGGCTTCCTAACGCCGACTACGCGGCAGACCTCTTCAAGGCCGTGGCAGCGGTCGTAGACGAAGCCTCCTTCAAGGTTACGAGCGACTCGATCAGGCTTGTCTCCATGGACCCGGCCCACGTGAGCCTCGTCGACTTTGAGCTGCGGAGAGAGGCGGCTGAGGAATTTGTGGCTGACAAGGAGTCAGAGATGACGGTCAACCTCCAGGAACTTCTCAAGTTCCTGAAGCGCGCTAAAAAGGGCGAGACTCTTACGCTTACATACGATGAGGAGAAGAGAAAGCTTAGCATTATTCTCACAGACCCTACCAAGTCGAGGGAGAGGAGATACCAGCTGAACACGCTGGAGCCTCTGGCCGGGTCGACATCCTCACCAAAGCTCGCCTTTGAGGCGCGTGCAAGGGTCAACTCAGAAGCTCTGTGGGAGGCAGTCGAAGACGCGAGCCTCGTCTCCGACTCCGTCAAGATAACCATTCAGCCCACGGCCGTGATTCTCGTGGCGAAGGGGGACATGGGAGTCGTCGAGAACAGGCTCTCAAAGGACGGTGCCATGGTCTACGAGATCGAGTCTCCTGGCGAGGTGGCCGCCAGCTTCAGCCTCGCCTACCTCGAGCGAATAGTGAAGCCCGGTAAGGACCTCTCGGAGGAGACCGGGATACAGCTCAGCACCAACAAACCTATCAAGCTGTCATTCACCCTCCCGGCGGGGAGGCTCGAGTACCTGATAGCGCCGCGGCTCGAGTAGCGGCGCTAATGCTCGGCGCTTATTATGTGTGCTGAAATGGAGCCGAGGACTACGTTCCTCTCCGAGACGGCCGTCCAGCCTGCCCTCTCTAGGGCTCTCTGAGCGACGACTGGCTTACTCACTATAAAGGTTATTCTGCAGCCCGGCGCCGCTCGCCTGATGGCCTCGAAGGACTTATAGTAGAAGTCTTCTGGATTCCTCAACCCCATCCTCACTCCAAAGGGTGGGTTGAAGACAGCCTTATCCACGTGCCAATCCACATACCTCTCCAGCCTCGTGGCATCCCCAAGCATGAACCTTACGCATCCCTCAAGCCCCGCCCTCTTAAGATTCTCCTCGGAGGCCTCTATCGATTTTGGGGAAGCATCGAGACCAGCTATTTCTAATCGGTGTGGCTCTTTCTCCCCTGACGCAAGTCTCTCCCTAACTCTCCGCAACATCTCTTTGTCAAAGAAGATGAGCCTCTCCATTGCTAGGTCCCGTCTCCTCAGGCCTACGTGGATGTTTAGGGCTTTAAGCGCCGCCTCGATAGGTATGGTTCCCGAGCCGCAGAAGGGGTCCAGCAGGCTCTCATCGGGTCTCCACTCAGCTATCGAGAGCATCGCGGACGCCACAGTTGGACTGAGGCCAGATCTATGGTACCTCGCCCTGTAGTATCTCCTGTGGAGCGATTCCCCCGTCGTGTTCAGTCCAAGAATGTACTCGTTTTCCCTTACTACGGCGAGTATCTCCACGTCGGGCTCGTTAAGATTCACACCGAGCCTGAAACCTGTGGCTAGCCTGTATGACTCTATCACACCTCTGCCCACCGCGGCCGCCACTTCGATGCTCGTGAAATCGTGGACGCCGCTCCTCTTCGCCCTCACTGCGAAGCTCTGCCCCCTCTCGATAAGCCCAGTAAAATCCACATTTCTCGCGGCTCGCTCGATCTCCTCAACCCGCCCGAAAAATCCTCTATCCAGCATCAAGTAGACCTTATTTATTGTCCGCGCCGCGTAGTTGACTACAGCGCACCCCTCCGTCGATGAGTCGAAGAAGACCTTAGCCACATCAACCTCGGCGGGAACCCCTATCAGCTGCCCAACCTCCGCGGCCGCCACATCCTCTAGTCCGTGAATCGTCGTCGCGAAGAACTTCATGGCGGCGTCCTCTAGAGCTACAGGGGTGAACCAATAATATTTGGCTATACGCCGCTTTGGCACAGGGAATCCTTCGCAGGTGGTGGCTGGGGGGAGCGCCTTAAGATTTTGCTCAAGGACTATTAGGCCGCCCCTTCAGCCAATCTATGAGGACGCGATGAGGTACGTACAGCTAGGCGGGAGTGGTCTGAAGGTTTCCCGCATCGGCTTAGGCGCCTGGCAGGTCGGCTCGTCCGAGTGGGGATGGAACAAGGACTACAGTGAGAAGGACATAGTCGAGGCCATCATGAGGGCTCACGAGCTCGGAGTAAACTTCATCGATACGGCCGAGATCTATGGGGGTGGCCTTTCAGAGGTTATAGTTGGAAGGGCGGTGAAGGAGTTTAGGGATGAGGTAGTCATAGCCACGAAGGTCTGGGTTACACACCTGACCTACGATGGCGTGATAAAGGCTTGCGAGAGGAGCCTAAGTAGGCTTGGGACCGATGTCATAGACCTTTACCAAGTCCACTGGCCTAACCCGCTAATACCCCTATCATCCACGATGAGAGCGATGGAGAGGCTTGTGGAGCTGGGGAAGGTCAGGGCCATCGGTGTGAGCAACTTCTCGGCCACAAGGCTCCGGACGGCGCAGGAATGCTTAAGGAGGGAGGAAATAGTCACTAACCAGGTGAAGTACAACTTGGTCGAGAGGGGGATAGAGCGCGGGCTACTCCCCTACTGCGAGCGCGAGAAAATAACCATCATAGCTTACAGCCCGCTGGCGCAAGGATTCTTGACGGCAAAATACAGCAGCAGCAACGCGCCGCGAGACCTTGTAAGAAGGATAAACCCGCTCTTCGACCCCCTGGTCCTGAGGAGGGCCGAACCCCTGTTCAGGCTCCTCAGAGATATAGCGGCGAGGCGGGGAGCCTCTCCTGATCAAGTTGCGCTGGCATGGCTCCTTAAGCGTCCAAACCTCGTCGCAATCCCCGGAGTGAAGAATCCACAGCAGGCCGAGTCTAACGCCGCGGCCGAGGGGATCGAGCTCTCGGAGGAAGAGTGGGAAGCCCTGGCGCGCGAGGGAGCCAAGCTCTCCAAAAAAGGACTTCTGCCCTACCTGAGAACGCCTTTAAGGATTCTTGGGGCGGTATGAGGGGAGATATAAAAGCCTGGGAGCGAGAAAGCGGGGTTTAGAGGAAAATGCCCTCGGAGGCGAAGAGGCTGCCGGTCGGGCCAAACTCTACACTGATCCTGAAGGGGCCTGCCTCCGCAAGGCTGGTCGAGGGCTCGCTAGAGGTTCTCGGCTACAGGCCGGGCTCGAAGGAGCGCCTAGTGGCTAAACCATGGAGGTCGCTTCCACTCTATTCACGTGAGGGCGCGATTGTGGAGGTTTCCTTGGGTGAGGGAGGAGGGGCCGAGATTGTTGGGGAGGATACCATCCCCGATGATTGGCGGGAGCTCTCGTCAAGCCTCGGTGATAGTTTCCGGCTGATGGTCATAGGGATGGTTGACTCGGGCAAGACCTCTCTCATAACATACCTGTACAACACCCACGTTCCGCGGGGCAGGATGGTGGTGGCAGACCTCGATATGGGCCAGTCAGAGATCTGTCCACCCACGACCATCGCCCTCGCGATCGGGGGCAAGCCCTCGCCATCCCTCTCCGCTCTAGAACCAAACCGCGTCTATCCAGTCGGCTACACCTCACCATCATACCTCACTAGTAGAGCATTAGAATCGGTGGCCGAGCTAAGCTCCACCATAGGTAGTGAGCGTAGACTCCTCGTAAACACAGACGGATGGGTTGACGGCGAAGCCGCTAGGCGCCACAAGTCCCAACTCATCAGGATCCTCAAGCCAAGCCACGTCGTCCTAATCGGCATGGGAGAGGCTGACGATCTGGTGGAGGCCTCCGAGGAGGTTGGGGCCGAGCTGACTAGGGTGAGCGCTCCCAAAGTGGTTCTGAAGAGGGACCTGTCCGCGAGGAAGGCTCTCCGCGAGCTAAGCTACGCAAGATATCTCCGAGGTGCCCGCCTACGCTCGATCCCGAGACGTTGGCTGAGAGCGAGACCCCTCCTACTGGCAGGCCTCCCCCTAGAGGACTATCTCAGGGAGGTGATAGGGGAGATGGAGGAGTCCGCCCACCACCTAACCATGCTGGTAAACGGGCTCGAGATGACCGAGGCCGGCATAGGTATACTATCATACATATGGGCGGGCGACAGGCATGAGCCCAGTCTCGCTCTCTTCATGGGCATTGACGACAAGGGGTTCGCAAGGTTCTACACTCCCTATGAAGGGACGATCGAGCTCATGGAGGTGGGGGCCGTAATACTCTCGACCGATTGTAGGGAGGTCTATGTGCTGAGACCAAGGATTAATGTGTAGCCCACAGGCGTCGCGCCGACCCGACATAGTTTATTGTTAACGGTGAACGATAGTACTCATGTCGAGTCCTCAAAGTGTTGTCTGAATAGTATACGCAGGCCTATCGCTGGTCACCTAAGGACTCTGGGGTTTATTGGCGAGGATAACGTTGTCCGCCATTGATTGGAGGGGACCCTCACAGGGGTTTTTAATGAAGAAGGGAAGGTGGTCGTCAGGACCGGGATCCTCTTGTGGACTAGGACGGTAGGACCGCGGAGCAATGATGACTGTTACTTTTCCTCCCAAGAACCCTCGGACTCCCCTGCTGGGATTGCTGAGAAGAAGCAGAAGGTTCAGGAGTTAGCATCATTGTCGTAGCTTAAATTGAGTTGGACAGCCCCTACACCGACATGCTGCCAACCGACACTTCGCCATAGCTGGACCCCAGCGTTGAGTAGGTATGTTAACAGTCATGTTATTCCGAGTCTCGAGACGACACGATCGATCATTAATATATAAAAAAGATTACTTGTTGAAGGAAGTCAGCAGGATAGTGGTTGACGAGTTTGGTGCAATAGATAATAGCATGATAATGTATGATTCACTGCTTCTCAAACACATTATAATTTCAGATATGAAAGGATATGATCTTTGAAGGTAGACAAAGCTCTAACTATTGAAACCGCTGGGGTGCCAGTCGCATATAAGATAGCTTTAATGCGTGGTAAGAAAGTTGCAGTGGCCAGGAAAGCCAAACAGCTTGATATTGAAGACCTCTTAGAGATAAAAGCTAGTCTTTGAATCGGGTAAGTACCGGTACACATATTTAGCCAAAAATGTGACGAATATGGGAGAGTAAGTATTCATAGCGGATGACATAATTAGGACCAGAGCCACAATAAGAACGCTAGTAAACCTGCAGAAAGGAACTAGAGCAAATTTTAAGATGTGGTGTTATACTGATAATAAACGATATATTCTCTCAGCAAACATCTTAGAGGTCTTAATGGTGTTCTTTAAAAGCATAGCCCTAGTCATATATCCCACAGTCTCGTTCCTGGTTATGTATGAGCACTTCTCCGCAACACCTTCGAAGTCTACGTCATAGTAGACATTTCCGGCTCCATCTCTTCTAATTCCTACATTGATTACTATGGTTCCTTCATCAATCATATCCCCTGTAAGCCTGAAAGAATCCTCCTTGAAGAGTTCAGGAGGCCTGCCTGCTGCACATATAACCATGTCTGCTTTTTTCAAAAGTTTCTCTTTTTCTTTCGACCTTCTATGGACACATACCGGTGTTGCGTCACGGTCTAATAATAGCTTAAAGAGAGGCTTGCCAACCGTCCCCACAACCCTCGGAAGCCTCCTCGCAAAATACACCTACAGTCTGGTGAGGCCCGCGGAGGAGCTATGCAATCTACGGACTGAGGTGAAGTTTGGCGGCCAAGCCTTTGCCCCAGTCATACTCCTATCCATAGATGCGTAGCCTGCTAGAAGACGTAATATGTCCCAGCACCACAAGCTAAGGCGGAGTGATAGGGGTATCGGAGACCTACAGGCAGGTCCACCTAGACTTCCACACCTCGCCCCTCATCAGGGATGTGGGAAGCGAGTTTAGACCCGAGGAGTTCGTCGAGATGCTTCGCAGGGCGTCCGTTAACTCCGTGACGGTGTTCGCGAAATGCCACCACGGCATGTCCTACTACGACACGCGCGTCGGGGTCAAGCATCCGGCGCTAAAGACGGATCTCCTCGGCGAGATGGTCGAGGCCTGCCACAGCTACGGGATTAGGGTGGCGGCGTACTATTCCGTCTGCTGGGACTCGCACATGGGTGAGCAGCACCCTGAGTGGCTTCAAGTGGGCCTAGACGGCTCTCCACTAAGGCCCAAACCCTTCGAGAGGCCATACTACAGTTGGGAAACCCTTTGCCTAAACTCTCCCTACACAAGCTACGTCAAGGCACAGATAGAGGAGATCATGGGCCTCTACGAGGTGGATGGGATCTTTCTCGACATAGTCTCCCAGAGGAGGCCTGGATGCATCTGTAGATACTGTAGGGAGTCGATGGCTTCTCTAGGCCTCGACTACTCGGACCAGGACGATCTGAGGTTGCACTCAAGGATCGTTGAGGAGCGCTTCATGAAGGATGTGCGGGCGATTGTTGAGGAGAAGCGCGCCTCGGCCTCCATATTCTTCAATGGTATGTCGAACCTGAATATGGCCCGGATGGCGGAGCCCTACATGAGCCACTTCGAGATAGAGTCCTTACCCACCGGCCCCTGGGGATACTACCATTTCCCATTCTACGCCAGATACCTCAGGAATTTCGGGAAGCCCCTAGTCGGGATGACTGGAAGGTTCCACACCTCGTGGGCCGATTTCGGCGGATTGAAGCCGTCCACCCAGTTATTGTATGAGGTGGGCCGGATCTTGGGGCATGGCTGCACCGTCTCGGTGGGCGACCAGATGCATCCCCGCGGCTTCCTCGACAGGGCTGTTTACGAGAACATCGGCGCCGCGTATAGAGTGGCCGAGGTTGTCGAGAAGGTGGTCAGGGGCTCGGAGCCGGTCTACGAGGCCGCTATACTAGCCCTTCCAAGGACGAGGGGCCCAGACAAGTATGTCCTCGAAGGAGAGGTGTTCGGGGTAGACGACTCGCTTGCAGGAGCCGTAAAACTCCTCCTGGAGGAGAAGGTGCAGTTTGGAGTGATAGACCCTTGGATGGACTTCAGCAAGTATAGATTGCTAATAATCCCAGACCGCGGCCTGCTCGACGATGAGGTGCGCTCCAACCTCTCACAATACATCTCAAGTGGAGGGAGGGTGCTGCTCAGCTACCGCGCAACCCTCGAGGATGGCGTGATCAGGTGCCCCGGAGTAGACCTGTATCCAGTCGGGGAGGATAGGTATGATGTAGACTTCTTCAGGGTGGAGCCCGCCATCGGTGAGGGTCTGCCAACCGATTTCGACATCGCGATGTATGGGTCGGGGATCTACTGCGAGATGCGGAGCGGCACGGCGCTGGCGAGGATTAGGGAACCATACTTCAGGAGAAGCTTCAGGGAATATACCTCCCACACATATACTCCTGCAGCGAAATCTTCGCCATACCCTGCCGTAGCACTCTCTCAGGACCACAAGGTCATCTACATCTACTCACAAATCTTCGCCGCATACTATAGATACGGATACAGCCTTTATAGAAAGCTCGTGAGAAACTGCGTAAACCTCCTGTTAGGCGAGAGACTCGTTCTCGCGGAGGCCCCCTCATCAACTGAGGCCTATCTCTGGTCAAAAGACGACTCCCACATACTCCACATTGTGAACTTCTTACCCAGCAGGGTTGGCAAGCATCCTGAATACATGGACGAGTACTATCCGCCGGATCTGGTGAGACTCAGGATTAGGGCTAAGACTGGGCCGCGGAGGGTCTATTCACCTGTAACCGGGGGTACGCCTCTCCACCACTTCCGCGACGGCTACGTGGAGCTCGGGATCAGGAGTCCACCGATATACGACGTATTCATCATTGAGTATGGCTAGCTATCTGATGAAAATCTTTTCGGGCTTTATCCTCCAGATAACCCTGTTCTCCCTTGGACCTGCGAAGCGCTCTTCACCGAGATACTTGTATGCCAGCTTGTCGATGTGTTCGGCGGCGCCATCCGAGGTCTTCTCAACGACTCGTCCCCTTATCTCGACATACTTGTAGGGGTTTTGCCAGTCCGGTATCGCTACCGAGACCCTCGGATCCCTATCTGTATTCTTGTCCTTTACCCTGCCTCGGGCCGTGTTAATGAGGATGTAGTCGCCCTCAATGTCTATCCAGACAGGCGAGACCTGTGGGTATCCGTTGGGCATGATGGTTGCCAAGAAGGCGAAATTCTTCCCCTCTACTATTCTCCTAACCTCTTCAGGGAGCTTGACCACGCCTCATAAAAGACTCTATCTTGGTATTTAGCGGTATGCGCCCCCATACCAAGCCTCGTAGCCGGAGCGTAATGGGAAAAACATTTACATATGGCGGGCGAGCCGTGATGCCGGCGAGTCGAAGTGAGGTTCGAGATAAAGCACCGTCCAGCCTACTCGCTTCTAGAGATTCAGCTGAACCCAGGCGAGGCTGTCATGGGCGAGTCTGGAGCCATGACCTACATGTCGCCGAGCATAGAGGTTAGGACTGTAATGCGTGAGGCGAGCTTTATCGAGTCCTTGGGGCTCAAGATCCTTGGGGGCCAATCCTTCTTCGTCAACGAATACTACGCTAGAAACGTACCGGGCGTCGTCGCCCTCGTCTCGGCACCTCTGGGAGACATAGCGCATCTACCCGTATCTCCCGGCAGGGGATTCATAGTCCAGCGCGCAGCCTACGTCGCCTCAAGCCCGACAATAGACCTCGACATAAAGTGGCAAGGCTTCACGAAAGGCATCTTTGGGCAGGGCCTATTCATGATTAGGGCAACAGGGACCGGTGACCTATTCATCAACACGTTCGGAGCCCTCGAGAAGAAGACCCTCGCGCCAGGCGAAGAACTTATTGTTGACAACTTCCATGTCGCCGCTTTCTCGGAGACCTGCAGCTACAAGGTAACCAAGTTCGGAGGCCTTAAGTCCACGATCTTGGGGGGCGAGGGGCTTGTGCTCAGGGTCAGCGGCCCCGGAGAAGTCTATATCCAGACTAAGAACCCCGCCGAGTTTGCAGAATGGTTGTGGAGCCTCCTCGAGCCCTATGTAAGGTCAAGAGCGCGGTAGCAGCAAGGCCACGGGCCCTATAGGGTCTCTGATAGAGTTATCGAGGGGCAGCTGTCGAGGGTTTTGGGGGAGAGACTTAGCGACATTCCGAATATACCGGCAATACTTTTCTGCCTCCCTGCAATACGCCTATATGGGGTATGGGGTGATGATGACGGTTCACCCGCTTGATGGATGAGGTGAAGAGGGTCATCTGAGCCCCACCCATAAATGCGTGAATATGACTCGTGCCTGTCGGCGAGCTGATGAGCACGCTCTCGCCCCTGAGTATGTGGGGGATGGCGGCCCTCTTGGTCTCGGCCAGCCCCCCGAACTTCACGTAAACCGCCGCCAAGACCGGGCGGCACAGCAGCTCCTCAGCCTCCACGGGACCCTCCCCCTTTAACATTGAATCAACGGGGCCAAGAATTCATGTCCGGCGAGGAACCATAATCAATGATCCTGGGACGGGGAAGCAATGCGTAACCAACAAGGACGTATATGTGATCTATATTCGGGCCAGCAGTAACATAAACTTCTACAGATACATAGGCTTCACAATTACTAGGAAGCAGATACGGCTAGAAAACTACGTCAAGAGAACCACTAGAAAACTTACCCCTCCCCCACCATTTCCCCCATCCAGCATCCTCAAAATAATAACTAATATTGGGCCCGCTGGGACTTGAACCCAGGACCTCCGGCTCCGAAGGCCGGCGCCCTATCCATGCTAGGCCACGGGCCCTCTAAGTCTTATTGCAGGCTCCGAGATTTATTGCTCTCTCGCGCTGATGCTAGTCCGGCTGTAAGGCGCCAGCGCAATAATCGGCGGAGAACATTCTCCGGCAGGCCCGAGTAATATAATCCCACGCGTCCGTCCGTAGGCTCAGGGCCGAGATTATTACTACCCCCGACCATTAACCACACGGGCTCAAATGGCAGGAGCGCTGATAGAGGTAGTCGGTCTCTGGAAGAGCTTCAATGGCGAGCCCGCTCTCCGCGGCGTTAACCTCACGGTCAGGCCGGGCGAGATCCACGGGCTTCTCGGGCTTAACGGGGCCGGGAAAACCACCACGCTTAAATGCCTCGTGGGGCTTCTGAAGCCGGATAGAGGGGTCTTAAGGGTCTGCGGCATAGACGTGGTGGCCGACTCATCATACAAGGACCTCATCGGCTATGTGCCCGAGAACCCTCCTCTCCCAGAGTACCTGACGGCGAAGGAGTTTCTCCTCTTCGCAGCTAGGCTCAGGAGGCTGGCCGGCCCAGGCCTAAGCCAGAGGGTCGACGAGATGGCCGAACTCTTCGGCCTGAAGCGGCACTACAGCAAGCTGATCTACGAGCTCTCCAAGGGCGTGAGGCAGAGACTCGCCTTCGCCGCCGCCGTGGTCCATCAGCCGTCGATACTCATCTTGGATGAGCCCTTCAACGGGCTAGATCCCGAGGCTCAGAGAACTGCAAAGCAGGTGATGAGGGAGATAGCGAGTTCCGAGGGAGGGGTGCTCGTAAGTACACACCTTTTAGACTCGATTGAGCGGATCTGCGAGTCTGCCACAATCATTCATGAGGGCAGGACAATAATCTCTGGGACCCTCGACCAGCTGAGGTCGGCGACGAATCTAGGATACTCGGAGCCGCTCGAGGAGGTCTTCATCAGGATAATCTCGAGCAGGAGGTGGGTCTCCTGACACTTCTAGGCCTTCTCGTCTCGGCCAAGTTTAAGCAGTATCTGGGGAGGGTTAAGAGGTCTCCGCGAAGTCTGCTGTCTCTCCTGCTAGTATACCTCCTCTGGCTCTCCGTCGTAGGAGCCATGTCGGTGGTACTGAGGATCAGCGGCATAGTCTCCGGATCCGGGCCGCGCGTCTTCCTAGAGAATGTGACCCTGATACTCGTGACTTCTGTGTTGGCGGTTGGGGTCTTCCTCGGCATGAAGGGGGGCGTAACAGCTCTCCCCTACGAGATCTACTATGTCCTTACCTCAAACATCAGGCCCATCGCCTTTCTTCTCTCCGACCTCGTCTTCCAAGCGATAATCCTCTCGGCATTCGTCTTGCCGCCCACATCAATTGTGCTGGCCATGCTTAGTTACCCGTACCACGTCGAATACCTCGTTAGGGGGGTACCCCTCTACTTTGCGGCCATCATTTTTACCATACTCCTAGGGCACCTCCTCGGCATCTCGAGGCACTGGTTCGGTGAGTCGCGGTCGAGGGTCCTAGGCTGGTTGATGCTTGTTGCTACCTTCCTCCCCCTGCTGTATCTTGCCCTTGGCGTCGAGACTCCGCCAACACTCGAGCTTCATCCATCGATGATCCTGATGCGCGCTGTCTCCGGCCAGCACGGGGAGCTTATTCTTATCGCGCCCTACTACGCATCGCTGGTTGTGGCCTACATACTGGTGGCGAGGGGGAACTTTTACCCCTCAGTCTCTCCAGTCCTCTTCACCGCCCTTATGGAGCCACCACGCCAATTCACAAAATATTTCAAGACCCCCCAGCCCATCGCTAAGCTATTCTCTATAAACGCATCAGGCGGTCGCGTCTCCCTAATGTACAGGCTCCACCTCACCCGAGTCGTGCGGGAGGGGACTCTCTGGACGGGGGTCCTCGTGCTTCTATTCCTGACCCTCGCGAACAGTGCTGCTCCGAGGCTGATGCGTATCGGGCAGTTTCCGGAGGTGGCGGAGCTGACTATGATCGCTCTGTATATACCGCTGCTTCCCGCGCTTCTCTCGATTAACTGGAGCCTCTCGGAGAGGCCGAACCTCTGGCTTGTGAGCCTCGCGAGGGGTGTGGAGAGGAACTATATCGCGGGCCTCTTTCTCGCCTATCTCACGGTCACGTTCCCCTTCGCCCTAATACTCTATGGAGCCGTGTCCCTCGGCGCTGAGGAGATACCCTTCCTCCAGATAGATCTGGTTCTTCTCTTCTCTATGTCCTGCTTTGGTGCCCTCTTGTCGATACTAACCGCGACTCTTCTGAGGCTATCTTCAACCCCCCTCTCCATAACCGCTCTCCTTTTTGTCGTTTTACCCGTCGCAGGGTCGATTCTTCTCTCGCTGCCGATCCTAGTCGTGAGGCTTTTTGAGCCTCTCGCCACAGACCCCAGCCTACCCATGATGGCCAACATGGCGCTCTACGTGGGGGGCCTCTCGTTGCTGCTTTACAAGATCGTCGTGAGGGGTTGCTCGGGGCGCCTCGTGCCGGCAGCGTAGCACGTCGGCATAGTCCCGTGGCTCAGGGAAATATTTTTAACCTATACCGTCTCAATAGGCCCCCAGATGGGGCAGCAGTCCGAGGTTAAGTCGCCGGGCGCGCCTGAGGCCCCTAAGAAGGAAGACAAGGTCAAGGGGGCTAAGGAGAGGAAGAAGAAGGAGCAGGAGCCCATGAAGCAGTGGCGAGGGATTGATGTAAAGCCCCTAAACCCCTCCTTCGAGATTCTTGACCGCTACCAGGTCGGCAGCAAATTCTCGGAGGTCATTATCGCGGCTCCTCCTGGAAGGGTTGTGGAGCCAATATACTTTGTGAGCGAGGCTCCCCTGCGGCCTGAAGAGGAGGTGGCTCTCGAGAGGGTTAAGGACATACTGACGAAGGAGCTTGACTTTCCTAAGCTCGGTGAGGAGGAGGAGGTTAGGAAGGTTCTTCACGAGTCGGCGCTCAAGATTCTGAAGAAGTATAGGCGGGCCGTCGGTCTGGGGGATGTGTCGGGGGAGCAGGTCGAGCGGCTGCTCTATTATATTGACAGGGACCTCCTAGGGTTCGGCCCCCTCAACGTTATCATGGAGGACTTCAAGGTCGAGGATGTCTCGTGCGACGGGGTAAACGTGCCTATCTATGTCTGGCACAGGGACTTCGAGAGCATGCCGACCAACATATCGTTCTACGACAGGGAGGCGCTCGACGACTTCATCATACACCTGGCCCACAAGGCCGGTAAGCACGTCTCATCCGCGTTCCCCATCGTTGACGCCATGATATACGGTAAGCACAGGTTGGCGGCCACGTTTAGGGAGGAGATCTCTCCGAGGGGCAGCACCTTCACCATCAGGAAGTTCAGGGAGAGGCCCTTCAGCATAATCGAGCTCATCGTCAGCAACGTCCTGAACAGCGAGATGGGCGCGTATTTCTGGCTCCTCCTTGAGAACAAGGCCAACATCATGCTGATCGGAGCTACGGGTAGTGGAAAGACGACCCTGCTCAACGCCCTCACGACGTTCATCAAGCCCAGGATGAAGATCGTGACCTGCGAGGAGACGGCCGAGATCAATATTCCGCGCGAGAACTGGGTCAGATTCGTTACTAGGGAGAGCTACGGCTTGGGGTCGAGCGAGAGGGGCGAGGTCTCACTCTTCGAGCTCGTCAGGACTAGCCTGCGGTATAGGCCCGACTACCTTATCGTCGGCGAGGTTAGGGGTGAGGAGGCGTTCGTCCTCTTCCAGGCCATCGCTACCGGACACGGCGGTCTTACGACGATCCACGCTGACGATGTGGAGACAGCGGTTAAGAGGATGATGAGTCCTCCCATGAATATTCCTGAGACCCACCTCTCGCTCCTCGATGCCATGGCCCTGGTCCAGAGGGTCCAGCTGAAGGGGAAGGCCCAGATCTATGGGAGGAGGGTGAGGTATATCTGGGAGCTCGAGGACGCTCATAAGTATAGGAAGATAGCCGAGTGGGACCCCGTCACCGACACCTTTAGGGTAAACTTTGCGAACAGCATCCAGCTCGAGAGCATCTCTCTTATGACTGGGATGCCGAGGGAGAACGTTGTCCTGGAGCTCTGGAAGAGGAAGGAGCTTCTGGAGTGGATGAGGACGAACAACGTCACTGATAACGAGAAGGTCTCCAGCATAATCCTCTCATACTACGCCGACCCAGACAAGCTGATCTCGGAGCTCGGCCTCGTTGTCAAGAGGCCGCCGGAGATAGCCGTCCCGGCTCCCACGGGCGCTCAGACGCTCCTACGAATGCCTGCTCAGGGACAGGCCCCCGCCCAGCTGACTGCCCTCGCACAGGCAGCCGGCCTGGAGCTGGAGAACGAGGTTAGGACGGTCGCCGACTACATCGTGGAAAACCTCCTGAAGAAGAGCGGGCCGATCCCGTACTGGCAGGTGTTTGTGAAGACTCCCTATCCGAGGGAGATGGTTATCAGGGCTATGCGTCACCTGAAGGAGAGGCGCCGCATCGACATTATTGGCGGCATCGTCGAGCTTATGGAGTAGCGGCGAACTGGAAGAGGTTTACTGAGAAGCTGGCTGAGGCCCAGATCGCTATCAGCGAGATCAGGCACATTATTACGGCGTGCTTGAAGCCTCCCGCAAGCATCGAGCTTGAGATCTTGCCTGCTACGAGCCCGCTTATCGCGGCTATGATTATTACGGGTGGGAGGAAGAAGTGGATGAACTCGGCGGACGAGATGCTTAGCCTGGCCAGAGTGAGGAGGTTCTTCATGAATGACACGAGTATGACGACCACCACGATCAGTAGTATTGCGGTGAGGTATGGGATTATCATGAGGGGCCTTAGGGACGCCCTCTTCTGCCTCTCGATCTCCTCCAGGTCCTCCGAGAATGATGCCAGGACCTCGAAGGTCTCGGGCGCTCCCCCTCCGACGTCTATGGCGTCGACAAGTATGAAGATTCCGGCCCTCTCGAGCCAGCCGTAAGTCCTCTTGGCGAAGTCCTCGTAGATCTTTCTTAGGGGCATTCCCCAGCTGATCTGTCTGGATATTATCTTGAGGTGTTTGCTGAAGGCGCCGTACTGGTTCCGGGATAGGTCGATTATGCATCTCTCGGGGCTTAGGCCGGTCTTCCGGGCCTCCGTGAGGTCCCTGAGGAAGAGGGTCATTCCGTGGACCACGGAGAAGTTCTCGGCTCCGTATCTCTGGTAGGCTATCGCGGCCGGCGTGAAGAGTATTATGAAGAAGAGTATGAGGGCTATGGAGGACTCGTAGCCCATCTCTATCCCGGCGGCCTTTCTCAGAGACTCTATGAGGCCGGAGGTCACGTCGAAGGGTGTTATGTATCTTAGCTCTGTGACGAAGAAGGGTATGACGAAGAGCACTAGGAAGGCCAGGGCTCCTGGGAGCGTGAGGTAGAGGACCCTCATGGGTCTGGGGTCGGTGATTGGGTATTTGGGCTGGCTGACGTCGGCTATGTAGAGGAACATCACGGACATTAGTGGCAGGATGAGGTAGGCTATCAGTGCGAACTGTTCTGAGGGCATGATCAGGAACTCCGAGGGCAGGGCCCTGGAGACTATGTATATTGTGAAGAGGACTAGGGAGAGCATCATGGTTATCGCGGCGTAGCCCTCCATTATCATGCCCATCCTCTCCCCGACTATCCGCATCTTCCCCATCCTCGAGTTGAAGATCTGCTCGGTCTTCCTGATGAGGAAGTGGACCACGTCTCCGCCGCTCCTGATGGTTGATGCGTAGCCCATGAGTAGGTCCCGGTACTCCTTGCTCGGCAGACCCTTGGCCATCTTCTCGATCGCTGTGACTGGGTCTAGGCCTCCGACCTTGACGTTTAGGTCTGCGAGCCTTGCGGCCTTGGCTATGTTGGGCATTAGCTGGCTCTGGGCGAGTCTCGAGAGGCTCTTGTAGGGCGGGATTCCGCCTGTGGACATGACGGCGAGGTAGGCTGCGGCGTAGGGGACCTCGCTCTCGAAGAGGGTGGCGGCCGAGGCTGCGGAGAGGTATGGCCAAGCTAGGCCTATCAGGAGTGTTATGGCGGGGATGCTGGCGATCATGGCCAGGCCTATGATGCTTCCGGTCAGGAGGTAGGCTAGTATGGCCAGGGGGACGGCTATGGCGGCGGAGATGATGGTGGTGGCGGCGACTATTGAGGTGAAGACCTCGGGGTAGATCCTCTTTCCGGCGCTCTCGAGCTTTGCGGGGATTCCCGGGGCAATCCTGAGAAGGTAAACGCCGAGCGTCCTGAAGTTTGAGTAGGAGAAGCTGGTGAAGCTTTCCGAGAACCCCATGCCTGGGCCATCTTGCTGCGCGGTGGGTATATAAGAGTTGTTGATTGACAGTTTCCGGCACGCCGGCTCCAGTAGAAGTCCGGGTTCAAGCTAGTGCTTATATACCGCAGGCTCCTCGGCCATCTACGATGACGAGAAGGAACGCAGGTATAAGCCCTGTAGTCGCGACCGTGATTCTGGTTGCGGTGGCGATAGTGATAGCGATCGCTGTGGCCTTCTGGGCTTCAGGACTCGTCGGAGTCTTCACGAGGTTCGAGAAGATCGAGATACAGTCAGCCTACTGGGACGGAACAAACCTTGTCCTTATTGCGAGGAACACCGGGTCAAGCATCGCCGTAATAGACATGATACTGGCAAACGGAGCACCTTGCATCACTAACCTTGCTTCAACGATAACTATAGGAGGCACGTTCTCAACACAGTTTGCTGCTTGCGCAGCTGGTGCCGGTGGTAGTATTATTACCGGCGGCGTTACCAACGAGATAGCACTCCACACAACAAGCGGAAAGACGTACCCAGTAGCAGTGCTTATACCGTAAACCCGCTCTCTAAACACTTTTTTATCGATAACCATCCTTTTTTGTCCGTGCGGCCCAGTAGAGTCGTTATCATGCTTGCTGTCATAGTTTTCTGCGCCTTCCTAGTCAGGTTTACGTGCTGGATACGGCCCGGCTACTGTCTACAAAACTTATCGATATATGATGTTGGTCTCATCAGCTCCTTCGGGGTATCGTATGTCGAGGGAATAAGGGCTGGAAACCTGACGGCTGTGGCCTCGGTCCATCCAGGTGTCCCGCCCCTCGGCATGATACTGACAGGGCTGAGCATAACAACCCTCGGCCCCTACATCGGACAAGTGGAGGCAGGACTACTAGTCCCCATAACCTTCTCCACAGCCACCATAATCCCAATTTACTTAATCCTAAGAAGGTACAGCATCAGAGCAGCCCTCATCGCATCGGCGCTAGTGGCTTTCGACCCATACCTCATACAATACTCCACTACATACCTTGATGCTCCTGGGACGTTCTTCACAGCAACCGCGACCTACTACATACTCGGACAAGACCGCAGGGGATGGTTCTGGAAAGCCGCCCTACTGGGAGGCCTAGCATCCCTGACCAAGCTAACCTACCTAATATTCACAGCTGCGCTCATATTTCTCGCGGTCTACTCGAGAACGCTGCCACCCAAGAAAGGAGCAGTAATCCTCACAGCCTCGGCGTCAGCGGTGCTCCTAAGTCCATGGTTATGGACACCGCAGACAATCGAGAAGACAGTAGAGCACCACATACTACTCAACAACGTACCCCTATCATCTATCATCGGCCCCTTCGTCATCGGTGTCCCCCAATCACTTCCGTGGTACATCCTTTCATACCTCGGGATGGGTCAAGTATTCTGGAACACGCTACCCTTCATAACACCTCTCGTCACGCTGGCGATAATCCTCTACAGAGCGCTCCAGAGAAGGCTCCACATACCCGCAAACCTCGCGGTAGCCGCCTCCGCCTCAGTCCTAACCATGCTCCTGCTGCCGAGAAACTACTGGACCGCCAACTGGTCCGGGATGCTGCAGGGCGTCCTCGCACGCCAGTTCTACCCCTACTACTTCTACCCAGTCGGCCCCTTCCTCGCCATGCTGGCAGCCCAGATAGCCTTTGGACCCAACAGCGACGAACCCCGCCCCACACGCCTCGCGTTCCACCCCATAGTGGCCACCGCGGCCCTCGCCCCCCTAGCAGTCGTAATGAATCTAGGCTTCCCATACTGGGACTTCACCTTCACACTCATATACAACTACTCTCAGGGCCAGTGGATCCTCGAGGGAGCAGCAATGATAATATTCACAGCGGCCCTAACAGCAGCCATCGTAATACTCGCAGAATACCTCTACCGCAGAGACACAAACGCACACCCCCAACTCTCGACAAACAAGGGCCGACCAAACAAACTGTTAATCACAAAACTACCACTATTTAAAAACCATTTATAAAGAGCCAGCAAACACCTCAGAAAACTTATATAAGACCCACCAAAACTGACAATCAGTAAATGGACGCGACAATCAACCCCATGTGTAGGAGGCGCCAGCCCCGAAACAAAAGAGGCGACACAATACTCCTAGGCGAGATCCTCCTCTTCGCGGGCGTCGTCACACTGGGCGTTGCCCTCTGGGCGCTCTCCCTCGGCTACGTCTCGAGCCAGGGAACACAGATATCGAGAGAATACGACAGGATGATCTCCCAGCACAGAATCCTCCTAGTAGTCGAGGCGGCCTCGCTCCAGACCAACGCCGTCTGGGTCTCCAACCCCGGGATGAACGACGTAATAGTCATCAGCTGCACAATCTACCCTAAATCACGCCCCTCACCAGGCATAAGGTACAACATCCAGCCAACCATAGTCTCCGCCTCCCCAGACAGGTTCGAAACCATACAGGGATGCGAGAGATATCCGGGAGAGCCGCCATACATAGTCGAGCTCTGGTACATGCCCGCGCACCTATACAGCAGTGCAGACCCAGCGAGAAACGTAATGTCAGCCCAGGTAGCTAGGTATGAGGCGAGATAGGGCAGGAGTCTCCACGATGGTCGGGGTGGCGATAGCGATAGCCATATTTTTCACAACGCTAGTCCCACTCTACCTATACATGTCAACCCTATACAACCTCTACTCCAACGAGCTCAACTACAGGAGGATAAGAGACATAGACCGAGCCACGGAGAGCCTCGAGATCGCGATTGAGGGGACAATAATACCATTCCCATCCACGAGCAACCAGATAAGGCTGGTGCTCAAAAACACATCACCACTAATGATCAGGGTCCAGAGGATCTGGGCCATGGATGTCGAGGAGGCGGCACCGATAGGCGGCGACCCATGCATCCAGACGCCGATAGACGTCTCGCCGGGCTGGAACACATCGGTCCGCGTAGACCAATGCCTCACAAACTTTACGGGGAGGGCCCAGTTCATAGCGGTCACGGAGAGGGGAAGGCTCTTCGCCTCCACACCAGTACTCATCATCGGGGGCAGGCTCGCATCAGGCCTCTACCCCTACACCCTCACGGTCTCCATAATCAACATGAAGAGGGGAAACCAGTACACAATCCTCATATCCCCACAAGGGGACGCCGACATACAGCCACGATCCATCACGTATAAGGCCACCGCGAGCAACGAAAACATATCTCTATCCTTCGGAGCGACAGCAGGAACATTCCACGTCTACCTCCTAGAGAACGGAGGGCTAATAGGCCCGGGGAGACTCATCGCGCCAAGCACAAATCCCGCCGAGGTAACCCTACCCGACTACTGGAACGTCGTATTCATACTCTCGAGGACAGAGATAACTCCGCAAACCATCGACCTAGAAATCATTGCGCCCTCAAGGGTCCTCGAGGGCGAGTCATTCAGCTTCGACATAACACTCTCACTCCCCGCACAGGCCGGCGAGGGCGTCGGAATAAACCATGCGGCCATACAGAACTCAATCACTCTATCCGGAGACTACGAGCCAAGAACGCTCATCTGCATACAACTGGGAGATACCTTGACACCGGGCTCAACAACAATAGCGCTCCGCTGCAACCTAAACGCCGCAGACCTCAGGAGCAATAACCCCGGCTCGATAACCATCACAATCCCCGCCCTCTCAAGCGCAGGGACCGGCAAGGAATCCGGCCTGGCATACCCCTCGGACAGCGACTCCACATCTATAACCGTCAGGCCGCAGAGGCGGGGGTAACGAACGCCCCGGCAATGGCCAACCTTTTCCAGGCCGCCGAAACGCCTACAGCGGTCATTGCACATCCGGCTAATCAGCTAGACTGATTGACAAATCCGGCACCCTACGCGACCCATCGCAGATATATAGGGGGAACAATATCCCATGCCCAGCGTGTGGGCGAGAATTGAAGCTTAGCAGGCGCCGTACAACCGGCAACGGGACCCGCGGCGTCTCTCCAGTCCTATCCTCAGTCATTTTGGCCGCAATCACCCTAGCGGTGGGGCTGATCCTCGTATCCCTCGCCACGAGCTGGTTCGCCATCAACGCGACGGACACGACGCAAAAGACGGACAAGGGCATCGCCCTAGTAAGGACCTCCGGTCTCCTGGCCTTCGAGCTGGTCCGCTACACCTCCAGGGAGGACCTGAGGCTTATTGTGCTCAGAAACATCTCCCCCCTAGACCTGTGTGTGACCCGAATAGAGCTCATAAGGCAGGACGGCTCGCTAGGCGGCGCGTGGCCCAGCCCCCCAGCTAGGTGGGTCGCCTGTGGATCAGGCGGGCTCGACCCCATCTCGCCCCAGGAGAAGGCCGAGTTCACGAGTTCTGAGCTGCCAACATGCAGCTCCTGCTTCTTCGGGGAGAGAACCAGAATAAGGATCTGGTACATAGCTAGGGCGCTGTACGACAACGCAAACCCCGAGCTGTCGGCGGACGAGATGCGGTATGTCGAGACGCTTATAATTTATCCCGGAACGAGGATCGGCAGCCCCTGCGCCCTGCCGGAGGGGGCTAGGTGGGCCGCCTTTACATCTGTTGACCCCGTGACGAACTTCCTGACCGGCTCCTTTTCAAACCCGCCGAACAACCGCTTCTCAGCCCTCATAAGCTATGCAAGACCCCTAACGCTAAGCACACAACAGTTCGAGTTCCAGCTCGCTGACCAGGACTCCTCCCAAACTTTGACTGCGGACCTCAGGGTTGGCGTAACATATGAGCAGTTCGTCGGGGGCGTCATCGGTATAGGCACTCCCTTCGACTTATCGGTAGTGGGGTCCTCCTACATACCCATACCGAGCCACTTCAAGTTTGGCGCGCTGCCAGACCGTAGCGCCCACGTCTCCGGTATCGGCCTCATCACCCAGTACATCTCCTACATCAGCGACAACCCCGTCGTGACGACCATTCAGGTCGAGATAGGGAAACAGGACGAGCCCGTAACATTCCGGCTTAACGTAGTTCTGAGAGACTGCGCGGGAAACCTTCTTGCCGACATGTCGAGAACCGTCTCACTCCCGGCCGGCGTACAGTGGGATACCACGTATCTCGACCTGCCCGCGCCCCTCGACATCACCGACATCTATTACGTTGAGGTGACGCTTTCTTGAGGCGTGGGCCGCGTAGGGGCGACTCAGACGTTGTCTCTACAGCGATGACGCTCTCTGTGGTCGTCGCAATAGGGCTTGGCATGCTCGGACTCCTCTCCTCCTACTCGTCTATCGGGAGGCAGGAGGCTGTCCAGAGCCTCAACAAGGATAGCCTCGTCCTCAGGTCGATGCTGGGGGCTGACTACGTGTACTTCCCCGACTGGAGGATCCCTGAGGAGGCTGGATACGGGGTGGCAAGGTTTAGAAACGTGGGGTACGAGAGGATCACTATCTTCCGCATAATAGTTTATCGGAATGGCTCGCTCGCCTATGATAGCGGCCTCGACCCGTCCCGCTTTGTCACGCTGAATGTTGCAGAGGTCGCGGAGGTCTCCTTCAGATGCCCCGGATGCCGCAGGGGCGACCCCATCTTGGTTACCGCGCACTATCTACCAACAGCCCTCATAAGGCCTGGCGATCCGGGATCCATCGAGGCCCTCCTAAGGACGGAGCTCTTCAAGGTCTCGTCCTTCGAGGCAGCTACGCCCCGCGCGGGGTTAAGCGAGTCCTGCCCCCCGCCAAGCAGCTGGATCTTCGTGGAGCTTGTTGATCCAGTGGAATCGGCGGCGCTGGAGAACGGGGAGCTAGTTTTCGTGGTGAACAATGAGGTTAAGCTGAGGTTGCTGATGGCGAGCGACCGAGTGCTAGACACAAACATCGATGTAAAGATTCTGGATGGGGGTGGAAACCTAGCGGGCGGAGCGATCCACGTGTCGGGCGAGCCGCCGATGGAGATCCGCGTCCCCCTATCGGGGCAGACGCTCCGGTACCCCATGACCGTTTCAATCACCTCCGATGACTACACCATCCTCCCCCAGATATGGCGCTATGATGTGGCGGGAGACGTTATCTTCCCTGATTATGCTAAGCTCAATGTAGATCTTCTGAATAGGCTGGCCAACAGCTTCCTAGTCTCTGCCTATTCGACGGACCAAGCCACCGTCCAAGTCACGCTAGCGATACGGGACTGCGTCAGCAGCTATACCACTGGTGGGCGGCTCCTCTTGGACTTTGATCCCCAGGGAGTGATGTACCAAGTCTCCCAGGGGACCTACCACCTGAACCCACCAACCTCGATACTGAACCTCTACGAGGTCAGCATAGAGTATGTAGACGTAACGGATGTCGAGGTTGTTTGGGTTACTCTTACGACAACCGTGACGGCGACAGCTACGGCGACGACCACGAAAACCACGTCCACAACGGTGCCGAGCACCACTAGGACGCTGACCAGCACGACAACGACAACTACTACGCGGACCGTATACACGTCTACCACAACCACAACATCAACCAGAACCATTACCTCGACAAGTACATCAAGCACTACCACCACAACGACCGTGACTACCACGACGGCCACGTTCACCAGCTACACATCAACGCGGTGGGTCACCCTAACACGAACTTCGACCAGCTACACCACCACCTCCACCGTCAGGGCAACCTCAAGCACAACCCAGACCAGCACCCTCTACTCCCCCACCGCCACCACGACCATAACCCAAACCACCACCTCCTACACCGCCACCTACACGGTGACAGCTACTGCCACAAGCACCTCCACCGCGCGGACCACCGTGACCACAACCACCACGACCACCACTACCATAAGCAGGGCTGGAGGGGCAGTACCGGTCCTTCCGGTAGGGGCTGGAACGGTTAATAGCGGCTACGAGGCCCTGATGGCTATGGGCGGGGCAGTCGCCGCCTCGGCTGGTCTGGCGCCGCTGCTCTGGCGCCTAGCGAGGAGGATGGAGGTGAATGCCCTCTGAGGAGGGATGCCGCGGTTCTCGTGACCGTCTTGGCGCTCATCGTATTGATCGGCTTCTCGGCACACGTTGGAGAGGTCTTGGCACAGGGCTCTAGGACGCGGACATCAACCTCGACTACATACACCACCGTAACGACAACAACAACCACCTATGTAACGACGACGGAGACGACGACTGTGCTATCGGGGGAGGCCACGGCATCAACCACTACGACGACGACTACGACCACAACCATAAGCACCCTCTCGATCAGAGTCATAAGAACAACAACCACCACAACTACCACCACTGTCCGAACCCTGACAAATAGTGTCACCGCGACTACAACCGTCACTGTGTATCGTGTGTTGACTACGACAACCACGAGATCCACCACGGTCTATGGACCTACGACTACGACTCAGACGACGACTGTAACAACCGTGACGACGCTAACAACACCCACAACTGTGAGCACGACATCAACAACGACTCTCAGGACATACAGCCTCACCACCGTCACCACAACAGTCATAACCACTACAACGCAAACATACACGGTAACCACTACCACAACCACCACGAAAATAGGGGGTGACAACTAGCCATGGCGAGAACTCGTAGGAAGGGGGCAGGCGTCTCCGCGGTCTTGGGAACAGTCATCGGCCTACTCGTCTTTTTCACGATAGTGATACCTATGTGGGTCTACATGCAGCAGCTCCAAACAATGTATATGGACTCTGTCAACAGGCGCCTCATCTTTGAGGCTGAGAAGCTTAGGGAGAAGCTCGACATGTCCCTCACCCTGAGCAGCGCCGCCGACTCGCCGGGCCAATACCAGCCCGTCCTCAACATCACGAACAGCTCGCCGATAGAAACCACGGTCCAAGCCATCTATATCGAGAGTACGATCAACGGAGTCCTCAGGGCCTCGGAACAACCCATAATCCTCGCGCCGGGTGAGAGGAGCGTCGTGAGGCTCAACTATCAGCTCCAGCCGAACGAGCTGATCAGGGTGCGGCTCGCCACCGCGAGGGGCAACTCCTTTGTCTCGCCCTACGAGATAGGCCCAAAGAAGCTGCCCTACCTCCTCATGATCTCGCTGACCAACCTAAGCGTCTCCAGCGTCTACCGCGTCAGGGTGGCTACGGAGGGCGACGGATGCGTTCTCCCATCATCATCCGAGAGCAGCCTAGACTTCTGCAGGGCCGAGCTCTGGGTCAAGAGGTACGTCGAGGTTCGAGATCTAGGGTCCAGCACGGGTAGGATCGGGAGGGAAGAGGTCTTCGTCTTCAACGTCGCTCCCGGGAGGTACAACGTCATGGCAGAGGTGATGAGGAATGACGGGAGCTGGGCAGCAATCATTCCCCTCTACGCAAGAAGCGTAGTGGTAGACAGCCACGTCCTGCTTCGCTTCAACGTCACCCAGCACTCTTGGCCCCTAATACTAAGGATCACTAACCCGGTGCCGAGGCTGATAATCTTCAACACGACAAACACCCCCACCGCCCTCGTCAACATCTCCTTCGTACTGGCCTACGACTCTGCCGTGCCCGGCCCCACGCTGAACGCAACCGTGAGGCTTGATCCGGTGGGATTCACTTGCAGTAGCCCACTAGAGGTCCGCATATCGAGGCTTAACCCGGGTGATAGTGCCTCAGCCGTCTTCATCTGCGAGGTACCCTACAGCCCGCCCACGAATTACAGGTACGTGCTCCACGTCCCCGAGGGAAGCATCGAGGTGCCCGGCAGCTTCACAGTAGACACCTCAGACCCCAGGACCTCCCTCACAACGACGGGCTACATAGACGTATGCCTCCTCAGGAGGGAAACCCTCGTCAGATCGCTCAACGTGACGACCTCAACCATCACGATCATCACAGTGGTGGTCCCCGTCGTCTCCATCGAGACCATACAGACGACCGAGATGCAGGCCCTAGAGTGTGGGGGGTGAGCACGCCCTGGAGACCGCTTGTTTAACATCGCCCAAAAGATTCATATACCATGAACTGGTAATTCTCGGTCAGCGGTGTCGTTAGCACCATGAGCATAGTCTCGGGCCTAATCCTCCGGACGATGCTTGCCTTAGCCATCTCGTTTGTCCTCTGGGTTGTGGGGTGGGGGTTCTTCCAACCCATCATATACGCGGCGCTCGCCGTCGAGGCGTCTGTCCGGGGACTCCTGTCCAGCCTGTCGACGGGGCTCCTGCTGGGAGTCCTGAACGGGCTTATATCGTGGCGCCTCGCCCGCGAGCTGGTCATACTCCTCGTAGGCTCGGCCGCCGGCTGGGTCGTCGCGCTCATTATCCTACCCCCTCCAGCGACAGACATCGCCGGGATTATTCTCCCCCTGGCCCCCTATCTAGCTATCACGGCCGGGGTTGGCGTGGCGTACGGGCTCAAGCCGACCATCCTCTACCTAGTCGCTGCAAGGGCCCCGAGGCCGCAGACTCAGATGGAGTCCGCCGCTATGCAGCAGCCCTCGACTCCGACCGCGCCCCCACCCTCAGGCGGAACCGTCATGGAGGCTCCACAGCCAACCGCCCAGCCGAGCCAGGCCCCAGCCACGTCACCACAGGTTGCCGGCGCGGAGTCTACGGGCGAAACAGCGGAGTCCGGCCCTGCCGAGACAGCGGCCCCTGAGGAGGAGGTGCCTGGGCCGCCCCTCGTGGAGACCGGCGCATTACGTGAGGAGGAGGGCGTAGATATCACGGCACGCGCCACCCCAGCGCCCAGCCTAGACGAGCTTGAGGAGATGCTTCTCGACATTATTGTTGATGAGGGGCTGAGCGAGATCGTCCCCCTCCCGAATAACACTTCCCCAGAGGGCGGGTCTTTCCCCTCAATCGAGTCGAGGCTCGGCGTGGAGACCGGTATCGTCATGCGGCTGCTCAGGAGGCTTCAGGACAAGAACGTTGTGCGGGTCGCGGGGGTAGAGTTCAAGAAGATCGTCTGCCCCCACTGCCAGAGCGCGCTTCACACGATGAATCTGCGATGCAAGGCGTGCGGCTCGGTAAATATTGGGAGGCAGAGGGTCATGCAGCACGAGGCCTGCGGATACCTCGGCCCGGAGACCAGCTTCGTCGCGGGTGAGAGAACGATCTGTCCGAGATGTGGCTCCCAGGTCAGGATAACCGCGAGCCCCCTAGAGGAGGGTGGGGCCGAGGTCCTCAAGGTCCACTCAACCTTCTTCACGTGCTTCGACTGCAACGAGGTGAGCCTAGACCCCAACATCACCTTCAGGTGCCTAATATGTGGCATAGACTACGACATGAGTAGCTTCGAGTTCAGGACCTTCTACAGATACACAGTAAACCCCGAGGTAATAAACGCTTTACAGGAGCGGAGCAAGCCCATGCGGACAATCGCGGAGGAGCTGAGAAGAAGGGGGTTCGAGGCGCGGGTCAACTCGAGGGTCGTGGGCGCCTCCAAGGTGACGCACCGCATCGACCTACTCTTCGGGAGGGAGGGTAAGCTTGACCGCGCAGTCTTTTTCCTCCAAGACCTAGGTGAGGGGCTGTCCGTCAACAGCATAATACGACTCATATTCGTCAAGTCAGACTTGAGACTCGAGAGGGTCGCCCTCCTATCAATGCGGAAGCTTAGCGAAGACGCGAAGTTCCTAGCCTCCCAGTACGGCATTCTACTGATAGAGGACATGGCCTCCAAAGACATCTATAGAGAGGTCATCACGCGCCTCGCCGAGCTATAAGCCTCCACCCTCTCCGGCCCAGTATCCCGCCCTACGACTAGGTAGCAGCGGAGTTCCTCGAAGAAGAGCCTCCTAGAGCCGAGCATCTCCGTTCGGAGACCTATCTTCTTACAGGCCTCCAGTATGGCGTCTTCACCGCCGAGGGTGGAGGTGATTAGGACAAGGCGGGCCCCCCTATCTAGGAATGGCCTTGCCTGCGAGATCAGCTCGAGCGAGAACTCTGCCCCTGAGGGTCCGCCGTCCACCGCCCTGTCGGCCGGCTCCTCCGATGGGAGATACGGAGGGTTACACGCTATGACGGATATACGGCCCGTCGGCCTAATGGCTGCTAGCCTGTCGCACACCATTACGTGGAGTCTCCAGCTGTTCTGCGCGGACCTTCTGGCCGTAACTCTCACAGCCTCTTCCGAGATGTCAAGCGCCACCACCTCGCCACCCCGCTTGAGAAGAGTGAGTGCAATGTCGCCGCCCCCACATCCCACATCGATCGCGAGGCCGCTACAATCGAGCTTCAGAAGCGAGACCTCGAGCAACCAAGTATCCTCCGACGCCTCATAAACACTCTCTCCCGCCCCCAAGCCCTCGCGACCCAACGCAGCCCCAGATAAAACATATAAGAACCGTGAATCTAAAAAGTCTTGCCACAGGTGAAGGCATCGCTTGTATCCAAGGAAGTTCAGCTACTATGCTCCGAGCAGTCTGCGCGAGGTCGTTACTCTTCTCAGGCAACATAAGGATGAGGCCAAGGTCCTGGCTGGGGGCCAGAGCCTCATACCGATGATGAAGCTCCGGATCCTCAGCCCCTCGATAATTATCGACTTGAAAAACCTCAAGGGCATGCTTTCCTACGTTAAGGACTCTGGCAGGACGATAAGGATAGGGTCCCTCACAACCCATGCCGAGGTTGAGCTCTCCGAAGAGTTGCGCAGCACCGTGCCCTTGCTCCCGGAGGCCGCTAGATGGATAGGAGACATGCAGGTCAGGAACCTAGGGACGATCGGAGGCTCCGTAGCCCATAACGACCCAGCCGCCGACTGGCCAGTCGCTCTGTTGGCGCTTGACGCGAGCATCGTCGTTCAGGGCTCCGGCAGAAGGGTCATACCCATCAGGCGCTTCCTCAAGGGCCCCTTCACCACCGCCCTCAAGCCCTACGAGGTCGTCACAGAGATAGTGGTGCCTAAGCCGAGGCCTGGTCACGGCTGGTCCTGGCAGAAGTTCGAGAGGAAGGCGGGAGACTTCGCCACGGTGAACGTGGCAGCGGTCGTCGTGCCTGGGAAGAAAGGCAGCGTTCAGTCCGCCTCGATAGCGGTGGGCGCGGTCAGCCCAACCCCCTACAGGGCTGACAGGGCTGAGAGGATGCTGAGAGGCAAGGCCCCTACACGCGACCTGATCGAGAAGGCCGCGGAGGTTGCGGCCGAGCCGGCTCAGCCGGTCAGCGACCTGAGGGGCTCCGCCGAATATAAGAAGTGGCTGGCGAGGGTCCTAGTGAGGAGGGCCCTGGAGGAGGCGTTGAGCCGGGCCGGATTAACACTGGAGGTGGCGACAGTTGCCTAGGCGCCCATCACCTAGAGCGGCTCCATCACCCTCCCCCGTCCAGATAACGCTGAAGGTGAACGGAGCCCAATACACCCACAGCGTTGAGCCGAGGCTCCTCCTAGTACACTACCTCAGGAGCATCCTAGGCCTGACCGGAACCCACGTCGGGTGCGACACCTCCCACTGCGGCGCGTGCACAGTGTTGATCAGGGGCCCGGGCGAGGCTACGTGGCGGGCGGTCAAGTCCTGCACCATGCTCGCAGCGCAGGCAGACGGCATGGAGGTCCTGACCATAGAGGGTCTGGCTAAGAATGGGGAGCTACACCCGCTCCAGAGGGCCTTCTGGGAGAACCACGGCCTACAGTGCGGCTTCTGCACACCGGGCATGATAATGGCCGCGCTGGGCCTATTGATGCGGAATCCAAGCCCGACCCGTGAAGAGATAAAGTGGGGTATCTCGGGAAACCTCTGCAGATGTACAGGCTACATAAACATAATAAAATCCATCGAGCAGGCCGCAAAAGAGATGAAGGAGAAGAGCATAACACTATAGCCGGGGCAGACGCACGAGCCTCAAACGCCCAACATTTTTAGCGCGGTGTATATGTACGTGTAGCGATCGGTAGATAGTGTCCAAATAAGGCTTTAAATACTATCCTAGGGCGTCTATTTCTACTCGCGAAGCTATTGCGGGATGGCCTCAGCTACATAAGCCCGTTATTTGGACACTATCGATCGGTACAAAGCAAAGTATTCATAGGATCGCGGGCAGTAGAGGAGGAGGACCAGCCCCACGACGCCTTAAACCTACACATACATCCAAAGGGGCTCATAGTCAGGAGGAAAGTCGTGGGGGTCACGAGGGCCTGGATATGCGACGTAAACAGCCGCTACTGGGCTTACAGTATAATAAGCCTCGAACGAGGGCCCAAGCATCAAAAACCCTAACATCTATGAATAGTTCATGAGGGCCCTTCAGCCAATCCGTAAACTTCGTCGAGTCTACTACCGAGTAGTCGTAATCCATGAGGCTCAGCAGCCTTAGGAGCGCCTTCAACACCTCCCCAACCACGTCCCCATGCCTAGCCTCCCAGTAACGTAGTGTTGACTTAGGTATCCTGACACCTAGGTGTGTCTGGGATAGGCTCTCAGCATACCTCAAGCTAGCCTTACAAACCTAGAGTCAAAGCCCATCAAGTCCAAGACATAATCCAAGCCAGCCATCAGGAGCCCAACGTCATAAGCCCTCACATCCCACCTACAAAGCATAAATAGAAGAGAAGCAAAGCACTAAGTAACAGTTGGACGCGCCCAATACAACGAGAATTTTTTTAACCATCCACCCACTCTATGTTTGGGGCGGAGGTGTCCAGTGTGTCTCGGGAGCCCGCCCCAATCCCCGGTGTAGTGGCTCATGGCAAGCCTGGCTGACTGGGTCGCGCTGACCAAGCCAAAGATCTCCCTCCTCAACGTCGGATCAGCCATCTCGTGCTTCGTTCTGGGGGGCGGAGGCGCTGTCGGG
>Ga0079995_1043808_pt1 | contig 39076 bp, 37 predicted proteins | sample FaiFalFF_MnMetaG_2_FD_69198 | JGI IMG/M metagenome (GOLD analysis project Ga0079995, IMG submission 69198) | Freshwater microbial communities from Yellowstone National Park, Wyoming, USA - Fairy Falls C (FF_Mn_C) (SPADES assembly) (version 4) | ecosystem: Environmental > Aquatic > Freshwater >...
ATCCCATACTTTCAAAGGTGATATCCTTCGGTAGAACAAGGGAAGAGGCGAGAAGGAGACTAATAAGGGCATTGAAAGAGTATATAATCTTCGGCATAAGGACAAACATACCTTACCTCATAGAGGTTCTTGAAAGCGAAGCTTTCATCTCAGGTAAATACACCACCAACTTTGCCAAAAACTTTGATTTTGTTCCCAAATACCCTGAATATCTTGCAAAGCTTTCTGCCTTATACGAACCTCCAAAAAGGTTTCACAACGGTTCCCCAAGTCGCGCAAACATTTGGAAACTTTTTAAGGATTATTCGGAGTTTTGAAAGTTGTATATCTTCTTTTAGGTTTCTTCTTTGTATTTCTTGGAGTTTTGGGTGCAATTCTGCCCGTTATGCCCTCAACGGTTTTCTTTATTATCGCCTCTTACTTTTTTGCGAGAAGTTCCAAAAGGTTCCATAGTTTGTTGCTTTCAATCCCTTACGTTGGAAGGCAAATAGAGTTTTGGGAGAAACATAAGGCGGTTCCAAGAAGGATAAAAAATCTGGCGGTTATATCATCCGCTACTGGAATCCTGATAAGTTCATTAATTTTCGCTATATTCGGGAAATTCTTGGCTTCATTTATAATCTTGCTTGTGGGTGTTCCGATATTTTTGGCGGTTTTGAAGTTAAGGGTCTATGGAGATTAGGATACCTGCCCCCGCAAAAGTGAATCTTTCCCTATGGATAACCGGGAAATTACCAAACGGTTATCACAGGATCATTACCCTATTTTATAAGATCCCCATATACGACGAAATTTGGGTTGAGGAGTGGGATGATATAAGGGTTAAATGCGAAGGTATAAAGAGCAAATCAACGAATACCGTATATAAAGCCTTGAAGTATCTAAGCGAATACGTGGGTAGGGAAATTTGCCTGAAGGTTAGAATAAAGAAAAGGATACCCGTAGGTGGTGGGTTAGGTGGGGGTTCAAGCGATGCCGCGGCGGTTTTAAAGGTGGCAAACGAGCTCTTTAAGCTTAGATTGAGCTTAAGGGAACTCTCCGAAATAGCGGTTAAGGTTGGTGCGGACGTACCTTTTTTCCTTCTTCCCCATAGAGCAGCGATAGGTAGGGGAATAGGCGAGGAGCTTGAACCCATAGATCTAACGGTTAGGGGAAAATGGGTACTTGTTTTTCCCGCTTTTCCTGTTCCCACCAAGCTAGCTTATTCTTTAATAGAAAGTAGGGGGATCTACACAAACGAGAAAGATGCAGAAGAGAAGCTTGGGGAGCTTATAAAAAGCCTAAAAGAAGGGAAAAAAGTAAAACTTGAAAACGACTTTGAAAATGTGGTATTTGAAAGGTTTCCCGAGATAGGGGAGATAAAAAGTACCCTAGTGAGAAACGGTTGGAATTCTGTTATGAGCGGTTCGGGTTCTTCGGTTTTTGGCTTGAACGGTGAAGGGTTTGAAAATCTTAAAGGTTCGTATAAGATATGGTTTTGGGAAGAGTAAGGCTATATTTTAAGGCGTTGCAATATTTCTTTAGCTCCCAAGCTTTCCCACAATATCTTCTCTCTTTCGCTACCTTGTATAACCGTTGTCCTTATTTTCCTTGAACCCCTTGATTTCAACCAATCCGAAAGCTCTATAAATAGCTTACTTTCCACTCCGAGCCCCCTGTAATCTTCATCTACGCATATCAGTAAGATATCCCCATAGGGTCCAAACAGCAGATCGTCTGGTTTGCTTTCAAGGGATGCTATACCTATACCCACAAGCTTACCTTCGTATCTCGCCCCCAATATAACCTTACTTTCATCTTCAAGAAAATCTTTAAAGGTGTCAATAGTGAAAATTGGAACATCTTCTATTCTTATCCCAAGTTGGTTTAATTCCCTCTTTTGGTATCTATAATATATTTCGTACGCTTCTTTAAGTTCTTGCAAAGTAACGGGTTTAGCTTCCAATTTATCTCCCCCAATCTTTATAACTTCCATTCTCTTATTAAACAAAGCTATAGATCCATAACGTTCAAAACTCCAATGCAATACCTTGTATTCTTGGGAGAAAGGTACCGCTTTCCATTCATCTTCAACGAAAACCTTTAGCCTTCCATACCAATCCATCTCAACAATGGAACCGTCCTTCATCTTTATCTTCCTGTATCCCGTGATGTGATATGTATCGTTTCCCAAAGGTGTGTAAGTTTCCCTAAATATTAATATCTCATCTATATCCAACCTACCCGAATATGTCCCGTAAAATTCGCTAAAAGCCTCAGTTGTATTGGGGGATATTTCCCTTACCGCCCCTCTGGTCATTATCTTTCCAAGCACACCGTTATTATAAATCATAGTTTTCTCCATGTTATAGTTTCTCTTTGGGAATATCCCAATTCCTGGGTGATGCTTACACTTCCAAGAACGACAAAGGATGGGAAGAAAGTTCTTTGGAAAATCCTTAAACCTTATTTTACCTTCAGAAATTGATGTGTTTAAATCAAACACCCCCTCACCCCAAAATTCAACACCGTTGATGTTGCCCGCGATGTGAGTTATATGAGTTCTTTTCATCGTTTAACAATGCCCCAAAACTTATTTCCTGTCAAGTATTAACCTATGGGATAAAAAGATTTCTTTGTAAGGTATCGGGGGTTTTCCATCCCTAAAACCATCAAAAAATGCCCTTATCAAATTCGCATGACCCTTATCTATAAACAGAGTTTTAAATTTTTCTTTATCCGAATACGAAACCCTAAAATCATCAATTTTTACGGTCTTACCCCCGCACATAAGTGTGATCTCCTCCTTCTTAAGCTTATTACCGAAAGTGCCATATGTTATCGTTGCCACACTGTTGTCCATCCACTTTAGAACTATTACCCCCCCATCCCCGCTTTCCGATATAAATATCTTCGGTTCCTCACCTTTGGCTAAAAATATCGCAAAATCAACAAAGTGTATAGCTTCCCCTATTATTCTCCCCCCTTCCCTACGCATCCAATGCCTTTCGTCTATTTTTCCCGCATCCACTAGGTAATTCAACTGAAAGGGCCTAGTTAAAAATTTCATTAAGAACCCCGTATGAGGAGAGAACCTCCTATTAAAACCAACTGTAAGGAAACCTCCATTCTCCGAAAGAAACTTTTCTATCTCATCAAGCTCGTTTGGGTATATTGTTAAAGGTTTTTCAACGAAGACAGCCTTGCCCGCCTTTAAAGCTTCCAAAGTTATTTTCCCATGTGTTGCATGCGTTGTTGCGATGAATACAACATCGATCTCTTCCATTTTCAATATCTCGGAGTAATCCGTGGTATATTTTGAAAAACCGAAAATTTGGGCGCTCGATTTTGCGCTTTCCCCTCTTGAAGTTGCAACCGCTATCAGATTTACACCCTTTATTTTTTTGACCTCCGGAATTAAAAAGTTTTTTGCATAACTCCCCGCCCCTATGAACGCTACACCAATTTCCCCCTTTTTCTTCAAAGGTTTTAAAATGTAAACCCTCTTTTCCTCAACTTCACCCTGCGGATATCTTAAAACTATCCCCAAAAATTTCTCCTTCCTTTCCGTAATAATATCGTATGCCCTTGGAGCTTCTTCTATGGGAAATTCGTGGGTTATAAGGTCGTGGATTTTTAGCTTCTCTTCCTCAACGAGCCTAACCGCATACTCCAAATTCCTTTTCTCCGTCCACCTTACATACCCTATCGGGTAATCCCTTCCTTCAACCTCATACTCAGGATCATACCTACCCGGTCCGTAAGATCTACTAATTAGAACCTCGAGTTCCTTGTAATAGTAAGTCTTCCAATCGAACGAAAAGTTAGCATCCGCCACCACCACAACCCTACCCCTATCCCTCAAGGACTTACCCGCTATATTGACCACCTCACCACTTTTATCCGGGGCACAAACGAAGGCCACATCAAAGTAATTCTGCGGAGGATCCTTTGAGATCACCTTTATACCATCCTCCGCAAACTTTAACCTATACTCGTCCCTGTCCAAGCCCCAAACCTCAACATCCCAAACCTTCAAGATCCTTGAAATTATATGCCCTATTATCCCCATCCCTATAACCAGCGCCCTTTCCCCTCCCGATATTCCCGACCTCCTTATTGCGTGAAGGGATATGGATATTAAAGCTCCAAAGCTTAACTCCTTAGCTTTATCCCTTCTCCTTGCCTTAACTACCAAGTTTTCCGGAACCCATACTACTTCCATATGGTTCGCAAATTCCCCACCCATTGCAACCACCAAATCCCCCTCCTCAAATTCCCCCCAACCTTCCAAAACCTCCCCACACAGGCTATAACCTAAGGGTGTTAAGGCATTTGCCCTTGACTTTATTAGGTTCATCAAGAAAAATGGCCCGTAATCGTTGAAAACCCTCAAAATATCAGCTACTTGTTCCCTCCTCTCTTTAAGTATTTTTAACGGGCCGCCTTTAACTAAGGAAATCGTGGAACCCTCCGTTCCTGGACTTATCGCGGAATATAATGTCTTTATTAAAACTCCACCCTTCCTATGCTTGGGTGGTGGCACATCCTCAACTACCACCTTCCTGTCAGAAATTCTATAAAATACGCCTTTCAAGGTAAGTATTTTAAGGGATCAACGGGGGTAGTTCCCTCCCTAACCTCAAAGTATAAAGGTTTCCCTCCAACCGTACCTATCTTGCTCCCCGCCTTCACCACCTCATCAATTCCCACAAGTATGTCCATTAAATTCCCATAAATTAGATACAATCCCTTGCTTTCAATTATCACCACGTTCCCATAACCTTCCAGATATCCGGAATATACCACCTTCCCATCCGCCGATGAATATACTTCACTCCCTATGGGCGCGGATATACTTATTCCGTTGCTTTTGATCCTAACGCCGTACTTCGGATCCGTATAATAACCGAATTCCCTCACTATCCTACCCCTTACAGGCCAAATGAGACCACCCCTTGATGGTAATTTTTCCTCAACTTTTTCCTTTCTTTTCTTTTGTGCAAGCTGTTTTATTATCCTCTCAAGCTCCTCTTGTCTTGCCCTTAAGGATTTAAGATACTCCTCCTTTTCCTTTTTGTTTTTCCTTATCCTTTCCACCTCCCTCTCAAGTTCCTCCCTCGTTTTTTGCAGATCCGCCAAAGTCTTTTCCTGTTCCTCTATGTTTTCCCTTATTTCTATGAGCAAGTTTTCCCTCCTTTCCTTCAAAATCTTGTATTCCTCTTCAAAATTCTGAATTTCCACAGCGGAATTTTTATAAGCCTGAATCAGAGCCTCAGTTATTACCGCCCTCTCGTAATATACATAAGCCCTATGGGGATTGAATATAAACTCCCAAACGGTGGGTTTCGGCAACAAATAAAGTAAGTTTATCCCCTTTTTTAACCTTTCAAGTGTCCTGCCCTTCTCACCTTGGAGTTGCCTTATTCTCCTTTCGGTTATATACAACCTATTTTTAACATCCGCTTCCCTCAACTTGAGCTTATACAAATAGCTTTCAAGCAGGAAAATTTTGTTGTCCAACATTTCCATCCTCTTTATCCGATCCCGCTCCCTATTTTTTAGCTCCTCTATCTCAGCCGAAATCCGATCAATTTTCTTTTTTATCCTTTGAAGCTCCGCCTGATACTCGGTTTCAAAAATGAACAGGATAATCATATATACCCCTCTCTTACCTCCTTATTACCTTCCCCACTTTTCCGTTCCTTACCACAAAATAAACACCCCTTCCGAGCTTTTCCACTTTCCTACCCAAAACGTCGTAATACTCTTCTCTCTCACTTTCAACGTTTTTATTCTCCGAAATTTCTATTGATGGAGATACAATGATCTTCTTTGGCATACTCCAATCACCCCAACCCTTATATGTGTTGTATCCCCTTGCTGATAAATAGTATTCACCGTTTGGTAAGGCAAGGGTATAAGGGAGTGATGTTATTGATGTATCGACAATAATTTCGGATGAGAAGCTTGGAACGGGATATATATCGTCTATAAAGAATCCGTTGGCGGTTACGCCTCCATCCGTTGAAAACCTAAACCTTATGTATATCCATTTACCAACCCAAGGTGCCAAAGAGTACGCTTTTCTTACCCATCCCCCGGAGTTTCCCGTAAACTTCTCAAGGGGTTGGAAGTACCTACCGTCCGTTGATATTTCAACAAAACCTGCATCGTAGTTGGTTTCTATATCGTACCAAGTCCAGAAAATGAGGCTATCACCCGGGTTTACGAAGTATGGATACTTTGTGGTAAGGTGATATGAGGCGTTGTTGTTATAATTTGCCCTAAAGGAGTAAGTTCCAGAGTGTGCCCTCGCGGAAGATGTTGTAAATCCGTTATAATTCCAAAGCCCCAATCCCCCTTCCGCACCATCGTTTATCCTTGAGTATCCCGTGTAATATTTTAGGGCATATTTCGTGGGGGAAGATATGGGATTTTTAACGGATAAATTAACCGAAAATGGGGAAGAAACGGTTTCGGGAACGATGATTTGAGAGATTATGGGGTATGGTCTCATGTTGGTTCTTATGTTCGGGGCTTCCTGGAGTATCACCTTAAAGCCCTTATAGTTTTCCCTGATTATCTGATCCAACAATGAAGCGGAAGGTTGAAAGCTCTCGCATGCCTCAACGGTTAAAGCCAAAGTTGGGTATCCCTTAACGAACAGAGAATAACCATATATCCAATCGTCCGAATCACCTGTTGCGGTGTATCCTATTAATGGAGCCTGGATCGCCACATAAGGATTTCCATTTTCCGTAACCATCTGGGAAGCCATCAGGGACGCGATGTTGGATAGGTAAGTATTGTCGGGAGCTGGCGATGTTGTGTGTCCCCAAGGGTAAAGGACCGCTCCGGTGTATGTATGATAAGAAATGGATGCCACTATATCAATGGAATCGAGTAATCTCAAAACCGCCCTTATCTCGCTCTCACTGAAAACCTCGGGACCGCAGTAAGTGTAAGAACTGGGATAGTTTGAGGTACCGGCGGTGGGTGTGCACCATTCCCCCCTAGGATCCCCATCCGCGGATCCTCCATAGTTCCTATTGGGATCCACCCCGTAAGTTCCAAAGCTCGGAAAGTACCTCCTGTTTTTCCTCCACATTGAATAAACCGTCCTTGAGTAGTTATGCCCATCAGGATTAACCAAAGGGATAATCCATATATCAAGGTTGTTTATTGCATTTGTTATAAATGGATCGCTACCGTATCCCCTAAGAAGGGTATCTATGAAGAATAGAGGAATCTCTAACGCTGGCCATTCCCTCGCATGATGCAAACCCATAACCAAAACCCCGGGTTCCCCTTCGTTCATATTTGGATTATCCGTTATCCTGATGGCTACTATAGGCCTCCCCTCATAAGTAAAACCCAAGGTGTCAAGCTTGGTTATCGTTGGATAGCTGTTCTTATAATTTACCAAAAGGTTATAAACGTCGTTTGTATTGTGGTAAGCCCAAGCTACGGTTGATATATACCCCTCAACGTCTTCTATCAGAACCTCATATCTATAACCCGTTTCCCTCAGAAACTTTAGTTCTCCAAGATCCCTTAAGTGTATATCCGTCCACTCCCCCCTTGCGGAGAATCCAACAACATCCAGATCTTTAATTGGAAGCCTTTCAACCTCCTTTAAGGGTGCGTATATTCTCACCAAAGATGATGCTATCAAAAAGCCAAGCATATAGATATTTTATAGCTGTCTTGCCTCTTCGAAGTACTTTACCGCCTTCCTTATATGCGGTATCGTTATTGATCCTCCAACTACCATGGCTATATTCAAAAGCTCGTAAAACTCCTCTTTTGTTATCCCCATCTCCACGCACTTGACGATATGATACATTATGCAATTATCACACCTTAAAACTATAGAAGCAACTAATCCCATCATCTCCTTATACTTCCTCGGTATCGCTCCATCCTTATATACATCGTTATCCAGGGCAAAAAATCTCTTAGTGTAAAGGTTCCCCTCTTTTAGGATCTTTTCGTTTAATTTTTCCCTTTCCTCCCAAAACTCCTTAAGTTCCATAATAGTATTCTACCGTTGTATAATTCGCATCAATGGTTGAGGAGGAAATCTTTCTTTTGGCATTCCATCTCGTTGATGGGATAGGTCCGGTAAAGATCCGCAGGATTTTAGAAGAGTTCGGAAGCTTTGAAGAGGCTTATAAAAACCGTGATAAGATCTCCCCAAAAGTTCCCGACATAACAACCGTTGAAAATTACCTGAAAGAGTTGAAAAAATTTGGTGTAAACGTTCTGACTTTCCTAAACCCCAAATTCCCAAAGAGGTTAATGGATTTTGAGAATCTTCCCAAGGTGATCTACTACAAAGGCAACATCAATACTTTGGAAAATCCTACGGTTTCCATCGTAGGGACGAGATACCCTTCTTTGCCAGCAAAAAATTTCGTTTATAAGCTTTCAAGTGCATTATTTGAGAACGGGTTTGCCGTTGTTTCGGGAGGAGCCCTTGGAATAGATAGCTCGGCGCACAAAGGAGCAATAAGTAGAACGGTCGTGGTTATGGGTTGTGGACTTTCAAGACTTTACCCCAAGGAAAACCGTCCATTATTTGATGAGATTTTGGATAAAGGGGGCTTAATAATTAGCGAGTTTCCACTGTATATTCCACCGAATAAAGGGAATTTCCCCGCAAGGAACAGGGTTATAGCGGCGCTTGGAGATTTTGTCGTTATAGGACAATCTCCCGCAAAGTCAGGCGCGCTTATAACCGCAAGATGGGCTTTAGATTATGGCAAAGAGGTATGGGCTATCCCCGGTGATCCCGAAGATATAAGGAATTACGGCTCAAACAAACTTATATACGATGGCGCAAAACCTTTGTACGATATTGCGGAGTTTTTAAAGGAGATTAAGGGGGAAAGTTTTGTTTATTCATCAAAAAGACCAGAATTGAACGAAAAGGAAAGCGCCCTAATTGAATTTTTGAGGGAAGAAAAGAGTTTGGATGAAATCATTGAGAATTTCGGAAACGATATTTTCCCCCTTTTGTTCAACTTACAAATTAAGGGTTATGTTTCGGAACTGCCGGGAAAGCTCTTCAGATCCAACATTTAAATTCCTATAAGGGCATAATATAATATGTTTATCCCCATTCTTATAGCCTTTTCCCTTATTTCGGGTGGGTCGTTGTATCTATCCGTCCAACCATCAGAAACGTTCGAATTCCAAGTATAGAAAACCGCAAGCCTTCCCCTAATGAAAATTCCATAAGCCTTTGGGGGACCCGGATAATGTTCGTGAACTTTCGGCAAACTTATTTCGTAAAAAGCCTTAAATATGGGGTGATCGTTAGGTATCTCCACAAGCTCGTACTCGGGAAAAGCCTCTTTTATCTCCCTCCTGAAAGCGCTATCCAACCCATAGTCGTCATCAACGTAAAGGAATCCCCCATTTTCAAGGTATTTCCTCAAATTCTTCCTCTCATCTTCGGAAAGTCTTATACTTCCGTGCCCCGTTATAAAAAGCATAACAAACTCGTATATTGCAGGTGAGCTTAGCCTTACAGAATAGGCGTTTGTATCAAATATGGGATAAACCCTGGAATTAAACTCCTTGGTTATGTTTGGTAAAATTTCGGGGTCGTTATACCAATCTCCTCCTTCGTATTCCACCCTTGCTATCTTTAAGAGGGAAATTAAGAATATCAAGACAACTCCTCCATCGCTTTCCTATAAAGATCCTCCGTTAATATTGCGCTATGCCATTTATAATCGTTTTCCATGAAGGATACACCTTTCCCCTTAACTGTATGTGCTATCACAAGCTGAGATCTATCCTGTTCCTTACACCAATTCAAAACCTCATAAAGTTCCTCCAAATTGTGCCCATCCACCTCTCTAACTACCCACTTAAAAGCTATAAATTTATCCTTTATGGGTTCTGGATCGTTTATCTCGCTGACGTTTCCCTCTATTTGTAGGTGGTTATAATCCAAGATGAAAGTTAAATTGTTTAACCTCCTATTTCCCGCAAACATCACCGCCTCCCAAGTTTGTCCCTCTTGAAGCTCCGCATCACTTATAACCGTCCAAACCCTTGAATTTTTCCCCAAGATTTTCAAACCCAAAGCCATACCAACGGATACGGAAGTCCCTTGGGATAGGGAACCCGTTGATGCCTCCGCAAATGGTGTTCTCCTCCTTGAAGGATGCCCCTGTAAAGAACCGTTGATGTTCCTAAAAAGCATCAATTCTTCCCTACTTATCCAACCCATAAGGGACCAGATTGAATATAGGGTGGCGCAACCATGTCCCTTCGAAAGTACAAACCTATCCCTATCCTCCCAAAAAGGATCCTCCTTTTTTATCTTCATCACCTTGAAAAAGAGCACAAGTCCTATTTCAACCCAAGATAGCGCACCACCCTGATGCCCCGATTGTGCCCTATAGGTCATTTCTATTATATCCCTCCTAACGATCTTAGCGTAATCCCTCAGGGTATCAAAATCCATAGTAAGATAATATATGGCGGATAAAGATCAAACCCTTCCCTTTATCTCACCCTCAAAAACACCCATAAAGAAGTATAGGGTCAAGTTTAGAACCGCGGTATCAAAGTTGGTTTCAAAGAACCCAACGAGGGAATATACGATCCAAGCCAAAGATAGGATCAAAGGAAATATACTCCCAGTTTTCCTGTAAAAATTTATGTACTTCAGAGAGAAAAAGATAGTTATTACGCAAACCAGAAGAAAACCCACTATTCCAGTCTCCGCAAGGGCGTTTAAGTACGAATTGTGAACATGGGCGTAGTTATCCAAAATCCCTTTCTCAAAGTAAGGTTTTAAAAAATCGGATATATGGCAATATCCAATCCCCAAAATTGGATTCTCCCTCCAAACCTCCAAACCTATCTTCCAAAATTCTACCCTTTTGGAAAACGACCATATTAACTTTGGCGACAAGGCACTATGGAAGTATAGGGTTAGAATTATTGGAAGGGTGGCAAGGGAAATGTATAAAAAACCCCTTAGGAAGTTGATCCTCTTGAGGAGTAAGAAGAGCAGGGCAAGGGATGTGAAGTATATATAAACGTATGCCTTTGTCAACAGGAGAGCGTAAAAGGAGAATAGAAAAGGAAAAGCAAAGAGAGGGTTTTTAAAGAGGGTTACGGTAAAAAATGCGATTGAAGAGAAGGAGAAAAGGGAGGCGGCGTGGTGCTTGTGCCCATAAAAACCCTTAAAATTCCCTAAATCATCGTATAAACCGTTAAAAAAGAAGCTTAAGATTACCAAACCTGATACCGAAAAAGCAAAGAAGGCTAAAGCCTTATAAGGGGAGACCCTTAAACCTGAAAAAATGGGATATCCTAATTTGTCGTAAATGTCCTTAATTTCAAAAAGTTCCCTCCCGTTGAAAATCAAACTAAAAAGTCTCCATAGGTAAAGCAAAATTATCAGTAAGAAATCCTTAGGAAAGTAAAAGCCCTTTCGTATTGCAAGGAAAAAGGATAATGTTAAAGGGATGTAGGTTCCAGTAATAGAAAATGGCAAAATTAGGATGGTTAAAATCGCCAAGATCTCAGCCACTTTTTCCCTTTTCATAGAGGAGTATATACTTTTGCGTATGGTACCAAGCTTGAGAGAGGGAAAATATCAAACCCTCAACCCCATCAAGTACCCCAAGGTTGAGAATATAATACTTTAAGAAGTTTAAGGGAAACCTTAAAGCTATGTCAAGGAAATTTGCCCTTCTGTCGTATATGGAAAAAAGTTCCGCATATCGGGTATTTTTCTCCCAATGATGAAGGACATTTTTATATGGGTGATGCAACAAAGGATTCTTTAACGTTAAAACCTTACCTTCCACCTCAAGCTTTTCGTGTACCGGTACCTTTGTTATCCTTATCTTATCCCTCCTTGCCAACCTTAATACCTTAGTAGGCTTTGACCTTTGAAGTTTTCCCAAATAGTAGTTCTTCCTTTTAATGTAAAATCCTTCCGCCTTGCCTTCCAATATTACCCTTGAAATTTCCTCACCCAATTCGGGAGTAAGTTCCTCATCTGCATCCAAAAAAAGTACCCAAGGGTTTCTTGAACATTTCAACGCCTTCTCCCTCTGATAAGAATATCCCTTCCAGGGGCTTAAGAATACTTCTGCTCCCATTTTTCTTGAAACTTTTACGGTATTGTCATCCGAAAAGCTATCAAAAACTATAACCCTATATGGCACCTTTAAAAATTTCAAGCTTCCAAATAGCCTAGGCAAATTATCCCCTTCGTTTTTTGTGATAACTATAACATCAAGCAAGATGAGAATTTTAAGGAAGTTCCCCCTATAAACTTATTTCTTGAGGATCTCCGAAATCGTAAAGACACTTCTTTACGGTGAAAATGGTTATTATATGAGGCATGTAAAGATAGGGAAGAGGGGAGACTTCTTTACAGCTCCTCATACATCCCCCCTTTTCGGATATACTGTCGCGAGTTTTCTAAAGAGGGAGGGGGTAAGGTTATTCGTTGAGGTGGGAGGGGGTGAAGGGTATTTAATGGAGGACATATTAAACTTTAGCGATCTTGTTGGGGCGATCTATGAGATTAGTCCAAAACTTAAGGAAATTCAAAGGGAAAGGTTGTCAAAGTTTAAAGATAGGTTCTTACAGATAGACGATTTAATTGAAGCGGACGCATACGTTTTAAATGAAGTAATTGATGCCTTACCCTTCAATAGGTTCGTTTTTAGGGATGGGAGATGGTGGGAGGTAATATTTGAAAACGGTAAATGGGAGCTTGTGGAAGGAGAGCCAAAAATAAGGTTAACACCTTTTGAAGGCTTTATTTACGACGAAACGGAAGGTTTGGAGGAATTTTTGGAAGGTATATTAAGGAAAACAGACAGGGTTTTAATTTTTGACTATGGGTACGATGAGGAGGAATTCCCTATATTTGCGCCCGAAGGTACGATGTCAGGTTATAAGGAGCACAGGGTATATTACGGTTTAGATGCGTTAAGGGAGGAAGTGGATATCACACATTTCCCAAATTTTACTAGGATAAAAGAGTTTGCTGAAAGTAAGGGTTTCTATGTAAAGGAGTACTTACCACAATCCGAATTTTTGCTGAAGTATGGTATTTTGGAAATTTTCTCTTCTTTGTCGGACGAAGAAAAGGCGAGGTTATCCGGGGGTTTAAAAACCCTTCTATTTCTCTTTAAGAATCACAGGGTTATGTACTTAGAGAAAACGCGACCTTAAAATCCAATCTTGAGTTTAGGAATTGTTGCCTCTTTTTTTGACGATAAGCCCAGGGGTATAGGTAAGTCTTCCGGATTTTTGATAAGGGAGCTTTCAAAGCTTGAAGGGGACTTTGAAATTTTATCACCTTTAATTCCCGAAGGGGCAAATGTTGAAAAGTTCAGAAAAATTCCTTTATTCCTGGCACCCGTGAGGGGTAGGTGGGGAAACATAAGGAGGTTCTTTTGGCAGAACTTCAAACTTGCAGGAAGATACAAGTATCTCTTCTCAACCTCCTACGAGTCTTCTTTACTTTATTTTGGAAATCAGGGGCTAATAATTAACGATGTGATAAATCTAAGGTTCAGGGAATTCAGGTATCCCCCTCTTGTGAATTATTATTACCGTTTTCAGAATCCTTTTATTTTAAAACTCGGCGCCAAAGTTGTTGTACCAACCAATTTTGTAAAGGGTGAGGTGATGGATGTCTATAAAGTGAAGGAAGAGAATGTGGGGGTGGTTTATTGGGGTGTAGATCGGCAAGTATATAAACCCGTAAAAAATCCCGAGGTATTAAAGAAGTTTCAATTGGAAGATATGGGCTATATCCTGTATGTGGGTGATTTAATGAGGAGGAAAAACATCACACTAATAATCAGGGCTCTACCCATGATAAAGGGGTTGGATTTTGTTGTTGCGGGAACCGTTTTCGAGAAGGTTAAGTTTGAAATACTTGATCTTGCCGAAAAGTTGAGAGTTAGGGATAGGGTAAAATTTTTGGGTTATGTATCCGAAGATGAACTTAAGGTGCTTTACTCACATTGCTATGTCTTCGTTTATCCGTCTTTGATGGAAGGTTTTGGCATGCCCCCCCTTGAGGCTGCATCTTGTGGAGCTCCCGTGATAGTTTCCGATATTCCCGTTTTCAGGGAGCTTTACTCGGGATCCTTCGTTTTTGTTGACCCTAACGATCCCGAGGATCTTGCGGTAAAAATTGAAAAAATAGAAAGGAAAGATTATTCCGAGCTTTTTAGGAAATTCAGTTGGGAAAACTCGGCAAAAGCATTATATGGACTTTTAAAAAATTGGGGATTCTTATGAGGGCTTTGGTCTTAGCTCCCAACAGGTGGGATGGGATCCTTGAAGTGGGTATATTCAAATTTGCCAAGTTCTTAAAGGTGATGGGATTTGATGTGAGGTTTTCAAACTTGGAGGGGTTTAGGTACATTTTTTCTGAAAAATTTGCGTGGTTTTTACCAAAAAATTTCGGGTGGAACAATAAGGTCTTCTGGGAAATAACCTACAAATTGAATTCCCATAAATTCGGCAAGGATTGGGATCTTATTATTACGGATGCAAGCCATATGATATTTTTCGCAAATAGGCTCAATGCGAAATTTAAAGTTTATAGGCTAAACGACCTCCTTGAGGGTTTCAATTTACCCACTTTTTTCTTTGAGGAGGAGAAAAGATTTATAGAAAGGGCGGATTTGGTACTATCTGCCCACTCAACCCTTTCCTATAAGGTAAAAGATAAAAACAAATTTTTCCTTTTACCCAACCCCATCAACCTTAACCTATTCCCAACAGAAAACATCGTAGAACCCGAAGATTTAATGGAGATCCCAAGACCTAGGGTTATATATATTGGTGCGATGTTTGATTGGTTTGATTGGGAGGCTGTGATTCTTAGCGCGGAGAATTTACGAAATTTTTCCTTCATCTTAATAGGACCCTATAAAAATCCTCCAAAGAACCTTCCCCCTAACATTTATCTTTTAGGGAAAAGGGCACATAGGGAAATACATAGATATTTGTACTATTGCGATGTTGGCTTTATACCCTTTAAACTCTCCCCCCTAATTACCCATATGGATCATCCGAACAAGGTTCTGGAGTATTTTGCGATGGGTTTACCCGTCGTAAGCGTATATTGGGAAGCATTTTACAGGAACTTCCCCGAGGTATTTTTTTATAATAGCCTTGAGGAAATTACGCAAAAAATAGAACTCGCAATAAAAAAGGGTAGAAGTTGGGAATTGAGGGAAAGGGCAAAGGAATACGATGAAGAAAGGATTTTCCAAAGGTTTAAGGATATAATTTCCCAACTTTTCCAGCGATAAAATCCACACTTATGCTTGACTTGAAGTATCTAAGGGAAGAAAGGGAGAAGCTTGAAAGGGCGCTAAAAAACAGGGGATACTCCTTGGATATATTGGAAGAGCTTGATGCGTTGGACAAAGCCCGTAGAGAGTATATTAAGAGGGCGAACGAACTTAGGGCAAGGAAAAACGAGATATCAAAGGAGATCGGTTTAAGAAAAAAGGCGGGTGAGGATATAAGTGATCTTTTGGAAGAGGCAAAGAGGGTGGAGGAGGAGCTTAGGGAGGTTGAAGAAAAGGAAAAGGAGGCGGATAAAAAGTTTTGGGAACTTTGGGCATATGTACCCAATATACCCCACGAAAGTGTACCCGTTGGTAAGGATTCTAACGATAATGTTGTTGTTAGGCAATGGGGTGAGATAAGGGAGTTTGATTTTGAGCCAAAGCCCCATTGGGAAATAGGAGAAATGTTGGGAATTTTGGACTTTGAATCCGCGGCTAAGATGTCTGGGTCAAGGTTTGCGGTGTATAAAGGTTTGGGTGCGATCCTTGAAAGGGCGCTTATAAATTTCTTCTTGGATACCCACAGGAAAAATGGATACATAGAGGTTTTCCCACCCATCCTTGTTAAACCAGAATCTTTGTTTGCTTCTGGACACCTTCCAAAGTTTGAGGAGGAGATGTATAGGATGGAGAGGGACGATATGTACCTGATACCCACCGCGGAAGTATCCCTCGCGAACCTTCATAGGGACGAAGTGATACCCGAAGAGAAATTGCCCCTTTATTACGTTGCCTATACACCTTGCTTTAGGAGGGAAGCGGGTTCATATGGTAGGGATGTTAGGGGGATAATAAGGGTTCATCAGTTTAACAAGGTGGAGCTCTTTAAATATACAAAGCCAGAGGAATCTTATATTGAGCACGAAAAGATGGTCCAGGATGCGGAGAGAATACTGCAAATGTTGGGGATCCCTTATAGGGTGGTTCTTCTATGTACGGGGGATATGGGGTTTGCCGCTGCAAAAACATACGACATAGAGGTTTGGGCACCAGGTATTAATAGATGGTTGGAGGCTTCATCCGTTTCAAACGTTGAGGATTTCCAGGCAAGAAGGGCGAATATTAGGTTGAGAAGAAAAGATGGAAGGAAGGAGTACGTACATATGTTGAACGGTTCAGGTTTGGCAACACCTAGAGTGTTTATAGCAATATTGGAAAACTATCAACAAAAGGACGGTAGCGTTGTAATACCGGAGGTTTTAAGGGATTACATAGGATTTGATGTGATAAGGCCATGAAGGTTTATATTTCAGCGGATATAGAGGGGATATGCGGGATATCCTCCGAGGAGGATGTAAATCCCTCTTCACCTAGGTTTAATAGGGCTTTGACCCTTATGGAAAGGGAGGTCTCGTGGGTTTGTAATATTCTCTTTGAAAGGGGAGTAAAGGATATACTCATCAACGACGCACATTGGAATATGTCAAATTTGAGAGTAGAGAACTTACCAAAAGGGGTTAGGCTTATATCAGGCTCGCCAAAACCCTTATCAATGATGGAGGGAATCCAGGAAGGTTTTGATTTTGCAATATTTTTAGGCTATCACTCCTCCTCTTCAAAACTCTATGGGCATTTGGCTCATACATACAGCTCAAAGACGGTAAAAGAAATTAGGATAAATGGCAAAAACGCCTCCGAAACAGATATAAACATCTTAATTGCCTCCTATTTTGGCGTTCCCGTTGGTATAATAAGCGGGGATAAGAGACTTTTTGAGGAGTTGGAAAACTTTGATGGTGAGTTCGTTATTACAAAGGAAGGGATATCTTATTCTTCCGCATTGCTTTATCATCCCGAGGATGTCTTTTTAAAGTACGAGGATGCTATTAGGAAGGTTCTTTCAAAAAATTTAAAGGCTAAACCTTTACCTGAAAAATTCTCCGTGGAGATTGAATTTAGGAATATAAAAATGGCGGACCTTTCAAGCATTGAACCATCCGTTAAAAGGGTTGATGCCTACACTTTAAGATTTGACGAAAACGACTTTATTAGGGCTTTCAGGAGGTTAAGGGTACTTATCACGTTAGCTTCATCTTTTTAATTTCCGTGTTGGGATAATAGTGTCCTATTATCTCCCGGTAGTTGTAACCCTTAAGAGCCATCCCTATGGCTCCCATTTGGCACATACCCACACCATGTCCCCATCCCATCCCCCTCAAAACGATATTATCCCTGCTTTCAACGATCTTAAAGGCGCTTGAAGGTAAGAAGGGTTTTCCAAGCACCAACCTTATAAAATATTCCCCATTTAACCAAATTGAACCCTTATCCGTTAAGATCTCCATAGAGTATATCCTTCCCGAGAATCCCCTCTTCAACTTTCCTATACCTAACAACTTCCCGAATTCAAAAAACCTCCCGATTAACCCTTCAAGCTCATCCCTTCGGTAGGAAACCTCCCATCTATAAAGGTTTTGGATCCCAGGAAATTCTATATTACAGAAAGCCCCTTTTTCCTCTAAAAATTCCTCAAACTTTTCCTCATCCGAAAGATCCATCATCCCATTCCCTTCACCATCCATAAGGTTAAGGTTGTAAGGTTTATCCTCACCCCCCCAAACTACCGAAAACCTCTCCATAACACCACCGCAAGATTTTGAATACCTCGCCTCTATGGGTTCCCCAAAAAAAGTAATAACCTCACCTTCCGTTTCCCGTGAAACCTTTAATGTTTCATGTGAAACCTTATCCAAACCCAAATAAACCTGGCAGTGATCCTCGGAACATATATCAAAAGGTTCGTTGGGATGGTGGGAACCCGCGGTTCTATACAGGTTTGTTCTTGCGGCTAAAGCCTGAGCTTTTAGGGCTTCCATAGGAGCCCTTGGATGAAGTTCAGAACCTACAACCGATGCTATATAATCAACCTCTTCTATGATATTAACCGCCCTAACCTTTTTGCCCCAAGCGTAAATATCTAAATCCCCTACAAATTCAAGATCCCTCTTATGCTCCCAATGGAACCCTCTACCAACCCAAACGTTTTTTATCTTTATCTTTCCACCATTTTTTATCCTTAACGGTGAATCCACAAACCAAGTTCCCCTTTCCGTCTCCACCCTTAAATCTCCTCCCCACCCCTCAACCCAAACCCTATATTCTCCGTTTATACTTTGTGCTTTTTTATGCGCATTAGATATATTATCCACAAGATCAACGAGCTCCCATCTTCTCTTAAAAAAACTCCCGAAAACTTTTCCTGTATGTGAATCCTTAAATACCGCAAACTTAACCCCCAATTCCTTTTCGGAATCCGAATATACCTTGATCCATGAGTATTTCCTTCCACCTAATATAATATCACCCTCAAGTTCCAAAAATTCATCTTCAGGCAAACCGACTCTTATTAGCATCTAAACGCCTCTATACCCGTTATTGCTTCACCTAATATTAAGGTATGTATCTCGTAAGTTCCCTCGTAAGTTTCCACCGCCTCCAAGTTTGCAAGGTGTCTCATTGAATGGTACTCCGCCATAATTCCGTTCGCTCCCAATATTGCCCTTGCCCTCCTTGCCACCTCAATGGCCGTCCTTACGTTGTTTCTCTTCGCCAAAGATACGTGCCTAAAGTTTGCCCTACCACTATCCATAAGTTCTGCCAACCTCCATGCTATAAGCTGAGCTTCCGTTATTTCCGTAAGCATATCCGCGAGCTTTTCCTGAATTAGTTGAAAGGAGGCTATGGGTTTCCCAAAGGCGATCCTACTTTTTGCATAGTTTAAGGCTTCCTCAAAGGTTGCCAAAGCGCTCCCCACCGCCCCCCATGCTATTCCGTATCTTGCCTGTGTTAAACAGCTTAACGGTGCCTTTAAACCCTCCGCGTAAGGTAATACATTTTCCTCGGGTACAAACACATCGTTAAATATAAGTTCGGAAGTTACCGAAGCCCTAAGGGAGATCTTGGTTTTTAGATCTTGTGTAGAAAACCCCTCAAATCCCTTTTCAACTATGAAACCCCTTATCACACCCTGCTCATCTTTTGCCCATACTACCGCTATATCCGCTATTGAACCGTTGGTGATCCACATCTTGGAACCATTTAGGATATACCCACCTTTCGTCTTTTTAGCATGGGTCTTCATAGATCCCGGGTCGGATCCTGCGTCCGTCTCAGTAAGCCCAAAGCATCCTATATACTCCCCCGATATTAACTTTGGCAAAAACCTCCTCTTCTGCTCATCGCTTCCATATGTGAGTATTGGGTATATAACCAAAGAGTTTTGAACGGATACAAAGCTCCTTATACCCGAATCCGCGTATTCCAATTCCCTCGCAACTATGCCGTAAACCCTCTTGCTTAAATTCAACCCCCCAAACTCTTCTGGTGCAGTTATCCCAAGAAGTCCAAGTTCCGCGAACCTTTTGACCAAATGAAGCGGAAACTCCCCCTTTAACCACCACTCACCGATAAATGGGAGAATTTCCCTCTTTACAAACTCCCTAACCGTATCCCTTATCTGCCTTTCCTCCTCGCTTAGTTCATCATCCAAAAGGTAAAAATCCATCATCATATGAATTCTAAGGCGGGAACTTATGCTATGAGGAATTTCAAGATCTCAAGAATCAAAAATCTTACCGCTCGGGCCTTTGATTCCTCCCTATTACCTTCTACATTAATTTTCCCGATTTTATACTTCTTTTCGCTTTCATAAATGCAATAGTAAAAGTACCCTTTTCCGTTAAATTCCCCAGTTGTCGAAATCCCTAAGGTGGATCTGGATAGCTCCTTCACCCCCCTTGCCATCTCGTAAGCGGTTTGAGGAGAATAAACCGAGAATCTCCTTATTGTTTCACGGGAAACTTTAAGTATTTCTTCTTTCATCTCCGCCTGGTATGCTACCACTCCCAAGATAAAGTATTTTGAGGATCCGGGTATTGAAGTTAGGGCGCTTGCGAGCTCCCCACCCGTACAGGATTCCGATACGGAAACCGTAATCCCAGATTTAACCAGAAGGCCCTTTAAACACCTTAAATTATAGCTCCTCAAGGTCTTTGAACCTTCCTAGGACATGTAAACGGATAGGGTTCCTTAACTTTTCCAAAGCCTGTACCTCAAGCTGTCTCACCCTCTCCCTCGTGAGGTTCATCTCCTGCGCGACTTCCTCCAATGTTCTGGGTTTCTTCCCATCCAAACCAAATCTTAGCTCAATTACCTTTCTCTCCCTGGGTGATAGCATCCTTAAAGCCATATTCAACCTCTCCCTAAGGCTCTGGATCTTTAACTCTTCCTCCGCGGATAGGGTACTCTCATCATAGATTATTTCACCGAGGGAAGTGTCGCCATCCGATCCTATGGGTTTATCCATAGAGAGGGGTTCCTTTGCCACGCTTAAAGCCTTCTCCACCCTACTTATCGGCATCTCTAGATATTCCGCTATCTCCTCTATGGAGGGTTGTCTACCCTTCTCCTGCAAAAGTGCCTTTTGAGCCCTATTGATCTTTGTTATAGTCTCTATCATATGTATGGGTATCCTTATCGTCCTTGAGTGATCGGCTACCGCCCTTGTTATCGCCTGCCTTATCCACCAGGTAGCATATGTTGAGAACTTAAACCCCTTCTTGTAATCGTACTTGTCTATAGCCTTCAAAAGACCGAGATTTCCCTCCTGAACCAGATCCCCAAAATCCAACCCCCTGTTCATATATCTTTTCGCCTCGCTTATAACTAACCTTACGTTCCCCTCCGCAAGTTTGTTCCTCGCATACTCGTACTTTTTGTAAAGTTTTATAAGCTCATCCGCGGTTTTCCTAGCTTCCTCGTAGCTCTGCTTGAGTTCCTCCTCTATTTTGCTTATCCTTGATGTATAACCCTTGTCTATGGCGTCATATTCCCATATGAAGTTCTCCGCCCCTATCTCCTTGAAAACCTCCTTTTCCCCCCTTATCCTCTCGCGCTCCTCGTACAGGGCGGTGAGTTTATCCACCTTCTTGATGTACTCGTTATAGATCTCCATGATCTTGGTGAATACGGGTCCCATCTCTAGGATCTTATCCACTATCTCCCTATAAGCGTTTTCCGCTTCTATGATTTCGCTTTCGGAAAGCTTTTCCCTCTCTAAGAATAATCTCCTCGCCACGGGCCACCTCGCAAGGAGGTACTCTATCCCCTTTGATAACCTTTTCCTCTCCTTTTGGTTTTTTACCCTGTTTGTCCAGTAGCCGGGATCAACCTGGAAAATTTCTTCCGCCTGTATTAACCCTTTTTGGGCAAGCTGTACAAGGTGCATAAACTTACTGATCCCAAAATAGGTTCCTAAGAGGATCCTCGTTATTTCCATCCTTGAGTTATCTATGGTTTTGGCATATTCCAGCTCTTCGTTCCTTGAAAGTAACCTCATTTCCGCAACCTCTTTAAGGTAAGTTCTGACAGGATCATCCTTGTACTCCCTTTCTATCTTTTCCTCCTCAGATCTTATTATCCTCTCCACCTCCTGCTTCCTCTTGGTCTTCTTCTTTTTATAAGTAGAGCTTGTTAGATCTCCCTCTATCTCTACCCCCTTCTCCATAAGAGATATCATAACCTGTTCCATAAGGGTATCGTTTTCTACCACATCGCTTGGAAGTTTCTCCAGAAGTTTGTCAAAAGTGATCATCATCTTGTTCTCCTTCGCCTCCTCTACTATCTCGTTTAAGATTTCCACCAAATCCCTCTCTCCTTTCCTTGTCATACTCCCACCTCCTTTTTGAGGTTATAAATTTCCATAAGCGTTTTCATATCAAAACTATTGCCTTTTATTGCCCTTTCCACCCTTAACCTTTTCAAAACCTCCTCAAGAACCCTCTCCACCTCCTCCTTTGATATTTTTTCATCAAAAATTACCGATAGCTCCCTACCGCCTATGGTTCCCGCAAACTCCGCAAAATCCTTACCCCCCTTTATAAAGAACTCCAACCTATGCTCAAACGAATTTTTCGTATCAATAAGTTCTAAAATCCCCAAAACCTTATCTTTTAATCCGTAAGCGTACCCAAGAAGTAGCCACTTTTCCAGACCCTTTATACCCTCCTCCTTAACTTTTCCAGCTTCCATATTACCTTTGGCATTTATATTTATCTCGGTACCTGCCCACTTCTCCAACTTCACCTTATAAAATGTCGCAAGGTTTTCATCCGATTGTGATATTAGGGAGACAAATGTCTTACCCCTCTCCAACCTCCTTGAGAACTCGAGCGGATCTTCTACCCTTTCCCCCAGCAGAAAGTCAAGGGCATCAACGGGTTCAGGAAACTTTAGACCCTTTAATACATAATCCGCGGGATCCATATTCTCATCCAAACGTATAACCTGAACGTTTAACCCCCCCTTTGCTAAGGTAAATATGTGCTTCTCGGCGGACCTTATACCCGCCTCATCCCCGTCTGGGATCAATATAACCCTCTTTACGAACCTGTAAATACTTTTTACATGATCTTCGCTTATGGAAGTTCCCATTACCGCCACAGTATTCTTATAACCAGCCTGATGCATAAGGATGGCATCTACGTAACCCTCAACTATATAAATGAAACCCTCTTTTCTTGCGTGAGTTTTCGCCTTATCAAGGCCGAATAATACCCCAGATTTCTTAAAAACCTTCGTATCTGGACCGTTTAAGTACCTGGGCTCACCCTCCCCCAAAACTCTGCCGGAAAAGGAAACTATCCTCCCCGTAATATCCTTTATTGGGAATATCAACCTACCATGAAACCTATCAAAAATCTCTTTCCCTGTGTTTATTGCTATCCCGCTTGATAGGATTTCTTCCGTTGAAAATCCCTTTTCTATCAAATACCTTATTACCCCGTACTTATCCGGCGAAAAACCAAGCTCCCACTCTGCTATACTGCTTATTTCCAAGCCCCTACCCTTCAGGTAATCCAAAACACCGCTGTTCTTCATAAGGTTTATTTTGTAATACTTCGCGGCTTCCTGTAAAACTTTGTAAGTTGTTAATTCTTCCTCGTATTGGTGGGTTTTTATCTCTATTCCAAACTCTTCCGCTAACAAGGATAAGGCTTCCGCCTTTGAAATACCCTCAATCTCCGCAAGGAAGGTTATCGCATTCCCGGATGCACCGCATCCAAAGCAGTGATATACCCCTTTATCCGGATCAACATAGAAACTCGGATTTTTCTCCTTGTGGAAGGGGCACAGACCAACATATTGCGAACCCTTCCTCTTAAGATTTACATATCTCCCTATAACCCTAACGATATCAACCTTATCCAGCAATCAACCCAATAATGCCAAAAAACACCTCCTCCGTCAAGAAAAACTACCTAAACCCTTTATTTTCCGTTCTTGTTCAGCCTTTTCTTCAGATCTACCACCACCTCGTTAAATGCATCCTCAAACTTCATCACGTCCTCCTCAAAAACTATCACCCTCGTCCTCTTAACCGACCCGTCCTTCTCCTTCCTCTTTTCCGATATTGCGAGATACAGGTTCCCCTTCTTGTTCCTCTTGACATCTATGAAGTATATCCTCCTTCCAGCCTTAACCCTCTTGCTAAATAGGGAATCATCTTTCCTCTGTTCCATAACTTACCCCCTTTTTAACCTCCTCCATAATTTTTTGCTCAATTTCGGATAAGATTTTAGGATTCTCCTTCAAAAATTCCAACGCCCTATCCCTACCCTGCCCAAGCTGTATATCGTTATAGGAAAACCAAGAACCCGACTTTCCTATGATCCCAAACTTGATCCCCAAGTCCAAGATCTCCCCAAGCCTATTTACCCCTTTACCGTATATAAGCTCAAACTGGGCCTCCTTGTACGGAGGAGCAACCTTGTTTTTTACTACCTTTGCCTTTATGATATGCCCTATAACCTCGTTATCCTTATCCTTTATAGTATCACCCTTCCTCACCTCTATCCTGACTGAAGCGTAAAACTTCAGCGCTCTACCTCCAGGTGTGGTTTCCGGATTACCGAACATAACACCGATCTTCTCCCTAACCTGATTTATGAATATTACCACCGCTTTGCTTTTTGAAATATCGGATGCGAGCATCCTTAGACCCTTTGACATCATCCTCGCCTGGAGCCCCATTTGCTGATCCTCAATATCTCCCTCCAGCTCCGCTTTTGGAACCAACGCAGCCACTGAATCAACAACCGCTATATCTATGGCACCCGACCTTATGAACCTCGCCACTATATCAAGTGCCTGCTCTCCATAATCCGGTTGGCTTATTATAAAGTTCTTTCTCGTGTCTATCCCCAAAGATCTTGCATAGCTTTCGCTAAATGCGTGTTCAGCATCTACGAAAAGGGCGGATCCCCCGAGTTTTTGCGCCTCCGCTATAGCCAAAAGTGCCAGAGTGGTCTTACCCGAGGATTCTGCCCCATAAATCTCAATTATCCTTCCCCTTGGATAACCACCGACACCAAGCGCAATATCAAGGCTTAGAGAACCAGATGGTATAACCTCAATTTGCGTCTTTGATGAATCGTCCAAAGTCATTATGGCTCCTGGACCGTACGCTTTCGTTATCTCGTTTATTGTTGCCTCCAAAAGCTTCTCCTTTGTTTTCTCTATGTTTTCCCCCTTTCCCTTTGCCATTTTATCCTCCCCAAAGTGAAACGAATATTTTAAGGTAGAAATTTCCTTACCACTTTATCCCTTCGGACTTTGTTATCGCATTAAATATTGATTTAGGTTATCGTATAAAAATATAAAATGTTATATTACCAATTTTGCAATAAATCAATTTTATTATCAAAATTAACAAAAATACTAATTAAATGATTTATGTACTTATGCGATAACTTTTATGAAAATTTTTTGCGGTTATAAACCGCTGAAAAAAGGCTAACTCAACCGTATAATATTCCACCGATGAGGGTTTTTGAGGATGTGCCCTTAAGTTTTTATACTACCTTCCGTCTGGGTGGGCCTGCTAGGTATTTGATAGAATGCTATACCGTTGATGATGTAAAGAATGCAATAAAATTTGCCCTTGAAAGAAACTTACCCATATTACCGTTAGGTGCTGGGTCGGATGTTTTGGTTTCAGACAAAGGTTTTAACGGCGTCGTTATAAAGTTGATGAATTTGAGGGGATATAAATTTGTTGATAATTATGCTTACATAATGGCGGGGGAACCCCTTCCAAAAATAGCCAATTTAACAGCAGATATGGGACTTTCTGGATTTGAATACTTGGTTGGGGTACCAGGTACGGTGGGAGGGGGAATAGCAAAAAACGCGGGGGCACATGGACACGAAATAGCGGAAATTCTGGAAGAAGTATATGTAGTAAGTAGGGAAGGGGAAATTTTAACTTTAAGCCCAAAGGATATAAACATAAGGTACAGAGAATCCGATTTGCTGAAGTTTGGGATAGCGGTTGAGGGTAAGTTCAAACTTAAGTACGAGGATCCAAAAGTAATAAAGGAAAGGATAAGAGAATTTACGGAATATAGGGAGAGGACGCAACCCTGGAAAACCAAAACCGCGGGATGTATGTTTAAAAACCCTCCGGGAAACTATGCTGGGAAACTTATAGAACAGGCGGGATTAAAGGGTTTTAGGATAGGGGGGGTAAGGGTATCGGAAAAGCACGCGAACTTCTTCGAAAATATCGGAGGGACTGCGGAAGATGCCCTAAGACTCATAGATTTTGTTAGGAAACGCGTTTATGAGGTTTTTGGGATAGAACTGGAGGTGGAAATTGTTATCATCTAAGGGGCAAGGAAACGGTAAGTTTTTGATAGTGGATATTGGGGCATATTCTATTAAGGGTACGGTGTTTGAGGAGAGCGTCCATCCAGTTGAAATAAGGAGCGGGGGATTTGACAAGGGGTATGTAACCGACGCCAAAAAGTTAAAAGAAAAGCTTGGGGAACTTATAGAGGGCATATCAAGGGTTTATTCGGGCGGTATTGAGGGCTTACCCGTTATTTTCTTGGTATCCTTTGGTGGCACCGAGGTTATATCCCACGAAGAAACCATAACATCATCGCCCAGGGTAACGAGGGAGCATATATCTAGGATAAAAAACCTTTTGGAAAACAGCGTAAAGAACGTTCATCAAAAGGAGATCCTATGGTTTGAGGTGGTTGAATACAAGATTTTAAACTTGGATAATCAGAAAATAGATGTTGAAAATCCGGAAGGTTTGAGCGCCAAATCCCTAACCGCAAGGGGATTTTTCCTATTAGTTCCAAAGGGTACATTTTCCGATTTTGTGAGCATCCTTCAAGACGTAAAGGCTAAATACAGGTTGGGAAAAATGCACGTATTTGATTCTTCCATCTCCCTTGCTTACGGCTTAAAGGAGGATTTCGAGGATTTTGACCTTCTGGATATTGGACATACCTCAACGAGGTTAGTAGGAATAAGGTCCGGGAAAGTTTCAACTTACCAAATTCTTAACCTGGGTGGTATCCACATACACAACGCCTTAAAATCCGTCGGGATCTTAAATCCGGATCATGCTTTACAGACAATATTCTCAAGGGATAACTTAAAGGTTGCCAATATTGACCCGACGGTTTTGGAGAGTAATATATCCCTTAGATTGGCGGAAATTTCTGGCAAAATCTCGAACATGTTTCCCGTGATATTTGCTGGGGGTTTTGCGAGATTGGGAGGCAGGTTCAAGATCCTACTTGAGAGCGCCTTGGGTTCCCGTATTAGTCATGTGGTGGAAAGTCCGATGGTTTATATAGGTAGGGGTGTCTCAAGGATGGTTTCTGAAGAAGTTAAGAACGGTTATAAATCCCAAGGTTTTTCGGTGCCAAGATCCCTCTCTGGTATCATAGAGTTCATAAAGAGGGAGATTATAGGAAAGGAGGAGTGATATGGAAACAAAGGTAATGATAGTGGGGGTTGGAGGGGCGGGATGCAATATAGCGGATAGGGTGGATGCGGGAATAAATCCATATCCATACAAAAATAACGTAAGGACTGTGGCTATAAATACGGACAGACAATCTTTGATAAATCTTAAGTCTGTAAAGGATCATATAACCTTAGGAAAAAGGGGGAGGGGTGCGGGTTCGGACCCGGAAAAGGGTAGGGAACTTGCAATAAAGGCTTGGGAGAATGGGGATCTTGATATGCTAAAATTTACGGATGAAATAGATTATGACTTAATAATAGTTATTGCGGGTTTGGGGGGAGGGACGGGGACTGGTGCAGGTCCCGTAATAGTTAATTACCTAAAGGAAGCTTTCCCGGAATCAACGATACTTTCCGTTCTTATACTTCCCGATTCGGATGAATACGGTGAGAAAACCGAAATGGTAAATCGTGGTCTGGTGGAATTTTACAAGTTAAGCGATTCCCTCCTCCTAATAGACAACTCAAAAATCGTTGATAGAACCAAACCCTTAGCTCAGGCTTATGATTACGCGAACGAATTTACAAAGGAGGTGGTTATAACCATATTGGATATTTGCGAGAGGTACGGAAATCCGAACATAGACTTTGCGGATATACAAACGGTTTTTAGAAGATCGAGGGAGTCATCAAGGTTTGCCTTCATTTCTTCGCTTGAGTTTCCCACCGAGGATATGATAACCGAAGATGAGATACGCAAGAAATTATTGGATCTCAAGCAGAAAACCGCAATCCATACGTTTATGGAGGCTACGAGCTTGATAGTGGCTTCCTTCCATTCAGGTAACTTACCATCCCAAAAGGTTATGGAACTTGTTGAAACCTTGAAGAGTGAGATAACAAGGGGAGGTAGGGCTCCTTATGTCAAGAGGGGAGATTACATAGATCCCAATCAGAAAACCGTGAAGTTCGGGATCATAATAGGTGGGGTTCAGGTTGATCCGAAAATAGCTGATGTGATAAGCAGGAGTTTAGAGAGGTTTTTGGGAGAGGAGAATGAGGGAAACCTGGAGGGCAATAAAGGTAGGCTCATATAGAAGCGTATTTGCGGTTATTGGGATCTCCCTTTCCCTGATATCCCTCTTTATTTTAACCAACCTACTTGCCCTTTCCTTCAAGATATATAGGGAGGTTTGGGAAAACGTAAGATTTGAAGTTTTTCCCGAAGAGGACCCGCGGGGAGTAGTTAAAAATTTGGAGTTATTGGGGGGAATAGATAAAATTGAATTAATTGATGGGAGAAGGGCTAAGGAGGAATTCCTAAAACTATATCCGAATTTTAAAAGCATAGTTGAGGAGCTGGGGGAGGATGTTTTTTACACCGTAATAAGGGTTTATCCCAAGGAGCACTGGAAGGATGAGGGGCTTTTGAAGTTGATGCATTCAAAGATTTCGGCTTTGAAAGGGGTTTCCAACGTATATTATGGGGAAAGTTGGATAGCCTCCGCCGGCGTATTCTTTAAGACGGTACTGGGTCTAACCTTGGGGGTGATTTTTATAACTATAATGGCGGGGATCCTTATATCTTTCTACACCGTAAGGTTTGCGGTTTCCCATAGGAAAACCTATATTGACATTTTGAGGCTTTATGGCGTCTCCCCTTTCAAGCTCAGGTATCCCTATATTTTGCTCTCAATAATTTACGCGTTTGTTTCCTGGCTCTTCGCGGTTGGTATATCTTTATATTTACTTGATGCATTCAACATTTTCCGTGAGAACCTTTATGCGAACCTGACCGTATTTTTAGCATCTCTCATTATGGTAATCTTAAGCTCCCTTTTTGGTTCCATCGCCGCCCTCAAGGATATTGAAACCCTCCAAGCTTAAAAGAAATTTCTTAACTTCCAAACCCGCAGAAAATCCCCCAAGATTTCTCCTTGAGATTATCCTGTGGCAAGGGATCAGGATCAGATGTCGGTTCCTTGATAGTGCATAACCCACAAAGCGAGGGTTTAAATTTAGGCTCTTTGCAATATCACCGTAGGTCCCTGTCTCCCCATACTTAACATTTTTATATACGTACTCCAAAACTCTCATTACCTCCCCTTCGTAAATTGAGAAATCGGGTTCGAAGGAGAATTCCTTCCTACGTCTCATAAGATACCCTTCCAACTCCGAGAGAAGCTCCTTTGAAATTTCTCCCTTTACCTTATCAAAGCCTATATAAATCGCCTTCCTTCCACGTGCGAGTGCGTAAATTTTTCTGTTTAATATCAAATTCTTGGCATCTTTATCCCGAACTTTTTGGCCGTTTCAATTGCCTTTTCGTATCCGGCATCCGCATGCCTCACCACTCCCAAACCCACGTCGTTGGTTAAAACCCTCTCAAGCCTCTTATAAGTTTCCCTCTCCCCATCCGCAACAATCACCACCCCCGAATGCAGGGAATACCCTATCCCAACTCCTCCACCGTGATGGAAGGATACCCAGGAGGCTCCGGAAGCGGTGTTTAATAGGGCGTTTAGTATGGGCCAGTCCGCAATCGCATCGGAGCCGTCTTTCATAGCCTCAGTCTCCCTGTAAGGTGAGGCTACAGAACCCGTATCGTGATGATCCCTACCTATTACGATCGGTGCCTTCACTTCCCCCTTCTCCACCAACCTGTTTATCGCCTCTCCCATCTTTGCCCTTTCCCCCATACCAAGCCAGCATATCCTCGCGGGTAAACCTTGGAACTTCACCTTTTCCCTCGCCATCCTTATCCACCTATGAAGATGCGGATCATCAAATAGCCTTAAAACCTCTTCGTCTATCCGGTATATATCCTCAGGTTCTCCCGAAAGGACCGCCCACCTGAAGGGCCCCTTACCCTCGCAAAAAAGGTCCCTTATAAAGGCTGGAACATATCCGGGTATCTCAAAGGCCCTCTCCGCGCCGTACTCGTAAGCTAACCTCCTTAGATTATTCCCATATTCAAAGGTTATTGCCCCCGCTTCCTTCATTTTTACCAGATAATCCACATGCTCCGCTGCACTCTCCCCCGCAGCCTTTATATAACCCTTAGGATCCTTCCTCCTCCACTCCTCGGCTTCTTTTATCCCATCCTCACCCCAAAGTCCCTTGGGGATATAGCCGTTTATAGGGTCGTGGGCGGCGGTTTGATCCGTCAAAAGATCCGGCACAAAACCCCTCCTATAAAGCTCCTTTATAACATCCACGATATTGCCAAGTAGAGCAACGGATAGGGGCTGTTTCCTTTTTCTTGCATCCTCAACCAACCTTAATGCTTCATCAAGGCTCGTGGTCCAGGTATCAAGGTAACCCGTCTTTAACCTCCTTTCTATCGCCTTCGGATTTGCCTCCACCGCCAACATCACCGCCCCCGCCATGGTTGCGGCTAAGGGTTGGGCTCCCCCCATTTCTCCGAGCCCAGCGGTAAGTATCACCCTACCCGAAAGGTCCCCGTTAAAGTGCTTCCTACCCGCCGCGACGAAGGTTTCGTAAGTTCCCTGCAATATGCCTTGTGTCCCTATATATATCCAGCTTCCCGCGGTCATCTGCCCGTACATAATCAACCCCCTCTCCTCCAATTCGTTGAAGTATTCCCAAGTAGCCCACTTTGGAACCAGGTTTGAATTGGCTATTAAGACCCTCGGTGCCCATTCGTGCGTTCTAAATACCGCAACTGGCTTTCCGCTTTGAACGAGTAAAGTCTCGTCCGGTTCAAGTTCATCAAGGGTTTTAACTATTGCCCAGAAATCCTCCCAACTCCTTGCCGCCTTTCCCTTGCCACCGTAAACGATCAAATTCGCAGGATCCTTTGCCACCTCCGGATCCAAATTGTTCATAAGCATCCTCTTTGCCGCCTCCGATGCCCAAGTCTTTGCGGTCCTTTGATTTCCCCTCGGTGCCCTAATAACCTTGTACTCCAACATATCCATTATTTTAAGGTGGATCTCTTTTTTATTTTCCTCACCTCGTCGTAAATTGATGCGACAACCTCACCAAGGAGTCCCAAAACCCAAAAAATGCTTCCAAGAATTAAAAGGAGAATTACCAAAAAGAGCAATGGCCTATATCCATGCCCCATCAACCTTAATACTACCGCTATTGTCCCTACCAAAATTCCGAGGGAAAATATGATGCTCCCAATTCCCCCAAAGGTCAAAAGGGGTTTCTGTATGAAGAGGGTATAAAGCTTTACGGATAAAAGGTCGGCAACACCAACAAATACCCTACCTAAACCCCTATACTTTGAAATCCCGTAAATTCTTGGCCTTAGGGTTATATCAATCTCACCGACCGAATAACCGTATGTCCATGCGAGGGCAACTATGTACCTATGCCAATCCTTCCTTAAGGGAATATCCTCAAGTATCTCCCTCCTTAATACCTTCAGGGAATTCATATCGGAAACCGGTACCCCAAAGAGCCACCTGTTCATAAGGTTATAAACCCTTGAAACGAAAGCCTTCTCGTACTTTCCCACTTTCCTCCCAGTGACAAGATCGTACCCCTTCTCCTCCATATACTTGACCATCCTATATACATCCTCCATTCTAAACTGTAGATCCGCGTCCATGATGGCGATTATTTCGCCCGAGGAGATATAAAACCCCGTCAATATTGCTGCGGTTTTCCCCATATTCCTTGGGTGCCTTGATACCTTCAAAAAGGGATATTTATCCAAATATTTGATTACCTCCTCGTAAGTCCCGTCCTTTGACCCATCATCCACGTATATTACCTCCCAATCCTTAATGTCGTATTTTCTAAAAACCTCCTCGCACTCCTCCAAAAAAGGCTTTACGTTTTCCCTTTCGTTGTAAGCTGGAACAATCACCGATACCTTCAAGTTGTAAATTTTATCCCCGTTTGGAATTTCGCCCTTAAAATACCCAAGTCTATGAGGAACCAAAACGGCACTATCCTAACACAAGAAGAGATGGAAAGGCTCCTTTATATCATGGCTAAGGAGGAGGATTGGGACGAGGAAGAGGAGGACTGGGAGGAAGAGGAGGATTGGGAGGAAGAGGAGGATTGGGAGGAGGAAGAAGACTGGGAAGATGAGGAAGATTGGGATGAGGAGGAAGAGGACTGGGACGAAGATTGGGATGAGGATGAGGAGTGGGAAGAGGAGGAATGGGACGAGGAAGAAGAGGAGAAGTAAGCTTTACCCTTAAACGTTGGAGTTTTTACCCTTTTTAGGGGTAATATTCGGTTTGTTTATATCCTTTGTGGCTTCGGGTTTTGAGATGGCTTATGTGAGGATCTTTCCGTTTTTTACGAGATTTTCGGGGTATTTGCATGACAGGAGCGGAGTTTTAACCGCGGTGCTCATCTGGAATACTTTCGCCTTAACCCTCGGGACGATATACTTATACGAGATCATAAAAGATTTCCATCTTCCCCATGCGGTTTTTATCTCGGGGATCTTGGGAGGACTCCTTTTTGCGGTTTTTGGTGATCTCCTTCCCAAAACCCTCTCCGTAATATGGACGGATGTAATGTTCAATATCCTCGTTTATCCATTTATGTTGATGTACCTCCTCTTAAGGTTTCTGGGGATAACGAAACTCGCCTCCCTAGTGGTGGAGTCTAAATACTCGAGGGACGAAGTTTTAGATCTTACATTGTTAGGATTTAAGGATCACCTTGACGAGAAGGATCTAAGGTTCACAAAATCTGTGATCTCAGCCTTGCATGCGCCCGCAAGGCACTTCGCGATACCCGGCGCGGATGCTCCGGAAAAGATGAATGAGAATTCAACCTGTTTGGATGTGCTAATTTTTATGAGGGAAAGGGGGATAAATAGGGTTAAAATAGGGGATGGGAAGGTGTTCGATCTACACGAATTTATAAGGAGGATAAGTGAATCCCACCTTTAAAATTTTCGGTATGGAAGTTATAATACCCGCGGCGGGTCATGCTACCCGAATGAGGCCCCTATCCCACACGAGACCCAAGGCTATTATGCCCGTTGCCGGGAAACCCATAATAGGTCATATCCTTGACGAGATTGAAGCACTAAAGCCAGATGTGATCCATCTTATCATAGGGGAGAACGGATTTTCCATTTATGAGTACGTTAAAAATAGGGGCTTTAAGGTGGATTATGTGATACAGAGGGAGATGTTAGGCCTTGGGTATGCGATACATTTGGCGGAGGGATTAGTAAATTCCGATAAGATCCTGATAATATTGGGGGATACGCCCTTTAAAATGGCAAATTTGGGTGAGGAGATTAATAGGGGGGATTTCATAGCGGTGAAGGGCGTTTCGGATCCGAAGAGGTTTGGGATAGTTAAGGTTGAGGGGGGAAGGATCATAGATATGGTGGAAAAACCGCAAAATCCCCCTTCAAACCTAGCAATAGTGGGAATATATTACATCACCAACCCCAAGCTACTCTTTGAATCCCTGAAGTACATAATCTCCAAGGATATAAAGACGAAGGGGGAATACCAACTTACGGACGCCCTCAGGGAGATGATAAGGAGGAATTGGAGCTTTAGACCCGTGGAAGTTGATGAGTGGCTGGATTGCGGGACTTTAGATCAGACCATAATCTCCCAAAGGGAGCTTTTAAAATACAACCAACATTACGTTTCCCGTGAAACGGTTAAGATAATAGAGCCAGTTTGGATATCGGATCATGCGGACCTTGAAAACTGCGTGATAGGACCGAATGTGCATATAGATTCCGACTGTAAGATAAGGAACAGCATAATATCCAACAGCATAATATATCCGAACTGCACCATTGAAGACTCCATCATAAACGACTCAATAATTGGAGAAAACTGCGAGGTTAAGGGATTCATCGGTAGGATAAGGATAGGGGATCACTCAAATGTTGGTTAAGGTTGCCTTTTCCCTGATCTCAATGTGGTTGGGGATCTCCCTATTTTACACCGCCTTTATAACTCCCTCCGCTTTCAAAGCCATCCCTCAGGATAAGGTGGGGGAATTTTTGGGTTTAACCTTTCCCATATTTTACAGGCTCGGAATTTCCATATTTTTTGCCTCCGCCATCCTTTTCTTTCTTTCTGGTTCCTTCGTTTCCGCCTTCCTGTCGTTTATAGGTTTGCTTTTTCTCGTATTTGCCGAATTCTTAAGGGTACAAATAAGGAGGGTAAGATCCAAGCTCCTTGAGGATCCATCAAACAAGGAGCTTAGGGAAAGGTTTTTTAACCTTCATAGGTTCTCCGCATATTCAAACTTCACATCCATAACCTCCGCCCTACTCATCATCCTCTTTCAAATATTCGGTTGATGGTCCTTGCGTTTTACTATATATGGTACAGGCCCGAAAGGTGGCAATCCGCCACATTTACTCCTGTTGAATTTTACAACTCAACGGATCCGAAAACGGTTAGAAGGCATTGCAATGAAGCGAAAGGGGCGGGTATAGACGGGTTCATAATATCCTTCTGGGGGATACACGAGTTGGGAAAGCTGGATTCCGTAGTTAGTGTCCTTGATGAATGTGGCTTGAAATATACGGTTTATATTGAGGTTTCAAGGTTCGCAAACGATCTGATAAGGCAGATAGATACGGTTTTAAAGTTTTTCGGGGGGAGGAGGAACTTTTTGAGGATCAACAAAAAACCCGCAATTTTTATATACGGGAGGGTGATAAATTCGCTAAGCGTTTTTCAAATGGATAGCGTCTTGAAATCTTTCCCGGGAATATTGATGTTTGCGGATGGAGGGGGGCAAACCTTAAACATTCTCTTCAAAAACCTGCACAGATACATAGTTCTTGATGCGGATGAGGGATTTTACGAAAACTTTTGCGAAGGGGTTTTTGGATACTGCGCGGTTCCCGTATTCCCGGGCTTTAAGTACAAGGAAAAGAAAGAGCCATACGTTCCCTATGAAAATGGGAAGTTTTACGAGCACTTGTTAAATTTGGCTATAAAGTCAAAGGCGGATATTCTACTTATCACATCCTTTAACGAGTGGTGGGAGGGGACAAACGTTGAACCATCAAGGGAGTTTGGGGATCTTTTCTTGAGGATAACGAGGGAATACGCGGGAATGTTTAAGAAAACGAGGAGGAAAAAAGGTGGGGAAAATTTGAAATTGCCGAAGTTCAATGCTAAGGCTTGCTACATACAAAACCCAACGGATTTTACCCCATTTCTGTTTAGAGAATTCAGGATCCTTGAAAGTCCGCAGAAAATAGAGGGTTGCGACCTTGTTGTATACGGCGGGAACGAGAGGTACGATACCGCCTGGAATCCCTACCTTATGGATTACTTAAAGAGAGGTAAGATGCTCATTAGCGGGGGTCCCTTCCCGTTTTATTACGATAAGGATGGGAAATACGTGAATTTTGCGCATAGGTTCGGGTTAAAGATGAGGGTGGTGGATGATAACACTTTAAGGGGGAAGTTCTCTGCGGTTTTTATAGATGGGAAGGATACCTTGAGGTTTTACCCATGGGGTGAGGATAGGATAAGGGACATTTTGGAGTGGGACGAGGATTTTTACAGGCTCAGGGTTTGTAAAGATAAGTGCGAGGATTTTGTGATTGGTGGGAGGGTTGGGAACATATATTATGTTTGGAGGGGTTTGGTGGAGAGTGAGTACGGTATAAATGCACTTAGTAAGGTTTTAAGGAGAATGGGATTTTAGCCTTAACCTTTTTATCGCCCCTTGCTTCAACCACGAGGAAATAGAATCCCCTCCATAGGTTATCCGTTCCCAAGGCAACTTGCCCAACATTTGAATTTACTTTAAAGACCTTCTTATCCAAGAGCCTCCCCATATCGTCGTAGATCCTCACCTCAAGTTCCTTAGCCTTGAATTCCAAAGAAAACGAAATTATTATCCTCTCCCCAACCCTATATACCTTCCTTGAAATTGAAATCCCACCGCTTAAACCCCCCACGGATATGCTGTTCATCCTTCCGGGCGTCCCACCCCTAGGATCCTGCGTTGTACCCCAGTTTGTCTGTTCGTTTGTCTCCAAATAAGGTGAAACCCTCTCAAGGGACCTGTTATAATCTCCCCCGAACTTGGAGGTGTAATATAGGCTATCTATGGTGAAGTTGCCGGACTTTATTAAAACCCCATCTCGCGAGTCATTAAATCTTGGGAATCTCTCCGCCAAGATGAAATCCACATCCGGAAAGAGATTTCTAAAGTTCGTATCACCCGTGATTACCAAAAATTCCCCTGCTTTAAGGGATCCCTTTATGGACCTTGAGCAGGAGGAGAGGTCGCAAACTTTCAGCTGGGTAAGGTTCAAATTCCATTCGGATACGTTGTAAATCTCCAACCATTCCGTTCCCTTGTAATTTATCTCGTTTATTACGAGGGTGGGCTTTTGGTATGTGTAATGCAGGAAAATGGAGTTATTTGATGTGTCGCAATCTAAGCTGTCAAGCTTAAAACCCATCTCTTGGGTTCCTTCCTTTGAAAACCTGAAGGTGTAAGTATAACTCCTTGTGGATTCCGCCATCAAGAAATCCTCAATCTCATCAACCTTTGTTCCATTCAGATATATCCCGAGTTTGAAGTTTGAATTTTCCGTCCCTTCGTTTTTCACAATGAGAAAAACCCTAACCGAGTCCTTAAAATCGAAGGCATCGGATAACCTTATCAAGAACTCGTATGGGCAGGATACGGAATTTCCATAACCCAATGTGTGCCCGTACGGTGAATTTGATGGTAAGAATACCTTTATGGGCGGTGCCTTCCTTTCGGCGGATATACCATCTCCGGTTGTGGGGAAGGCTCCCACAATATCAACGGTATCACCCGAGTTGCTTATGAGGTATAGGGTATCGTTCTGGGAGAGGCCGTTCCCTATCTGCGCGTCGTTTACGGACATAAGGACGGTTCCGGAGGGGAAGGAATAGGGCATTGGGTCGGGGGAAGAAGGATTCGTATAATCCCTATCAAGGATCACACCAAAACCCTTTGGGGGAATGCAAGTGGAGAGGACACAAAGGGGACAGGAGGATAATATTGATGTATCGGGGAAAGGGATAATTAGATCTTCGTCGTGTCTGTCTTTAATCCTACAACCTGTTAAGCAAACCGTCGTATCCGTTGGATTATATATCTCCACCGCTTCGTTGTATAAACCCGCAGAGGATTCCGGTCCCCTTGGGTCGTACATAACCTCGTTTATAACGACGGATGAAATTATTAAACTAAACATCCAGATTCTTCACAAAACCCGCATTTTCAAGGATAAATTTCTTCCTTGTCTCCACCACATCACCCATAAGTATTGAGAATAGGTGATCCGCCTCTAAGGCATCCTCAACGGTTACCCTCTTCAATGTCCTGGTCTTGGGGTTCATCGTAGTTTCCCAAAGCTGTTCGGGGTTCATCTCTCCCAGACCCTTGTACCTCTGTATTGTCACGTTATCTCCCCACTCTTCAAGTAATTTCTTGAGTTCCTCGTCGGAATAGAGATATCTTACCTCCTTCCCTTTCTGAACCCTATAAAGGGGTGGCATGGCAATGTAAATATAACCTTCCTCAACGAGGGGCCTCATATACCTCCAGAATAGGGTTAAGAGCAATGTTCTAATGTGCGCCCCATCCACATCCGCATCGCTCATTATTATGATCTTCCCGTACCTTGCCTTCTTCGGATCGCAATCCTCCTTTATCCCGCATCCTATTGCGGATATTATGGCTTTAACCTCGTTGTTTGACAAGATCTTCACCTCGTTTGCCTTCTCAACGTTTAATATCTTTCCCCTAATGGGTAATATCGCCTGCGTTCTCCTGTCTCTAGCCTGCTTTGCGCTTCCGCCCGCGGAATCCCCCTCCACTATGAAAAGCTCCGCTTGTTTCTGATCCTCAACTATGCAATCCGCCAGCTTTCCGGGTAGGGTATCCGACTCAAGGAAGTTCTTTCTTTTTACCAGTTCCCTAGCTTTTTTCGCTGCAAGCCTTGACTTTGCGGTGGTTATCGCCTTCTGAACTATAACCTGGGCTATTTTTGGATTTTCCTCAAGAAACCTCTTTAAAGCCTCATAAACCTCGCTCCTTACAAAGCTCTCCGCCTGGGGAGAACCCAACTTCGCCTTTGTTTGCCCTTCAAACTGGGGTTCCGGCATCTTCAGGTGGATTATAGCAACGAGACCTTCCCTTACATCCTCACCCGTAAGGTTCTTTCCCTTAAGATCCTTCAAGAGGTTGTTCTTTTGGGCGTACTCGTTTATAGCCCTCGTTAAGGCGCTCCTAAGACCGCTTACGTGCGTCCCCCCATCCTCCGTGGGTATTGTATTTACGAAGGATAGGATCTCCTCGTTATCGGAATCGTTATAATGTAGGGCAACTTCCAACTCGTAATCACCGTTAGTTTTCTTTAGGTAAAAGGGTGGGGAAAATAGAGGTTTGTTCCCCTCATCTACGTAGAGAAGGAAATCTACTATCCCACCGCTCTTGAAACTTTCCACCTCTCCCGTGTTCTCATCCTCAAAGATAAACTCAACGGAAGGTACCAAAAAGGAAAGCTCCCTCAACCTCTTCCTTATTATGTTCTTGTCCCAAGTTTTCTCTGGATAATCCGTGAAGATCTCTGGATCGGGTTTAAAGGTAACCTTTGTCCCTGTACCCACCGCCTTCCCAACCTCCCTTAAGGGTTCCACGATCTCACCCCTTGAGAATTTCGCCCTATATAGCTTCCCGTTCCTCTTAACCTCCGCTATCAGCCACTCCGAAAGGGCGTTCACGACCGACGCGCCTACGCCGTGCAACCCTCCGGAAACCTTATAGGCTTTCCTATCAAACTTACCACCCGCATGCAAAACCGTAAAAACAACCTCCACCCCGCTTATCCCCATCTCCGGGTGCTTATCAACGGGTATCCCCCTACCGTCATCCTCAACGGAGATTGAACCATCCTTATGTAGTGTCACCTTTATCCTCTTGGCGTACCCTGCGAGGGCTTCATCCACGGAGTTATCAAGGATCTCCATTAAAAG